>OLYK01000273.1_pt1 | contig 13112 bp, 10 predicted proteins | sample 1673651 | NCBI WGS metagenome assembly OLYK01 (sample SAMEA103958118, study PRJEB25191) | human gut metagenome | reverse complement strand
TGGTCATCCAGCTGGGTGCCATTCTGGCCGTGGTGGTGCTGTTCTGGAATAAGCTGTGGCCCTTCGGGCTGCGGCAGGGCAAGGTCATCTCCAAGCCCAGCGTGTGGAACCTGTGGTTCAAGGTGGTAGCCGCCACCCTGCCGGTGCTGGTCGTCAGTCCGCTGGACGATTGGATGGAGGAGCACTTCTATAACTACATCACCGTAGCCGCCATGCTGATCCTGTACGGCGTGCTCTTCCTTGTGGTGGAGAACCGCCGCACCACACCCCGGGTCACAAAGCTGGAACAGATCAGCTACCGGGACGCGCTGCTCATCGGCGTGTGGCAGTGCCTTGCTATTATCCCCGGCACCTCCCGCTCCGGCGCTACCATCGTGGGCGGTCTGCTGCTGGGGCTCTCCCGCGCCTGCGTGGCGGAGTTTACCTTCTATCTGGCCATCCCGGTCATGGCAGGTGCATCCCTGCTCAAGGTGATTAAGTTCGCGGTCTCCGGCGTATCCATCACCGGTACCGAGATCGCTGTGCTGCTGGTGGGCTGCGTCGTGGCCTTTGTCGTCAGCCTTGCCGCTATCCGCTTCCTGATGGATTACGTCAAGCGCCACGACTTCAAGTTCTTCGGCATCTACCGCATCGTGCTGGGTGCTATCGTGCTGGCTGTGGCGGCCATCACCGCGCTGGCATAAGAGAAAATCTTATAATGATAACAGGGGCTGCTGCACCGAATGCCGTGCAGCAGCCCCTGTTTTTTAGTATTAAACGCTTACTCTTCCGCTTTTTTCACCTTTACGCGCCACTTGTGGGACATATACTCCGAGCGCAGCTTGTTGGTAACAAAGGTCTGGCTGCTGTACAGGCCGTGGTGGCCGGAGAGCATAAAGCAGATACCGCAGCCCAGCGCGATGAGCTCCAGCCCGGCGCCGCTGAACAGCTCAAAGCCCAGCAGGATGGAGGGGATCAGGACGTTGGTGGCACCGCAGAAGATGGACACCAGCCCCACCGCCGCTGCAAACCCGGCGGGCAGACCCAGCAGCGGGCCGACCACGCAGCCGAAGGTAGCGCCCACAAAGAAGCTGGGCACCACCTCGCCGCCCTTGAACCCGCAGGCAAGGGTCAGCGCGGTAAGGAAGATCTTGCACAGAAAATCCCACGGCAGTGCCTGTCCTTGCTCCACGGCAGCGGTGATGACGCTCATGCCCGCGCCGTTATACCGCCCCACGCCGAAGAGATAGGAAAAGCCGATGACCAGCACGCCGCCCGCAAAGACCCGCACCCACGGGTTTGGGAGAAGCTTTGGCACGGTGTGCTCCATGAAGTGGAGGGTGTAGCAGAACAGGCGGGAAACGGCAGCGCAGGCCACACCCAGCAGGATGACCAGCAGGGCGGTGCGGACATTCAGCTCCGGCGCAGTGAGGGCAAAGTGGGTGGGCGCGATGCCAAAGACCAGCGAGCAGCCGTAGGCGATCAGGGCAGAGGTAAAGGCCGGGACAAAGGCAGAAGTAAAGGTCAGGCCCACATCCTCCACCATCATGGCAAAGCAGGCCGCCGCCAGCGGGGTGCCGAATAGGGCAGAGAAGAACGCCGCCATGCCGCTGATGGTGGCGGTGCGGCGGTCGTGGTCCTTGAGCCGCAGCAGGGTGCCAAGGTTCCAGCCGATGCTGCCGCCCATCTGCAAGGCAGCGCCCTCGCGGCCGGCAGAGCCGCCGCACAGGTGGGTGAGCACCGTGCCCAGAAAGATGGCGGGCACCAGCAGAATGCTGACCGGTTCGCCGCTCTGCACAGCGCGGATAACGTTGTTGGTGCCCACGCCCTCGCACTTTGTTACTTTATAAAGGGCGGTGATGAGCAGACCCGCCACAGGCAAAAGGAACAGCAGCCAGGGCTGCGCGGCACGCAGCTCGGTGGCGTGCTCGACAGCAAGATGGAACAAGGTGCCCAGAAATCCGCAGAGCAGACCCATGGGGACCGCCAGAAAGAACCATTGCAGCGCCACCCGGACGGCGGCTACGGCTTCGCGCCGGAATGTATCAAAATCGTTCATAGAAATAACTCCTGTATCTTGACATCCGTTCTGTTTTTTGGAACCGATATAAGATAACACCGCAGGGCAGGACTGTCAACCCCAAAATGGGCAGAGAAAAACGGCGCTGCTCCATTTTCTGTTTACACCGCTCGCCCGGGTGTGCTATACTGAACAAAAGAGAGACCGCGCGGCAGACGCCGCCGGAAGGATATGGGAGGAAAAACACCATGGAAGCATCCAAAGTTTACTATACGGATTTCCGCTGTCCGGTGGGCACCAGCCTGCTGGAAAAGCTGCGCCGGGTGTGCATTGCCGCCGGCATCAAGGACATCGACATGGACGGCCGGTTCGTGGCCATCAAGATGCACTTCGGCGAGCTGGGCAATCTGGCTTTTCTGCGTCCCAACTACGCCAAGGTGGTGGCAGACCTGTGCAAGGAGCAGGGCGGTATGCCCTTCCTGACCGACTGCAACACCCTGTACCCGGGCAGCCGCAAGAATGCGCTGGAGCACCTGAGCTGCGCCCAGCTGAACGGCTTCTGGCCCATGACCACCGGCTGTCAGGTGATCATTGGTGACGGTCTGCGCGGCACGGATGAGGTGGAAGTGCCGGTGCCCAACGGCGAATACTGCAAGACCGCCAAGATCGGCCGCGCCATCATGGATGCGGACGTGTTCATCAGCCTGACCCACTTCAAGGGCCACGAGTCCACCGGCTTCGGCGGTGCGCTCAAGAATATCGGCATGGGCTGCGGCTCCCGCGCGGGCAAGATGGAGCAGCACGCTGCCGGCAAGCCCGCCGTGCAGGAGGGGCTGTGCCGCGGCTGCCACCGCTGCGCCAAGGAGTGCGGCTCGGACGCCATTACTTACAATGCCGAAAACAAGGCGGTCATCGACTACGACAAGTGCAAGGGCTGCGGCCGCTGCATCGGCGCGTGCAGCTTTGACGCCATCTATTCTCCCAACGACTGTGCCAACGAGCTGCTGGACCGCAAAATGGCGGAGTACGCCGCCGCAGTCTGCCACGACCGCCCCTGCTTCCATATTTCTCTGGTGCAGGACATCAGCCCCAACTGCGACTGCCACGGCGAGAACGATGCACCCATCCTGCCGGATATCGGCATCTTTGCGTCCTTCGACCCTGTGGCGCTGGATCAGGCCTGCGTGGACGCCTGCCTGAACGCCGCCCCGCTGCCCAACAGCCAGCTGAGCACGAACCTTGCAAAGCCGGGCTGGAACTGCTACCACGACAACTTCAAGGACTCCAACCCCAACATCGAGTGGAAGGCCACCCTTGAGCAGGCCGAGAAGGTGGGCATGGGCACCCGCCAGTATGTGCTGAAAAAGGTATAACGACAAAATGGGGCGCTGACCACACGGTCAGCGCCCCATTGCGCTTTAAAGTTTCAGGTTGCGTTTAAGCCTCGCCGTTCGTCTCCGGCACGATGCCGTCCAGTACGCTTTGCAGCGCCTGCCAGTTTTTCAGGGTGCAGCCGGGCAGGGTGTCAGCGTCCAGCCCTGCATCCGCGATGCGGTCGGTCATGCTGTCCTTATCGCTGAGCAGGTCCAGCGCGGCGTCCTTGATCAGCGGCCATGCTTCGGCAAAGCCCTCCTGCTGGCTGTCGGTCAGGCCGTCGTACCAGCTGTAAAAGGCTTCCTGAATGGCCTCCGGAGAGCGGCTGGACATCCGTGCGTCCTCGGCCCAGTGCAGCAGCGATGCCGCCGCGATGACCGATTTCAAGGAGCAGCCGGATACCCCGGGCCCCCAGCCCAGACAGGGCGCAAAGGCGTTGGATGTGCCGGTGATGGAGAACACCGAGTTCTCGTCAAAGTTGCCGGGGTTCAGTTCTCCGGTGTTGGCTTCTGTGGTGGAGGAAGGCAGCGTGCTGCTGCTGGAAGCGGATGCGCTGTCCGAAGCGGGTGCAGCGCTGGATGCGGGGCTGTCGGCAGAGCCGCCGCAGGCTGCCAGCAGGCAGCCCAGTAAAGCGGCGCACAGCAGCAGCGCAAGGGAGCGGATATATTTCGATGTCATAAGAAAAACCTCCGTAACTGGTGCTCCGGCAAGCCGCCGGAGCAAAGCGGGATCTACACCCTAAGTATACGTTCTGCGCACGGCGTTGTCAATCGTTCCGCGCAGGACGAATTTCAAGCAGACCTGTGCAGGATATACAAAAATGCAGCTTGAATTTCGGGCAGTTCAACGCATTGACATTTTCTGCACTGGCTCGTATAATCAAAAACAGACAAGTGAATTTATCAGTGCGTGTAACTGTTCGATCAGGCATGAGCATCAGAGGGAAGGCGGCAACGGCATCCCTTTGGTTCTTGTGCCCTTTTCTTTTTATAAAAGCTGCGGCATGGAAGCGGAGGAGTGCGGCGATGCAGGCTGTAAAGGTATTCAATAACAATGCGGTGTCGGTGGTCATGCCGGACGGCAGGGAAGCCATTCTCGTGGGCAACGGGCTTGGGTTTGGCCGCCGCCCGGGGGACGTGATCGACAAAAGCCGCGTTTCTAAGGTGTACTATGTGCAGAACGAGCTGCAGACCAAGTTCCTCAAGATGCTGGATAACGTCACCCCGCAGGTGATGCAGGCTGCCGAGCGCATCTCGCTGGCGGCAGAGGAGCAGGGCATCCTGCTCAGCAGCAAAAGCACCATCTCGCTGGTGGACCACATCAGCTTTGCGCTGGAACGTGTGGAAAAGGGCACCTTTCTGCCCAACCTCATGCTCTCGGAGACCCGGATGCTGTACCCGAAGGAGTACGCGGTGGGGCAAAGGGCACTGGAACTTGTCCGGCAGTTCTGCGGCGTACAGCTGCCGGAGGACGAAGCGGGCTACATTGCCCTGCATCTGGTAGCCGGTGCGGCGGACGGTGCGCTGGCCTATGATACCGTAAAGTTCGTCAAGGCGGTCAAGGAGATCATCTGCGACACCTATCACTGCACCTTTGAGGAAGAAAGCCTTGAGACCACCCGCCTGACCGTACACCTCAAGTTTCTGGCGGCGCGCATCCTGCGGCACACCCCGTGGCAAGACGCCGGGCTGGAGTCCATGTACGCGGTGCTTTTGCAGCGCGACAGCCGCAACGAGGTGTGCTTACAGCGCATCAATGCCTATCTGCGGCAGGAATTTGATTACGAGCTGGATCATCAGGAGCAGGTCTATCTGCTCATCCACCTGACCAAGATCGTAGGATAAAACGTTTCAACAGGGCGTCCGGAAGCCCTGCGGAATAGAAATCATCCCCCAAAACAGTCAAGTCAAAAAGTGAGGAGTATTACACGATGAAAGAAAAAGTCATGAATGGCTTGGAAAAGTTCTCCAAAGCCATGCTCTCACCGCTGTCGTATATCTCGGCAGCAGGCCTGATCCTTGTGCTGGGCGCATTGCTTACCAGCACAAGCCTTAGTGCGATGATCCCCGTTCTGCAGTGGACCCCTATCAAGCTGCTGGGACAGCTGATCTACAACTGCATCATGGTCATCATCAACAACCTCAGCCTGATGTTCTGCGTGGGCATCGCAGCGGCGCTGGCCAAAAAGAACAAGCAGCAGGCTGCCATCATCGGCCTGATGAGCTATTTTATGTACCTGACCGCCGGCAACGTCACCCTGACCCAGCTGGGTATGCTGGCCGAGGCTGACCCGATGGTGGGTCTGTACGGCACCGGTCAGTCCACCGTGTTCGGCATCCAGACGGTGGATATGGGCGTGTTCGGCGGCATCCTGCTGGGTCTTGTCTGCGGCTGGGTGTACAACCGCACCTGTGAAAAGCAGTTCAAGGGCATCATCACCCAGATCTACTCCGGCAACCGCTGGTCCTTTACCTGCATGGTGGTCTTTTCCATCCTGTTCGGCTTTGGCTCCTGCTTCTTCTGGCCGCCGGTGCAGAACGTCATCAGCGCACTGACCGATCTGATCGCCACCTCCGGCAACTTCGGCCTGTTCCTGTACGGCTTCTTGGAGCGCTTCCTCATCCCCACCGGCCTGCACCACCTCATCTATACCCCCTTCCAGTTCTCTGCACTGGGCAACAGCCTGACCGTGGGCGATGCCACCTACACCGGCTCCTATATCGTCATGATGATGGAGTACAGCATGGGTCTGCCCTTCTCGGACGGCATCGTGTGGATGTACACCGGCTTCACCAAGACCTTCGGCTATTTTGGCATCGTGGCGGCCTTCATCTTCTGCGCCCGCAAGGAGAACCGCAAAAAGACCGCTGCCGTTCTGGTGCCGCTGGCCTTTACCGCTTCTCTGGCTTCCATCACCGAGCCGCTGGACTTTATGTTCTGCTTCACTGCCCCCATCCTGTGGGTGGCACACGCCTGCATCTCCGGCCTGTTCATCGTGCTGCTGCACATCTTCCATGTCACCGGCTTTACCACCAACCTCCTCGGCTCGATTCTGATGAACCTTTCTGCCGGTGCAGATAAGACCAACTATCCCACCCTGTACCTGCTGGCGCTGTGCCAGATCGCAGTGTACTTTGTGGTGTTCACCCTGCTGATCAAGGCGTTCAACCTGCACACCCCCGGCCGGGAAGAGGTGAGCACCGAGACCGCGGGGAGCGATGCACCCGCCAAGAAGGCAAGCGTGAAGAACGCCGCCGAGGTGCAGTGCGTTATCGACGGTCTGGGCGGCAAGGAGAACATCCTGTCGGTGGACAACTGCTTCACCCGTCTGCGGGTAAACATCAAGGACCCCGCAAAGCTGGACGAAGCTGCCATCAACAAACTGCCGAACAGCGGCATCGTGAAAAAGGGTACCGATATCCAGATCGTTTACGGTCTGCAGGTAGCCGATATCAAGCGTGCCGTGGAAGCACAGCTGGAAAACCAGTAAACCGCTTTTCCGTGCCCCGGCGGACTGCGCCGGGCTAACCTGAAAATACAAAAAAGGAGCGTTTATACTATGGTCATTACCATTGCTGGCGGCGGTAGCACGTTTACCGCCGGTATCGTCAAATCCATCGCCCTGCGCCGGGAAGAACTGGAAGTGGACGAGATCCGTCTGTTCGATATCAACAAGGAGCGGCAGGACAAGGTTGCCGTTGTGGTGGACTGGGTCCTGCACAAGGAACTGAATACCGACATCAAGCTGGTGGTCACCACCGATGTGCAGCAGGCTTACACGGATGCCTCTTTTGTGTTTGCCCAGATGCGCGTGGGCGGCTACGCCATGCGGGAGCAGGACGAAAAGATCCCTCTGCGCCACGGCTGCGTGGGACAGGAGACCTGCGGCTGCGGCGGCATGGCCTACGGAATGCGCACCATCTTCCCCATGATCAAGCTGATCGACGATGTGGAAAAGTATGCCAAGAAGGACTACTGGATCCTGAACTACTCCAACCCCGCCGCCATCGTATCCGAAGCCTGCCGCAAGCTGCGCCCGAAGGCACGGATCATCAACATCTGCGATATGCCCATCGCCATCATTGACGTGGTGGCAGCTGCCATGGGCATCCAGAACAAGAAGGAGATCGTTTACGATTACTTTGGCCTGAACCACTTCGGCTGGTTCACCTCCATCCAGTACCACGGCGAGGATCTGATGCCCAAGCTGCGCGCCTACATCAAGGAGAACAAGATCCTTCTGCCGGAAAGCTACCTCAAGGGCATGGGTGCCCTGACCTCCTCCAGCAGCCAGAACCGCCACACCAAGGGCAGCTGGTACTATGTGTGGAAGGGCGAGTACGAGATCATGGAAAACTTCCCGGAGTACCTGCCCAACACCTACCTGAACTACTATCTGCAGGCCAAGGAGTTCGTGGAGCACTCGGACCCGAACCACACCCGCGCCAACGAGGTGGAGGAGACCCGCGAAAAGAACCTGTTCGATGGCATCGACCACTACCTCAAGACCGGCGAAGTGGACGCCAACACCTTCTATGCCGGCAGCCACGGCGACTGGATCGCAGATCTTTCCGCTGCGCTGAAGAACGACACCAAGGCACGCTTCCTCATCATCACCGAGAACCGCGGCGCTATCCCCAATATGCCCTATGACGCAATGGTGGAGCTGCCCGCCTACATCGGCAAAAACGGCCCGGAGGTCATTGCCCGGGACAACATCCCGCTGTTCCAGCAGGGCCTGATGATGCAGCAGCTCAACAGCGAAAAGCTGCTGGTAGAGGGCTGCGTGGAAGGCAGCTACGAGAAGGTGCTGCAGGCCTTTACCCTGAACAAGACTGTGCCCAGCATGAACGTTGCCAAGGCCATTCTGGACGATATGATCGAAGCCAACAAGGGCTACTGGCCGGAGCTGCACTGAGCAGCCGGCTTTCCCGCCGCCGCAGGCATTGCCGCCTGCGGCGGCTTTTTTGTACGCATTGACCTTTGCAGAGCAAGGGCTTATAATGAGTAGAACCAGTAAAAGCGAAAGGAAGCATCCCCATGCAAAACAAAGCATTTTCCATGGAAGATCTGTTTGCGTTTCTGAACGCCGGTGTCAGCGCGTTCCACTCTACGGCGGCCGCCGCGGCCATTCTGGAAGCCGAGGGCTACCGGAACTGCCCGGAGAGCGCGGCATGGCACCTTGTGCCCGGCGGCAAATACTACACCACCCGCAACGGCTCGGCCATTCTGGCCTGGCGGATGCCCAAAGGCCCGCTCACCGGCTGGCACGCCGCAGCCAGCCACAGTGACTCGCCTACCTGGCGCATCAAGACGCTGGACGGTGCCGACCACGGCTTTGCCCGCGCCGAGGTGGAGGGCTATGGCGGCATGCTGATGTCCACCTGGTTCGACCGGCCCCTGAGCGTGGCAGGCCGCCTGCTGGTGCGCACCGCCGATGGCGTGGAGAGCCGTCTGGTGCACCCGGAGCGGGCACTGGCCTGCATCCCGAACCTGTGCATCCACTTCAACCGGGAGGCCAACACCGGCCTGAACTACAACCCCCAGGTGGACCTGCAGCCCATCTTCGGGGCCGAGGGCGGCAGCCTGAAGGACACCCTTGCCGCCGAAGCCGGGGGAAAGGCAGAGGACATCCTGGCCACCGACCTGGTGCTCTGCGTCACCGAAAAGGCCCAGCGTGTGGGCCTGCAGGGCGAATATTTCATGTCCGGCCGCATCGACGACCTGGAATGTGCCTATGCCACCCTGTATGGTTTCCTGCAGGGGCGCGGTGAGGAAGCGGGCCGCGGCGACATCTGGGTGATGTTCGACAACGAGGAAGTGGGCTCTTCCAGCCGGCAGGGCGCACAGGGCAGCCTGATGAGCGATGTGCTGGCCCGCATTGAGGAGAGCCTTGGTGTGACGAAGGAACAGAGCATCCGCGCCCGCACCAACTGCCTGCTGCTCAGCGCCGACAACGGCCACGCCATCCATCCCAACCACCCGGAAAAGAGCGACCAGAAGCTGCCGGTGAACATGGGCGGCGGCGTCATCCTCAAGTACAATGCCCGCCAGACCTACACCACCAGCGGCCTGACCGGTGCCGCCTTTACCGCCATCTGCGAAAAGGCCGGGGTGCCGGTGCAGACCTTTGCCAACCGTGCCGATGTGGCGGGCGGCAGCACCCTGGGCAACCTGCTGGGCCGCCAGATCCTGATGCCCATGGTGGATATTGGCGTGGGCCAGCTGGCCATGCACTCGGCGATGGAAACGGCCAGCTGCAAGGATGCGGAATATCTGGCCAATGCCTGCGCTGCCTACTACAACACCCCCATCTTCCAGCCGGAGGACGGGCAGTGGAAGCTGGGCCTGTGAGCGGGGCTGTGGTCGGGCGCTTTGCGCCCAGCCCCAGCGGGCGGCTGCATCTGGGCAATCTGGCCTGCAGCCTGCTGGCCTGGCTCAGTGCCAAAAGCCAGGGCGGCCGCATCGTGCTGCGCATCGAGGATCTGGACGCCGAGCGCTGCCCGCGCATTTACGCGGACCTGCTGGAGCAGGACCTTGCATGGCTGGGTCTTGTGTGGGACGAGGGCGGCAGCACCGGCGGCCCCCACGGGCCTTACTACCAGAGCGAATGCGCGGACATCTACACCGGGCAGTACAAAAAGCTGGAAGCGCAGGGCCTTGTGTACCCCTGCTTCTGTTCCCGCGCACAGCTGCACGCGGCCAGCGCGCCCCACACCTCGGACGGCAACGTCATCTATCCCGGCACCTGCCGGGACCTGACCGCCGCCCAAATCGCCGAAAAGCGCAAAAAGAAGGCCCCGGCCTACCGGGTGCGGGTGCCGGACGAGGAGATCACCTTTTTGGACGGCTGCATGGGCCCCCACACGGAGAACTTGCTGCGGGACTGCGGCGACTTTTACCTGCGCCGGGCGGACGGCGTGTTCGCCTATCAGCTGGCCGTGGTGGTGGACGATGCCCGCATGGGGGTCACCGAGGTGGTGCGCGGGTCGGACCTGCTGTCCTCCACGGCGCGGCAGCTGTACCTGTACCGTCTGCTGGGCCTGCAGGCTCCAACCTTTGCCCACTGCCCGCTGCTGCTGGCCCCGGACGGGCGGCGGCTGTCCAAGCGGGACGGGGACCAGAGCCTGGAGAACCTGCGGGAAAAATACACCGCGCAGGAGATCGTGGGCAAGCTGGCCTATGCCTACGGCCTGCAGCCGGAACCGGCGCCCTGCACGCCGGAAAGCCTCATCTCAGGTTTTTCCTGGGCAAAGGTGCCCAAGCAGGACGTCTGCCTGCCGGAGGGGCTGTTCTGAACCAAACTACAACAAAGGGCGGCAGCGCACGTTTTCGGTGCGCTGCCGCCCTTTTGCTTTGTGGGTCACTGCCCGGCGGTTTCCGGGCGGGGCATTCTGAAGGGATCCGTTTAAGCGTGCCAGATCTGCGGCTGTTCGCTGCGCTCAGCGGCGCGGTTGAACAGGGCATCCAGCACCAGTGCCAGCAGGGCACCCAGCACCACGTCGATGCAGCTGTGCTGCTTGAGCAGCATGGTGGAACACACGATGGAGAAGCACAGCACATCGGCAGCCGGACGCATCCAGCGGCGGCGGGGCTCCTCAAACAGGCGGCAGCGGTGGTAGGCCAGCATCAGGGTCACCGAGTTGAACACATGGATGGACGGGCACACGTTGGTGGCAGTGTCGGTGTGGTACAGCATCCGAACGGCACGGGCAAAAAGATCGGTGCCCGGCACATAGTAGGGGCGCAGGTCCAGCCCGGTGGGCAGGATCACATAGCAGGCCAGTGCGATGGTCATACCGCCGAACAGCGGCAGGCACAGCCGCCAGAAGTCCTCGCGCGGGGCCTTCCACAGCAGGTAGAACAGGGTGAAGGGGATCCATGCGAACCATGCAAAGTAGGGCAGGATGGCGTATTTGCAGAAGGGGATCAGATCGTCCAGCCGGCAGTGCACCAGCAGGACACGGGGCATGGAGATCTGCGTCTCCAGAAAGTTGAAAGCGGAAAGATACAGCAGAAAATACAGCGCCATGAACCCGATGGGGTGGCGCGCAAACCAGTTGCGTTTCATGGAAAAAAGCCTCCTTTTTGCGACAGGGCAAACTCTTAGCATTCAAAGATTATACGCCCACGTTGTTGCGAAAACAAGAAGGAAAGGTGACAACTTTGTCAAAAAACGCACGATTTATTTGTAGAATCTGCGTAAAATTGGCACCCAAAAGAACCTTCTGACTACAATACGATCCAGCGCGGCGTTTTCTTGCACAGGGCAAAAAAGAAAAACCGCCCGCACCCCGCAAAGGGTGCAGACGGCTTGGAAAACACAGGGGGTCAGATGACGCTCTGTTCCATCCACCGGCCCCGTGCAAAGCGCACGAAGAAGCACAGCGAGCGGAACACCCAGTCCAGGAACATGCCCATCCAGATGGAGAGCAGACGGCCGTGGAAGCCCAGCACCATCACATAGCAGAAGCCCACCCGGAACACCCACATGGAAAGGATGCTCACGGCCATGGTAAACCGGGCGTCGCCGGCGGCGCGCAGGATGTTGGGCAGGGTGAAGCTGGACGGCCAGAAGAACAGGGACACAAAGTTGAACCACACCATCACCTGCAGGGCCATGGTCTGCGCCTCCGGCGAGAGGTTGAACAGGGAAATGGCGAACCGGTTGGCAAACAGGAAGGCAGAAAGGTTCATGACCCAGGCACCGCAGTAGGCGGTGAGCAGCAGGCGGCGGGAGTAGTACACGGCCTGCTCCTTCTCCCCGGCGCCAAGGCACTGGCCCACCACGGTCAGGGCGGCCATGCCCACGGCGTTGGCCGGGATGTTCAAAAAGGTGGAGGCGGTGTTGGCCACGGCGTTGGCGGCAATGGCCGCCGTGCCCAGCGTAGAGGTCAGGCTGGACACCGACAGCTTGCCGATCTGGAACATGCCGTTCTCGATGCCGGCGGGGATGCCCACCCGCAGGATGCGGCGGATGAGGCCGCCGTCCGGTGCAAGAGCCCGCAGGCCGTCCACCCGCAGGGGGCAGGCGGGCTTCTGCAGCAGGTACAGCACCACCAGGCAGGACACCGCCCGGGACACCAGGCTGGCCAGGGCTGCACCCAGCACCCCCATGCCAAAGCCGTAGATCAGCACCGCGTTGCCGCCGATGTTGATCACGTTCATCACCAGGCTGGACAGCATGCTGATCTTGCTGTTGCCCTGCGCCCGGAACAGCGCCGCACCGGCGTTGTACAGGCCGATGAAGGGGTAGCTCAGCGCCGAGAGCAGGAAGTAAGTCTCAGCGTAGCGCATCACGTCGGCGTCAATGGAGCCGAAGATGCCCCGCAGGATGGCGTGGCGGCCCACTACGACCACGGCGGCCACCACCAGGCTGAAGCTGGCCAGCACAAACAGGATCTGTGCGGCGGCGGCCTTGGCGTTTTTGGGCTCCCGGTGGCCGATGTACTGACTGGTGACCACGGCACCGCCGGTGGCAAGGGCGCTCATCACCTGGATCATCAGGGTGTTGAAGCTGTCTACCAGGCTCACGCCGGACACGGCGGCCTCGCCCACCGAGGACACCATCAGGGTGTCGGCCAGGCCGATGGTCACGCTCAGGGCCTGCTCGGCGATGAGCGGCAGCAGCAGTGCCACCAGCGCCTGCCGGGTGAAGAGCGGGTTGATTGGTTTTTGGGTGGTTGACATGGAAAACCTCCGCAGGATGAAAGGAACTTGATTCAGACACCTTTATCAT
>OLYK01000269.1_pt1 | contig 13186 bp, 10 predicted proteins | sample 1673651 | NCBI WGS metagenome assembly OLYK01 (sample SAMEA103958118, study PRJEB25191) | human gut metagenome | reverse complement strand
ATCAAAGATTAATCCCCGACATCTATGAACACCTTCGGCAACATCTTCCGCCTTACCACCTTCGGGGAATCACACGGCCCGGCCATCGGAGGAGTCATCGACGGACTCCCCGCCGGATGCAGGATTTCCCTGCGGGAAGTGCAGGACGCGCTTGACCGCCGCCGTCCTGGCTCCTCGGCCAATGTCTCCCCCCGCCGTGAGCCTGACCGTCTTCAGGTTCTTTCAGGGGTGATGGCTGTCGACCCGGAGGGGAATCCCGGAGAACTGCGGGAGGACACCGATATGGTGGTCACTCTCGGGACACCGGTTGGATTCATCATCCCCAACCTCGATGCAAGGTCGGGAGCCTATGACCATCTGCGCGACCTGTACCGTCCCAACCATGCTGATTTCACCTATGACCGCAAATATGGTCTGCGCGACTGGCGCGGCGGAGGAAGGAGCTCCGGACGAGAGACCGCAGCGCGTGTGGTGGCGGGAGCATTCGCGACTCAATTGCTTGAGACAAAAGGAATAACCGTCTGCGCCGATGTCACCGCCATAGGAGGATGCGACAATCCGGAGGAATTCGACCGCATCCTACGGGAAACTCGCGAGACGGGGGACTCTGTAGGGGGAATCGTGACATGCCGCGTGAACGGTGTCCCCGCCGGACTTGGTGAGCCGGTCTTCGGGAAACTCCAGCAGATGCTTGCCTCGGCGATGCTATCAATCGGAGGAGTCCACGGATTCGAGTATGGCAACGGTTTTGGCCTCTGCGCGATGCGAGGGAGCGAGGCCGCTGACCAGATTCAACCCCAAGGGTTCCTCTCCAACCATTCCGGAGGGATTCTCGGAGGGATTTCCAACGGGGAGGAGATAATCTTCCGCGTGGGTTTCAAACCGACACCATCCATATCGCGCCCGCTCCGGACTGTCGACAGCCAAGGGAATCCCTCGGAGATTGTCACCAAAGGACGGCACGACCCCTGCATAGTCCTGCGCGGAGCTGAGGTGGTAAAGGCGATGGCATCGGTGGTGATGCTTGACGCGTGGCTTATGAACCTGTCCGCCAAGGATTTCTGATGGGACGCTACTACAAGGAATACGCCGATTTCCTCGCCGGGCATTTCCCGGGACGGAAGATGCAGAAACTGACCGTGGACGCTGGATTCAGCTGCCCGAACCGCGACGGCACCCTATCCACCGGGGGATGTGCCTACTGCAACAACAACTCCTTCTCCCCCGGAAGCCACGAGGGGCGAACCCGTCTCTCTGTCGCGCGTCAGATTGAGGAAAGCAAGATTTTCTTCCGCCGGAAATATCCCGCTATGCGCTATCTGGCTTATTTCCAAAGCTACACCAACACCCACGGCGAACTGTCGCGACTGCTCGGGCTTTACGATGAAGCCCTTGCCGGGGAGGGGGTTGACGGCCTGATAATCGGCACACGTCCCGACTGTCTTCCACAGCCGCTCATTGACGCGCTCGCGATGCGCCACAGGTCGGGACAGTGGATAATGGTGGAACTTGGAGCTGAAAGTTCCCACGACATCACACTCAGCCGTGTCAACAGATGCCACACCTGGCAGACCACCGTGGATGCCGTAAACCGGTTGCGTCAGGCCGGGTTGCCTGTCGGGCTTCACCTCATAATGGGGCTGCCGGGAGAGACCCGCGAGATGATGATGGAGACCGTAAGGCGGGTCGCCATGCTCCATCCCGACACTATAAAATTCCATCAGCTCCAGATTATCGAGGGTTCCACTCTCGCCCGCGAATGGAAAGAGGAGCGACGGTTCGAGCTTTTCACCCCCGAGACCTACCTTCCACTCTGCCGCGACATCATTTCGGAGATGAACCGCCTGTCTCCATCCACTGCCATAGAACGCTTCACCTCCCAGGCTCCCGCCGACCTGCTTGTCGCTCCCCGCTGGGGACTTAAGAATTACCAGTTCGTCAATCTTCTCCATAATCTCCTGGCCGGCCGCTGATACAATCCCGTTTTTTCATACGCTCCGGAAAACGTTGAAAAAATACGCCTTTAAACCCTGCATTCCCGCGAACTTTTGATGTTACAATTCCGTTTCAATACCAAAAGGGATGTCTAACCCACAAAACCAGAGGTTATGAAAACGAAACACTTGTCACACAGCATTGTCGCCCTCGTCCTGACATTAATCTTCGCCGGAGTCTGCGCGGCTCAGACCGTGCGTGGCGAGGAAATCCCCAAGGACGACAGTAATAAATATGCCTCCGTTGTCGATAATCCGGCAATGTTTACCGGAGTCGGCCCTGTGGTCTCAGGTTCAGTGGACTACGCTGCACTCCCCACAAAGGCACGCAAATTCCTCGAAAAGCATTGCGACGGCCACGCCGTTGTGAAATGTGAGAAAGAATTTACTTCAGGGGAGTTCGAGATACAGCTTGCCGACGGCATAGAATTTGAATTCGACTCCAAAGGCAACGTCATCGAGACCGAAGCTCCCGAAGGATATTCCCTCTCCTCCCCCCTGCTCAAGGCAGTCGTTCCCGGCAAGCTCTACCGGTTACTGATTCACAATGGATTCGAGCAGAGCGTCGAAGCCGTACATCGCGACCGTTCAGGCTACCGCATCGATGTCTCCGACCCGGTCTTCAAGGCCGTCGCCTTCGACCCCTCCGGAGTCCTCACCCTCGTGGTCAACGACTGACCCCATCCCCGCTTCAAAAACACCACCCCCTCATACCTTCAAGTAACCCTTCAAGTAAGTAATCGAAACATCGGTGTGTCAACAAAACGAATGTTGACACACCGACATATTTATAAACCTACATTTTTATAAATGTACATAGCTTTTGACGGATGATATATGCATTCGACTTTATGCGTTGGGATACCGGGGATGTATGAGAATAGGATTTATGAAAGTCTATTTTTATTTCTAAAATCCCGTTCAACATTTTATCAGTACCTGAGTGTATAAGTCACAACGTCGCCGGTTTTCAAAACCTTCAATTGCAATATAGGACTTTTTCCCCACGGATCTATGACTGTATAGCTCCTTGTGGGAGTTTTCCACTGAATTGTTTTGCCAAATTCTAACAAATAGCCATAATAATAGTATCTGTCGAAAAAATCAGATATTTCTTTCTGATTTCCTTCCTCATTATACCACACTCCTCTGTGAGACACAAGCCAAGCATATAGACAAGCATTGGTATTGTTGTCGTTACGAGTAGCAGAACACCCTGCTGAATCACGAACTCGTAGACCGGTCCATTTATCCTCAAAGATACCTGTTATGTAAAATTGATAACTTCTATGTATGGACGGATTTACATATGTAGTGGTCAGGAATTTATTATCTGAATCATATGACCACTCCTCTCCTGTCATTTCATCGGGATTAGAGCAACGACACATTCCAGCTTTTCCATCGGGGAATAAATAAAATTCACTTCCCAAAACATCCCACCAACAGCCTACGAAAGCCAATTCTTCTCCAGACATATCCGTTCCGTATTTGTTAAGGGTGGATTCTCCTCCTTGCGTTCCGCCTGAATTATCTGGGTTGTTTTGCTCACCTCCAGACGAAGGATTGTTGGTCTGTTCCTGATTATCAGAATTTGGTGAGGGTTCATCTTCGCCACAACTTGTAAAAACTGCTATCGCCAAACAAATTGTGATAACCCTCACCACTACGCGTAATTTGGAATAAAACTTTTCCATTTTGATAGTGATTGAAATTATTATCCTCCTAACACCCTCCGGAGAACTAATACAAAAAAGACGTAGGTGTTATTTGCATCGCTCATCCCACATTCAGGCCTTCGCATTGCCTACTCCAGGAAATGAGCAATGCAGTCAACCCACGTCATTAGATATATGAACCTTATTGTCAAGATATGACAATACAGTTATATACAGAGACATGACGACTACATTGCCTTTCTTCCCCGGAGTCAAAATTTTGCGAAGTTTGAATGTGGAAGAAAAATGTAAAACGTCTATAAAAATTCAGGGGATGCTCTCATCCCTCAATATTCGGCACAAATGTAGTAATTAATCTCCAAAGAATCAAAATAATTGTCATCAAAAAATAGCACTCAAAAGGAGGTCACTCTTCCGTGAGGAAGGCGATTTCGTCACGAAGCTGACGGCAGATGGAGGCAGTCAGTTGAGATTCGCGCGATTCCTCGGCAACCACCATCGGCAGGAGGGATTCAGGGGTGAGTTTCCCGCTTTGGAGGAGGTTAAGCGCGAGACGCAACGCGACATACCGGGGAAGAGGTTCGGAATCCCCGGAGAGCATTTCCACCAATCGGGGAGCATCGGGGTAATTGCGCAACAATTTGAGACATAACACATCGGCGACTTCCGGTGTCGGGACTGAACGCGCCCAACCGAGAGCCTCTTCCTCAGTCAACTGTTTGACAGGAAACAGCATCGGGGCTATGAGCATACTCTCGCGTGTGGAGGTGTTGTCGCGTAAACGACGTGAGAAATCGGCCATATCGAAACCGGTGGGTAACGGCATAGGGCCGGCTTCACATACTGTATGCTCTTTCCCTCCCGGAAGGAAATCACGGGCGATTTCACTTATCTGAGGAAGATTCAAACCAAAATTGATACGGTATCTCGCGCCCCGTTCGGTCATCTGCTGGGCGAGGTCGCCATTACGCATCGCGAAGAAACGCCGCTTGACCCTTTGCATCGCGTTGAATTCCGGCAGCTGCCGTTCCTCCATTCCGGGGATTATGGTTTCCTTTTCCATATGCTAAAAATCCAATCAGTCGCTTTTTTCCACGAAGTTAGGAAATTCCGGGGAATTTTCATAACTTTGCGTGTTCAAACTGGAATTTTAAGTGCTTGATTTTCTTAAACGGATAATAGCCTTTGCGGCGATGTTGCTGGCATGGGCGCTCGGACTGGGAGCGGAGGAAACCACCGCCCCCCGGGTGTCGTTGCTGACCATTTCCCCGGGAAGCATTATCTACGAACTTGACGGCCACACGGCGATGCGTTTCCAGTCTCCCGGCGAATATGACTATGTGGTCAACTGGGGGGTGTTTGATTTCGCCGCGCCAAATTTCCTGTATCGTTTCGTGAAGGGGGAGACCGACTACATGGCGTGGCCATTCCCATTCCCGGCATTCATGGAGGAATACCGCCGTCAGGGACGTGAGGTGACCGAGCAGGTGCTTGACCTGACTCCCGAACAGGCTGCCCGTCTTGAAGCTCTCGTCTCCGACAACCTGCGCCCGGAAAACCGCACTTACCGCTACAATTATATCTACGACAATTGCGCCACCCGACCACTGGCCCTTATCGAGCAGGCGGTCGAGAATCCCGTGGAAATTCCGGAAGCCGAAGGTTTCACCTACGGGGAGACCGGAATTGTCGACACTCCGGGGAACCACACTTTCAGAGGGGAGATGACCCGCACCCATGCCGATTACCCTTGGTATCAGCTGGGTATCGACCTCGCTCTCGGGAACGGTCTCGACCGGGAGATTTCCCCGCGAGAACGGACATACTCACCTCTCTATCTGAAAGATGCCCTCAGCCGGGCCACCTATACGGGCGAAGATGGCGTCAAGCATCCTCTGGTGAAATCCACATCTGTGATTCTCCCGGCAAAGGGGCGTGTCACCGAGGGCGCAACCCCGTTTCTCCTCTCCCCCATCTTCGTGTCGCTGGTCATCCTGCTCGTCACAGCGTTCATCGCCGTGCGCGACTTGCGTCGCCGGAAGGTCACAATGTGGTACGACTCCCTGCTTTACAGCTGCTTTTTCATCGTCAGCCTGCTGCTGACATTCCTGATATTCATCAGTGTCCATGAAGCCACCTCCCCCAACTGGCTTTATCTCTGGCTTAATCCGCTGACAGTCATTCCGGCTGCACTTATTTGGCCAAAAAGCCTCCAACGTGTGGTTTATTTCTATCAAATTTGTAACTTTGTGGCACTGTTTTTGCTGTTCGGGATAGGAATCCTCGGGATTCAGTGTCTCAACGGCGCGTTCTACCCGCTGATTGGAGCCGACATGCTCCTCTCGGCGCGATACATATATATCTTCCGGAAGAACCATTCTCCGGAGCGACAAATACAAAACCGAAAATAAGAGACAGACGTGGCAACAAACCTGCCGACATTCAGCCGCAACCGACTGGCGGCCCTCCTGCTGGGGGCCACAGCCGTCATGCCCGGCTTCGGCCAGGAGCTGCCGCCGCGTCCGCAGCTTGTGGTGGGAATCGTTGTCGAAGGGCTTTCTGACGATTACCTCGAACTGCTGCGCAACCATTTCGGCCAGAACGGATTCCGCCGTCTGACCGACAAGGGTGTTACCATCCGCGACGTGGATTTCGGCACACCCCTCGACGGAGCGGCCTCCACGGCGTTGCTCTTCACCGGCGCATCCCCGGCAGTCAACGGAATCGGTGGCGCGACGGTATATGATCGTGACGAACGCCGTCCGCGTCCATCCCTCAACGACGAGGCCACAATCGGCAACTTCACCTCCGAGACCTTGTCGCCCGCATCCCTGGGCGCCTCGACTCTCTCCGACGAGCTGCGCATAGCATCTGGAGGACTCGGCTACGCCTACTCGATAGCCGCCGACCCGGCCGAAGCCATAATAATGGCCGGACACGCGGGGAACTCGGCGTTCTGGATCAACGACCTGACCGGAAAGTGGGCAACCACCACTTTCTACCGCGACCTGCCCCAGAAACCGCAGGAAATCAACCACCGCACACCGCTGGAATACCGTCTCGACACCCTTCAGTGGACTCCACTGATGGCCATCGACCGGTATCCCGACCTCCCTTCATATAAAAAGGCATACCCCTTCCGCCATACCTTCCCGCGTGGCGACAAAAACCGCTTCAAAGCTTACAAAGCCTCGGCGGCGGCAAATTCAGACATCGCCTCCATGGCGGTCGATTATCTGCGCACGATGCCGCTTGGCAAGCGAGACGTGACCGATATGCTCGCGCTGTCATTCTCGCTCGACCCATACCCTTATTCACGCGACGCCGACAGCCGTCCCGAACTGATGGACAGCTATCTGCGGCTCGACCGGGACTTAGGGCGCATCTTCGATGCCATCGATGCCGCCGGCCCGGGTATGGACAAGACCTTGGTCTTCGTGACCGGCACTCCACTCACGCGCCGCCAACGCCGCGACGATGAGAAATGGGCCATACCCTACGGTGAATTCTCCTCTCGGAAGGCTGTCTCGCTGCTCAACATGTACCTGATGGCCATCCACGGCAACGGGGAATGGGTGTCGGGCTACCATGACAGTCAGCTTTTCCTCAACCACAAGCTAATCAAGGAGAGGGGGGAAAATCTTGCCGACATCCGCACGGAAGCCGCCCGCTTTCTTGAGCGTATGAGCGGAGTGAGCCACGCCTGGACCCTCGACGAGGTAATGGAACGCCAGGCCTCGGAGAATCCGGAGGCTTTCAGGCGCAACATCGTCGCCGCCACCGCCGGGGATGTCTTCATCGCCATCGCGCCGGGCTGGCAAGAAATAGATGACGACTCCGACACGGAAGCCCCGGTGACGGTCAGCCGTGCCGTGGCCTCAACCGCGACAGCTTTCATCCTCGCGCCGCAACTCGCCCCGAGGAAAATCGAAATACCCGTGGATGCCAGGGCGATAGCCCCGACAGTCTGCCGACTGCTCCGTATCAGGTCGCCCAACGGGGCCTCACTCCCTCCGCTGCGTCTTTGAACCGCCGGAGGAGTTGCGCGTTATATCAACTGACGCGTCATTTTTTTCATTTCATCATAATCCCCACATACAAAATCCAACCATAATCATTTTATGTCACTGACAACTTTCCTGAGCAAGATTTTCGGCAACAAGTCGCAGCGCGACCTCAAGGAAATCAAGCCCACAATCGATAAAATCAATGAACTCGGCCCCACTCTGAAAGGTCTTTCCAACGACGAACTCCGAGGTAAAATCGACGAAGTACGCGCCGACCTGGCCGCATCCACCAAGGAGGATCAGGAGGCCATCACCTCACTGAAAGAGAAAATCGAGGAGCTCCCCTTCGACGAGCGTCAGCCCCTCTGGGATGAAATCGACCAGCACGAGAAGAAAATCCTCGACACCCTTGAGGACAAGCTCAACGAGCATCTCCCCATCGTGTTCGCCACAATGCGCGAGACCGCAGCCCGTTTCGCCGCCAACGAGACCATCGAGGTGACCGCCACCGACCTTGACCGCAAACTCGCCGTCGAGGGACGCGAGTTCGTCACCATCGAAGGGGACAAAGCCATCTGGAAAAACAAATGGATGGCCGGCGGAAACGAAATCACCTGGGACATGGTCCACTACGATGTGCAGCTCATCGGTGGTGTCGTTCTCCACTCCGGCAAAATCGCCGAGATGGCGACCGGTGAAGGTAAGACCCTGGTGGCCACCCTCCCGGTGTTCCTACGCTCCCTGTCGAAACGCGGCGTGCATGTCGTGACCGTCAACGACTACCTCTCCAAGCGTGACTCCGAATGGATGGGCCCGCTCTACATGTTCCACGGCTCGACCGTAGACTGTATCGACAAGCACCGCCCCAACACCAAGGAGCGCCGCAACGCCTATGAATGTGACATCACCTTCGGTACGAACAATGAGTTCGGTTTCGACTACCTCCGCGACAACATGGCCATGGCCCCCGAGGACATGGTGCAGCGCAAGCACTATTACGCCATCGTCGACGAGGTTGACTCGGTGCTTATCGACGATGCCCGTACCCCCCTCATCATCTCCGGTCCTGTGCCCAAGGGTGAGGACCAGCTCTTCAACGACTACAAGCCCAATGTGGAGAAGGTGTTCCAGGCCCAGCGCAAGCTTGTCACCCAGATTCTCGCCGAGGCCAAGCAGAAAATCGCCTCAGAGGACAAAGAGACCCGCAAGGAGGGTGAGCTTCTGCTGTTCCGTGCCTTCAAGGGTCTGCCCAAATATGGCCCGCTGATCAAGTTCCTCAGCGAGGAGGGTATGAAGAACGCCCTGCTGAAGACCGAGGCATATTACCTACAGGACAACTCCCGCGAGATGCCCAAGGTGACCGATCCCCTCTACTTCGTGATTGACGAGAAGAACCGCTCCGTGGAGCTTACCGACAAGGGCTTCGACGTGCTGACCGACCGCAACCAGGATCCCCAGTTCTTCGTCCTCCCCGACATCGCCGCCAAGCTGTCTGAGCTTGAGAATGTCGCAGACATCTCCGAACGCCAGCAGCTCAAGGATGAGGCGATGGCCGACTACGCCATCAAATCGGAGCGTGTCCACACTGTGACACAGCTTCTGAAAGCATACACCCTCTTCGAGAAAGACAACGAATATGTCATCGACGACGGGAAAATCAAGATTGTAGACGAGCAGACAGGCCGTATCATGGAGGGTCGCCGTTACAGCGATGGTCTCCACCAGGCCATCGAGGCCAAGGAGGGTGTGAAGGTAGAGGCCGCCACCCAGACCTTCGCGACAATCACCCTGCAGAACTACTTCCGTATGTACCACAAGCTCGCCGGTATGACCGGTACCGCCGAGACCGAGGCGGGTGAGCTTTGGGACATCTACAAACTCGACGTGGTGACCATCCCGACCAACCGTCCCGTGGCTCGTTTCGACCTGGAGGACCGCGTCTACAAGACCAAAAAGGAGAAATACGCCGCCGTCATCGAGGAGATTGTCAAGCTCCGCGACGCAGGCCGTCCCGTGCTTGTCGGCACCACCTCGGTCGAGATTTCCGAGCTGCTCAAGCGAATGCTCGACATGCGTAAGATTGACTGCCAGGTGCTCAATGCCAAACTCCACCAGAAGGAGGCTCAGGTAGTAGCCCTCGCAGGCCGTCCCGGCACCGTGACCATCGCCACCAACATGGCAGGTCGTGGTACCGACATCAAGCTCACCCCCGAGGTCAAGGAGGCCGGAGGTCTCGCCATCATCGGCACCGAGCGTCACGAGAGCCGCCGCGTCGACCGTCAGCTCCGAGGCCGTGCCGGCCGTCAGGGCGACCCCGGATCATCGGTGTTCTATGTGTCATTCGAAGACCAGCTGATGCGTCTGTTCGCCACCGACCGCGTGATGAAGATGCTCGACACCCTCGGCCTGAAAGAGGGGGAGATGATCGAGAGCCATATGGTCACCAAGGCCATCGAGAACGCCCAGAAGCGCGTCGAGGAGAACAACTTCGGTATCCGTAAACGTCTGCTCGAATATGACGACGTGATGAACAAGCAGCGTACCTACATCTACAACCGCCGTCATCACGCCCTCCTCGGCGAACGTGTCGGAATCGACATCGCCAACATGATTTACGACCTCGTGGAGAACCTCGTCCAGAGCTATGACCAGCCGACCGACTTCGACGAGCTGTCGCTCGAACTGATGCGAATCCTCACCATCGAGGCCCCCTTCACCGAGAAGGAGTTCCAGAGCCTCAGCCGCGAGGAGAAGACAGAGCGCATCGTCGCCGCCGTGAACGAGAACCTCGACCGCCGCAGCGAGCGCATCATAGAGATGGCCATGCCTGTGGTCAAGGACTGGGTGGAGAACCGTGGCGCGAAAGGACGCATCATGGTGCCCATCACCGACGGCAAGCGTATCTTCAACCTCGGCGTCGATATCCTCGAAGCTTACAACTCCGGTTGCAAGAACATCGTCAAGGAGTGGCACAAGGGTGTGCTGCTGGTAACCATCGACGAGCTTTGGAAAGAACACCTCCGTGAACTTGACGAGCTCCGCCAGAGCGTCCAGAACGCTTCCTACGAGCAGAAAGACCCGCTGGTAATCTACAAGGTGGAGTCGTTCCACCTCTTCGAGAACATGCTCAACAACCTCAACACCAAGGCCCTGTCGGCCCTGATGAGAGGTCAGATATTCGTGCAGCAGCGTCCGGCCGCCACAACCGCCCCGACCCCCTCGACAGCATCGGCCACTCTTGAAAGCGAGCGCCGCAAGGCAGCCATGACCGACGAGGAGAAGAAAGCCGCCGCTGAGAAAGCCCTCGCCGAGGCTGAGGCTCGCCTCCGTGCCGCCCGCGCACAGCATCCTGAGCTGAAAACCGCCGCCCCCTCACGCGCCAACGACTATTCCCAGTACAAGGCCACCAAGGAAGGCCTTCCTGGTGAAAACGCCCAGCGCGCAGCAGCCGCCGGTGCCGGAGCAGCCGCCCATCGCCGTCCCGAACCGGTGAAAGCCACCCCCAAAGTAGGACGCAACGAGCCTTGCCCCTGCGGTTCAGGCAAGAAATACAAGAATTGCTGCGGAAAAGAGCAGTAATATCCAACCCACGTCAACAAGATTGTAAATGGATTCCAACAACAATCCCACCACACCCCGTCCCGGATCGGAGTCGCTCAATGAGCGTCTCCGCCGGGCCGCGGAAATGGCCCGCAGAAATATGGCGGCCGAGAACGCACCCGCGTCTCAGCCGTCCTATCAGCAGCCACAACCACGCCCCCAGCCCCAACCTCAGCAACCACAACAACCTCAGCAGCCACGTCAGCCCCGCCCCGAGCCTCGGCAATACCCCGAACCCCAGACTCCGCGGCAGCCTGAACAGCCGCAGCAGAGGAGCTACGAGCCGGAACCGCACACACCGCGCCAGCAGGCAGGGGCTGTTCCTCCCGTGCCACCCCAGATGCCTCCCCGCGACTATCCCCCCAGGAGACCGCAGGGAAGACAGCCTGTCCCCCAGGCAGAGGAACAGAAGAAATCGAAGAAGACGATGCTGATCATCGTCATCCTCGCCGTGTTGCTTGGTCTGGCCATCCTCGCCGTGGTATTGTTGTCAGCCAAAAACTCCTCCGAGATGGAGGCCCAGCAGCAACAGATTGAACAGCTGCAGCTCCAGAACGAGCAAATCCAGCTCGCCAACGAGTATGAAAGCCTCAACAACGAGTTCGCCCAGTATGAAAACCAGACATCACTGCTGGCCAACGACTCCATCGTACAGAAATATGCCGCAGCCCGCGCACAGGTCGAGAAACTTCTTGACGAACTGAAAAACGAGAAGAGCAAGTCGGCAGCCCAGATCGCCAAGCTCAAGGGGGAAATCGAGACCCTGAAAGCAATTCTCCGCACCTACGTCGAGCAAATCAACGAACTGCAGAAGGAGAACCAGACCCTTCGGTCTGAGAACGAGGAGGTGAAGGCCCAGAACTCACAGCTTACCCAGACCGTGCAGTCTGTCCAGGCCACAAACCAGCACCTCAGCGAGCGTATGACCCTCGCCGAGAAGCTCAATGTGACAGGGGTCAATCTCATCCCCCTGAACAAAAAGGGGAAAAAGGAGAAGAATGTCACCAAAGCCCGTCAGCTTGAAGTGACCTTCACGATTCCCCAGAACAACTCCACCCCCGTAGGTGAGAAGACCATCTACCTGCGTATCACCTCCCCGGAAGGCGAACTGCTCGGCAACGCCGGCTCATTCAGCTTCGAGGGAGCCAGTCTCCAGGCTACCGCCCGCAAGACCATCGAATACCAAGGTGAGGAAATCGGCGGAATCAAAATCTACTGGGATGTCAACGCCACTCTCAACCCCGGCGACTACACCGTCGAGCTTTTCGCCGACAATTACCGCCTGGCCTCCCGCCGCTTCACCCTCAAAAAGTAAATAGAAATAAACGACAAGTAAATAGACATAAACGACCTCTCGTCAGTCTATCAATATATTCATTCCATCGGGATATCTATTGACTCATCTCATATTATGAGCTGTATTATGGTTGACATAACTATAATATGATTGACTCAGTTTATGTTATTTGACCCAGCTTATGTTATGATTGACCCAGCCTATGTTATGACTGACTCAGCCTATTGACATATCGACTTCATAGGCGATTCCGAAGGAATTCTTTGTCTGAATAGCCGTGGGTTGGCGCGAGTGCAATGCCCCCTTGTGGGGCTGGCACGAAGCGGTAACCCACGGTTGTATTTCGCCCATAAAAGGATTCCGGAGGAATCTTTTTTGATATTTCTACTTTCGTCAGATATCAAAAAAGATTCCTCCGGAATCCGTCGTTTCATACCGTTACCGTGGGTTACCGCATCGCTTCGGCCTACCGGCCTCACCTCGCGCCAACCCACGGCTATTCAGATAAATGATTCCTCCGGAATCGTCCGGGCGACCACCAAAATACTGTTTTTTATTACTGTCCGCTAAACCATAAAAAGGCGAGTCCAACTTCTTGAACGGCAGAAG
>OLYK01000257.1_pt1 | contig 13398 bp, 10 predicted proteins | sample 1673651 | NCBI WGS metagenome assembly OLYK01 (sample SAMEA103958118, study PRJEB25191) | human gut metagenome | reverse complement strand
GTTCTGGTCATGACAACAGTAAAGCCTCTGTTTTCAAACAGCTGTTTAAGAGCCATTGCAATACTCAGGTTGACATCCTTTTCCATGACGCCGGAGGTGGAAATCTTACCGGGATCACTTCCACCATGTGCTGGTTGTAGTTTACGCAAATTGTGATATGTATTCCCCAGTATATATGGGGAGTTAGAAATGTATTGAGATTAGATAGCCTTTTTCTCCAAGTCCTCACAGTAAACGCTTGAAAATAAATGTTCCAGCTCATTTCCAAAGTTGTATGAGATTTTAAGCTTGCGGTTTTCATAAACTGTTATCTGGTCTATCATTTCCACAATAATATCTCTGTCTAATTCTTCAATGTCTTTCAGTTCCAACAACCGCCTTAACCACGGTGTTTCAAAAACATCTTCTGTTACACTTTCCTTTTTCTTTTCTTCCAGCGTTTCAATCTGTTTGGAGTAAAGCGTTTCTTTTTGTTGATAGTCCTCTCGATAAGAAAGAAATTCTTCTTTAGAAATCAGTTCGTCTTTGTAATCTTCATAAATTGACTTTTTCAACTTCTTCACTCTTTCAAGCTCTGCTTTTAACTTTGTCAGTTCTATGTCTGTTGATTTTCTGATTTTTGTTGCTGTGAAAGATTGTGATTTTACAAGTTCCTGCAAGTTCTCTACATTGCGGATAATCTGCTTTAAATCTCCCAGCACAATATCATTCAATACTTGAAACGGGAGCGTGTGCGGAGTGCAATAATCTTTTCCACTTCTTTTGTAAGTTCCACAATAGAATGAATAGGACTTACTTCCGTCAGCACGTCGCCAGAAATTTTTCATCATTGCCCGACCACAATCGCCACACTTGATAAAACCTGCAAAGATATTTTTATTTGTTTCTAAATCAATATCCCTATGTTTTTTCGTCAGCAGTTTTTGTACCTTATCCCACAGTTGACGGTCTATAATCGGTTCATGTGTATTTTCAACCCTTATCCAGTTTTCTTTCTCAACTGGACGCTGTTTGCTTGCCGTATTCATCATAGAGTGGACGCAGACAGCACTTTGATATGTACGGGTCATAAAATGCCAGTATCTTTTCAATCGCTTTTTCGTCCCCGTCCATTGCTTGTGAAAGCAAATAGTAGGACGGCTTCTTAAATATTTGTTTCATTTTTACTGTTTCTCCTTTAGTAATTTTTTCATAAGTGCCAATGAGTTGTGCCGATTTTGGAATACACCGCTTCTGGAAATATTCTGTTTTTTTGCAATTTCTTCGTTGTTCATTTCCAAGAAATAATACATCAGCAAAGTTTCACGGTTACGCTCGGATAACTGTTTCAAGGCTTCTGCCAATTCATCATCATAAACACGAATATCGTAACCGCATACATTGAAAATCGTATAGTCCGTTTCATAATCGTCCCAGACAGCCAGATTTTCTACAACGATTTCTGGGAGTTCGCAAAAGAGCGTTTCTTTCTCTTGTCGTCGTTTTAATTTCTGCTGGTAGTCCTTAACAACATGACGGACAACTTTCTTCAAACAACTTTCAAAACGGCATTGAACTGTTTTCTGGAAGTCAGACGGTTTCATCAATCTCACCCCCTTTCCGCTATGACGTGAAAAGTGGTTCTCCCTCTTTCCGCACCATATAGGGAACGGCAGGTGTGATTTGTTAAGTTGAGAACTCAAAAAATCCAAAATTTTTCCAGAATGAAAAAAGCCCGCACAAAACAGACTGTTTGCACGAGCGAATGAATTTATATATCTAATTAACGATTTTATTGATTGCTTTTTCCATTTATAGCCGATAGATTTCTTTAAAACATTCCATGAAACATACTCCTTGATTTACACATCAAAATTATTTTCCAAAATCATAAAGTATATTTCTAAATAATTTCTAAATGTACCATAGACTTCTTTGTTTGATGTGGATAGCATAAAAACCTTATGATACAATATCTAATTAAAGGAGATGAAATCACATGAATAAAATTGCTATTATTGAAGATGATATAGACATTTGCAATATGATTGCAAAATTCTTAGAAAATAATAAATATATCGTTCATTATGCCTTGAATGGTGCAGAGGGAATAGAATTATGTAAATCGCTTGTTCCAGATTTAATAATACTTGATATTATGTTACCGAAGTTAAATGGAAATGATGTATTACAGAGATTGCGTAAATTTACAAACGCTCCTGTCATTGTTGTTTCCGCCAAAACAATGGTACAGACAAAAATAGATTTATTAAAATTAGGTGCTGATGATTATATGACTAAGCCGTTTGACCTGCATGAGCTTCTTGCTCGTATTGAAGCAAATTTGAAAAGGACTTCAAATACGTCCTGTCAAAATGATACTTTGACATATAGAGATATTGAAATCAATAACTCTCTAGTTTATATCAAAGAGGTATTAGTATCTTTTACATCAACCGAGTTAAAGATTTTAAGACTATTATTGCAATATCCGCAAAAAATTTTTTCAAAGCAAAATTTATATGAATCCATTTGGAATAAAACTTATGCTTATGATGGTGATACGATAAATACCCATATCAGTCATATTCGTAAAAAAATTAAGGCGATTACAAATGAAGATTATATACAAACCATTTGGGGAATCGGTTATAAAATTAAATAACTTTAGATTTTCTTTAGACTTATTAGATATAGTGGCATAGAAAGGAGTGTTTAGAATGACAAAATTTATATGCGAAACAAAAAATCTAAGCAAAAAATATAAAGATTTCTATGCTTTAAAGAATGTGAACTTAACTATTCCAAAAGGAGAAATCTACGGTCTTGTAGGCGAAAATGGGGCAGGAAAAACGACTTTAATCAGGTTATTAACAGGTCTTAATTTTAAGAGCGAGGGAGAAATTATCCTATTTGGACATAAGGATAATCTGCAACATGAAAGGTCAAAAATCGGTTGCACGATTGAAATGCCTGCGTTATATAAGGATATGACAGCTTCTCAAAATTTGGAAGTACAAAGAATACAACGAGGTATTCCAAATAAAAAATGTATTACCGATACTCTAGAGTTGATAGGCTTATCCAATGCTGGTAAAAAAAGAGTAGCAAACTTTTCTTTAGGAATGAAACAAAGGCTTGCTTTAGGCGTTGCATTATTAGGCGAGCCAGAATTTTTGATTTTGGACGAACCCGTCAACGGACTTGACCCAACAGGAATTATTGAATTAAGAGAACTTCTTAAAAAATTAGTAAAAGAACGAGAGGTAACGATTTTAATATCCAGCCATATATTAAGTGAATTACATCAGCTTGCTACCTGTTACGGATTTCTTCATAAAGGAGAACTTTTGAAACAAATTTCTACCGAAGAATTAAACGAAGAATGTAAACGCCATATTTGTTTAAGGACAGATAATATCCAAAAAACCACTCTTTTATTAGAGCAAAAGGGAAATATTAACAATTACTCCGTTTACCCCGATAATTCTATTCGGATATACGAGTGCTTAGATAATGTAAGAATGATTTCTAAATTACTATCCAGTAATGGAGTTATTATTGATGAAATTTCTGTGCAAGGAGAAAATTTGGAAACATACTTTGAAAATCTAATAGGGGGACGAAAAAATGTTTAATCAAATAAGAGCAGAATTTTATAAGTTATTTCATACAAAGGCATTGTACTTAACCTTTGCTTTGATTTTAGCAGTCTTTGGAATTTTCTCCATAGGCGGTCAGCAACAATTTGTGGCATCAAGTTCAAGTTTAGACGAAACATGGAAAATAGGAGAAACTGTTGGATTTCTTGCTCGTGCTTATAGTGATACAGCACACCCATTGATTGAAGAAATAATAAGGACAGCCACATCTTATACTGTATTTTTCTGGCTGATTGTTCTTATATTTTCTGTCATTTTCTTTTCAAGAGAATATACGGATTCAACAATTAAAATTGCAATCGCAAGCGGACAAAGCCGAATTAAGTTTTTTGTTGCGAAATATATTGTGATTTCGATTACCAGTATATTTCTATACTTTTCATTTATTATGATTGCATTTATAATAGAATGTGCGAAATTTAATATTCCAATACAACTGTTTCCAATGCTGAAAATTGCAGGACTAAATTGTATGATTATGGGAGCATTTATCGGAATTACACTTATGTTATGTGTAATATTCAAACATACGGCAATCGTTGTAGGTGCTATGTCATTGTTTACATTTAGCGGACCGCTTATCTATATGATGACATGGGATAATATGTCAACTCAATCATGGAGAGTTCTAACCTATTTAAAAATAAATCCTATGTATTACTGGATGAATACCTGTTCTTATAATATGATAAATAATTTAGAAATCAATATTTTGATTTATTTCGTGGGAACTGTAATTATTACATTTCTTGTTTCAGCATTGATACTAAGAAAGCAAGAAATACGCTAATCATAACAGAAAGGGGAAATGCGAATATGTTATATTTCTTATTGATTTGCTTTATTTTCATATTAGCATTTTCCTTATTCTCTATTATCAGAACAATTCGCAACATAAATAAGCAAATAAAGCAACAACGGAAAATACGAGTATCTTTATCAAATAGGGACATTGAAGAATTAGCTTATGCAATCAATCAAAAAGATAATCTACATAAAAAATTACAGGTTCAAATTAAGCAGGAAGAAGAACAGTTAAAACAGTCTATATCTAATATAAGCCACGATTTAAGAACACCTTTGACATCTATACAAGGCTATTTAACACTTCTGCAAGAATGTGAAGATAAACAGGAACAAGGACAATGCATTAAAATCATTAAGGCAAAAACAGATTATCTCACGGATTTAGTACAAGAGTTTTATGATTTATCTGTGATAGAAAATGAGCAAGTTGATGTTGAATGTGAGCGTGTTGACATAAATAGAATTGTTACAGATTGCTTAATTGAAAAGTATTATGAATTTGGAGAAATCCAACCAACCATTCAAACAGAAAATACTCCTGTATGGATATACGGAAATAACCTTATCTGTAAACGAATTATTGAAAATTTAATTGTAAATGCACTTCGTTATTCAGATAATTACATTGAAGTTTCTATCAATCAAAAAGGAGTGTTCACAATTAAAAATTCAACAAAATCCCTTGATGATATTGATGTAAACTTATTATTTAACAAGTTTTATACTGTTGATAAATCACGCACCAAAGGAAGTTCTGGTCTGGGCTTGTATATTGTAAAGGAATTGCTGAAAAAGATTGACGGTAAAATTGAAAATGTAAGTTACGAAAAAAATATTTTGTCTATTAGCATTTGTTTTCCCTTGTATAATGATAAAAAGTTACTGTGATCAGAACATCTGAATACAGTAACTTTTTTAGTAGCTTTAACTCTCTTTTATAAGTTTTTCAAAATATTCTCTTTTCTTCTCTGGAAGTTGATTTAAAAATTCTTCCAGCCATTTTTCTTCTTCTTCTAAAATTCCCTCGTCCTCATAATACTCTGGATATTCCAAATATATTTCATGTTCTCTTTCTTCTCGTTCTTCGTCAGCTTGTGCTAAGTCCATATATTTTCCAATAAGGAATTGAAGATATTGACTATACCCAAGAGAACTAACTAAATAAGTAATTCGTTCATAGTCTTTCAATGTCATTTCTTTTTTTCCAGTTAAAAGGTCATGGTCGTAAGAAGAACAAACTTCTAAAAATTCCTGTTCCTTGCTTGTAGTTCAATTCCTTGTGAGTTTCGCCATACTGTTTGACATACTCTAAGGATAACGCCACATCTGAAATCTGGTTGGCACTCATACGTGAGCTTGCGTCAGCTCTGGTCTTGTAACCATTCTTAAAATCTGTATTGATGTCGATACAATAGGCAGTTTCGCCCTCGACTTTCATATAGCCCTCATTGAATGTCGAACCGATAGAACCGTCATTCATTACTTTTTCAATGATACCGACACGCTCTGCACTTTCCGTCCAGTATTGCTTACTTTCTGCATGGACGGGTGTAGTCGGTAAAGCAGTAACGACAGTTGCAAGAGCTAAGAAGCCCGTACACAATCGTTTTAACATCTTTTTCATAAAATCTAATGCTCCTTTCATTTTGGGTATAAAAATAGACGCTCATTTCTGAACGTCTACATTATTGAAAGGCTTGTCCTCTCACACATATTCTATTTTAATAGGTACAACAGTTGCCTTTCTCCTTGTATTTTCGTTGTTTTCATCACTTGCGTTATCTACAACCTCCATGTGGTGGGGAAGAAATCTCTAATAGATATTCCACATTGGCCCGAACATTATGAAGTTCTTTCATATCATTTTTGGCCTGCTTATAGGCAGAATAGGCTTTCCGTTTTTGTTCCAGAAGATCGGTGTATTCCTCTCGGAGAGATTTGACAGAGGGGAGCTTTTTGATTCCCAGTTCGTCAAAATGATTCTTCGCTGTCTGGTGCAGTAAGATTTCCGCCTCATGTGCAACACGGAATTAAAAGGCTGAGCGCCAGCGGAAAAGATACCTCCTGTCTACGCATTTAGGGCGTTAAAAGTCCACGGAAATCAAGGGTTTTTCCGCATGGCCGGCAGGCAGGTGGATAAAGTTATCCTGTTCCCCGCAAAACGGGGTTCTAAATGCGGGAAAATGGACAAAAAAGAAGCGCCGGACGCAGAGGCTTTGACACCTCCGCGCCCGGCGTTTTGCTTATTCGTCTGTGAAGTGGAACCGCTGCGCCGCAAAGTCGGCGTCACTCATGGTGTCCAACTTATCGGCGGTCTGGCAGGCCAGCGCTGCCATTTCCTTGTCCATGTCCGGCAAAGCTGCCCGGAGATTTGCCGCCGTCCTGCGGCGGTCGGCGTTGTGGTACAGACAGATCAGGTTTTCTTCTTCCACGGTGAAATACATTCCTCATACCTCCATTTCTTTTGATTTTTCCCGCGCCGGGGGCTTCTTTTTCTGCTCCTCCTTGGCGGCGGCAAGCTGCGCCCGGATGGACGGCTTCTTTTGTTTCTGCGTTGTCTTTTGGGTCTGCTTGGGCTTTTTGGCCTCCGCCTTGGTTGCCTCGGCCACATCCAAAAGGGAAATCTGTTCCCCGGCTTTTGCCCTTGCTTCCAGTTCCTCCATAGACGGGGCGTTGTTCATCATGCCGTCGATCATGTTGTAGTTCTGCTCGGTGGACATTTCCGCCGTCTTGATATGGCTTTCTGGCTGGGCGGGGATGGCAAAGGCTCTTGTGCCGTTTGCCATAATAAGATACCTGCCGTCCTCCGACTGGTGGTGGAATCCATACCCGGCGGCCTCCATCTGTTCCCGGCTCCTGTCGGTCAGATAGAAACGGCCTCTCGGCGTCTGGATTTGTTCGCCGGTCATGCACTCGTCCGGCGTGAGCTGCTTTTCCGGCTGGGCGAAAAACTCCGGCACCTGCCGGTAGTCGGCCCCCTCGTCCACATAGTAGGCGGTCTGTTTTCCATCCTGCCGGAACACCACAATATCCCCCATCGAGAGGGAATGTCCCTTGTAATCGGCGGGATGTTCCATGTTGAAGCGGCGGTAAATCTCGTCCAGTGTGATGTCCTTGTCCAGCGGCGCGGAGTAGATAAGCTGGTAATTCTTCCTGTCCACCGAAAGCCCATCCGCCTGCAATTCCTCATAGGAACGATAGCGGAAGTCGCGCCCCTCCGGGCCGGGCGGCACTTGGTAGATGGAAAAGTTGGGCTGCGCCGGGGCCTCATAGTCAGAGGCAACATATTCCTCCACCGTCAGCCCGGCAGTGGCGGCCTCCTGTTCCAGCTCTGCCTCGATCTGTTTTTTGTAGTCCTGCAAGCTCTGGTCGAAGTCGGCAAGCTGCGGCGGCTCCGGCAAGTGGTACTGGCCCTGATTGAGAAGCGGGCGGCACTCTTTTACATAGTCCAAAACCGCGTTGAAATAAGCGGTCTGTTCCGGCGTCAGGGTTTCCCCGGATCGCAGGGGACGCCGGGCCTCCTGCTCCATAGTGGCCAGATTGCAATGCAGCTCCATATATGGGACGAACTCATGCAGCAGCATATCCCGCTGGGCCTTGTCCGCCTCCCATGCCTCCGGCCCCTCATGGTGCAGCACATGGTTTTTCCAGCTTTCATCCTGTGCGTAGTATTCGTGATAGCCCCGGATATGCTGGATCAGGGAACCGTCCCCGTCGCCAAAGTCCTGCCGTCCCTCGTAGCTGTCCGGCTGGCCCTGCATGGTAAAATCAATGCGGAACTTGGTCTTGTCGTACCAATGGCCCGTATAGCCCGGCTGCTCCCGTTCATGGCGTCTGGCGCTGTCCAGCTCCTTAAAAACGGCCTCGGCTTCATGCAGCGGCATTTGCTGGCCGTCTTTCAGATGGGGGCTTTCACTCCAAAGGATCGTGACAACTGGCTCCGCTGCCGGATTCTGGGCGATCTGCCGCTTGGCGTTTGCAACGGCAATCTCACTTTCGATCTCGCTTTTCACAAAGGAATCCATCTGGCCCTTTTGCAGCTCATAGCCCTGTTCACACAGGCGGTTGATAAGCCCGATTACCTTGTCGTTATCGCCCACGGCCTCGGCATAGGCCACGATCAACTGCCGTTCCTCGCTGCCCAAACGCGGGGCGTTTTTCTCTGCCAGTTCAATCAGAGCGGCAGCCCGGTCAGCCGGGGACGCCTCCGGCATGAACGGCTTTCCATTCAAAAGGCCGTCGATCCCATTCCACGCCTGCGGCTGGGGAATGGCGTTGGCCTGTTCGGTTGCTTCCAGAAAATCATCCAGCCCGTCGCCGGTCAGGGGTTCTATTGTCCCAGCCGGTCGCTCATGGATGGCAAGGATTTCTTTTCCGGCTTCCGCAAGGGACAGGTCGGGATTGTCAAGCTGGCCTCCGTCCAGTTCTTTGTAGTCGGGACCGTACAGCGTGTAATCGTAGCCGGTTTCTGATGTCTGGATATACAGATATTCGCCGCTTTCCAGACGGTAGGCGGCCTCCTGCGGGGCTTTGGCCTGTTCCAGCGTTCCATCCCCGGCAATGGTAAAGCCCTGCGCCTGCGCCGCCTCCTTGGTTCCCTGCGACACTTCGCCGGTGGATTTCAAATCCGCGTCAATGAGGGTTTGCAGCATGGCTTTTACGCTGGCGGTCATTTCCTGCTGTTGCTCCGGGGGCAGCTTGGAAAATACGCTGTCCGGGTCTGGCTGCTCGGCGGCCTGTTCCAGCGGTGCGGCCTGCGGCTGCTCCTGCTGGGCCTGCCGTTCTTTCTGAAGCTGGGCAAGGTGGCCGTCAATGGTGGTAATCAGTTCATGGGCGGTGGCCCGGATGGTTTCAAGGGAGGCTTTCAGCTCTTTCAAGTCCTTGCCGGAACTCCAACCGGCCACATAGCCAAAGGAATAATCGGAGGTGTCCAGCCCGTAGTGCTGGCAGACGGCATAGGCCACGCTTTCGGCCTGCACTTCGCGGGTGCGGCTGTCGGGACGGTCGGCCTGCTCAATGGCCGGGGCTTCCGGGTCGATGGCGTGGAGCTTGGAATGGGCGATCTCGTGGATAGCCGTCTTTAGGGTCTGTAATTCGCTCATGCCCTCCTGAATGGCGATCCGCTTTTCCGTCAGGTGGTAGTAGCCGTGGGAACCGCTCGGAATGTCCTCAAAACCAATGGGAACCGGGGAGGTCTGTTCCAGCGCCTTAAAGAATTCCCCGTAGCGTTCCACGCTGCCGGTCAGTTCTTCCACGCCGATAGAGGGCAGCGGTTCTCCCTCGGTCTGGCTCACATCAAAGACGGAAACGATCTTAAAGGCCGGAACCTGTATTTCCTGTACTTCGGTAACAGGCTTTCCGTCTTTTCCCATCACCGGCCTGCCCTGTGCGTCCAGCTTTTGCACTTCCTTTTTTGCCTTGAACGGGGCCGGGGCCAGTATCTTGATGGCCTTTTCGCCTTTCTTCACATTGCGGTGAAAATCGTCCCGCCACTTGTTGTAGCCTGCCACAAGCTGTCCGCCCTGCATGGCGATCAAGAGGGTATTGTTGAAGCTGTAACTGTGGAACTTGGACATGGTGGTGAGATAGGCTTTGTAGCGTTCACTCTCGAAAAGCTCCTGTATGCCGGTTTCCAGCCGGTCGGTGATCTCTTTCATGCGCTCGGCGCTGTTCTGGCCGTTTAAGAGAATGGGGGTGACAGGCTGCGGGGCCTTTGCGGGGGTTGCCGCCTCCGGCTGCACCTTGCTTTCCTCCCGCAGAATTTCCGGCGCAGGATAGGCCATCACCCGGTATTCCTCCGGCACTGGCTGACCCTCATGGACGCGCTGCCATTCGTCGCTGGTTCGCAGGATATAGCCGTAATCGGTAAAGGTTCCCTGTTCCTCGTTGGCGATAAAACTTCCCAGCCGGTCGGTGTCAATGGCCGGTTTCCACGGGTCGGGAACGACAAACAGCCCGGAATCATTCAGATAATATTCCCCCAGACTGCGGTTGTCCTTGGCGTTGATTAAGACAAAACAATCGGTGTTTTCAGCGTAGTCCAAAAGCTGCCCGATGGTCTGCATTTTCGCCGGGGACTGCATGACGGCGTTCAGCTCCGCAAGCTCCACGGCGTCCAGCTTTTGAAGCTGGGCAGCAAGGAAGTTCAGTTCGTCCACGCTGGCTGTCTTGATTAAGTCCTCCGGCAGTTCCAGCGGTTTTCCCTCCGGGGCGGAAAAGTCGCCAATGAACAAGTCCTGCTGGTTGTCGGCGGTGATATGGATTTCCTTTAAGGTTTCCTGTACCTGTTCGGCGGAAGTCGGCAGGGAAAGCCAGTACCCATGCGGCCCGCCGGTCTGCGCCTCGGCGCGGTTATCAAGAAAAATGGAAAATACTTCGTTCACGGGTTCCCTCCTTTCCGGGGTGGCTGTGGTCTGTTGCGGCTGTGCGGCTTCCTCCTGTGTGGGAAGTGCTGCGGCTTTTGCCGGTTCCTCCCCCTCGATGGTATAGCCGGGGAGCAGGCAGCCATTGACCTTAAAACAGTCGGCGTATTCCTTGGGGATGGCCGGGGAAATTTCGGTAAAGTAATGGTCGTGGGCTTTGATCCGGCCATTCAGGTACTTGTCCAGTTCTTCCCGGCTGGAAAAGACTTTCCGATCCTGTCCGGCGATCTTGGCCTGCTGGTAGCTGCCCGGCGCGTTAGTGCGTAGGCTCCAGCGGAGCGTCCACGAGTAGGGGACGGATTTTTGGGCGGCGCTGTCATACCGGGTGTTCTCGGAAATGGAGTAATCCATCTGGTAAACCATGTTGCTGCGGATATGGCGGTATTCGTCCGGGGCCTCCCACTGGTTTGCGGTGTGGGTGACGGGAAGCGTCCGGGCATATTCAAGGGCTTTGTCCAGAAACAGGGTTCTTCCGGCCTGTTCCTCCCATGCGGCGGCCTGTTCTTTCAGGCGGTCAAACACTTCCTGTTCTGCGGCGGCGCTTTCCGCCCGCAGGGAAAGAAGCTCCGCAAGGGGCAGCTTTACCATTTCGGAAAGATCGGCCTTGCCGCTTTCAAAGTAAATCCGACGCTCGATCCGCATAGTGCTGGCCGGTTCTAAATCGTCGTGGTCGTAGGAGCTGTAAGACATTTTGGGTTCACATCCTTTCTATGGCGGTGATCTGATACAAGGGGTTTGGGGCTTCCCCAAAGAGAAAATCCCCGGCCCGGCAGGTGCGCCGGGTCAGGGATTTTGCCGGGAGTGTGGCTACACTCCCTATGCTTGCTGTTTTTAGTTCTTGCCCCTCTGTTCCACGCGGTAGTTTACATACTTGCCGCCGGTATCGGCCAAAAGCACCGTCCCGTCATAGGTTTTGCCGGTTTTCATGGAGCGCAGGCCCTTTACCTTTGCCTTTCCGTCTTTAAGGAGCGCGGCGGCGATTTTCGGGGTGAACGCCTTGCCCCGTTCCTCAAAAAATCGGTCATTCTTCCACATGACAAACTGGCAGCTTCGGTTTCCGCAGTAGTAGTTCTTTTTGCCCTCGTAGACGCTTTCCCCGCAGCGCGGACATTTGCCGATAACCACACGCTCGGCTTGAAACAACTTCTGCGCGTCCTCGCTGATCTGAGAGTAGTTTGCGATCAGGCCCCTTGTCATTTCTGCAATGCCAGCCATGAAGCCCTCCGGGTCGGCCTGCCCCTTGGCAATGGCCGTCAGCTCTGTTTCCCACTGTGCCGTAAGCTGGGGAGAGGTCAGCACCTCCGGCAGCACGCAGGCAAGGTTGTGGCCGTCCTTGGTGGGAAGTAGCTGTTTGCCCCTGCGCTCCACAAAGCCCATCTGCACCAGCTTTTCTAAGATGGAGGCGCGGGTGGCCGGGGTTCCCAAACCTTGGCGCTCGGCGTCCTCCGGCAGATCGTCCGCACCGGCGCGCTCCATAGCGGAAAGGAGGGTATCTTCTGTGTAGGATTTTGGCGGTGCGGTGAAATGCTCGGTGACTGTGGCAGTTACCTTGTCAAAGGTCTGTCCCTCGGTGATCTCCAGCAGTTCCCGCGCAAGCTCCGGGGCGGTGTCGTCGGCGTCTGTTTTGAACGACGCCTTAAATCGGCGGTCAAGCTCTTTCCAGCCGGGGGTCAGGATGGTCTTTCCCTTGGCGGTAAAGGTTTTCCCGGCACAGGTGAATGTGGCGGTGACAGCCTCGTACACATGGGGCGCGGCCACGGCGCACAGCAGCTTGCAGCACACAAGGGACAGCAGTTTCTTTTCCCCCTCGGCCAGCCCGTCAAAGCCTTTCTGCACAAATTCCATCGTCGGGACAATGGCGTGGTGGTCGCTTACCTTTTTGCTGTTCAGCACCCGGCCAAACTGCGGGGACAGGTCAAGCCCCGCCGCAAAGGGAAGCAGCGGCCACAGGCCGGACACAAGGCTTTCCGCCGTTGGCAGCATATCATCGGTCAAATACTGGCTGTCGGTGCGGGGATAGGTCAGCAGCTTCTTTTCGTAAAGCTGTTGGGCATAGTCAAGGGTCTGCTTGGCGGTAAATCCAAACAGCCGGTTTGCCTCCCGCTGCAAGGTGGTGAGGTCATAGAGGCGGGGCGGCTGCTCCGTCTTTTTCTCCCGTGTTACCGACACACAAACGGCCTGCGCCGTTTCACAGGCGGCTTTCAGGGTCTTGGCGTCGTCTGCGTTTCCCATGCGTTCACTGGCCGCCTCCATGCCGCCCGCCGCGATCTGAACAATGTGGTATTTCTCTTTCTGAAAGCTGCTGATCTTGGCCTCCCGGTCAACCAGCATTTTGAGGGTCGGTGTCTGGACACGGCCCACGGTCAGGGTCTTATGGTAGAGGATGGAGAACAGCCGGGTCGCGTTGATCCCCACCAGCCAATCCGCCTGCGCCCGGCAAAGGGCCGACTGATACAGGTTATCATAATCGGTTCCCGGTTTCAGGTGGGCAAAGCCGTCTTTGATGGCTGCGTCCTCCATGCTGGAAA
>OLYK01000245.1_pt1 | contig 13750 bp, 8 predicted proteins | sample 1673651 | NCBI WGS metagenome assembly OLYK01 (sample SAMEA103958118, study PRJEB25191) | human gut metagenome | reverse complement strand
AGGTGTAGTAGCACCCCTGCACGCAGAAGGAAAGCACCACCTTGCGCACTACGTCCGTCTCAAAGGTGGGGTCGGTCTGGGCGATGCACTGGCACATGGCCTGTTCCACCCGGTTGATGAACAGCCCCTGCCGGGAGCCGGAGAACAGCACGCTGATCTCGGCCTGATGCGCGGTGAAGGCGCGGAACATCTCCCGCGCAAGCCACTCGGTGCGCTCGCTCACATCGCTGGCGGTCAGGCGGGGCAGGCTTTCCACCACCGCGTGCACCATCTCGTCCTCCATGGCGTTGGCCAGCGCATAGATATCCTGATAATGGGCGTAGAATGTGGATTTATTGATGCAGGCACGGTCGCACAGCTCCTTGACACGGATCTTTTCCACCGGCTTTTCGCGGCGCAGCTCCATAAAGGCCTGCTTGATGGCGCGCTCGGTCTTTTCAATGCGGATATCCAGAAAACCCACCTCTTTTGCATTTTTGTTGATTTTCCAACATTTTTCCGGTTTTGCGGATAGACAAGCCCCGCAGCCCTTTTTATACTGGGTATAAGCGGAGCGGCGTTACTCCTTGCGGTACAAAAGCCCCTGCTGCTCCAAAGCATCATGGATGCGGGCAAAGGTGTCCTTGTCCGGGCAGCGCAGGGTGTGCAGGTGCACACCGCCGGTCATGCGGCTCAAAAGGCTCTCGGGTGCATCCGCTGCCTGACGGATAAAGTTATCCACGTCGTACCGGTTGCACAGGTTCAATGTGGCACGGATCTCGCCGTACAGGCTGTTTTCCACCGCCACATCCACCACCGTGCCGCCCTGATCCACCACGGTGTACAGCTCCTGGCGCATCTCCTCCTGCGTGCGGTGCACACAGGCCAGAATGCCGGTATAGCCCTTCTCCGCCGGGTGCAGCTGATAGCCCCGGGGGGTGGCATCGATCTGCGCCCCACCGGCGCGCAGCAGCGCCACATCCCCTACCACGATCTGCCGCGACACCCCCAGCTCTGCCGCCAGCGTGCTGGCGCTTAAAGGGGCACCGGCGCTGTTCAGCCGGGTCAGGATGCGTTCTCTGCGCTGTGCTGCATTCATAGGGGGTCAGGCTTCCTTTCCGTAAAACGACTTTTCTCTCCTTATTGTAGCAAAACGCGGCAAAATGTGCAAGGTTATTCCAATCTCAGCTTTCTGAACAAAGGCTTCCCCCGGAAGGGGGAAACCTATCTCCAAAGGGTAAAGGCTTTTGCGCCGGTCACGCCACAGGCGTGGGTTTATTCCAATCTCAGCAGGGTGGCGTAATTGGAGGGCAGCTGCACCTTCATGCGGTCCCACTCGGTGGAGACCAGCACCTCCTGCGCGCCCACGGTGTCCGCCAGCAGGTCGGTGACCTTGGCGGTTTCCACCGGCAGCTGGAACTCCAGCTGTGCGGGGGCATCGCCGTTGTTCAGCACCGCCACCACGGCCTTGCCGTCCAGCACCCGGGCAAAGGCGTAGCACTGGGTGGTGAGCTGCAATTCCTTTACCTCGCCGTAGGTCATTTCCGGCAATTCAGCCTTGCATTTCCCCAGCGCTTTGTATACACTGGTAACAGGATTTGTACGTTCTGCATCAGCGTAGTCGCTGAGCTCCAAGCAGGGGCGCAGCGGCCAGTCGCTGCCCCACTCCTTTTTGCCCTCGATGCCGAACTCCGAGCCGTAGTAGATGGACGGGATGCCCCACAGGCTGTACACCAGAATGGCGATATGCCGGATGTGCTCCCGGTTGCGCAGCTTGTTGGGCAGGCGCTCCACATCGTGGTTATCCGAGAAGAGATACAGCCGGGTGTCGTGGCACAGCCCCTGCAGCCGGCGCATGGTGTGGGCAATTTCAAAATAGTTGTGGTCGTTGTGGCCGCTCCACAGGCCCTTGTGCAGCTCGTAGTTGGTCACGGAGTGCAGCATTTCCGGGTTTGCCCAGCGGCTGTAATCGCCGTGGATGACCTCGCCCATCAGCCAGAACTCCGGCTTTACCTCGTTTGCCAGACGGCGCAGCCCGCGCATGAAGTCGAAATCCAGCACATCGGCTGCGTCCAGACGGATGCCGTCGATGTCGAACTGCTCCACCCAGAAGCGGACGGTATCATAATGGTACTGCTGCACCTCCGGGTTGCGCTGGTTCAGCTTGACCAGCAGGTTGTAGCCGCCCCAGTTGCCGTAGGAAAAGCCGTCGTTATACTCGTTGTTGCCCCAGAAGTTCACATCGCAGAACCAGTCCTTATAGCGGGCGTTCTCGCGGTTCGCTTTCAGGTCCCGGAACGCGAAGAAATCGCGGCCCACATGGTTGAACACGCCGTCCACGATGACCCGCTGCCCGCGGGCGTGGCAGGCCGCCACAAAAGCCTTGAACTCCTCGTTGGTGCCAAGGCGGCGGTCCACCAGACGGTAGTCGATGGTATCGTAGCCGTGGGAGCCGCTCTCGAACAGCGGGCCGATGTAGATGGCCGTGCAGCCCAGCTTTGCCGCGTGGGCTGCCCATGCTTCCAGCTTTGCAAAAGCGCCCGGGGTGGGCTGGCCGTCGTTTTCGTGCGCACAGCCGCACAGCCCCAGCGGATAGATGTGATAAAATACTGCTTCGTCATACCAAGCCATGATCATTCGCTCCCATTCTATTGCTCTAAAAAGTTGCACCGCCCGCAAGGCGGCAGCAACAGTATACCACACCCTCTGGCAAATATGTGTATTTTTGCCGATTTTTGTCAAGATTCGCTAAGATTATCGGCCACTGTGCCGGTAAAAAAGCGTTTTTCTTGGATAGTTTGCCCAAACAGCCTTGTATCAACCGGCGCACACCGCCGGTCAACATAGAGAAGTAAGGAGATCTTTGCATGAATTACCCTGTGATCCCCCGCACGTTTTTCAGTGGCGACTGCTTCGATGCCTACCGCATTCTGGGTGCGCACCCCTGCACCGACCCAAACGGCGCCGAGGGCTGGCGTTTTGCCGTGTGGGCACCCGGTGCCACCGCCGTGGAGGTGTGCGGCGGCTTTGACGGCTGGGAGCGCGGCGTGCCCATGGAAAAAGTCGATACCGGCGTGTGGAGCGCCTTTATCCCCGGCCTTGCGGAAGGAGATCTGTACAAATACCGCGTGCATGGCGCGGACGGCAGCGCCGTGATGCGCAGCGACCCCTACGCCTTTGCCACCGAGCTGCGCCCCGGCACCGCCAGCAAGCTGACAAAGCTGGATTTCACCTTTGACGACACCGCGTGGATGGAGCGGCGGGACAAATGCCGCAACCGCCCGCTGAATATCTACGAGCTGCACGCCGGCAGTTGGAAGCATAAGCCCGGCACTACCCAGCCGGACGGCTCGGACGGGTGGTACAACTACGAGGAGCTGGCGCGGGAACTCATCCCGTGGCTGCTGGAGCATCACTTTACCCATGTGGAGCTGCTGCCGCTGGCAGAGCACCCCTTTGACGGCAGCTGGGGCTACCAGACCACCGGCTACTTCTCGGTGACCAGCCGCTACGGCTCCCCCGCCCAGTTTGCCAGCTTTGTCAACGCCTGCCACCGCATGGGCATCGGCGTCATCATGGATTTTGTACCGGTGCACTTTGCCGCCAATGCTGACGCGCTGGCAAAGTTTGACGGCACCCACCTGTACGAGTACGACAGCGATGTGGGTCAGAGCGAGTGGGGCACCTGCAACTTCAACTACTACCGCCGGGAGGTGTGCAGCTTTTTAAGCAGCGCCGCCGGGCTGTGGATGGACGTCTACCACTGCGACGGCATCCGCATGGACGCCATCTCCCGCGCATTGTACTGGCAGGGCGACCCCAACCGCGGCGTGAATCAGGGCGCGGTGAACTTTTTGCGCAGTTTGAACCACGGCCTGAACGAGCGCTGGCCCACCGGCATCTACATGGCGGAGGACTCCACCAACTTCCTCAAGGTGACCGCCCCCACCCGCTACGAGGGCGTGGGCTTTGACTACAAGTGGGACATGGGCTGGATGCACGACACGCTGGACTACTTTGCCACCCCCTTCGGCGAGCGCCCGGGCTGCTACGGCAAGCTGCTGTTCAGTATGCACTACTTCTACAACGAGCTGTATCTGCTGGCGCTGAGCCACGATGAGGTGGTGCACGGCAAAAAGACCATCATTGATAAGCTGTGGGGCAGCTACGCGGAAAAGTGCGCCCAGCTGCGCACCCTATATTTTTATATGTACACCCATCCCGGCAAAAAGCTGAACTTTATGGGCAACGAGCTGGCACACTTCCGGGAGTGGGACGAAAAGCGGGAGCTGGACTGGAATTTGCTGGAATACCCCTTCCACGATGCCTTCCAGAAATACTTTGCCGCCCTTTGCCGCACCTACGCCTCCGAGCCTGCGCTGTATGACGGCGAGTACAACCCGGACTGCTTTGAGTGGGTGGCAAACGAAAGCTGTGCCGAGGGCGTGTACGCATGGCTGCGCAAGGGGCGCGGGCAGAACCTGCTCTGCGTGATGAACACCCAGGACCACGCCCACAAAAAGTTCCCTCTGTACCTCAAGTTCCCCTGCAGCGCAGAGCTGGTGCTGGATACCGAGGCCGGCACTTGGGGCGGCGTACACAAGGCGCACCGCAAGCAGAGCTTCCACACTACCGACGGCGGCGTGTTCGGCCGGGACTACACCCTGACGCTGGACCTGCCCGCCATGGGCAGCTATCTGCTGCGGCTTGCCCCGGAAGCCCCGAACCCGGACGCCGCCCGCCTGAGCGCCAACAAGGCGCTGGCACAAAAGCGCAAGGCGGCAAAGGCTGCAAAGGCCGCTGCGGAAGTTTCCGATAAGTAATATTTACGCAAAAATGTCCCGTCTGCTTTGAAAGCGGCGGGACATTCTGCATTTTTCGCCGCTGGGGTGCTGGACAGTGCCCGGGGGAGTTGTTATACTGTAAGGTGTGAAATTTTGCAAGGAGGGTCCTATTCCATGTCCGAACCCATTACAAAGCCCCGCGTTTCCGCTGCGGCGAAAATCGTGCTGGTGCTGGCGGCAGCAGCGGTGCTGCTGGCCGTTTTTGCGCTGGCTGCGCCCGGCAGCAAATTCTTTTTCCCGCTGGTGAGCCTGTGGTGCAACCTTGCCCTGTTTGCCTGTGTGCTGCTGGTGCTGCGGGTGGCGGGAATCAAATTTGACCTCTTCCACAAGGCGGTGCTCGTCGGCCTGTGGGCGGCAGCGCTGGTCTACTTTTTCTGGGCGCTTGGCCGCCGCAGCTTTGTGTATATCTGGGATTATGTCAACTATATCAACAAACAGTACTGGGCCGAAGCCGCCTTTCTGCAAGGCCCGGCGGCGGGCTTCCAGTTCATCTTCGGCTCCTTTGCCGAGGACTACACCAACTTCATCACCCTGTTTCTGGAGTTTCCCTTCTGCCTGAGCGACCGCACCGGCGACAGCTTTGCCTTCTGTCAGGTGTTCAGCATCCTGCCCATGCTGCTGGTGCTGCTGGCAGGACTTACCATCAAGGTGGGGCAGATGCTGCGGGTGAAAAACCGCTTCTGGTACTTCCTCATCGGCATGACCTGGATGGTCACCTACCCGTGGCTGCGCATGAGCGCCATGCTCAGCCAGCCGGACTGGTTCGGCCTCATCTTCGGCTTCAGCATTCTGCTGCTCACGCTGGACTTCCGGTTTGAAAAGCTGGAGCCGGTGCGCTTCTGCCTGCTGTTTGCCGCCACGGCAGCCATCATCCTTTCCCGCCGGTGGTACTTATATTTTGTGGTGGGCTACTACTTTGCCTACGCGGTGCTGGTGCTGGTAAGCAGCGCGCGCATTGCCCGCGCCGGGCAGAAAAAGCAGGCGCTTTTGCAGGTGCGCAACCTCGTGCTGTTCGGCCTGATGAGCATGGTGGCCATGCTGATCCTGCTGTGGCCGATGGTCAGCCGCATCCTCGCTTACAGCTACGCCGAGCGCTATTCCTACTATAACGGCGGCGGCTTTGCAGCCGAGATCAGCCTGCAGTTCTGGCGCATGGGTCTGATGAACCTTGTGCTCGTGGGCATGGGGCTGTGGTTCAGCCTGAAAAAGCGCAAAATGCCCGCGCTGCCCTGCCTTGCCGGGCTGGAGATCCTGCTGAGCATGCTGCTGTTCACCCGCATCCAGAACACCGGCTCCCACCAGATGCTGCTGTTCCTCCCGGGGTGGTTTCTCCTGTTTTTGCTGGGCGCAGCGGCGCTGGCCGAGGGCATCAGCCGCTTCCGGACGGCAAAGGTCGTGTTCTGGGTGTTCACCCTCGTGTTTGCCACCTCGGTGCGCTGCTCTCCCCTGACCACCATTGCCCTGCCGGGCTTTCTGGTGGATCACTTCCCGCTGGCAGTCACCGAGGAGTTCGTCCGGCTGGACAAGCTGATCTATGACCGCAGGGATCTGCCGCAGATCAAGGCCATTGCCAACTGGATCGACACCCACTGCGCCGAGGGCGAGATCAGCTACATGATCCCCCACGATATGCTGTACTGCCCGGATCACTTCAAGAACTGCCAGCTGCCTGCAACCCCCATCAACGATAAGCTGGCCTTCGGCTTCTCGGTGCCGGGCACCCACAACTTCCCTATGCAGTTCTTCGAGGCCAAATATGTCCTCACCGCCGACCCCTTCCCCCAGACCTTTGTGGGCAACGGCGAGATGTCCCACAAGCTGAACGAGAGGTTCCTTGCGGTGCGGGACGAGTACTTTACACAGGAAGCCACCTTTGATATGGGCAACGGCACCACCTTTACCATCTGGCGGCGCACCGTAGCCCCCACCCGCGCCGAGGTGGAGTACTACCTGAGCGCCTTTAAAGAAGAAGATGCCCAGTACCCGGAGATGTTCTCCCAGATCGCAGAAAGCTGGCTGGCCGCCCGTGGGCTGTAACGCCGCTTTTGTAAAAAGGAGTGTTCGACTATGGAACAAACTGCAAACACCATGCCCGCTGCCACTTTAGGGCAGTACAAGGGGCTTGCTTTCACCCGCCGGGTGCGCCCGGTATCGGATAAGGCCGTAGAAGCGGACATCGGCAATCTGGCGCGGGTCCACGCGCCCTTTGTGCCCACTGATGCGCCCGCCGCCCGCGGGATGCGCGTCACGCTGGATTTCGAGGGCTTTCTGGAGGGTGCGCCCATCCCGGACAGCCGGATGGAAGCCGTGACCGTGGTGCTGGGCACCGGGCAGCTGATGCCCGCCGCAGAAGAAGCGGTGTACGGCCACTGCGCGGGCGAGACTTTCCGGTTCGATTTCACCTACCCCGCCGAGTTCCGGGTGCCGGAGCTTTCCGGCAAGACCGCGCAGTTTGAGATCTGCCTGCACACAGTGGAGCGCAAGCAGGTGCCCCCGGTAGACGATGCCCTTGCAAAATCGCTGGGCTATGCGGACTTGGAAGCCCTGCGGGAGAGCCTGCGGGAGAAAAAGCGCCTTTCCCACGAAGCCAACGCCGACCGCATTGCCGGGGCGGCGCTGCTGGATATGGCGGGGGCGAACCTGACCGTGGAGCTGCCCGCAGAGCTGCTGGCGCAGAACGCCGAATACCAGATGACCCAGCTGCGCCAGCGGCTGCGCAAGAGCCAGATGACCATGGAGCTCTACTGCAAGAGCGCCGGGCTGACCCCGGAGCAGGTGCGGGAGGGCTACCGCAAGGAAGCCGAGCGCCAGCTGCGGGCCATGCTGGCGGTGCGCGCCATCGCCGAAGCCGAAAAGATCACCGTGACCCAGCAGGAGGTGGACGCCGAGATCGCCCGCCTTTCCAAGCTGCACGACACCCCGGAAGAAGAGATCCGCAAGGTGCTGAGCCGGGACGCCATCGCCGCCGCCGTGACCAACCAGAAGGTGCAGCGTTTCCTGCTCGACCACGCCGCCCTTACCTCTGTTGTGGAAAAGGAGTAAGACCATGGGCTTTTTTACCAGAACTGCAATGGATGCCCTGATGAAGACCAGCCATCCCGAGATCAACCGCCGCCAGTGCTGGAATTTGCACCCCCACCGCAAGCCCTGCACGACCTGCAAGGACATCTGCCCCTACGGCGAGGAGATCTTCTCCCGCCCGAACCTCGTCAAGGACTGGGACCCCTGCACCGACTGCGGGCTGTGCGTTTCCGCCTGCCGCAGCGGCTGCATTGCGCCCTCGCCGGAGCAGGTGCAGCGGGATACCGCCGCAGCGGACACCGACAACGATACCATCTGGATCGGCTGTGAGAAGTCCACCCGCAAGAACACCGTGGTGCGCAGCTGCATCTGTGCCCTCTCGTGGGAGGCGCTGGCGTATCTGGCGCTGAACAAAAAGATCGTGCTGGACCTGACCCCCTGCGGGCAGTGCGAGAACGACCTGTGCGCCGAGCAGCTGCGCAAAGAACTGACCCGCCTTGTGGACTTTTTCGGTCAGCCGATGTTCGAAGCGCGGTTCTCGCTGGCGTATGAGGAAAAGGAGTACCCCTACCATGTGCAGGAGCTGACCCGCCGCGAGATGCTGGAACAGGTGAGCCACGGCTCCAAGAGCGGCACCAAAAAGCTGCTGCAGATGCTGCCCGGCCTGCGCAGCGAGGAGGACAGCGGGGTGGACTTCCGCCTGCTGCTGCACCAGCGCACAAAGCAGCTGAAAGCCGCCATGGAAACGCCCCTGCAGTACGGCTACTATATGCCCAAGTTCACCGACAACTGCTTTGGCTGCGGCCGGTGCGAAAAAGCCTGCCGTGCCAACGCTATGAAGTTTGAGGATATGCCCAACGGCCAGACCCGCATCGTACTTACCCCGTGGAAGTGCAGCGAGTGCGGCGTGTGCATGAACGTGTGCTCCAACAAGGGCTTTGACGGCATGAAGCTGTACCAGCTTACCACCCTTGGCCCCGTGGTGCTGCACAAGTGCACCAAGACCCTGTGCAAGCAGTGCGGCAAGCCCATTGCCCCGGACAGCGCCGAGGGACTGTGCTCGGTGTGCCGCATCAAGGCACGCACCCAGAAGCGGCAGGAGGAAGCGCGTCTGCGCGCCGAACAGCTGAAGGCCGAACGCGCCGCCAAGGCCGCCGAGGATGCCGCCAAGGCAGCGGAAAACGCCGCCGGAACCGCTGTGGAAGCCGCCCCGACCGTGGAGACTGCCGCAGCCCAGACCGCAGAGACCGCCCTGCCCGCTGCCATCCCCGCCGGGCAGAGCGCTGCCCCTGCCAATGTAACTGCACCCGCTCTCGGAGAGCCGGTCTCCGAATGATGATAAAGAAAGGTCTGATCCTATGATGGAAGATGGCAAGGAGCCGGTCTACGCCTCCAAGGCAAAGCCATGGCTGAAATATTATGACGAAAAGTACATCCACCAATCCGTGCCGGAGTGCTCGGCCTTTGCGCTGGTCTGCCGCAACAACGAGCGGCATCTGGGCGACACCGCGCTGGAATACTACGGCCGCAAGTTCAGCTACGCCGACCTGATCGTGCAGATAAAAAAGACCGCCGCCGCCCTGCAGGCGCTGGGGGTGAAAAAGGGCGATATCATCACGGTGGTCAGCGTGATGACCCCGGAGGTGGTCTACACCTTCTATGCCGCCGACCTGCTGGGCGCTACCCTGAATCTGGTAGACCCCCGGTACAGCGCCGAGGGCATCCGGGAGTACATCGAGGAGGTGGAGTCCCGCCTGCTGATCTGCCTGAACGTGGTGTACCCCCGCTGCCATCAGGCCGCAAAGCGCACCAGCGTGGAGCGGGTGGTGGTGCTCAGCCCCGCCGACAGTCTGCCGCTGGCCAAAGCCGTGGGCTACAAGCTGACAGAGCCGGATAAAAACCGCTACGCCTCCAACGTGCTGCGCTGGAAGGACTTTATCGCCGCAGGCAAGGGGCACAGCCCCGCCGCCGTGCCCTACGACCCCCAGCACACCTGCGTGGTGGTGCACACCGGCGGCACCACCGGCTCGCCCAAGGGCGTTATGCTGACCGACTACTGCTTCAACGCCCTTGCACAGGAGTTTGCCGCCCAGAGCCGTCTGTTCCACCGCGGGCAGAAGCTGCTGAACGTGATGCCGCCCTTCATCGCCTACGGTTACAGCTGCGGCATCCACATGCCGCTGGTCATGGGGCTGCATATCATCATCATCCCCAATCTGGACCCGGATAAGCTGGGCGCACTGGTGTGGAAGTACAAGCCCGCGCACATGTTCGGCGTGCCCACCCACTACCAGCAGCTTGCCGCCGACCCGCTGCTGAAAAACAAAGACCTCTCCTTCATCCGCAACTACGCCGCCGGAGGCGATTCTCTCTCGCTGGGCGCGGAGCAGACGGTGAACCGGTTCCTCAAAGCCCACGGGGTGGAGTACCCGCTGGCAAAGGGCTACGGCATGACCGAGGTTTCCTCGGCTGCCACCATCGCCGCCGGCAACGTGACAAAGCCCGGCAGCGTGGGCATCCCCATGGTCAACACGGTGGTCTCCATCTTCGAGCCGGGCACCGAGACCGAGCTGCCCATCGGTCAGCGCGGCGAGATCTGCATCTGCACCCCCACCGCCATGAAGGGCTACTACAACAAGCCCGAGGAGACCGCCTACCTGCTGCGCCGCCACGCGGACGGCCAGCTGTGGGCGCACACCGGCGATATCGGCTCCATGGACGAGGACGGTTTTGTGTATCTGGATGCCCGCATCAAGCGCATCATCATCCGGCACGACGGCTTCAAGGTGTTCCCCTCCATGATCGAAAACGTCATCAGCCGCCACCCCGCCGTGCACCAGTGCTGCGTGGTGGGCTGCGCCGATACCGACCACACCCAGGGACGTCTGCCCTTCGTTTTTGTGGTGCTGGAGCCTGCCGCCACCGGCAAAAAGCGCCAGATCCTGCGGGAGCTGCGCCAGCTGTGCCGCGAGGAGCTGCCGGAGTATGTGCAGCCCGCCGCCTCGGCCTATAAGATCATCCCCGAAATGCCCCTGACCCCCGCCGGTAAGGCCGACTACCGCAAACTGGAAGAAGAGGTAGGGTAAACCCGTCTGCCTTTAAGAAAGAAGGAATCCTCCATGAAACATCCCCGTTTTACCGCATGGCTGTGCAGCGCCGCTGCGCTGGTGCTGCTGGCTGTGCCTGCCTTTGCCCAGCAGCCCGACGCCCTGCCGCCGGAACAGACCGCCCCCGCCGCGCAGGAGCAGCCCGCCGAGGCAGCTGCCCCGGATGCGGAAGCCCCCACTGCGGAAGCCCCTGCCCCCGATCCTCAGCGCACCTATGTGGCGCTGGGCGACAGCATCGTTTCCGGCGTGGGTCTGCCGGATTTCAAGTACACCGAAGCCGCCATCGGCATAGACGCGGCCCCAAACTTCGAGGGCTACCCGGAGCAGTGCTATGTTTCGCTGGTGGGCAAAGGCCTTGGGCTGGACCGCCAGCACGCCATCAACCTTGGCCTGCCCGGGCTGACCACCGGCGACCTTGCGGATATGCTGCACACCGGCGCAATGCCCCAGATGAACCAGCAGGCGGGCACCTACTACGTCTACCCCCAGATGCTGGACTACCTCAAGCGCGCGGATGTCATCAGTGTGCAGATCGGCTCCAACGATGCGCTGGTGCCCGCCCTTGTGGCGCTGGGCAACGCCACCAACTGGAAGAGCGAGCAGCTGGTAGCCACCATGGTCAGCGGCGTGCTGCGCGAGCCCAGCTTTGAGAACCTGCAGCGGCTGAACAGCGACCTTTCCCGTCTGCGGCTGACAAAGGAAGAAAAACAGGCCACCACCCAGCTGCTGCTGGGCGGCGGCACGGACGCCATCTGCGAGCAGGCGTATCAGGAAGCCGCCGTCAATATGCCGCAGGTGGTAGCGCAGCTGCGGGCGCTGAACCCGGACGCGCAGATCATCCTTTTGGGCTACACGAACCCTGTGCCCCTGCTGCCGGAGTGGACGCAGCTGTTCCGGCGGCTGAATGCCCTTAGCAAGAGCCTTGCCGCCCAGAACGAGAATGTGACCTATGTGCCCATCCCCTTTGCCATGACCGCCACCGACGCCCACCCCACCGTGAGCGGGCATAAGTACATCGCCAACCGCATCCTGCGGGCGATCAAAAAATAACCACAACGCACAATGCCGGGCAGCCTGCAAGCTGTCCGGCATTTGCTGTCTCCCCCAAAAATCGCACGTTTTCGGTGGATTACGCGGGGTGAAATACTTCGCCAGTTTTTGGCAGAGTTTTCCCGCGCGGCGGGCGCTGCCATGCGCTGCTGCGTTTATTTTTGTTTTGCAGCGGCTGCGCTTGCATTTACAATGTGTATATCCAGCGTGCAATAATACGCTCTGGCCCTCAAAAAGTACACACTGGTTTTTCCGCGTCCATCGCCTTAGGATAAGGGTAGATACTTTATGTCCAAAGGAGGTTTTTTACATGGACGCAAACAAGTACCGTACCGCCTACGACAAGGCGCAGGCCGTCCAGCACGAGGTGTGGACGGAGCTGTGCCAGCATCTGGAGCACGCGCCGGACGCCCAATTGCTCAGCGATTACACCGCCACGCTGGTGTATACGCTGGACAAAGACCGCCGCGAGGAAGCCCTGCGGCTGCTGCGGGGGCAGCTGTACAGCCGTCAGCTGCGGGACACCGGCCGGGTGGAGAGCTGGTTCACCGATTGCGGGGCGCGCATGGGGCAGGATATCGAGGGCTTTGTGGCAAACGCCCGCCAGCAGTATGTGCAGGCAGGCCTTGCCGAGGAGCAGCGCGCCGAAGCCGAAGCCAAACAGAAGGCCGGGCACGGGCGGTTCCGCATCCGTCCCGCCAGCGCCTTTGCGCCGGAGCGCGCCGCCTATCTGGTGCAGCCCTACCTGCCCCGGGGCATGGTAAGCATTCTGGGCGGCGTGTCCGCTGCGGGCAAGACCAGCCTTGCGCTGGACGTGTGCGCCCGGCTTACCCGGGGCGCAGCCTTTGCGCCGGACACCCCGCCGCAGCCCCCCGCCACCGTGCTCTACCTTACCGCCGAGAACGACCCCAACAAGGTGCTGCGTCCCCGCGCCGAGGCCATGGGGGCAGACCTTGACCGGCTGTATTTTCAGGATGGTGCCAGTTACAGCATGGGCGACGAGGAGCTTGCCGCTCTGTGCCGGGTGTACCGCCCGGCGCTGCTGGTGTTCGACCCCATCCAGAGCTATCTGGGGCAGGGGGTGCAGATGAACCGCGCCGAGCAGGTGCGCCCCTTGCTTGACCATCTGGGTGCCCTTGCCAAGGAGCTGGACATGGCAGTGCTGCTCATCAGTCATATGAGCAAGCCCGGCCCCGGGGTATGCAGCGCGCTGGACCGTCTGCTTGGCTCCAGCGATTTCCGCAACGCCGCCCGCAGCATCCTCATCGCCGGGCGGGACCCGGAGCACCCGGAGGTGCGGGTGGTGGCCCACGCCAAAAACAGCCTTGGCCAGCCCGGCGAAAGCCAGCGCTACCGCATCTGTCCGCAGGGCACGGTGGCCTACGACGGCCCCTGCACCCTTACCGCCGACGCCATCATCCGGGAGGCGGGCACCCCCGCCACCGGCAACGGCCGCCCCTCTGCCGCCCTTGCCAACGCCATCGAGGCGCTGGAAAAGCAGCTGTCCTTCGTGGGCTGGGTAGAGGCGGGCGAGGTGTACCGCCTGTGCGCCGAGCGGGATATCTCGGTAAGCACCATACGCCGCGCCCGCGTAGCACTGGGGTTGAAAACACTCTACATTGGAAATCAGCCCAACCGCAAAAACTATTGGTATCAGCCAGAACTGGAAGAAGCCTCTGTGGTTGCGGATATCACAAACCAGAACCAGCAAATACAGCTGGCTTGATGCACCGCAGGGCTTCTGAATGT
>OLYK01000244.1_pt1 | contig 13783 bp, 9 predicted proteins | sample 1673651 | NCBI WGS metagenome assembly OLYK01 (sample SAMEA103958118, study PRJEB25191) | human gut metagenome | reverse complement strand
ATCACTACTTTTGTCATATAGTTTCAAATATTTCCTCCTGACAATGATTCCCTCATCACTGCAATCCCTGTTGAAAGGCCAGCCCAATGAAATCCAACCTTGGTTTTCAGAAATCGAGACTTCCGAAGAATTCCAATTTTCGAAAGCCCTGACGGCATGGCAAAACTGGAAGAACCTCGTCATTTCCAAATCCGAACTCCAACGGATGCTCGCCTTGAAATATGAGGAGTTCCGCGACAGCACGAATCCTGACATATCCCGTGTGCGTCACGCGTTGTTCTCCCTCGTCGCATATTGCGACACAAAAGCAAACAACAAGCAATTCCTCAACGAATACCCCGACAAAAGGACAATCGCCCGCGCGGGCATATATCAGAATGTATGGGTAAAGCAGCTCCTCCTATTCAAACTTGGTGCCCCATTGACCAGCAAGGGGACACAAAATATGATTGCTTATCTCGAATCACCATGTGACAACTGGCCAATTGTCTCGGAAAATCACCGCCAGCAGATTCTCTTATGGTTGACAGGCAAGCAATATAACCGGGCAACTTTCAATCAGGACATGGAAGAAGCCCTTGGAAAATACTGGAATGGCAAAAATCCCGACAACAAGACCACATATTTCACACGTTGCATCTACTACCTCGACAATGAATGGAAAAACCCACCTATTGAGGGGCTTTTTGCGCATGACACGGATGACACTTGGAAATCTGAGCTTATACATGAAATGCAATCCTCCGCATATGGTTGTATTTGGTGGCATAAACGGCCGGTCAACTACAAAAACGAGATAATCTCATCTCTTCGGTCAAAAATCAACGATGGGGAAACTTTCGATTTCTTTTATATTTCGGGGAATATGGCAACTTATCGAGCCAGAGTGGTAGACTTCTCTTTAAAAGAGTCTTATAATAAAGTCGTTTCCCAATGGAAAGAAAAGGCTCCCGTATGGTTTAATGAAGAAGCAGCCGATTATATGTCATCCACCCAATCGGCAGACATCATTTTTCTAATCGATAAATTCGAAAAACTGGGAAAGCCCATACCAATCAACAAATTCCGCAGATATAAGAATATGAAATACAGTCAACGGCAGACAATGGCAGCATATTCCGATATAAAAGGGGGCATCGAACCGACCCCGGCAGACCCGTATGTTGAGAAGCTTGTCAGGCTGCTTGAAAAGAACCGCAACCTCATCCTGACAGGTGCACCCGGCACAGGCAAAACATATCTCGCGGCGCAGATAGCCAAGGCCATGAACGCACAATATGAGCGCGTTCAGTTCCATCCCTCTTATGACTACACCGACTTCGTGGAGGGTTTACGCCCCGAGAAAAATGAAGGCAAGGATATTGGTTTCAAGTTAATGCCCGGCTCGTTCAAACTGTTCTGCCAGAAAGCGCTCGACTCTCTGGACAACAACCCGGAAGAAAGCCCCAAGTACCTCTTCCATATCGATGAAATCAACCGTGGGGAAATCTCAAAAATCTTCGGGGAACTGTTTTTCTCAATCGAACCGTCATACCGAGGAGAAAAAGGGAAGGTAAAAACCCAGTACCACAACCTCATAACGGACGGTGACATCTTCGAGGATGGATTTTTCGTGCCGGAAAATGTCTGTATCATCGGCACAATGAACGACATCGACCGAGGAGTGGAAGCCATGGATTTCGCCATCCGTCGTCGCTTCGCGTGGATAGAGGTAAAGGCCTCAGACCGTCTCCAGATGCTTGACTCCATGACAGAATCGGGAGTAAGTCAGTCTGTCATCGATGAGGCCAAACTGCGTATGGCAAGTCTGAACAACGCAATATCAGAGGTTGAATCGCTTGGAGACGCGTACCATGTCGGAGGAGCGTACTTTCTTAATCTCACAAACTACATCGACGACCCCGATCCATTCGGCAAATTGTGGGAATATCATCTGCGCGGGCTGCTGTATGAATACTTGCGTGGTTCGGAGGCCTGGAAGGAAACCCTAAACAAGTTCAAGGATGAATACGACCACCCGAAGGCCGACCATACAGACCACTGACAACACCCTCTGCCAGGAGTATTCTGACTTCGCGCCTGATTCTCCCGAGATGGCCCTGCTCCGGGAGCTGTCGGATGTCACATTTCCCGAACTGTCTCGCCACCACGGGGTAACAGTGTTTCCCCAAGGCTCATTGGCCGACACAAAGGAGGATGGAGAGTTGTTACACCTAAACACCGACGGCACTTTCTCCACAACAAACCTGATGGGATTTATCGGGAAAGGGGAAACCACACTATCCATAACATCACGTTTCGCTGAAAAAGGTAACGACTTTTTCCTTCATTATATGTTGGGAAAGGTAATGTCATTGCGCCTCTTCGATCTTGACCATCCGTGTGATTATGACCCCTCTCTGAACTTTCTGATTTATCTCTTTCCATATTTTCTGAGGAAAGCGGTCGCGCAAGGTCTTTTCAAAACTTATGTCAACGTCAGCCACAACGACCCAGACATCAAAGGGCCTCTCGACCTGAAACGTCACCTGAGACAGAACATTCCATTCAGGGGAAACATCGCATATTCCTCCCGCGAGCGGATGACCGACAACTGTATGACGCAATTGATACGCCACACCATCGAGACCATCCGGACCATCCCCTACGGCCGCCCCATACTTTCCAATGACCCGGAAACCGAAAAAGCCGTGCGTCTCATAATCTCAGCCACCCCCTCCTATTCCCGCGAAGACCGGGAGAAAACCATAAAGCAAAACCTCAAGCCGACCCGTCACCCCTATTTCACCGCATATTCCCCGTTGCAGAAATTATGCCTTATGATTCTGCATAACAAGAAGATGCACTATGGCAACGGCAAGACTGACACCCACGGTATTCTCTTTGACGGCGCATGGCTATGGGAGGAATATCTGGCCAAAGTGATGGCAAGCAACCGTGAATTCGCATCATATGATTTGCGACATCCCTGCAACCGCAGGCATTCCGGAGCCATATACCTCTCTGACAGATTCATGAATCATAACAACGGGAACTTCTCCACCTATGGATGCTTCCCCCGTTACCCCGACTTCCACACCTCCACCACCGTTTTGGACGCAAAATACAAGCCCCTTGACAACAAGTCAAAAGATATTCGTGACGACTGCCATCAACTAATCACATATATGTATGTGATGGCCCGCAAACGGGGGATATTGCTGTTCCCGCATAAAAATGAGAACTTGACTCACCATCACGAATACCTCCTGAATGGACACGGCGGCTCAATGCACCTCATCGGTATGTCGATACCCCAAGGATGCTCCACATTCAAGCAATTCGCGGCCGAGATGGAGAAATCAGAGAAAGCCTTAATCTCGACATTGCTAAGCCTGGAGCGCAGTGAATAGCCCCACAAGCAACGCGGACTTTCAAACAATGGAACCGTTGCGGCGGAAATAGAGGAAACGGTTGTCGCCGGACTGCTCCTCTTTCTCCAGTATGCCGCAAGCGAACGGGAGGGAGGGCGCGGGATGGCCGCCACGTTCACCGAGCACCACGGGGGAAATCTCCACCCGGAGTGAATCCCACATTCCGGACTCCAAGAGGTGGGAAAGATAACGCGGGCCGGCCTCCACGAGGACAGAAGTAATACCGTATTCGGAATAAAGGGTCTCGAACGGGTCATTTCCTGTCAGAACTACGGCTGATTTCAATAGGTTTGCATCCGGACACACCCTTCCCGAACGGTCAAGGATGAAGGGGCGGGGCTGATGTCCCGCCCAGTCGCGCAACGTCAGCCTCGGGTTATCGGCATTGACTGTGGCGGCGGTGGTCAGTATGGCTTCATTCTCGCTGCGGAGTTTCATTGTCGCCATTCTTGTCTGAGGTGTGGAAAAGGGATATGCCGGTTCATCAGGGCTTCGCTTGACATCCATATATCCGTCAGCCGATTGCGCCCATTTCAGGGTGATATATGGCCGACGGAGGGTCTGTGCTGTGAAAAACACCTTGTTCAGGAAGATTGATTCCTCGGCCAGGACGCCGGTAACAACCTCCCCGCCAACCTCGCGAATCATCGCGATTCCCCGTCCGTTCACCTTTGGATTGGGGTCTCCGGCACCTACCACGACGCGGGGAATGCCGGTGTCAACGATGAGTTTGGCGCATGGCGGGGTCTTACCGTAATGCGAGCATGGTTCCAACGTGACATATATGGTGGATTCTGTAAGCAGATGTCTGTCAGCATCCCTGACCGAAGCGACGGCATTGACCTCGGCGTGGCCTTCGCCACAACGACGATGCCACCCCTCCCCTATCACCCTGCCGTCGGGGGCGACAATCACCGCCCCGACCATAGGATTGGGGGCTGTGAATCCCCGTCCGTTCGCCGCCAGCTGCAACGCACGGCGCATATATGTCTCGTTGATTTCCATGATTATCCGTTTATTGTCACAATGCGGGAGCATTCAATGTCACCGCCTCCCCCTCGTTGCCGTAACGGTCATAGGGGGCGACAGCATACCAGTATCCTTTCAACACCTTGGCAGGAAGCTCGAAAGTGTTGCCATATGTGACACCGATTATATATTTGCCGTCGAAATTCGGGCCGTCACCGGCCAGCGCGTCGATTGGCCCGACATCCATCGGAATGGCATAGCAGACATACCGCCCGCTACCCCTGTCAAACCAGCTCAGAGACTTGTCCTTGCGGCTCAGATTCTTCACTTTCTCCATAGCCGGTGCCTTTTTCCAGGTCATAGGAGGCATCAGGGCCTGAGTGGCATATTCGTTCATCGCCAGCTCGCGGTCAAGCCCGCGGGCCTTCTTCCCGGTGAGATGGGCGGCGGAATAGAACACCTGGCCAGACGGAATCCCCGCCTTGCGCGATGCAAGCCTGGTCACCCCCACCTCCTTGCGCTGCTCTTTCCAGGCAGCTTCACCGGCAGGCAGGCTCGGGACATTCTGGCTCACGAACAGATGACGTCCGAAATGCCGCGCCACATCCGCCCACCATTCTACCAACGGCTGGAAAGGGTTTGTAGCATGCTCCATCGGCCAGTAAACCTGCGGGGAGACATAATCCACAGTGCCGTCGGCGAGCCAGCGCAACGGATCGCAATAGATGTCGTCATACATCCAGTCGCGACCTACCGACGGCGGTTCGAGCCCATGCTCGGCGCATGCCTTTCCATTCCCACCGGCCACACCGGCGGGAGCCACACCGAATCTCACCCAAGGCTTTTCCTCCTGAATCATACTGTAGACCTCCGAGATGGCCGTAGCCACATTCTGACGGCGGCGGTCACTCTCCTCAACCGGATCCATACCCTCCGGTACGGGGAATTTCTCGGGATAGAAATAATCGTCGAACACAAGTCCGTCGACATCATAATTGCGCACAATCTCCCGGCAGACCTCAACGATATGCTTTCTCGCATCGGGATTCCCGGGGTCAAGGATAGACACCCCCTTGACGGTGGTCTTCTTCTGAGCCGGACGGCTTTTACCCTTCTTCCCCTTGGCGCGAGATTTCGCGGCAGGGACAGTGACAGTTTTGAGTTGTGACAGTACCCATTCCTTTTCGATGGCCCGGCGGTCGGCCGGAGTCGAGGGGAGGTTCGCCGAGGATGAGAACCTGAAAGGGTTAACCCACGCGTGAAGCTCAAGTCCACGGGCATGGCACTCCCTGACGGCAAATTCCAGCGGATCCCACCCCTTGGCGGGAGCTGTGCCACGTCCTCCGGTCAGATACGCGCTCCAAGGCTCAAGCGATGACTTGTAGAGCGCGTCAGCCATAGGCCTGACCTGAAGCAGCACCGAGTTGAATCCCGAGGAGGCCGCCATGTCGAGCAACGCCGTCAACTCCTTTTTCTGCGCCTCGGCAGCCGCAGGTGTGGAACCGGAGACCGATGGCCAGTCTATGCCATACACCGTGGCCACCCACAGCCCCCTCATCTCATATTTGGGGGCGGCGAATCCACGCGAGATACAGGAGAGGAAGAGAACAATCCCTAAAATCAGACCGGTCTTTCTCATCTCTCGCCGCTGATTTTAAGTGTCGCCCCTGCTGAGTGAGCCGAAACGATGGGGTTATACTGACTCTGAACCTGGGCCACACCGCTGGCGAAGCTTCCGGCCTGAGAGGCGAACAGCTCGTAGGCCAACCGGTAGGTGCCTCGGGGGAGGAAATCAATGAATATGTTTGTCTGCGAGTCGCGGTTTTCACGATAGAAGCAAAGCCCCTCAGAGAAAATCGGCGCGGGAAGCTGCTCGACAGGTTCCAGTCCGGCGGCACGCAAATCCTCAATCACGACATATGAGAGGTCATCCTCTACCCGGAGGGTAATCTCGACCCTCACGCGGTCGCCGACCTTGAAAGCGGTAGCCGGAATCCATTCGTCACCCCGGGCAATCATCAGCGACTTCCCGACCGAGATTTCCTGACATCCGACAGCCTTGATGGAATCCATCGGAAGACGGCGCATCATCACCACACCACCGACCGACGGATAATCCGCCTGGCGGTCGATTGTCATGGTGGCAGGCACCGGGAGCATCGAGGTAATCTGCTCGGTGAAAGCCCCGGTGGCATACTCCTCAGACTGCGGCTGCAGCAGAGTGTCACCGATATGTATGGCGGTTCCACGCGTGTTGATTTTCAGCGGTTTACCGCTTGAGAGAATCGAGGCGACAGCCTGGGTGGTCATCACCGCATTCCCCCAGTCATTGTTTGTCTTGTTGAGAATCAGCCACTGGCGGATTTTCTCCACATCGTCGCATCCCGGCTCGACAGCATTGAAAGCATCAAGCAGAAGCGAGGTGATGCCTACCCTGTCGAAACTCCATAGTGTCACATATCGGTCAAGCTGCTGCCACCACATACCCTTCTCCGGAGTGGAGGTGGCGTATTCACGCAATGACTGCAGCACCTGACGCGCTGTGGCGTTGTAACCGTGATTATTTAGAATCAGGGCATACACACCCTTCTTCGGCACACCGGCATCCCTCCATCCGGCCACAGCCTTCTGCACCTCCGACTCTATCACGCGGGAGGCGGCTGTCGAGGGTTTGACCTGCGGGAACTTGTCGCGGATAGCAACATACAGCCAGTAATCCCCCTTGGGGTATTTCTTGAAGTCAGCGGCAGTCTCCCGGTCGAGATATGCCAGCGACTCCTTAATCATCTTTGACAGACGCTGGTCAGCGGGGAGCCATCCCATACGGTTGAGGTCACCCAGCTCGTCGAGAATTACCTCCGTCGCCCAGCGTGACACTGCGGGATATCGGTCTGACCAGCTCCAGCCGCCGTCAGCCCTCATCTGGGCAAGACGGTCGATAGCGTCGGAAATTACCTTGCGGGTCTGTCGTTTGTCAAACAGCAGGGAGAGCCGCTGCATCCTTTCGGTGTCGCTCAACGCCTCTGACACCCAGGGGGTGGCATTGAGAAGCATCGTTTTGAGTTCATGGTTCTTCTCCAGGTTGGAAACCAGGGCAGAATCGCCGGTCTCAGCCCATCGGCGGAGCACACGCGCCAGTTCAGGATTGTCGTGGAGTATGCCATCAGCTACCGCAGCCGAGAACAGTGCGGCGGCCGCTTCCACAGATGAGTTGATTTTTCCTTCGCGTAATCCAGGAAGGGCAGACACCACCTGCCAGGAGGGATTCTCGGTAAAGTTGAGATATGCACGCTCATCGCCCGACATGGCGGGAAGATTGATTGAGAAAGAGGCGTCGTCCGGAGCGATATAGAACATCTCCGACTCCACCACATCCTGTTCCGAGGGGAGGACAGGAAGCAGCGTCTGTTCGCCGTCGGCATAATCCCCCGAGACGGCGCGGACGCGGTAAATCAGTCCGGTCTCACCTGTCGGGGCGACAACCTCCACCGAAGCGACAGCTGATGCCTTACCGTCAAGTTCGACAGCCTTCTCCTCGCGGAGAAGCACCTTCCCGGACGATGCGGATACAACCTCGGAGACGACATTGATTCGCCGTAACGAATCGGTATTGTTCATCACCGAAGAGGCCAGCACCACTGAGTCGGCTGTGCGTAGGAAACGGGGGGCATTCTGCGACACCATGACCGGCTTGGAGGATACAATCTCAGCCGAAGTCGATGCGGTAAGCAGCTCCTTGTTATAGGCCATAGCCCTGAGAATCCATGTGGTATTGGCATCCGGCACAGTGTAGCTGATTTCCAGTGAGCCGTCTTCGGCGGTGGTCAGCATAGGGCGGAAGAACGCCAGGGGTATTTCCGAAGGGCGGTAAGACTCTTCATTCGCGCCTGCGGCTTCATCCTTGTGTTCGGCAACATTCTCAATATCATCGGCAGAAGCCCCGTTGTCCGCGGTGACAGCAGCCCCGGCCGCCATAAGCGGAGCAGCCTCCTGCTCCACCGCCATCTCATCCATGGCCACCTCTTCGGTCATATCCCTACTTGTGGACTTGAACATCACCGACTTAGCCCCCCTGATACGGATGTTGCGGAGACCACCGCCAGTGAAACTCATTCCATACAGCTGGAAGGTGGGAGCGGAGATGAGATACCCGTCCTTATACCGGAAATCCTTGGAGACGGAGGTCGACATAGTAGAGAAGTTCCATCCATTCGACAGCATAGTCCATCCGCCGGGGTTGAAGGAGGTCAATGACAAAGGATTTGAAGCCAACACATCGATGGCCTTGTTTGACATGTCGAGGAACATGGCACTTTGAGCTGTGGCCTTGTCTGAGGGCTTCACCCTGAACGTTATCTTCTCCTCTTGTCCCGGAATCACCTTGTCGCGGAATGTCTCTATCTCGATGGCGATTGACTGGCGCGAAGCAGAAGCTTTGACCTCGGTCTCATAACGGAATGACTCGAAGTTCCTGACGCATTCAAACAGGATTCGTGCCGACTCAACTCCAGCAGGAAGAACACCCTCAATCTCCTGCATGCCTTTTTTCAGGGTCAGCCACCGTTTCCCGATGACTTTTCCGGGATAGGCGGACGCAATCATCCTCACATGCACATCACCGCAGTCCGACCCGAGGATAAGCTTGTATTTCCCATCGGCATCAGCCGTGACATTCCCATCAGGCATCCATAAAGCCTGTTTCACCGGGCATATCGCGTCGGTCGGACGGTAAAGCACCATCTGACAGGGGGCTGACGATTGGGCTATTGCGGTGTCAACCGGCATAAACACCATCGAGTAGCTTCCCGTCTGGAGGGAACGGATGATGTCTGCGACCGGACGGTGGCCTACCTCACCCTCGGCCACGACAGCCGAGTCACGGGTCACCTTGTATCTCAACGCGAGGGGCTTGATGTCGCCATTGGCATCACGGGCCTCAACTGTCGCATTGAATGGGGCGGCCAGATTTATCTGTGCCGGAATTGACGCTACAATCCCAAACGGTTTACCCATATTGAAGCAGGCGGTCATCGTGCGGGTCTCCCCGTCGGGAGATGTCACTTCGATGTCACAGACGAATATGCCGTCAGGAGCCGGACTGGCCGCGATGGCCGATGCCGGAATCACGACGGTGAACTTGCCGTCCTGCGCGGTCACTGTCTCGCCGGTGTAGAATACCGGAGACTCGGTTTTCCACCACCAGAAGCCCTGCTGCACTTTCAGCGAAGCTTTCACCTGAGCCTCGGAAATCGGGAAGCCGGAGTATGCCACAGCCTCGCCGGTCACCGACGCGCTGTCTGCCACAGACACCGGACGGTTTACCGCCAACGTCTTGACCTCGAATGTAGGCAGTTTGTAGTCGCTAACCATAAATGAACGTAAGCCACAGAAATCGATTACCTTCTTAGCCCCGGGGGCATCTCCTGCCCTGAGCTGGAAACCACCGGTAAGACCTGCGGTCGGGAGAGTGAATTTCCCCTCTGCCCTCCCCCAGGAATCAGTGGTGACATAAATAGTGTCCACAGGCTGGAAATTGGCATCGCGCAGCTCAACCCCAACACGCCGTCCGGCTGCAATCACACGGTTGGCGGCTGATGAGGTATAGGCCACAAGGGCGAACTCCACCTCGTCTCCCGGACGGTAAAGCCCAAGGGAGGTGAACAGCTCGATATTCAGATGCTTGCCGTCGCCGGTCTCATAAGGGGTCGAAGCCGAGACTCCGGGAGCGTATCTGTCGCTGCCCTTGGTTACAGAAAGCAACCCATATTCCTTTATGGCCAACGCTTTCTCGCCGTCAGCATCAGTCTTCCCCTCGAAAGGAGCAGCCTGATTGCGGCGTGACCAGGGGCGGAAATATATCTCGGCATCCTTGACCGGCTTGCCTGAAATCGCGTCGACCACCCAGGCTGAGGATGATTCCCCTACGGTAAGGGTCGAGAGCGACAAATCGCTGCAGCGGACAACCCGCAGGCTTCCGGAGTCATACTTGCCGTCAACCGACATCCTGACCACATACATCCCGTAGCCGGGGAAGGTGATTTCGGTCTTGGCGGAAGCGGAAAATGGCAGTTCCCTGTCAAATTCAAGGGTCTTGGTCTCGATGGCTTTGCCGAGATTGGTGCCCCTTACCCAGTTGTCGTCAGCCTCGATGCCGCCACGGGCGGTGACATCAAACATCTCAAGCTTGACCGACCTGCCGTTAACGCTGTTCACTGTCAGCGGCACCAACTTGTCGGGGGACACCTGTGACGGCATATCGAAGCTTGCCGAGGGCATTCCCAAACGGTTGATTGCATTGGTGATATCATTCACAAGTATGCCCGCCGGGTAATGCTTGCGATATTCAACCAGAAGAGGATATACCGTTTTCGCGTCCTCTCCGGCTGCAAATCCGTCAGCAGCCTTGTCGAGAAACAGCCCCGCAAGCTCTTCATCCCGGTTGAGGTCATACAATCTGAGCATTTCACGGGTGAAGGCGGAGGGAACCTTGGATGAGGCTCTCACACCAAAACCACGCGGCTCAGGCCGGTTGGCGGAGAACATATATCGGTTCACAAACTCCCTGACCGCAATCTCCTCGACAAAACGGGGAGCGGTCTGGTCTTTGTGAGCATCAATCAACGCACTGTAAATACCCAGAATCATACCCAACGGGCGACATGTGGGGCCGGGGCGCAATGTCGGGTCACACGGATTCTCCATCAGTTTGCTGTTTAGCACCCTCATGCCCTTGCCGGACGCGAAGACATCAAGGTTGTTGATTCCGGAGACAGCTATGAAATCGAAAAGCGTGGGATAGAACCGCAAATCCCTGTCGGAAACCTCCACGATGCCGACATAATCCTTCAAAGGGAGTTTCCGCAGCTCATCAGCCGCAGCGAGGGAGGATTGAGTGAGCGACATCACTTTGTCAAGGAACTGGCGCGAGCTCCACAGACGGTAGTCGTCACCGGGATTGGCCACCGTCTCGCGGCGGTCATAAGTCCAGCGGTCAGAGGTGTATATCTGGGTATAAATCTTGGCAGACAAAGCGTCAAGCAACGCCTTGGCCGCCGGGTCATCCTCGTGGGCGGCAAGTTCGGCGACCTGTCCCAGCACCACCTGCAGCGAGTCAGTGTTGACCTGGGCCTTGGCCAACCCAAGGCGTATCATAGCGTTGAAAGCGCCCTTGCCGTCACCGGTTTTCAACGACGCCTTCAAATCTGCGGCGGCAGTCTTCTCCACCTTGCCGGGAAAAGCGAAATCAGGCTCGGCACCGTGTCCGAAAAATGGATTCAACAACATGACAGAAAATATGAATAACGCCCTGAAGAAGCCGGGCCGGCTCAACTTCATCGCTGATCTCATAGCGGATGGGATTATGATTCGTGTGGAATATGTTGAAACGCCGCAGCGTGCCGGAGTTTGCCCCGACCTTGACGGCACCTTGCGGGCAAACGCAGCACGCTGCGTCAGATAAACATCAGGCCGTGGCCTGAATGTTCAATGTTCGCTTTGACTTTTTGAGATTTTCCCTCTTTGCCGGGCTTGTTCTTATTTCTCGCCACCCTTGATTTTGGTGCGGAGACGGTGGTGCTGCTTCATCATCTCGCGGTTGAACTGACGTTCGACAGCTTTCAGACGGAACAGCTGCTTGCGTGAGAGAATATCCTTGAACTTGTCCATATACTCCCGTTCGAGCTGGGCCGAACGGACAGCAGCGTCATAGACAGCCTCGGTGGCTTTCTCGTATTCGAGGTCGGAAGCGTTGGGCATCTCGGCCACACGTTTCTCCATCGCGCGGGCCTCGTCGTTTATCTTCGCCTCGTTGTCTTCCATCTCCTCATAGAGGGGATAGAATTTTGTCTGCTGCTCGCGTGTCAGCTCAAGTTCCTTTGTCAGATAGATACGTTTGTACTGGCGCATCTCTGTCATCCATTGCTCACGTTCGCCGGGGCTTTGGGGCGCAGCCGACGCTGTGAAAACGGCTGAGAGCGACAGCCACATCAACGCTACCAGAGTAAATATCCTGATATTCATAAAAAGCTCTTTTTGGTTACACGACAGTCTTCTTTCGCGAATCAATACAATGTCTCCTCAAGGGAATCGGCGGGAATCATATCATCTACCGAGATGCTGTCAAGATACATATCCTCCAGCACCTCGCGTCCGGAAACATCGTCGCGGAGGTATTCATATATAAAAGTATCGTCGGAAAGGGCACTTGACAGGATTTCGTTGTTGTCAATCGAAAGGTCAACATTGCCAGTACCGAGCATGGAGAACATCTTCACCATACACCACACACCGGCAAACATGGCCGCCATATAGACAAACGGCCTCACCCTGCTCCAGAAAGAACGGGGAGCCTCGATTTTCCTCGGGGTCTCGGCCTGCTCGTTGACAGGGAGCATAGCTTCCATCCTATGCTGGAAATCGGCGAAGTAACCGTCAGGGACGGTCATTCCGTCATTTCGGCCTATCTTGTCAAGTATATTTTCCTTGTCAGTTCTCATCGCTGTTGTCTTTGAAGCTGTCGCATTTCGAAATTTTGACTGATTCGAAAATGAAAGGTTTAAACTCTGTTTAATCTTTTTTCGGGGCAGATTAGGGTTTCGGAATCTCCCCGGGCATCAAATTCAGTCATTGTCAGCGAAATATTGCTCGATTTTTTTCACGGCGAGATGATAAGAGGCTTTCAGCGCCCCGACCGATGTCCCGAGAATCTCAGACATCTGTTCATATTTCATCTCGTCATAATATTTCATATTGAACACAAGTCTCTGTTTCTCGGGGAGCGAGGCGACAGCCTTTCGTAGCTTGAGGGCAAGGGCGTCGCCATCCACATATTCATCGCTCTCTATGAGGTTGACAAGGTGGCTTTCCTCATCGTCCAAGCTGATGTTCAGACGTTTGCGCTCCTTTGACAGGAAAGTGATGGATTCATTGAGTGCTATCTTGTAAAGCCAGGTCGACAGCTTCGCGTCACCCCTGAACCCTTCGACCGACTGCCATGCCTTCAGGAAGGTGTTCTGGAGGATGTCATTGGCATCGTCATGGCTCTCCACCATACGGCGGATTTGCCAGTAAAGCGGCTCGGAATACTGCCGCATGACATCATTGAACGCCTGCCGGCATGTCTCTGGTTGCCGGAGCCGTTCGATGAGTGTTGAATCTTCGCGGGGTAGTTCTTTTGCCATCAAAGTCGGTTTTTGAGCTTCAAATTTAACAATTAAATTCCGGTTTGACAAAACCGCCCCCATTTTTTACGATTTATTTACGATTTCCCTCTTTTTATATGACCGAGGTCTTGGGACATTGCTATGACATCTCCTGGGGGCATTCATCAATACCGCTTGTCTATGATAACGCGAGTTCGGGATAAGAACCACCATAAAAAATTGAATCGGCAGCTTGGAAAA
>OLYK01000231.1_pt1 | contig 14049 bp, 16 predicted proteins | sample 1673651 | NCBI WGS metagenome assembly OLYK01 (sample SAMEA103958118, study PRJEB25191) | human gut metagenome | reverse complement strand
ACGGAATCAGCCCTAATTTTCAGTTGACCTCAAAAGTTTAGCGGACAGTAATAATAAATAAATTTGATTACTCACTTATTTTTAGATTGATTTGACGTTTTGAAAGGCAAGAAATTACCGACGTGGACAGATGTTCCATTGGCGGCTCCTGACCCTATAAATGGCGTCCCAATAGTAAAACGTATACCCTTGGACTCAAAAGTGGCTGAGACAGGGTATATCTCGTTTGCGCTCCTCGGATATTTCGGCGCGGCGAGAATAGTCTCACCTGACGGGAGCGTCACTGTGGGATAGATTGCGGCATCGTCTTCCGGAATGTAATCAGCCGTGATTTCGGCTGTCATACCGCAATTAGTCGGCCAAATAATGTCTGAAACCGAACGGCGCTTGGTGCCTGACGCATTTTCCACAGCCACGCCCAGCCGTGATGAGGCGAATTCCATAGGGGAACCGTCCACGGTGTAACTTATGGTATGCTTGGCAGCATTGTGACCTAAAATTCTCAACTGTGGAACCGCAAAAAAAGTTTATTGAGTCAGGTTTCCCGAGTTTCGCCAAGTCTTTCATGGTATAAATTGAGTATTTCGCTGTGCCGATTATGCTTTCAATCGGTTTGGCCACAATCCCCTCTTTGGTCAGTCGTCTATACAATTCATTATTATCGTATGCTTCAGGAATATGTGATTTAAGGTATAGCGCCCGTCCTTTGAGCGAAGAGCCGTATACAAATGTATGGGTTATCGACTTGAGTGAGTCGCCCGACTGCGTCATCGTCAACGAAAGAGAACCGTTTAGCGACAACTCGCCATCCAAGGACGCGTTGAGCGAATGAGTCAGCGCATCTTTCTTTATATGAGTGAATTCAGACTCCATCGCCATCTCCCACGCGTCATTGTAAATTACTTTCGACACGGCGGATGAACGATATGCTCCTGAGAAATCATAATCGATGCCAAGAGTGCCGTTAACCGTCATCGTGGCCTTGTATGAAAGAGCCGCTTTCTGGCCATAACCCATCGGGAGAGTAAGCGAGACTTTTTCATCGAATCCCACTGTGCTTTTCTTTTTGGCGATTGCACGACCTTTGGCGGAAGCCTCGACGCGTGCAAGCACCTCGGTGCGCATCCTTCGCATATTCATCGACTCGCCATTTGGGCGCTTCACGATATATGTACCCATCGAGCATTTTACAGTTGGATGGAGAGCTACACGCCCGGTGATTTTAGCCTGCTCAGGGCCGGCGGGAATGTCGCGTAGCTCGTCAGTCATGATATAAGCCCCCTCAATGAGGTCGGGATAAGTCAGGTTGCTTGTGAGCCAAGGAGTTGTGATTCTTCTGGCCTTGGTTTTTGCCGGCTCGGCAGCTTCCGCAAAGTTTTCCCCGACCCAAGCGAGACTTGTGAAGATTTCATACAGTTCTACCGGTTCACACTCCAGAATTATAGCATTGGTGCCCGATTTTATCGCTTTCACTCTTCCGGCAAAGCCAGATGGAAGCGCGTCGGTTGGTTCTTCAAGATAGACACATTCTCCCGTTTTGGGAAGCAGCGATGCCGACGTTGACGGTAGAAGTGACAGTGACAAGCCGTCGTCGGTATTTTCTCCGATGACATAATCTGCAAGCGTCAATAGATTCACGGCATCGGGACGTGCCACAGTTGCAGGTGACTGGAACGTTATACTGTCTATTTCGGCCACGCGGTAGCGATAAGTGCTGTCGGGTGTCCATATCTCATGGACAATGGGCGAAAATGTCGTGATGCTGTCTATGTCAATCGGCGAGTAGCGCATACTGTCGATTTCTGAGAAGAAGAACGGTTCAATCTGTCCGTGATGGTGCACAAACATTGTCTTGTTTTCAGCGCATATCGCCAAAGCTGCTGCCCCTGCCATTATCAATGCCGGGAAGATTTTTCTACTCATCTTTGCGCTACCTTGTCATTTTAAACGAAGTATTGTTGACACTCACGACATAGACTCCAGGACTCAACTGCGATAAGCTGAAAACACTTTCTTCGCCGGTGTGAATCTCTTTGCTGAAAACGACGATACCACCCATGTCGTACACGCTTATTTTCAAGTCTCGGTTTTCAGCTCTGAATATCAGCCTGTCACCCTGGCGCGTCACACCGGGTTCAGACGTGATAGCACTCACAGATGCACTGCCGTTGACATACTTGAAGTCTGCCACCTTCTGCAGGTCAAACCCAAGAGTAATGGTTTTGCTTTTGATCACAAGTCGTCCGCCGTTCATTGTGATTGTAGGGTAATCGTTTAGTTCTATCTGCTGTTTTTGCCCGTCAATGGTTGTGACAGCAAGCCTATAAGAGGTTGACTGTGCAGAAGACGATAACACAGCTAAAAACATTAAAGAGATTATTATCTTTATTCTCATTGCTTCCGCGGTTTTGAGACAAAGATAATAAAAAACTCAGAGGTTGTCAATAAATTAACGTTAATATTGAATTGTTTATTTGAAGAATATCCATCGCATACATGCCTGACCATGTGAGAGATGCTTTTCCAATTCTAAAACTATCGGATTGTCAATGCGTTAGTATTTGCGGTATAAATGCTGAAAATTTAAAATCATAAGAATGATGTTGGTTGCTTTTGTCTTGCTTGTCGCGAAAGAATGGTTGAAGCCCAGTAGGTGAGTTCGCGGGCATCTTCGGCAACCTCACGCATAATCTGTGCCATGCGTTCGTCGCCCGGTTCCTCCATCGACGTGAGTCGATAACTGTTCATCTCGGCTTCCGACATAATCAATAATCTTTTCTTATTCAACGCCAAATTTACAAAAATTTTATCATATCAGCAACTTGCAGGAAGAAGGCGGTTGACCACAAATCGAGTTCCTTCGGATTGCGGATATATGGCAGAACATCGCTCTTCACTTGGCTTAAGTCGGCAGTGGCAAGCCGTTCTTTCAGCCTTATCATAAATGATTCCCGGTCTATTTCCTCGTCGTTGAACTCGCGTACGCGTTCTGCAAGATGGTTGAAATCAAGGGGAATATTGTTGCTGACTATAATAAATCTCGTTATCCATGTTCAGTAAGCAGAGTTAAAATGGTGTTGACTGATGTCGCTTTCTTTCCGCATATGGCGATATATCGCTTGAATATTTCCGGATTGAGTCTGTAAAAGGCATCCATGTCAAAGCGGATATCTTCTTCAAGATAAGCAAGAGCTTCCTTACGATAGCGCAAAAAGAGTGACGGAGTCTGGGCAATCAAATCGCAAAGGGCCTTTTCCGGTGATGCAATCAGGAAAGAATATCCGTTCTCTTCAACATTGCGTATGCCAATGTTGAAAGCCTCCTTTTTTATGTGGGTAAAAAGAAATCTTCCGATGGGAGTTTCATACTCTCGCGGCTCTTTAGTAGTCATGGATTGTGTGACGTAAACTGCTTCGGGAATAAATCCGTAATATCGGAGGGCCGTTGACATAGACACATACGACGGAGTCATCAGTCTGTTGGCGACCAGTTCAAGAGAAATGGTTTTCCCACTGACTTTTTTCGAACAAACATACAGTCCCCGCTTGAGACGTATAATGTCACCATTCCGCTCAAGCAACCCAAGCTTCTGCGCCGGTTTCCTTATCTCAGGAAATTCCAGCGCTAAAGCGGTAGCGCTCACAGGAAAATTGCCATATTTAGCCAATACAGAATTCATGCCGCAAAAGTAGTAAATTTTTCGGAGCTTAATCCTGTTTGATAGGATTTTCTTACGGAATTTTTACTGTATGAGTTGGGCTTTATGTGAATAAACGCGCAAATAAGAAAAGGGTGTGGCTCGGCGAGCTACACCCTTTTCTGTTATCGTTGGTCGGGGAGGATTACTTCACTTCCTCAAATCTAACCATATTTGAGTATCAATGCTTTAGTGTTGCATGATACAAATACGGATATTCAAATTCGTAGGAATGACATCGGTTACTTTGCCGTTTTCTATCTCGGAAGGATAGTTGAAGCCCAGTCGGGAAGCTCCTCAACATAGCGTTTCACAAGCTCTCCTTCGCTCAGTCGGAAGAGAAGCCTCGCTTCCGCATCCTCAATTGAATTGTCATAGACATATAGCCTATCGACATATGGAGCCAAGGCTATACAGTTTGCGATGGATTTATCGTAGCGGGATATGATTTTGGGAATAGGCACATCATGACCGCCATTTAGCACGCGGTTAGCGACTCGCTTAGCATTTATAGTGGGGGATTCGGTGGAGACAAAGAAGAGACGGATGAAGAATCCGGCTTGCTTCGCTCTGAGAATATAATCGATTTTGTCGGTGGCTGACATCACAGTCTCAAAGATATGGCTCTTGCGTTCTGAAAGACAGCGTTCACGCCATTCATTGCAATAGTTGGCGGCTTTGAGAACAGACTCCTGATTATTCCAGTCACCGAACACATCGCGTGCAACATTGTCGGGATTGATGTATTCAGAATCCTCAAGCCACTCATGATGCAGAATCTTGGAGGTGACGGAAGTCTTGCCCGACCCGTTGGGCCCGGCAATCACTATCAAGACGGGGCGATGTTCACTTGCCGCCATTGCGAAGCCTGTTTAAGGTTTCTTCAACTCTTGCGCGAGCCTCATGCGTAGCAGCCTCAATACCGGCAGCCACACGCTCGGCAGCCCGTCGGGTGCTTTCGCGGGCATCCTCGGCAACCTCTCGCATAATCTGAGCCATACGCTCGTCGCCTGGCTCTTCCATCGACGTCAGTCGATAACTATTCATCTGCTCTTCCGACATAGTATAATCTTTTCTTATTCAACGCCAAATTTACGAAAAAGTCTGAACCTATCTTCCCTTTTGTGATATACGATCATTCTTCTTGCTCGTGTTTCATCGTGGTACACCATCTGCACCCCCGATTCTTTCCCTTCAATCTGAAAAATCAGGAACTCCGCTGTACTATTTCGTATCTCAAATTTCTTCGCCATAATCAATTATAAATCCAATTGCATAAATATTGGATAGTTTTTTAGAACAAGTTACCTTCAACTCCAAAGTTCGCCACTCGTCCGCCGCAATCAATGTCTTTATATCGTCAATAGTCATTTCCGAAATTCTTTATAAACTCCTTACGTTGACTTACAATTGATTTGACAAATTTATAAAGATATGGACATGTTGAGGAAATCTAATAATTGAGTAGACTGAGAATTTAGTCATGAAGAAACTTACTGTCACTTTTTTTGATGATGTTCTCTATTTGGCTATTTGAAAAGCCGATAAAATTCAATAAGCAACAAATCAGCAATTTCCTAATTTTACTTGTTATAAGATATAACTCTAATCCATCTTTTGCAAACGGCTTTTTATCTTTAGGGACAAAATGAGAAAAATAATGCCTAGAGTCTACGATTTCCTGAATATTAATTTCATTTAATTTGAGAATCTCTATTCCGTTAAATTCATTTATCAATGATTCTAATATGGTGTTTAAACGGGTTTGCGTTCTACTTGGAATGTGATTCTTCAACTTATAATCATCATCTCTAAATCTCCACCAAAAACCTTCTATCGCTTGAATAATAACAAGGAAGTCTACACTGGAAAAGGTGCCTTTTTGACTAACACACTCAATCAAATGATGACGTATGGGTGCAATATCCGCCTGTTCACGATACCATTTTTTTAGAATTGTTTTGAATTCAGTTTTTATAGTATCATACGAGAAAAGGAATGACCATCTTTTCGTTATATTTTGTTCATCTTGAATTTTTATGCCATGATATACGCGTATGTATTGTATAGGAAAGAAATGTTTCTTCCCATTTTCTAACTGCTGATATTTTGATTTATCATATAAAACAATTTTGCTACTTTCTACAGGCTTTAAAGCAGCAAATGACAGGAATTGTTCAAATAGGAAAATCTTTCCAAGAGCCTCTTTTAAAGAATAATCAGATTTGTTGGTCAATGAAATCACCGTTTTTTGTTTTATTTTCGGCTCAAAATATTCTCCTTTATAGTTAACAGCCCCATCTATTGATAATGTATATTCTCCAATATCTACAGTATCAATATGAAATCCTTCTGTTTTAAAAGAAATACAATATTTTTCAACTTGCTTTTCATCAAAGAACGTAGTAGTTTCAATCGAATTCGGTGTGGCCCATAAACTGAGATAAGGAATTTCTATTTGAGTCTTAAAGAACAATGGATTATCTAATGTCTTAATGTGAGTCCCAATAATTAAATGTTGGCACCGATAACGTTGGATTGGAAATCTGCAATTGAAGTTTAGGTTTCCTCCAGATGGATAGCAGTTTAAAAGAGAGATTTCTTTTGCATCGGAACTAAATCCGAAGATGACACCTTCTTCCTCGCGATTAATAAACTCCTCCATTGCCGAGATTCCAGATTTAAGTTGTCCAATCAGTTCTAGGACTATAGACTCGTTGGGAGTATATGTCAAAATTCCGGCAACAGCTATATCCGGAGAAGAAGGAAGCCACCAATACCCTTTTATTTCTATAGGTTCAATCATACATTAAGAGCGGATTAATAAGAGATTGATATTAGTTTTCAGATATAGTGATTTATTAAACCTTATAAACTAATCAATTGGTTTAAACAAAGAGTAAGATTTATATTGCTGTTAAAATCAGAGTTTGCAAGTTTAGCAGATGTATTCATAATTTGCGGAATTAATGCATCTTTAGGGATAGAAATATTATGTCTACTCTCTTGAATAAACTTTAAAATACTCTGAATTAGAGTTGTCGACATTCCTAATCCAAAATCGTCCCGCATTGCAATAGATGTGTCTACTAATGCTAATGCAAGTATAATGGATTTATAAGAGTGTAAAATAATGTCTTGTTTTACAGATTCTTTTTCCATCAGTAGATTTTGCCGTTTTGATTGTTTATCCAGTAGTTCATATTTGGCAATCATATTATGAGGAAGGCTCTCGACATAATGAAACTGAATGTCAAGGCTCTTGATGGAGGAATTAATGCCGATAAAGTTAACATACTGCTTCATGGCATATATCAGTGCTTCCGAAGACCTATTATACAAGTCTTGTATATTAAAATTCATCATTCTTTCGTTATGTTATTTAGAAGGCACATCCTTAGGAGTTTGAGCGTCCTTCATTATCTGAAATAACTGTTCTAATCTTGCGGCTGTTACTTCAAGCGTGTTTATCCTGCCATTAAAAGTTTCCGCAAGAGTATCCATCTTGTTTTGAGATTCGCGAGTCTCTTTGTTGATTTGAGCTATGGTAGCATTAGCTTGCTCCATAAGAACTCTTTGCTGTTCATTCAATCCAGATAATACATTATCCCCCTTTTCAACGATCTCTTTAAGACTATCTTTACCTTGTTTTGCAATATCATCAGTCTTATAAAGTGAGTAAAAACTGAATATGAGGAACACTATCATCAACACCCCTGCCCATAAGGCTAATACAGTATATTCATGCTGAATACGATTAAAGTTGAGTTCGAGTAACTCGTTAGTAGCATGTTGCGAATCCGCTAACTGTCGATTAATTAGTAACGAATCTTTTTTAAGCTCATCTGCCATTGTCCGATAAGACATATTATTGGCTAATTCAACGATTAAATTCTTTACTGAGCTGTAGTTTGTAATCTTTTTGGCAAGATCCCTATCGCGTTCTAATGCCAGAATTAAGCTATCGCAGTTAATGGGTTCGTTTCTTAACCTATCATAGATTCCTGCAAAGCAAGCTTCTGTTTTGGCCAAATGCTCATTGTGGGTTTCTATAATTTTTTGTTGAGAATTAGCGAAATTTATGTGCATTAAAATTATAGCAAATACTATAAGTATAGTAAAAATCGTAGTCAATACTAAAAACCTATTGCAGTATTTACTCACTTTGTAATGCTTACAGTTTTCGTAAACATCTCTACAACCGTTATGTTGTTTCATATCATTATATCATTGGTTTAATCATGGATTCGATGAAGGCGATTTCTTCATCGGAGAGATTATATTTGGCATAGAGTTGAGCGTCGATTTCCTCCACGCTCTTGCTCCAGTCAATATCGCTACCTGCTGTGAAGTCCTGTAATGGGACAAACCGATAGACTTTGCTCATAGCATCCTGAGATAGTTTAGCTGCAGAGACCAGAATTCTGAGGAATTTTGACTTAATGTATTTTACAAAATTATTAGCTTCTTGAATAGTAGGAAGTGACACAAACAGATATGATTGAGAACATACTGAGTTCCCTGAAGCAATTTCTGGTTTCCCAAGTATTTGGTGAGGAAAACTTTCTCCAGCACCATATGCTTTTGGAATTAATACCTTAGGAGTGTTGATTTTATCCGCATTCTTTCTTATAACTGTTCCATCAATATATCTTATAACTCTATTACCATTCGACATCATATAAAGAAGAGTTTTATGCGTAGGACTTGCTTCATTATAAATAGCGAAATGACTCTTTGCACTTCCCGTAGGATTAGTGGGAATACCAAAAGGCGTATCTGATGAAATCATACTTTCTATAGTGCTGGCCGATTTAGATGCGACTTTTGACACAATTTCAGCCAATTTAGGCTCTCGGATAAAAATATCAAATTCGCCGAGTTTGCGATTATTTGAAAAGACTTTCCCATCTCGATTTAATGAATATTCACAATCTCCATTATATGAAGGCGAGTATATAAAATAACAACATCCTCCCTTTATTTCGGCATCTGGAAACAAATCTTTTGCATTTGAAAATGCAATTAATCGTGATGTATGATTGGAAGTCAGCATAGTCTGGCGGAAGTTCCCAACAAGATTCTCTCGTCCACCTGTAAACCAACGAGAAGGAATTACCATTGAGGTAAATCGAGGATTAACATCAAATGAAAATTGACAAAAATCCTGATATATGGAAGCGTCGTTAGTGCCGCCACTACCTCCGCGGTCTTGATAGGGAGGATTGCCTATTATAGCTGCAAATTTCATATTTATTATTCCTTGCGGGATTATGTATTTCTTGTTGTTGTCCTTTTTTATTAAATCGTAACTTGTAAATGTATCGAAGATATGGTCTATGGGCAACGAAAGCAGTTTATAAACCTTTCGAGTAAACTCGTATGCTAACGTTGACGTACAAACTGAATAAATCTTATCCAACACTTCCTTGCCATACCGTTTTAAAAGAGCAATAGTAAACTCTCCTTGTTTGGATGCAATATCCAATACTGGACCATATGAAAAAACATTTTCGGGAAGGAGTTTTACTACACCGTCAGCCACATTCAAGGGTGTGACTATCTCAGAGTCTGACATACGGCCAAATTTGCGCATTGCAATTTCTACTCGCTTAAAAGGCGTTAAACTGTCGTCTTGCATCAAATCATTGACATTCTCGATTTTATAATCGAATTTTTGCAAAACAAAAGGATTGCTTTTTTTCTGAACGAGAGTTAGAATATCTATGTTAAGACCAAGATTATGAGCAATTCGGCAATTGTCCTCATTTGCGGGAATCATTGCTATTACATCCTCAAGTGATTTTACTGTTGATTCCGTCAAAAATGCAAAGAAGAGAATTCGCGCATAAAATGCTGCAAGTCTTTTATGGAGATTATCGTTTTCTAAGGTTTCTTTTGGTTGTTCTGTATTTGCAGATTTATTGTCGCTTTGTTCTGAATCTTCTGATGCATCTGTTTCTTCCTCATCTGGAGCCTCTATATCATCACCATCTCCTTCAGTGGGCTTTATCTGCAAACCATTTTTAGCGTCGATAGGCTCAAATGTTCGCAGTATTGCTGCCACAGTATCATTTTGCAATAAATAATTGTCAGCCGGTATTTCAGTCGCATCGTCCAAAATGCTGCGTGTGCGTGAGTATTCACGCACGGCATCGGTAATATTGGTTGGTGTGGCCTGCTGCAATTTGTTTTTGTTCAGAACAATAATTGGAGAAATCTCCAGCTCCTTCGCTATACGTTCCTTTAGTTGTGAATTGCCCTGTACATCCGTATTGACATTGTAAAACTGCGATTTCAGCTCTTGCAAAACGAACATTCGATTAGGGTCGAAATCCACAAGCAATGTCTGTGGCTTCATATTATACTTTATGGTTTTGCCACTTTCATCCTTAAAAGTTGTAATATATTGATTCTGCAAACGAAATATGGCTTGATCGTACTCCTGAGGCGAAGCCGTGCCTTTGAGATATAACATCGTGTCCCACTGCGGAACGGTCGTGCCAGTAAGCATCCTATTGACAGTTAAGGTCAATGTCTTTTTATTCTGGCTTTCTAATTTCCGAATCTCTCGCTTAATGTCGTCTGTGGATTTATACTTACGTTCATCATCAAATCCGGCAATATTGATTATCTCATAATCACTTAGATTCTTAAATTTGTCTCTATTTCTTTGTATCAAAGTCGACATAGCGTCGCAAGATGCCCTGAATGGTAGTACACAAACCATATGGCGACACATTTTGCCATCCTTGATTCTGTCGTAATCAAGGAATCCAAGTAAATTTTCGTCTTCTTTCGTTCCATCAATAACCTCCAATAAATCAAGTATCTCAGCTTCGTGTTTGAATAAGCGGTGACTACCGTCCGTCTGAGTTGTTATTGAAAGTGGACGGAACAATTCCGAGAATGCATATGTGATACCATCCTTACGCAACTGTTCCATCTTTTTGCGCGACGATTCATTGGGATTGAAAGCAAAACGAATCATCTGTGGGAACCCATAATATGGGTTTTCCCACTCATCGCAATCATCTTCTTTTAGATGTTCGTCGTTCCACTGCTTTTGCGCGTCGATAATATCTGTAAATTGAACAAATGCGATAATATCCTCCTTCTGAAACTCTTCGCTCATCAATATGCGGTATGGAGTACCAGAAAGATGAAGTCGAATTTTTGAATGCAACTCCTTGGTTACATCTTCTACTTGGTCGAGTGTTTCAAAGCCATCGACACCTTTTAGTTCTTTCTTTATTTCCGCCTTGTTGAGGTTTTGTGCTTGCAATACTTTACCATAGGAAGCACCACGAGCTCCAAAATGGGTTTCGTCAATAATCAGTAGATCAATCTGGTGCTCAAATACTTCTTTGTGCTTCTCTTTTATATCATCACCTTGCAAATCCTGCAAAGACAAAAACAAAGCAACTTTTTTGTTCGGGTCGGAAAGCGTATCGGCAATAACTGTCTTGTTCTGTTTCAGTGACTCGCTGTTAAGAAAGCGGTAATTCTCAAAATACTTGTGGCTCTCTACGGTCTTTTTCCATTCCTCTTCTACATCAACTTTAGCAGACACAATAACTACAAAGCGTGCATTAATTTCCTTTGCACAGCACATAGCAGTAAACGACTTGCCAAAACGCATGACGGCATAGAGTAACAAGTTCGTACGGCCTGCTTCAACCGCCGCTTTGAAGTTGTCAATAGCTTGCTGTTGATTGTTGCGAGGAGTGTAATTCTCTGTCCTTGCGTAAGTGAATGTTTGTGGTAGGCGATCAGGAGAATACAAGGGATATTTGTTGCTCTTTTCAAGAGCATTTTGAAGAATATCCTTGATCGCTGCATCAACATCTTCTGCTGTTGCATCTTTGAAGAACTCTCGAGAGTAATATGGTAAATTTTCAATAGTATGCGGTAGCAAGCGTTCCCGTCCTTTCTCTTGTTCCAAGAAGGTATGTACTGCATAATCCCGAAAGATAGTATTGGCGTCAATCTGAGCAGAATGTTCGTATTGTTGAATCAGATTCGGAAATATCTTTCTCCATTCATCTAAACGTACTCGCACACTGCGCGATGTGTCTCCAACTTTCAGATAATTGGGAACAGTCTCAGTTGAAAAAGCATATATGTATGGTTCAACACGACCAACAATTATATTGTCGAGGATTGTCGTATCTATTTTCGATAATGTACCTTCCATATTACTTTCGTTTAATCAGAGAAACAAAGGTTAGAACTTTGTCCTCTTTCCAGTCTTTAATTATTGCGTACTTACCTGTGTGAGAGTGAATATCTTTATTCTTGCATCCAGGGCAATCAAATAAAGTCGGTTCTTCTGGCACTCCTAAACCCTCAGAACTGAAAAGCGATGGTGGCTCATTCTTTAATTTAGGTAATTTAATGCAACTATTAGGTATTACCCCTTTGAGACCATCCATCTGCCAGATGTTCCAAGATATGATTTCTGCAATAAACTTTAAGGATTTTAGCAATGGATCTTTCCCAAACTTAACATGGAAATAATCGATAAAGGTGTATAGCAATGCTTCTCGTGCGAGTATCAGGTTATCACCTTGCCATTCATATCCGTAAGTACTCATAAATGCGGCTTGCGCTGCTTTCAGCCAGTCGGTTGCTGTTTCGGTATTCTCACCGACAATGCGAAGTTTGCGGTCGAGAAGACCTATGCGACGTTCCAGCGGAATAGGCTCACCTGTTACGGTGTCGTATCGGCTTACAAGGTATGGAGCCTCGCCGCAAGTAATTTCGAGGCGGTTTTCATTGACATAGTCACGCCAAGTTTTACCATCCGGGAAAACGACCGGCTCTGAATTAACAATCCACGAATGGGAACCATCGGGATTGTCAACTTCGGTATTGAAAACTCCCTCGCGGCCAAACCAGGCATTATCAACAAGATTATTCTGCTTGTTGCATATCCACGAAGGTGTGAATACCTCAGCCATCTCACGACTGCGCTGTTGTTGCTGCTCGCGTGATTTGACTGCTCGAGGCACGATAATGTTGCCGTTGGCCCCTGTGATAGCTTCAATATTGATTTGGTCGCCGTACTGAAAACCCTCTCCCCGGTCAGCATAGTTGTCGGTAGCCCAAAAAATGTTGACCTGCTCAGTATCAGTGCTTAAAGTATGGTCTTTAAGCAACGTTTTGAGAAGTTCGGGCGAAAGCTCGAAGATTTCATTTTCCTGTATGTCCGCTTGAAAATTCAATTTTTAATACTCGTTATTTGAATAAAAACTTTTTATCTTTGATGGACTGACTTACTTTTGAAATTGAGTCGACAATCTCCCTGCCAATATTGACTTTTTCAAAAGACATATAGGCATAGTTACTTGGATATAGCTGAAAAGTACCAAAGTCTTTATTTTCAGATTTTAGCAAAACTTTAATGAATCCTTTTGGCAAGTTTTCAATATCTTTGTATGCTGTAATCAAGATATCAAAATATATACTCTCAAGAGGAGGAATTATGAACGATTGATTCTTTAAGAATTCTTGAAGATTACCTAATCGGTATACGTCTTCATTTTCTAAACAATTCTCGATGTCGATTGAAACATTTTTAGCTACAACATTCGATGAGTTAAGGATGCGTAGCTTAAAATAGTTACCGGATGATATTAGTTGGCAAGAAAGATATGGAAGGTGTTCCTCGTCCCATTGTCTTCTTAGTTCCTCAAGCTGTTGTTTATTCTGTTCCAGTGTTTTTGCAGTAAAGAATATCATTACAAAAGAAGCAAGAGCACCGATCAGGGATCCAAAGAATGAGAGCCACACTGTATTATCTCCTACAATAGGAGTAAATGCGGGTATGAGAAGAATGATGTTCAATATTATTGGAACTATTATAAATCCAATAACAAAATACCACCAATATTTCCTTATGTAATCCATATTATGGTTGTCTGCTTATTCTTTATTGCTTACGATTAAATCTTTAACATCAATATCAAGTAATTCTGAAATCCTTACAAGCGTATCAAGCGAGGGTTGCATTTTGTTGGAACACCAACGGGAAATCGTAGCTTCATTTTTGCCGACTTGCTCGGCAAGCCATTTGCCGGTTTTGCCATTCTCAACTAACGCAATTTTTATCCTGTTTATCTTCTGTGATTCCATTATTCACTTGCTTACTGAATACAATACATTGATGTTTAACGCAAAGGTAAGGATAATTCTTGGAATGACAATCGAGAATTTAGAATAATTGCAGCCTAATCGGCAACAATTGCATGTCCTCTCGGATGCATAACAAGTAAATCAAATGGTTTTCTATTATTGGAAAACCCAGGCGCGGATGACCCCTGGGGCCAGGTTGATTTGACCCCTGAAGC
>OLYK01000229.1_pt1 | contig 14076 bp, 13 predicted proteins | sample 1673651 | NCBI WGS metagenome assembly OLYK01 (sample SAMEA103958118, study PRJEB25191) | human gut metagenome | reverse complement strand
CAACTTTCCGGGGGGGGGGCACTTCAATCTTCTTACTTTTTAGCCCACCATAGCGGAGTGAACACATCGTCAGGTCCTCCAAGCAATTGCACGGCCTGTTTGTAACCTTCGGGACTGCTGTTTTCCAAACCCGACGGGAATTTCAAGCGTTGCGGGAAGAACTTCGTCGTCTGCTTCATGTAGTTGGAGGCATTGAGACTGGGCATCGTACGAATGGCCTGCTCTACAGCCGGAGTCTCAAAGAAAGGCAAACCCAATCTGCGCTGATCGTTCCATGCTTCCAAGGGCAACCATGGCATTTGTGCAATGTATTTCTGCGTGATAATCTTTGTCAGATGGTCGTTCAACGCCTTGCCATACAGCGTTTCCGAAGCCACAGGATAGGTAAAGGTATAGGTCGATTCTGCTTTGGTATATCCATTCACCATCTTCATGGTTTTGGTCGCTGCCGGTTCGGCCACGTGTTCCCATTTTACGGAGGTTCCTACATTATTATAGTCCTCCGATGCCAAATAAGCGTCGGCAAAGCCACCCACACCATGATATGCGAAGCTCTCGCGTACACCCTGCTCATAAGCAGCCTTGGCGCCCATAGGAACGCTCCAGCCTTTCAGAGCCGCTTCGGCCAGCAGGAAGTAAGACTCCCAAGAGGCAAAGAAGATACGGGAATTTTCACTCTTACGATATTTCAAGACCAAATGCGGGATAGCCCAAGGCCAATAATACATCTTGTTCAATGAGCCTTTATCGCCCCACTCACCGCAAGCGGCAGTATTCCACGTAAACGTGGCATCCAATTCCACCAATCCGTCGGCATCGTCTTTATCCTTCAGCAGTTTACGTTTCACTACTTTGTGGTTCGAGTTCCATGAAGGATACTTACAATAGTTGGCATCATCAAAATTGCCGGGAATAGAGAAGAGTTTATAAGCACGCGGATCAATTACCTTATGCAGGCCATCGAACCAAAATCCCTTAGCCGGATCGTTCGTTGTCAAAGCATAATGGTTGGTGTACTGCACACCCATGTAATCGGCCGGCTTGATACGAGCCAGCAAATCATTCTTACCGGCAAGCTGTTCGTCTGATGTGATACCTCCCAGACCGACGAGCAGGTTATTCATCGTGGCCGAAAGTGGGAAGTAGTTCCATTCGCGCGTCATGACACCTGTCAGATCATCCCATCCCGGTTGTTCCTTAACCGTGAAGTTATCACCACTCTCGGAGATGTAAGCACCTTTAGCCGCATCCTCAAATTCAGCTTTGGCTTTGGCGGCATCTACTTCGGAAAGGCGCATTGCCAAGCGCATACGCATGGAGTTGGCATACTTCACCCACTTGCCGAAGTCGAATTTATAAGCGCGGTCGCACTCTTTTTCCTTGTCATCGGCTTTTACATCAGTCTTAATCTTACTTGCAGCATCTTTCAGTTCATCCAGCATAAAGTAATAGACTTCTTTGCAAGAATTAAACTTCGGGTTTTTTCCTGCGAAAGCCTCAATGGGCATAGCTCCGAAGCTGTCGGTAAACTCGCTCATCAGATATACCCGCCAGATACGGGCCACTTCTTTCATATTGGGTATCACTTGGGCTTCGTGTGAATTCAGTTCACCTTTCATCTTTTCTTCGGCCAAGTTGATAGCAAGTACAATAGGCGACATCCAACTTGCATAGTGTGAATAATAATTGCTAATCCAGTCGTCGTTGTATTCGCCAACCGGAAGACCTCCGTTTGTATTCGGGTCGACTTGGCGTGCCGCCGTCTGCCAGTTCAGCACAAAGCAACGCTCCGCCACTTCGGGATTCTGCTGAGTTCCGGTAATAGACTTATTGATGGCATACTCAATACGAACCTGTTCGATATTAGCTGCTGTTGGGTTGGTGTTTACTTCTTCAAAATCGGAACATGAAGCCAACGCAAACAGTCCGACGGGAAGCGCATATAATGGATATTTATAGTTTTTCATATTCGCAAATGTATTTAGTTTAGAATCCGAAAGTAACATTAAACAGATAAGTGCGTGAAGTAGGCGAGCTACCATACTCAAATCCTGTGGCATTGGTGCTTGTAGCATAGATAGATTCGGGGTCTATACCGTTCATGTGGCTCTTCAACATCCATACGTTGTTGCAAGAAACGCCCAATTTTAATTGTGTGAAAGGAGTTCTCTTTAATTGTTGCTTGCTGAAAGTATAAGACAATCCTAAATTACGCAAACGGATATTGGTAGCGCTATAAATATTGATTTCGCCCACACCGAGGTTTCCTCCTGCCACAGCATTCCAATATTGTTGTGTAGAGATTTCAGTGGTGTTTTTCTCATATTCTCCCTTTTCGTTCATGAATACACCGTCCACAACCATTTGAGGACGCTCACCATTGACCACTGTGACGTTGGACGTACCTGCCGCCTGCATCGTCTGGTGAGTACCCGAGAAGATATCGCCACCGAAACGAGAATCGATCAGGAAGTTCAACGACCATCCCTTATAATTAAAGGTAGAACTGATACCTAATAAAGCGTCCGGTTGCTGATTTCCAATTTTTTGTTTCTCGGTGGTTGCCGTAGGCAATCCGTTTTGAGTGATCAGCTTACCGTAGTAAGGCGATTTCTCATCAGTGACACGCTTCAGCACGGTTCCCCAGATTTCTCCGTAGTTGCCTCCGGCAGTGGCATATACCTGTAAGTTGTCGTAACCGCCCAAGGGATAAAGAGTGATTTCTTCATCGGCTGTCTTATAGAGTTCGATGATACGGTTTTTATTGGCAGAGAAGTTCACCATCAAATCCCAGCTGAAACCGTTCTTCAACTCTATCGGACGAGCGTTTACCATCAACTCAAAGCCCTTGTTCTCGATGTTTCCGGCATTCACCTTACGTTTTTCATAACCGGAAAGGTTATCCATCGGCAAATTAATCAACTGGCGGGTAGCATTTGATTTATACCATGAGAAATCGAATCCCAAACGATTATTGAAGAAACGTATCTCTGCTCCAAACTCCCACGACTTGATTAACTCCGAACGTACGCTACTGTTATACAATGTCTTATCCTGAGATACAGTCGTTGTATTATCAGGTGCCTGACCGATGGAGTAAGTATTGTAAAGCTGATAAGGCTCGAGAGAGTTACCTACTTCTGCATACGAACCTCTCAGTTTTGCATAGGTAAACCATTCGGGCAACGGCTTGTCCATTTTCTCTAACATTTCCGAGATGACCCATGATGCGGATATTGAAGGATAGAAGAACGAACGATTCTCTTTCGACAAAGTAGAAGACCAATCGTTACGGAATGTTCCGTCTATAAACAGGAAACCATTGTAGTTGATTTGAGCTGTACCATAAAGCGAGTTGATTTTCTTACGGCTGAATTCTTCGCCTACACTAATCGACTTCGTCGCATTATTTACAGTGAACAAATCGGGCACTTTCAGTTCACCCGGGCTTGTGGAAATGGAGCGATGGCGGCGCATCATCAAGTTACCTCCGAACGTAGCGCTTCCACCCCACTTCCCGAACAGATTATCCTTGCGGGCACTGAGCAGGAAACTGTAATTGTTTTCATAGAAACGTTCCTGTTTGATAGAGTAAGTGTTTTTCAATGAACTTCCTGAATATGTCTTGTTCTCATACTCAGTGAAGTACATGTCCGAACCTGCTCTCAACTCGGCGTCCAGCCATGAGGTGAAGCGATATTTCAACGAGCCGCTCAACAAGAAACGATCGCGTACATCACGGTTCAGCTTGTGCGTTTCCATCCAATAAGGATTGATTTGCTGGCTACTGCCGTACCACAACATTTTGTTGTCCGAACGCGTGCCTGCCGAGAAATCGCGAATATCCATCGAGCGAGGTAACAAATACATGGCCAAGAAGTTATTGGAATTGTTCTTACCACTGATAGGACGATTTTGGGCCTCGGCGTTGATATACTGTATCTTGGTATCAAATGTCCAACGGTCATCTTTTCCGAAAGTAGATGTGGCACGTGCCGTCAAGCCGGTACGTTTCAGTTTGGAACTCGGAATCTTGCTACTATCATCCATGCGGGTGAGCGACGTATAGATTGACGTCTTGTTATATTGCTGTGTAAACGAGAACGTCTCCGTCAGATTGATACCGGTATTAAAATAGTTGCCCACGTTGTCGAACGAACTCATACGCACCTTCTGATCGTTCCAGTTTGTGTACTCCTGTCCTTCGATTTTCGGTCCCCAACTGGAGCCGGCGTCTTTGTCGAACGTACCGTTAGAACCTTGCCCGAATGAATTCTGCATCTTGGGCGACATGAAAATGGTTTCGGCCGATACGGTTCCCGAAATCGTGACACCCAATCCTTCGGTCTTGCGTCCGGACTTGGTTGTGATGAGGATAACGCCGTTACCCGCACGCGAACCATAAAGAGCGGCAGCCGAAGCACCTTTCAGCACCGACATGGAAGCAATGTCATCAGAACTGATGTCCGAAATACCGTTACCCATATCCGCCGAAGGATTCCAAAAGTCATTATTTGCCGCTCCAGTGAAGTTCTCCATCGGAATACCGTCTACCACAATAAGCGGCTGGTTCAGGCCTGTCAATGAATTGTTTCCGCGCAATTGGATTTTAGAAGAACTGCCGGGGCCATTTCCCGAACGTATTATCTGCAAACCTGATACTTTTCCGGAAAGAGCGTTAGCCACATTAGTCTCACGAGCCTGCAAGATGTCGGCTCCCTTCACCTCTTGCATGGAGTAACCCAACGCTTTCTTTTCACGCTTGATGCCCAAAGCAGTCACCACCACTTCACCCAGTTGTTGCGAATCTTCTTTCAGTTGCAAACTCAAGCGTTGTTCGCCATTGTATTTCACGCTAAGAGTGGCATAACCGATGTATGACACTTCGATGACATCGCCCACCTTAACACCCGAAAGCGTAAATTCTCCGTTCACATTGGTGATGACTCCGTTCTGCGTACCTTTTACAATAACCGTTGCACCGGCGACCGGACCGAGTTCATCACTCACAAGTCCTTTCACCGTACGTGTCTGCTGAACTACCAATGCTGTATTCGTATCAGCATAACTGATTGAAGGACAAAGAATTACCCCCCCATTAAGCAAAGCAAGGAAATGGAGAGCACTTTAGATAATCTCTCTTTAATCATAGCAAAATTAGATTAGTTTAACATAAAGTCACGGATGCAAACATACGACAATATTCGGAGTTTACAAATATCCGATACGCCTCATGTTGTATCTGTAACAAACATACGCAATCGTAAAGGAGTCTTTTTCTTCCTATATATACGCGGAAACGAACAACAAGTTGCAGTGAGGCAGACTCTTTCAGATAGTGTTTCTATGCAGGAGGAAATAAGAACAAATCCCGATACTTGCCCGGAGCCACTTTCATGATTTCACAAAACACGCGGGTAAAATGGAAACGGTTGGAGAAGCCCGTCTTGGCGGCTATCTCCTCGATACTCATTCCGGTATGGGTGATGAGCATACAAGCATAATCTATCCTTTTCTTCTTGACAAACTTCTGTAAAGTGACTCCCGTCTCATTCTTGAACAGACGAGAAAAGGAGTTAGTGGCCATGCAAGCCCTACTCGCCAGTAGTTCGTTGGACAGATTCTCTTCGCAATGGTCTTCAATATAACTGATGGCTTGTGCAATGCGGACATCGCCGGTGTTTGGCTTCCATTGGCTTCCCTCAACGCCCAAAAGTATCTCACAGATAAGTGCCTGAACGTTCAAAAAAGCCCCTATACCGAACGTGGATATTTGCCCACTGCTCAGGAGATAGCGTTGCATATGGTCGATTTTCGCTTCCAGACTTTCCGTCAGGTCGATAGGAAAGACACCCTTCAGCGCATTATCATACGGAAATCCTAACGAGAAATGAACGAACAAATGCCCGATGGCCCCATTTGCCAGCAACTGTTCCCGCTCACTTTCCGCCAAGGCGCCGAGGTTTCCTCCACATAGGCAATTCCCCCGACGGGGAATGCTATTCCCTTCTATGCGCGAGCTGTAATCCGTATTTGGAGCGATGAGATAGACTTTATTCGTTTCCATGCGATAGGTCGTGCCCCGATATTCGATGACACCGCCAACTCCGGTATTATGGTAAATCCGCCAGAAAGGAAACGAAAGCGTACTGTATTCCCAATTCTTCAACCACCAATACCTGCAACAATGTATCTTGATGGAAACACGGGGAAAATACTGCACCGTAGTAGACGGATCACCGGTAAATAATGTCTGCATAGGCCATAGCTATTAAAGTAACCATCTGCAAACATAGTAAAAAAGATTAAACCTGCAAGAAAAGGCCACATGAAAAATACACCACACACTTCCAATTCCCGAAGTCTTGCAGGAAGAAGAAAAATATTTACTTCAAAGAGTAGTAACCGTCCTGTCACAACCGGCTATATAGATGACCCCGGCTGGAAGTATAGATGCAGCACGGTGGAGATATATTTCCAGCACGATAGAGATATATCTCTACCTAAGCCTGCCTACAGGTATCTCTTGCAGGGGATACCTCCGGACAAGCATACGGTATTAATTCTCAACAAGGAAAAGATAATGAAACAAACCACCGAAACAAATACTTTTCTCCGACCGAAGTACGTTAGTTTACTTTCACAACCGCCGCTCCTTGTTTCAGTCCATCGGCCGCAGCCGTCAGTCGTATGCTTCCGGACTGTCCGATTGAAAGCAACAATAGTTTCTTCATCACGAATAGACGTTATTAGAGTTTCACACGCTGTGCTTTTCTGTTGTATTTCACCACTGCACCTTTCGCCTTCAAGTCAAAGGCTTGCACTTTATCTTTGCCCACTTTCACCACATTGAAGATACGTTCTTCCAACATACCGGAATATTCGCCCGTGCGATCGCCGATGGTCAAAGTTCCCTCTGCATCGTTGTAAACTAATGGGATGGCAGCATATTTTCCTTTCTCATAGTTATAATTCACCCCTTCGTCTTCGTAGAGGGTAAATGCCCCGTCTTGCCCTGCATAAACAAAGAGCGTGATTTCCTCTGCCTGCTTCTCGTCGCTGTATTGCATGTCGGGGCCAAAGGGGATGATGGCTCCTGCACGTACATAGAGCGGAATGCGCTCATAAGGGGCAGCCACTGTCAGCTTCCGGCCACCTTCCACGTAGGTTCCGGTGTAGAAGTCATACCATCCGCAACCGGCGGGGAAATACATCTCGCGCGTGCGTGCACCGTATTCATAAACCGGAGCAACCATCAGTGCCGGGCCGAACATGAACTGGTCGCCTACATCGTTGACGCTTGCATCTGCCGTGAAGTCCATCACCAACGGGCGCATGATGGTATAATCGTTGAAATGGGTCATGCCTGCCAATGAATAGATATACGGCATCATGTTATAGCGCAGTTTGGTATAATAAACGATGGAATTATAGCATGGATGCCCTTCGGGAGCAATGTTCCATACTTCGCGAAACGGGTACTGTCCATGCGCACGGAACAAAGGACAGAAAGCACCGAACTGATACCAACGGGCATTCAATTCTCTCCACTCTTTATAGTCCGCATTCTCGCGTCCCGTCCGGTTGAGTTCCTGCTGGCCTGCCACGTAACGATTCTCTACGCAGAATCCACCGATATCCATCGTCCAGTAAGGAATTCCACTGACGGCAAAGTTCAGTCCGGCAGAGATTTGCGCCTTCATGTCTTCCCAACGGGTGGCAATGTCACCGCTCCAAGTGGCGGTGGAGTAGCGTTGCAGCCCGGCAAAGCCCGAACGAGTCAGCAGAAAGACACGCTTGTCCGGCTCGATGCCGCGTTGGCCGTCATAGATAGCTTCGGCATTCATCAAGGCATACGTGTTGAAGAACTTGGCCGAAGGTCCCAGAGCCGTAGGGCCGGAAAGGTCTTTACGATACTGAATATCCGTGCAGTCGCGCACATTCGGTTCGCTGGCATCCATCCACCATGCATCGATTCCGAGAGGATAGTAATGGTCTTGTATCTGTTTCCAGAAGAGCTTACGCGCATCGGCATCGTAAGCATCGTAGAAAGAACCCAGATAGCCCGGACCTACCCAGTCTCTGATACTGTCTTTTACGGCCTGCCGATACATCCAACCTTTCTCGTCGAATTCCTTATAATGCTCAGTCGTCACATAGAACTTGGGCCACACGGAAATCATTACACGGCCGTTCATGGAATGGATAGAGTGCACCATCCCCTTGGGGTCGGGAAAACGTTCAGGGTCGAATTCATGGCTTCCCCACGCATCCTGCTTCCAGTGCAACCAGTCGATGACGATGTTGTCGATGGGAATCCGACGTTTGCGGAATTCCTTCAAGGTAGAGAGCACCTCCTCCTTCGTGTTGTACTTTTCACGACTCTGCCAATAACCCATTGCCCACTTCGGCATAATCGGGCTCTTGCCGGTCAGTGTACGATAGCCGCTGACCACCTCGTCCATATTGTCGCCATATACGAAGTAATAGTTTATCTCGTTCTGCATTTCGCCCCACCAGGAGAGTTTGTTCTGCTCTTCATCGGCCACCGGGCTGAGCACTCTCAATCCGCAGTAAGAGACTTGCCCGTCGGGTTTCCACTCAATCTTTAAAGGAACACGCTTGCCTGCTTCCAGATTCACCGCAAACTTATAGCTGTTGGGATTCCAGGCCGTGCGCCAACGTTCGGGCACTGCCAACTCATTATTGATATATACTTTGGTATAGCCGGCATAATAGAGGATGAAGCGGAATAAGCCGGTTTCCGATGGTTCTATCTCGCCTTCATACGTCACGCCCGCTCCCATAAACGGGAATCCGTCCGGCAGGTTTATCACTTTCTTCAAACGGGCGGCACGATCCAGGTGTTCGAAATAGAGAGAATCCTCACGGCGCACGATGGTCTCCACGCGCTTATCGGCCGGAACGTATGTACCCGTCAAGGCACCTTCCTTGCCATCCTTGTCATACAGCTTGAATACACCGCCCAACTGCGAGTAGTCGCGCGGGTCGCCGAAACGACAAAGGGAATAACTATCCCAAAGCACACCGTAATTCTTATTGGAAACAATAAACGGAACGGAAACTTTGGTGTTGTATTGAAACAGCTCCTCATTTTTCCCCTTGTAGTTGAATTCATCCGCCTGATGCTGCCCCAGGCCATAGTAGGCCTCATCATCGCCTGCCGATTGGAACACTTGCCGAACGGTATATCCTTTGGTACCTTCCACTTCGATCGGGGCAAAGGTTCTTCCGTTGCTGTCTTCCGCCAGAATCAGGTTTCCGGCAGCATCGGTAAAACGCACTTCGCCGGTTTTCTTTGAAACGATGGCACATAATTCGGAGGTCTTCACACAGACTTCATCCGCCTGCTCCTCCACCTTAAACGCTGTTTTATGCTGCCGGGGAATCAGTATGAGACTTGGTTCCTTCGAGAACTCTTTCTCCGGAGTGGCCGATACGCGGATGAGCTTCTCGCCCATCACCTCCAACCTTACCTTACGCACATCCGCAGGCCGTTGTCGGCTTACTTCTATAATCACGCCGTTTTCCGTCTTTTGAAGTCCGCTTCCGGCACATGCGGCAAGCATCCATGCGGCAAGCAAATAAACTGAAGTGTTTTTCAAATTCATACGTTACTGTTCTTTAAAGTGATTTTTCTTCCGGTGCAAAGATAAGAAGCCTCTTCCGGAACACACCTCCCGGATGTTGAGACAAAAGGTATCTTTTGATGCCTTTAAAGATAAAATGTTTCCGGAATGGGTATCTGTTGTTATTTGACCCGATATTAAGAAAAGAAGTGAACGAGATGCCGTCCGAAAGATGATGAGACCTGCCTGAAAACATTCGCCGCCAACGGGAGAAAACTCTATCTTAGCGCTTGCGATGTATATCTTGCGCCTTGCGATATATATCTTAGCGCCTGCGATATACATCGCAAGCGCTAAGATAGAACTCTTCTCCTAATCTCTTCCTGTTTCAGACAAGGCAAAGAGAGGTTTTATCCGCTGATGAAAACTCTTTCTTGTACGGATGAAACCCATATCCGGAACCTTATATCGAATTCCGGTTATTTACCCTCTCTCTCCTGATAGACAGAGGGCAAAACGCCGAACTCGTCCCTGAAGTACTTGCTGAAATATTTAGGATTATTGAAGCCGAGCTGATAGGCAATCTCCGATACATTCCGCTGACTTTCACGAAGCAGTTGCGCTGCTCTCTTCAGGCGGATGATGCGAATGAACTCGATAGGTGTCTTGCCCGTGATCTGCGAAAGCTTTTTATAAAGATGCACCCTGCTCATCCCCAGTTCACGGCTCAACTCTTCGACAGACAAGTCGCTGCGGCCGATGTTGGCTTCCACATACTTGATGGCATCCGCCACCAACTGTTCGTCCAACGAGGTGATAACTATCCGGCTCGGTTCAGGTTCAATCCGTAAACGCTGTCTGCGCTTACCGTACAAGTCAATCAGTTTACGCATGCGCAGTATTATATTTCCCACATAGGTTTTTCTCCCGATTCGGTCATCGCATATGCCCCCGAAGAAGTGCTCGATACATTGACGGCTGCTTATACCGAGAAAGTGCATCTGCAAAATGTAACGGATACTTTGAACCAGCGGGTAATGTTGCAGAAGATTAAAGGAGTGAAGTTTGTTCCGGCATACGACGACCTGCTGGTGTATGTCGATATGTATTCCGAAAAAACCGTAGAGGTGCCGATTGTGGGCATTAATTTCCCTGCCGATAAGGTGCTGCGTACTTTCCCTTCGAAAGTACAGGTGACGTTTCAAGTAGGTTTGGCGCATTTCAAGGATGCCACATCAGACGACTTTTTTATTGGTGTTACTTATGAGGATATCATTCGGGCCAAGAGTGACAAGCTTCCGCTGACTCTAAAGACTTCTCCCGATTATGTCAGTCATGTCCGTATTACGCCAGCTTCGGTCGATTATTTAATAGAACAGACATCGGGGGAGGAAACCGAATGGTGAAGATAGGTATTACTGGAGGAATTGGGAGCGGAAAATCGTATGTTTCCCGCTTGTTGACAGAACACTATGGAATTCCGGTCTATAATACCGATTCGGAAGCAAAACGTCTGATGCTTTCTGATGAAGGGATTCGCCGGAGGCTGACAGCATTGCTTGGAAAAGAGGTTTACAAGAGTGACGGCACACTTAATAAGCCTTTGCTGGCAAATTACCTGTTTGCCGATTCTTGTCATGCCGGGCAAATTAATGCCATTGTCCATCCGCAGGTAAAGGCTGACTTTCTGAAATGGGCGGACAGGCAAACCGGATGTGAGATTGTGGCATTAGAGTCGGCTATCCTTTTTGAGTCGGGATTCGACAACATTGTAGATAAGGTTGTCATGGTGTATGCTCCGGTAGAACTTCGGATTCGTCGGGTCATGTTGCGTGACAGTACAACCGAAGAGAAAATACGTCAGCGGATAGTAGCTCAGATGGATGATAAAGCCAAGCAGGACCGCTCAGACTTTATCATATTCAATGACGGGAGTCGTCCGTTAAATCTTCAATTAGACGATTTGCAGGAAACTTTAGAAAAAATGATAAAAGGTAACGGATAAAGTTTGTGTATGTCGGTCGTGTATTGTATTTTTGTCCTATTAAAATAAATTATTAAACTAATTAGAAACTCGTATGTTGAAAACTATTTTGGCAATCTCGGGAAAACCGGGACTGTATAAGCTGATTTCTCAGGCTAAAAATATGTTGATTGTTGAAAATATCGCAGATAAGAAAAGAAATGGGGAAAAAAGCCCGCATCAATGTACAACGTTTTGCTGAAGATGTAATAATGCAACAATGGATTCAGCTATTCAACAACTTATTAAACGGAACAAAACAATGAAAACAGATTCCCCCTACGACAGAGGAGACATCCATATAAATAAAAATGACAAAGTGCTGGAGATAGGTCCGGGCCATAATCCGACATATCGCTCCAACGTGATAGTCGAAAAATTTATTGACACCAATTACCACCGCTGCGGTGACGTGAAAATATACCCGCATCAGACCTTTGTACATGCCGATGGAGAAAAACTGCCCTTCAAAGACAAGGAGTTTGACTACGTAATATGCAATCAGGTATTGGAACACGTGGAACATCCCGAAGCTTTTGTCAAGGAATTATGCAGGGTATCCCGACGGGGATACATAGAAACTCCCAGTCTGCTGGGCGAATACTTGTTTCCCAAAAAATCACATAAATGGGTTATATTAGATATAGACAACAAACTGGTCTTCTATGAAAAGAACAAGATGCCGGGAAACTATGAAAATGACTATGGAGAATTATTCCTGAATTATCTGCCTTTCCAATCCCTCCCCTACAAACTGCTGTGGCTGACGGAAGGAGATATAACCTTGAACCGTTATGAGTGGAAAGATGAAGTGGAGATACTAATCAATCCCGAAGATGAATACTACTCCTCTTTCTTCCTCAACAAATGGAACCGGGAAATGGTAGAGAAACTATATCCCCGCCGTTCCGCCCTGACGGAAATGAAGAAGATGATTCAAGCCCTGTTCTATATCCTCAAAAACAAATTCAAATCACGATTCAGTAATCACCGGAATCCGGTCACACTGTCCGAATATATAAAAACGCATGAAGTGGTACGCTGACTATTTATCCATCTATGACAAGCCTTTCACCCAAGCCCCACAAGCGGTTATCAACCAAGTGAAAGACAAGATCCGGCAGCTTGCAACTCATGCTCCGCTGGTTTCGGTGGTCGCCATCGCCCATAATGAAGAAAAGAGGATATTGAGCTGCCTGTGGTCTTTATGTGAAAACCAACATAACTATCCTGTAGAAATACTAGTCATCAATAATCATTCTACCGACCACACCGAAGAGGTACTAAAAGAATTAGGAGTCACCTACTTCAATGAATACCAGAAAGGTCCCGGTTTTGCCCGGCAATGCGGACTGAACCATGCCCGGGGGAAGTATCATCTCTGCATAGACGCCGATACACTTTATCCGCCCCAGTACATCAGTACCATGATAAAGGTCTTACAGGACAAAGAAGTGGCAGGTGCATACGCCCTGTGGAGTTTTCTTCCTAATGAACATCATTTAGGACTTTTCTTCTATGAGACACTACGTGATCTCTATTTGAAAATACAAAATCTGAACAGACCGGAGCTCAATGTACGTGGAATGGCTTTTGCCTTCCACACGGAGACAGCCCGGAAAGAAGGATTCCGGACAGACATACTCCGCGGAGAAGACGGCTCCCTGGCACTGGCATTGAAAAAATACGGAAAATTAAGATTCGTCACCGCCCGCAAAGCCCGTGTCCTTACCGGCTATGGCACTATTTCGGCCGACGGATCCCTGTTCAGCAGTTTCAAAAAACGAGCCATAAAAGGTTTAAGAAGCTTCACGGCTCTTTTCTATAGCAAAAACAATTACGAGGACGAAGATTCTAACTTGATAAAGTAACGACAGATGAAAATAGCAATAGAAGCCCAGCGCATCTTCAGAAAAGAGAAACATGGCATGGACTATGTAGCTCTGGAAACCATCCGGGAACTGCAAAAGATAGACCAACAGAACGAATACTTCATACTGGTCAGCCCGGGAGATGATGTTTGTTTGCAGGAATCCGCCAACATGCATATCGTGACCGTTAATTGGCCATCCTATCCGCTTTGGGAACAGATAGGACTACCGTTGGCTTTAAAAAAAATCAAACCCGACCTGCTGCACTGCACAAGCAACACTGCCCCTGTGTATGGAAACATTCCACTGGTGCTTACACTGCACGACATAACAGCTTCCTTAACCTCAGGATCAAGTCCATCTCCAAAGTAATCTCTTGGAATACCTATCTTAAGTCCCTTAACATCATCTACTAAAGCCTTTGTAAATGCTGTATCTTCTCTCTTTACTGATGTAGAATCCTTATCATCCTTTGCTGCTATAACTTCCATAATAGTAGCACAGTCTGTTACATCCTTACATAATGGTCCTATCTGATCAAGTGATGAACCATAGGCTATAAGTCCATATCTTGAAACAGTACCATAAGTAG
>OLYK01000222.1_pt1 | contig 14281 bp, 8 predicted proteins | sample 1673651 | NCBI WGS metagenome assembly OLYK01 (sample SAMEA103958118, study PRJEB25191) | human gut metagenome | reverse complement strand
CTGGCAGAACCCGGAGTACCGTCTGGGCTCGGAATGGCTGCTGGCCACGCACGACGCCTACCACTGGGTGGCCGGTGCCGAAGGTTTCGGCCATGCGGTGGGGCATCCCATGGCCGTCATGCTGCGCGGCATGGCCGACCTGCTGGGGACCTATCCCGCGGCGGTGGCCTTCTGGTTCCCGGCGCTGCTTTCCTGCTTCGTGGCCGTCATCGTCTACGCCTGGGTCTGGGCCCTGGGCAGCATGGAGGCCGGTGTGGCGGCGGGCCTGCTGACCAGCCTGGCGCCGGGTTTCCTGGCCCGTACCCTGCTGGGATACTATGACACGGACCTCGTGACCCTGTTCTTCCCCCTGCTCATGACCCTGGCCCCTGCCTGCTGGGCCATGCGCTACATGCTCCTGCCCCAGCTGATCCTGAAAAAGCTCATCGTCGGTTCCGGCCTGGCCGCGGCCAAACGCCTCTGGGGCAGCTCGCTGGCCGAGCAGGACCTGCGTCTGGGCAATCCCCTGCGCTGGCAGTGGGTGGTGCTGCTGGGCGTTTCCGGCGTCATCTCCTGGTGGACGCAGGAGTGGCATTCGGTCTTCCCCTATCTGACCCGCTACAATGTCTGCCTGCTGGCCTTCATGAGCCTGGTCATGGCCCCGCGCGGCCGCCGCAACCTCCTGCTGCTGGGCTCGCTGGCCTACGCCCTGCCCACGCTGGGCGGCCCCCTGTTCTTCGGCTTCAGCGCCCTGCTCATGACCGCTGGCTGGACGCGTGCCCGCCAGATGTACCGCCTGCGCCAGTGGCTGTGCCGCCCCTGGGTCCTCATCCTCCTCTGGCTGGGGGTGGGCTTCCTCTTCCTGTCGGGCGAACTGCTGCAGACCATCACCCACCAGCTTTCCCTGTACATGAAGAAGGCCGAGGTCTCGGGCGGCAGCGGGGCGCTGGCCCTCATCTACCCGCCCGCGGGACAGGCCCTCACCGAAGTGCAGGACCTGGGCCTGCTGGCCGTGCTGGCCTATTTCCATCCCTGGCATGAGGCCGCGGCCCTGGGGCTGCTGGGCTTCGTGTGGGTGATCTTCCGCCGGCCCGGCGCGCTCTTCCTGCTGCCGCTGGCGGCGCTGGGCCTGCTCAGCACCAAGATGGGCGGGCGCATGGTCATGTTCGGCGCGCCCATCGTGGCCGTGGGCCTGACCCTGCCCCTGTACTGGCTGCTCCAGCGCCTGCTGCGCAGGCTGCGCCCCGACGTGACGGGCATCCTGACCTCCGCGCTGCTGCTGGCCCTGCTGGTGGCCCCCTTCGTGAACATCATCCCGGCCATGTCGCAGGGGCCCATGATCAACCGCCGCCATGCCGAGATGCTCAGCCGGGCCCAGACCGTGGTGCCCAAGGACGCCACGCTCTGGCTGTGGTGGGACTGGGGCTATGCGGCCCATCATTTCGCCCGTCGCCACACCATCGCCGACGGTGCCCGCAATGCCGGGGCGCCGCTCTACCTTTCGGCGGCGGTGCTGGGCACGGACAATCCCCGTTTCGCCCGTCAGCTCATCCGCTATACCAGCCGGTTCGCCAAGGGGCGCGACCCCTTCGACGAGGAGGTGGCCGGCGCGGTCTTCGCCGGGCTGGATGCCCAGCAGGCCCAGGATCTCATGGACAGGCTGCGTTCGCCGGAAACGGCGCTGGTGGAAGGCGAAGGGCGGCAGTTCGTGACGGTCAGCTTCGAGATGCTGCGCCTGGGGTTCTGGATCAGCAATTTCGGCAACTGGGATTTCGTGACCCGGCAGGGAGAGGGCGCGGCCCTGTCCATCCTGCCGCAGGCCCTGGCCTACAACCTGGACAAGGGCGAGGTCCTGCTGGACGACGGTACCACGCCCATCCGTCCGGCGTCCATCAGTGTGTTCGAGGAGACGGGCGTCACCCGCCGGGACTACATCCAGCAGTGGTTCGACAGCCATCCGCGGGCCACGGCGGCCCAGCGGCAGGAGTTCCTTTCCGGGCGCCGCAACGTGCATTTCTTCTTCAACCGCATCACGGACGAGAAGCTGGCCATGGATGCCAACCTCTACAATTCGCTCATGGTGCGCCTGCTGGTGGGCAACCCGCAGGATCCGGCCATCTCGCCCTATTTCAAGCTGGTCTACGACAACGTGTTCTGCCGCATCTACGAAGTGCTGTAGGGAAGGCGAGCGGTGGGGGCCCTCATGAGCTGGGGCCTTCGGGCTCTTCCCTCTCCCCGGCCCCTCCCCCTTTCCCCGGCGCGTGCTGCCGGAAGGATGGGGAGCCCTTTGGCCGGCCCCCGGGGCAGCCCCTTCCCTCAGGGAGAGCGGCGTCCGCAGGCCGCATCAATGATGGTAGGGCACCTTGCGGATGATGCATTCCGCGCGGTAGAGCTGCTCCAGCAGGAGCACGCGGGCCAGCTCGTGGGGGAAGGTCATGCTGCTGAGGCTGACCAGCTTCCAGGCGCGCCGGCGCACGGCCTCGTCCAGGCCGTAGGCGCCGCCGATGATGAAACAGGCGCGGCCCAGGGCGTCGTCATCGATCTTTTGCAGCAGCCGGGCCAGCTGGGGCGAGGTCAGGGCGGTGCCGCGCTCGTCCAGCACCAGGGGCACGTCCTGCGGGTCCAGGGCCTCCAGCAGGCGGCGGCCTTCCAGCTCGTTGCGCCGGGCCTGGGGCAGGGCGGGGTCCCCGTCCCGGACTTCCACACATTCCAGACGCCGCCAGCGGTTGATGCGCTGGCTGTAGTGGGCGGCGGCGTCTTTCCAGAACGGTACTTTCAGTTTGCCCACACTGAGCAGGCGCAAGGGTTTCCCTGTCATGATTCCTCGATCGTTGTGTCAGATATCCACGGCGGAAGACGCCGCCCGCAGACTGCGCGAGGGCGGCGTGCTGGCCTTTCCCACAGAGACCTTCTACGGCCTGGGCTGCTGTGCCGACCAGGCCCTGGCCGTGGCGCGAGTGTATCAGGCCAAGCGCAGGCCCGTCCATATGCCCCTGCCCCTGCTGGCGGGCAGCCTTGACCTGCTGCGCCCCTATGTGACGCTGGAGCAGGCCCCCGAAGCGTTGCTGGCGGCCTTCTGGCCCGGCCCGCTGACCGTGGTGCTGGCCGCCCGGCTGACGCCGCTGGAAGGCCGCCGGCCCCTGGCACCGCAGCTGGTGAACCCGCGCGGCAAGGCCGCCGTGCGCCTGACGCCCCATCCGCTGGCGGCGCGCCTCTCCTGTCTGGCCGGGGCGCCGCTCACGGCCAGCAGCGCCAACATCAGCGGACAGGCGGCCGCCCGCGTGCCTGACGAGCTGGACGAACGCCTGCTGGCGGCCCTGACCGGGCCCGGCGACGGCGTGGTGGTCAGCGGCCCGGCCCCGGCAGGCGGCGTGCCGTCCACCATCGTGGAGCCGCTGGCCGGCACGGACCTGCGCGTGCTGCGCCTGGGGGCCGTCAGTCTGGAGGCCCTGCGGGGCGCGGGCTTCACGCCGCATTTGTCCTGATGCGGCCATCCCGGCCTGTCCTGACGTGACCTGCCTGCCGACGGGGGCGGAGGCAGGGCCTTGCGGGGCGCCGGGACCCTGTCGAACATGGAGCTTGCGGCCAGCATGCTGCTGGCGTACCATGCGCCACTGGAGGCACCCATGCAGAAAGAACTCACCTGTCCCGCTTGCGGCCACAGCGTCATCCGGTATCTGAACCCCGCGCCCACCACCGATGTGGTCATCCATGAGCCCGGAAGGGGCATTGTGCTCATCGAGCGGGCCAACGAGCCGTACGGCTTTGCCCTGCCGGGAGGTTTCGTGGACGACGGCGAGCAGGTGGAACATGCCGCCGTGCGCGAGATGCGCGAGGAGACCGGCCTTGATGTGGAGCTGCTGGGCGTGCTGGGCGTGTACTCGCGCCCGGACCGTGACCCGCGCCGCCACACCATGAGCGTGGTTTTCGTGGGGCGCCCGCGTGACGCGGCGGCCCTGCAGGCCGGGGACGATGCCGCCCGGGCGGCCTTCCATCCCCTGGACAGGCTGCCGCAGCCCCTCTGTTTCGACCATGCCCGCATCCTGGCGGACTTTGGCCGCTGGCTGGCCGGGGAACGCACGCTGGCGCCGGTGGAGCCGTCAGGAGAGGATGCCTGATGGGCTACCGCAACCTTCAGGAGTGCGTGGCCGACCTGGAAAAGACCGGACAGCTGCGCCGTATCGATGCCCCCGTGGACCCGTATCTGGAGCTGGCGCACATCCAGCGCCGGGCCTTCCGGGCCAAATCCCCGGCCCTGCTGTTCACGCGGGTCAGGGGCTGCGCCTTCCCCATGCTGGCCAACCTGTTCGGCACCAGGGAGCGCCTGCACTACATTTTCCGCGACAGCCTCGCCGGGGTGGAAGCCGTGCTGGCCGCCAGGGCCGATCCGGCCGCGGCCCTGAAACATCCCCTGCGCAGCCTGCGGGCCCTGCCCGCCCTGCCGCGCATGCTGCCCCGCCGCACCTCCAGGGCGCCCGTGCTGGAGAACCGCTGCGCCCTGTCGGCCCTGCCCCGTCTGGTGGGCTGGCCCCTGGACGGCGGGCCCTTCATCACCCTGCCGCTGGTCTACAGCGAGGATCCCGCGCGTCCCGGCCTGGATGCCTCCAACCTGGGCATGTACCGCGTGCAGCTGGCGGGCAACGACTACGCCGCCGACGAGGTGGGCCTGCACTACCAGATCCACCGCGGCATCGGCGCGCACCATGCCGCGGCCCTCGAACGGGGCCAGAGCCTGCCGGTGAACATCTTCGTGGGCGGCCCGCCGGCCTTCACCGTGGCGGCGGTCATGCCCCTGCCCGAAGGCCTGTCGGAACTGCGCTTCGCGGGCCTGCTGGGGGGGCGGCGCGCGGCCATGCATTACAGCCGCCGCCTGCCGCTGCCGGTGCTGGCCGAGGCGGATTTCTGCATCAGCGGCCACATCCTGCCGCATCTCAAGCCCGAAGGCCCCTTCGGGGACCATGTGGGCTATTACAGCCTGCGGCATGATTTCCCCGTGCTGCAGGTGGAGGCCGTGCATCACCGCACCGGCGCCATCTGGCCCTATACGGCCGTGGGACGCCCGCCGCAGGAAGACACGGTCTTCGGCGACTTCATCCACGAGCTCACCGGCGCGCTGGTGCCGCAGGTCTTCCAGGGCGTGCGCGAGGTCCACGCCGTGGACGCCGCTGGGGTGCATCCCCTGCTGCTGGCCCTGGGCAGCGAGCGCTACACGCCGTACGAGGCGCAGCGCCGCCCGCGCGAGCTGCTGACCGCCGCCCTGCACATGCTGGGCACCACGCAGACGGCCCTGGCCAAATATGTGCTGGTGGCCGCGCATGAGGATGCGCCGGACCTGCGGGCCCGGGACGTGGTGGCTTTTTTCCGCCATCTGCTGGAGCGCACCGATTTCGGGCGCGACCTGCACTTCATCACCCGTTCCACCACGGACACCCTGGACTACACCGGTTTTGCCCTCAACGAAGGTTCCAAGCTCATCTGGGCCTCGGCGGGCGGGAAGCGCCGGGACCTGGGGCTGGAGGTGCACGATCTGCCGTCGCTGCCCGAAGGCTTCGGCGACGCCCGCTGCGCCGGGCCGGGCATCCTGGTGCTGCGCGGTCCCCGTCATGAGCTGGGCCGCAACGAGACCGATCCGCGCATGGACGGGCTGGCCGCCTGCCTGGCCCGCTGGCCGCAGCGCGAGGCCTTCCCGCTGGTGGCCGTGGTGGACGATGCCGCCTTCTGCGCCGCGGATTTCGACAATTTCCTCTGGGTGGCCTTCAGCCGTTCCGACCCCGCTGCCGACATCTACGGCACCGGGGCCGTGGTCCGCGCGCGGCACTGGTCCTGCGAGGGGCCGCTGCTGCTGGATGCCCGCGTCAAGCCCTTCCATGCGCCCGCCCTGGAGGAAGACCCCGCCGTTCAACGCCGTGTGGATGCCCTGGCCGCGCCGGGCGGCCCGCTGCACGGCCTTATCGAATAAGGATCGCCTATGAAGATCGCCCTCTTGCAATGCAATACCGTCACCGGAGACGTGGCCGGCAATGCCGAGCGCATCCTTGCCGCCGCGCGTGAGGCCGCCGCCCGGGGCGCCGACCTGTGCGTCACTCCCGAGCTGGCCCTGTGCGGCGCGGCGCCGGGCAGTTATCTGCGTGCCGAAGATTTCGCCGAGGGCTGCAAGGCCGGCTTGCAGATGCTGGCCGATGCCCTGAAGGACGGGCCGCCCCTGCTGGTGGGGGCCCCCGTGGCCAGCGTGTATGCCTCGGGCCTGCTTTCCAACGCGGCCATCCTGGTGCAGAAAGGGCGCTGGTCGGTGGTCTCGCGCAAGGTCTACCAGACCTACGGCCAGGACAGCGAGGCCCGCTTCTTCGACCGGGGCGTCTCCTGCGGCATCCTGGCCCTGGACGGCTGGCGTCTTGGCGTGGTGCTGTGCCAGGAGTCGGCCACCGAGGACGGCGCCTTCTGGAAGACCCAGTATGCCAGCGGCCACAACCCGCTCATGGAACTGGTGCAGCGCGGCGTGGACGCCATCGTCCACATGGCGGCGGTGCCCTTCAGCAAGGGGGTGCAGCGCCTGAGCGAGCAGATGCTCTCGCATGTGGCGGCGCGGCATCATGTGCATCTTTTTTCCGTCAACATGGTGGGCGGCAACGACAGCCGCGTCTACAACGGCCAGAGCCTGGCCTTCGATCCCACGGGGCAGATCCTGGCCCGCGGCAAGGCCTTTGCCGAGGATGTGCTGCTGGTGGACACCGCGGGCAGCGGCGGCATCGTGCACCCTCGTCCCGCCTGCTTGCCCGAGGCCATCTGGGACGCCCTGACCCTGGGCGTGCGGGATTTTGTCCACAAGTGCGGCCTGGAAAAGGCCATCGTGGCCCTTTCCGGCGGCATGGACTCGGCCCTGGTGCTCTGTGTGGCCGTCGAGGCCCTGGGCGCGGACAACGTGACGGCCGTGCTCATGCCGTCGCCCTACAGCAGCGAAGGCTCGGTGACCGATGCGCTGGGGCTGGCCGAAAATCTGGGCGTGCGGACCGTGACCCTGCCCATCGCGCCGGTCATGGAGAGTTTTTCCGCGGCCCTGGCGCCGGGGCTGGACCTGTTCGGGACCTTCCCCGGTGACACCACTTTCGAGAACCTGCAGGCCCGCATCCGGGGCGTCATGGTGTCCTCGCTGGCCAACAGGGCGCGGGCCCTGGTGCTCAACACGGGCAACAAGAGCGAGTGCGCCGTGGGCTACAGCACCCTGTACGGCGATACCGTGGGCGCACTGGGCGTCATCGCCGACCTGACCAAGACCGAGGTCTACACCCTGGCCGGCTGGTACAACCATCACCGCCAGGCCGCCATCATCCCGCAGGCCATCTTCGACAAGGCCCCCTCGGCCGAGTTGCGGCCCGGGCAGAAGGATGCGGACTCCCTGCCGCCCTATGACGTGCTGGACCCCGTGCTGGAAAGCCTGATCTTTGCCGGGCAGGCGGCGGCCCAGCCCCAGGATGCCGACGAGGACCTGCGCAGGGAAGTGCGCCGCAAGCTGTTCGCCGCGGAATTCAAGCGCCGCCAGGAGCCCCTGGCCCTGCACATCAGCCGCATGCCCTTCGGCACGGGCTGGCAGGTGCCGGTGGCCGGGCGCTACCGCATGCCCTAGACGGGTGCGGCGGCCCGGGGGAAGGGCATGCGCCGCAAGGCGCGCAGGACATTTGCTACCAAGGGAAGGCGGCTGCGGGAACGAGCATGGCCGCCGAGACGCTCGCAGGAGCACTGACAGACATCATCCGTATCGGAGGAGAGACCATGCCTGAAGCACCAGAGAAAAACCTGGCTCTTGACATCGTTCGCATCACGGAAGCCGCCGCGCTTTCGTCGGCCCGCTGGCTGGGCCGCGGCAACAAGGAAGCCGGTGACGGCGCCGCCGTGGACGCCATGCGCAACAGTTTTTCCACCCTGCATGTGGACGGTATCGTGGTCATCGGGGAAGGCGAGAAGGACCACGCCCCTATGCTGTACAATGGCGAGAGCGTGGGCATGGGCGACGGCCCGCAGCTGGATGTGGCCGTGGACCCCGTGGAAGGTACCAGCCTGCTGGCCTATGGCCGTCCCAACGCCATCTCCACGGTGGCCGTGGCGCCGCGCGGCAGCATGTTCAATCCCGGCCCCAGCTATTACATGCAGAAACTGGTGGTGGCCCGCGAGGCCCGCGACGTCATCGACCTGGACGCCCCTGTGGCCGTCAACCTGAACAATGTGGCCCGCGCCCTGGACAAGAACGTGCAGGACCTGGTGGTCTTCGTGCTGGACAAGCCCCGCCACAAGAAACTCATCGAAGACATCCGCAGCACGGGGGCGCGCATCCAGCTGCATACCGACGGTGACGTGGCCGGCGCCCTGATGGCCGTGGACCCGCGTTCCGAAGTCGACATCATGATGGGCACCGGCGGCACCCCCGAAGGCGTGCTGGCGGCCTGCGCCATCAAGGGGATGGGCGGCCAGATCCTGGCCCGTCTGGATCCCCAGTCCTATGTGGAGAAGGAAGCCATCAACGAGGCCGGCATCGACATCCGCGAAGTGCTGACCGTGCACGATCTGGTGCGCAGCGATGATTGCTTCTTTGCCGCCACGGGTATCTCCGGCGGCGATTTCCTGCGCGGCGTGCGCTACAGCGCCCGCCATGCGGTGACCCATTCCCTGGTGCTGCGCGGCAAGACCGGGACCCTGCGCTATGTGGAATCCTACCACAACATGGACAGGCTCTCCAAGATCAGCGCCGTGCAGTACTGAGCGAGGCTTGTTGCTTGATGAGAAAAACAGGATGCCAAGGCTGGCTGGCCGGCGGGCTGCTCTGCTGCCTGCTGCTGTGCGGTCTGACCGTGGCGGCCCCGGCGGGCGCGGATGCGGCCGCCGTGACGACGGTCTATGACGGGCAGGGCCCGGTGGAAGAAAAGGAATTGCTGCGCTTCCTCGAGGTGCTGCCCCAGTTCCGCAGCTGGGCCCGTGAGAACAGGATCGAGGCCCATCCCGTGGCCCGGAAGGGCAAGGCGGATTTCCTCTATGCCGATGAGGCCGCCCGCTGGGTGGAGGCCAGGGGCTGGGATGCCCGGCGCTTCTTCTGCGTCATGGGCCGCATGGCCGCGGCGCTGGTCATCGTGGAAGAAGGCAATGACCTGCAGGTCCGCCCCAGGGACATGCCCGTGGTGGACAAGGCCGAAGTGGAGCTGGCCCGCAAGCATCTGGGGAGCCTGCTCAAGGTGAGCATGCCTGACGAGGGCATGTCCCGCTAGCGTCGGCAGGCCTCCTGCCTGCTGTTGGGGAAAAAGCGCCCGTCCCGTGAGGGAGGGGCGCTTTTTTCATGCCCCGTTCGTAACGGCCCGGTATCAGGCATGCGCGGGAGGGGCCGAAGCGGGATACGTCCCCTCCCGGCGGCCCGGGAGACAGGGCAGGCAAAAGGGGAGGGCCCGGGCAGGCTCTCCCCTTGTTTTTTTGTCTGTGGACGGGCGCTAGCGGGCCGGAACGGCTTCCGGCGGGATGGGCGCGCCGTGTTCAGGCCCGGCGGGCAGGGGCTGCACGGCGGGTGCTTCCTGCGCGGGTTCGTCAGGCTGCGCGTTTTCCGCAGGCGCGGGGGTGCCTTCCGCGGGAGCGGGGGCCGCAGCTTCCTGGGCCGGGTCAGCCTGTTCAGCCGGAGCGGCAGCTTCCGGCGTTTCCGGGGCCGGGGCGGCTTCTGCCGGAGCAGCGGTCTCAGGAGCGGCAGGGGCCGTGCCTTCCGTCGCGGGAGCGGCCTCGGGAGCCGGAGCCGCTTCCGGGGCTGCCGCATCAGCAGGCGTTTCCGGTGCGGCCGTTTCAACAGCGGCTTCGGGGGAGGCGGGAACGGCGCTTTCCTCAGCAGCGGCCGGAACGGCGGGGGCAGTGGCGTTCAGGGGCTGGGCGGCGGCGAGCTTGAGCTCGGCATGTCCGGCCAGCTGGGGCGCCAGCCACAGATGGGCGGGCTGGGCCAGGAGGATGGCGAACAGGGTGCAGACCAGCAGGGAGCCGCCGGGCCAGGCGCGGCGGGTGAAGCGGGCCAGCAGCACGGCAAAGACGATGCACAGGCCGCCCAGGACGGGCAGGGCATCCAGGCTGGTCAGCAGGGCCTCATACTGCCGGGGGATGGCCAGCGAGGTGGACGTGCGGAGCCATTCCAGGGCCACGGGGAAGTGCAGGGCGGCCAGCAGCATGCCCGCGTGCAGGAAGAGCAGGGCGATGACCAGGTAGAAGAACTTGCTGCCCAGGCTGCCCATGCGGACCAGGGCGCGGCCCAGCAGGATGGCCAGCAGGCAGAGGGCGGGCGTGGCGCCGGCAAGGCCGGGGCCCAGCAGGGACAGGGGCAGGGAGAAGATCAGGGCGATCCAGAGGAAGGAGCTGCCGCTGTTTTCCTTGCGGCTGGCCCGCAGGGTCTTCCAGCTGGTGGCGAACACGCGGCCCCAGTTGACGCCGGTGACCACGAACAGCCAGGGCAGGAGACCGAGCACGGCCAGCGCCGGGGCCAGCCACCAGAAGGCGGGCAGGGGCCAGGGCAGGCTGATGAACTTGCCCGACACGGCCTGGGCGTAGCCTTCGGCCTGCACCCAGAAGATGATGGCGGCCGCCCAGAGGGCGCCCAGCAGCAGGAGCAGGAGGAAGCCCGCCAGCGCGTCCAGGCGCTGGGCGCGACGGATGCGCCAGGTCCAGAACAGGTGGACGAGGCTGGTCAGCAGGGGCAGGAGCAGGAAGACCAGGCCGCCGGTCAGCGCGGCCAGCCCGGAGGTCAGGAAGGCCAGAGGCAGGGAGATCCAGGCATGTTCCTTTTTCCAGCCCAGGCAGAAGAAGGCCAGGGAGAGCAGGCACAGCCCGGTGGCCAGCCCCTGCGGGCCCATGAAGTGCGCCAGCTGCGGGAACAGCAGGCTGGAGAGCAGGATCAGGCCTGAGGCCAGGGCCGCCTGAGGGCCGGAACCGGCGGCACGGCTCAGGGCCCAGGTGCCCCACAGACAGGCCAGACCGCCCAGGGCGGCGCCCGCCGGCCAGACGAAGGCCGCAAGCTGCGGCACCATGCGGGCCGCCAGATCAAGGGCCGCCAGCAGCCAGACGAAGACGGGCAGCTGGGCGTCACCGTTGTGCAGGGGCGCGAACCACTGGCCATTGGCCAGTGCTTCGCGGACGGTATCCATGAGTTTCATTTCCGGCGGGCAGTACAGGCCGCCGGTCAGGAAGGTGGGCCAGAGCTGGCAGGCCAGGAGCAGGAGCAGGGCCAGGGGGCCCATCTTGGCCAGCACGGCAAAGATCTTCTGGGCGGGCCCGGCCTCCGGCACGGCCACCGGCGCGGCGGCGGGAGCGGCCGGGGCCTCTTCTCCGGCGGGCGCCTGGCCGTCTTCCGGCAGGGGGGCGGCGCCGGGGACCGGGATCTGATCCCCTACCGCGGCGGGCTGCATGGTGGCCAGGCCGCGACGGCCGCTGCGGGGCACACCGCTCATGGCGGCAGCCGCGGCGGCATCGGCAGGCACGGCCTCCGCAGGGAGGGGAGCCCCGGTGTCGTCGGCCTTTTCTTCTTCGGCCGTGGCGGCAGGTCCGGCCACAGGCGCGGGCCGGGCCGCGTCGGCAGGGGCGGCAGGCGCTTCTCCGTCTGCCATGTTCAGGGGCGCTTCGGGCGTCGGCGAGGGGGCAGCGGCGGGGCTTCCCCCCGGCGCGGCAGCGGGCGCCGCCGGGGCGGCAGGGGCCTCCTCAGGCTGCACGGTCTCTGCGGCGGGCATGGGGATGGGGGCCTCTTCCTGGGGGGCGGGCGCCGGTTCCGGGGCCACAGACGGTGTGCCGGGGGCCGGGATCTTCTGGCCGTCGGCAGGGGCGGGGCGACTTGCCCGGGCCCGGGCCTCTTCATCCAGCTGGGACCAGGGCGTCATGCCCACGGGGATCTCCTCTTCAGGGCGGGCCAGCTTGCTGGCGGCATCGGGCGTTTTTTCTGTCATGATGGCTCCTTGGGCGATGCGGCGGCTCCGACCAGGTAGTGCCGGGCAGAACGGCCGTTCAGGGTCACGGTCAGACCTCCCTGGACAGCCAGGGACGTCTGGTCAACGATATCTTGCGCTGCCCCGGAAACGGGCAGGGGGATGCGGAGGGTGGCGCTGCCGCTGCCGAAGTTGGCGGCCAGCACCCAGCAGCTGCCGTCGGGCAGGCGGGTGACGGTGGCCAGGGTCCCGGCAGGGCCGCTGACCACGCGCAAGAGCCGACCCCGGGCCACACCGGAGACGGCGCGGGCATGCAGCAGCCGGGCCATGACGCTTGCCGGGCTCCGGGGCAGGCGCAGCTCTTCCGACAGCGGGCCGAAGGCCAGCGGTGCGGGGGCCGCTTCTCCGGCGGTGGTCTCCGGCTCCAGCAGGGGGACGAGACCGGCACTGGCAGCCGTGCCCGGCGTGGACCTGGGCAGGGGCAGGGCGCCCTGCAGTTCCTGCGGGCTCACGAAGGCCAGACCGGGCAGGGCCACGCGCCAGGCAAGCAGCAGCAGGCAGGCCTCTTCCAGTTCCGCGTCGCGCCGGTCACGGGCGGGAGCGGCATCGGGCTTGCGGCCCAAGGCTTCCCGGGCCAGACCGGCGGGCGTGGTGGGCCAGAAATAGTCGTCGTCATGCAGGCCGGAAAGACGGCGGGCACGCTGGAACAGGGCCTCGCCGCCGGGCAGGTCGCGCAGGGGGCGCCAGTCCACGCCCCGCCACTGGTGCAGGCCGCGGGCCAGGCCTTCCTGCCGCACACCGCCGCTCATGGACTGGCGCAGCAGGGTGGCCAGAGGCGCGGCATCCCCGGTCAGCAGGGCGTATTCGGCGGCGGGGCTGGTGACGGTATCGCGGGTCAGGTCCACGGGGGCCCGCTGGATCAGGGGCGTCAGCGACGGGGGCAGGATATCGGCCTGCATGGCCCAGCCGCCGTAGCGGTGGATCTCGCGGGCAAGGGCGTCCAGGGCCTCCAGACCGGGGGCCAGCTGGTCACGGGGGGAGGGCGCTCCGCCGTCGGGCGGCACGTCCAGGCCCATGATGGCTTCCAGATGCAGCCCGGCCAGGGTCTGCTGCTGCAGGCCGGTATGCCGGATGACCGCGGCGGAGAGCACGCGCCGGGCCTGCCCGGAGGGATCCTGCCAGAGCAGCACGGGGCGCAGCACGTTGCCCGCATAGCGGTACAGCCAGCGACGGGGCTTGCCGTCGGCCCCGCGCACTTCGCCGGTGACGGCCCAGCCGCCGGGCGTGGCCCAGGGCAGGCCGTCGCGCAGCAGGGCCGGGGGCAGCAGGCCCTTGTCGGTGAGGGCGCGGCATTGTTCCGCGTTGAGGGGGAGGCATTCCCATTCCTGCGGCGAGACGGGCAGCGTGCTCCAGAGGGAGGCCGGGGCCTCCATCATGGCGTACAGGCCGCTGAAGCGGCTGGCGTGGCGGGCCTGGAGGAAAAAGTCCGGGCCCAGGCCCGTGGCGGCCGGGGGCAGGGATCCGCCCAGCTGGAAACCGCCGGCGGCGGCGCGGGCGTTGAGCCGGGCGAACTGTTCGTCGTCACCGCTGCGGGCGTCGAAGGCCAGGGACGTGGTGCCCGTGCCGAAATCGGGGCGGAGCTGGTTGTGCCAGAGGGCGCCCTGTTCCTGGGACGGGGACAGGTAGAGGCCGGAAAAGCCCATGCGCCGGAAGGCTTCCAGGGTGCCGGAGCGGGCCAGGGTCTGCATGGCCGTGGCCTTGCCCCGCAGGGTGTGGGGATTGACCTCCAGCCAGCAGGGGGCGGCGTCCAGCAGCAGGGGCAGGCGGTCATTGCTGCCGCTGTTGCCCCACAGGCGTTCCGAGCCCGAGACCTCGGCGGCCAGGTCGTCGGCATTGCCCAGCATGGACTGGCGTTCCAGCCACTGGATGTAGCCGGGATCGGCGCGCAGCAGGCTGCCGGGGGCCCTGTCGGGGCGTTCCGCCCCGGACAGGAGCAGCGGCTTGCGGCCGTGCGGGCCCATGACCTCCTGCGCACAGGCGCAGAGCAGCAGGGCCAGCACGAGCGTCAGGAGCCGCCAGAGGGCGGAGGTCGCTACCGGGCGGCCTTTTCTTCTTCCTTGGCCGCGTTCCACAGCTCGTCCTTCTCATCCAGCGACAGGTCGGGGAAGTCCTTGCCCTGCTGCCGGGCCAGTTCTTCCATGCGGGCAAAGCGGCGCAGGAAGCGGGCCGTGGCCAGGTCCAGGGCCTCGCTGGCCTTGATGCCCTTGCGGCGGCCCATCTCGGTGATGCTGAAGATCAGGTCGCCCAGCTCGTGCTTCTGGGCTTCGGCGTCGTCCCCGGCGGAGGCGTCCAGCCATTCCAGCCATTCGGCTTCCACCTGC
>OLYK01000221.1_pt1 | contig 14317 bp, 17 predicted proteins | sample 1673651 | NCBI WGS metagenome assembly OLYK01 (sample SAMEA103958118, study PRJEB25191) | human gut metagenome | reverse complement strand
CGAAAAACCGCATAACGCGAAGAAAAGCAAACCGCAAGGCGCTTACGGAAAAACTTCCGAAGCGCCTTTTTTGTTAACCCAAGCAAACAAAACAAACATCATGAACTTCACCAGCACGATCACCGCCCGCCTCATGTGTATGCCCATGTGTATGTGTCAGACCATCCACGTGAGCCCGGTGTCGTGCACGCAAAAAGTGAGGAAACCCAAGACTTAAAGCGCAAACAACCAACACCACCTGCAAACGCCGGCTCACAGCAGAAAAGCCGGCGTTTTTTTATGAACTGAATTTTTAACTGAATCGAGAAAACCCATGACCACGAAAAGCCTCTCCGCCCCCTACGCCGTTACGTTTCTTGCTGCAACGCCCGTGCCCGCCTGGAGCCGCAGCCCAGAGCGCCTGCGCTCGCCCCGCCGCGCCGCGGTGCGAGTTCCTTCGGTGAAGTCAGCCTGCACCAATCGCCGCTGATTCCGAACAAAACCAATTCGAACAAACTTTTAAAACAGACTTTTAAGGACAAGACAAAATGCCATTCACCATCACCCGCCGCAAACTCACCGCCGCCGCTCTTTCGCTATTTACCCTTGCCGCGCTTGCGGCCGCCAACGCCCTTGCCGCTGAAGACCTCGCCGAAAAATTGCCCGCACCGGGGAACTAAAAATCTCCCCCTCTTTAATCTTTAAACTTTCAACTTTAAACTTATATGTTTCGTTCAATCATCCTTACACTTGCCTTGGCCGCAGCAGTTCCCGTGTCGGCCCAGTTCAATCTCGGCCGTGCCATCAGCGCCGGCTCAAAGGCCGTGCAGGCCCTGACAATCACAGACGAGCAGATGGCACAGTATGTGCGCGAGTCTGTCGACTGGATGGACAAGAACAACCCCGTCGCCGCAGATGACGACCCCTATACCATCCGCCTCAACAAACTCGTGCAGGGTCTCGACAAGGCCGACGGCATACCCTTGAATTTCAAGGTCTACAAGGTCATCGACGTCAATGCGTTCGCCTGTCCCGACGGCAGCGTCAGGGTATTCTCGTCGCTTATGGATATCATGAACGACGACGAACTGCTTGGCGTCATCGGACATGAGCTCGGACATGTGGCCAGACATCACTCAAAGAAGCAGTTCAAGCAGGCACTCCTGACCTCGGCTGCCAAAGACGCCATCGCGTCGGCCAACGGCAAGGTGGCCGCACTCACCGACTCGCAGCTCGGCGAGCTGTCAGAGGCCCTGCTGAGCAGCAACTACTCGCGTAAACAGGAGAGCGAGGCCGACGATTTCGGATATGATTTCCTCAAGGAGAACGGCAAGAACCCCTGGGCGATGGCTATGGCCTTCAGGAAGATGGCCGAGCTCGAGGGCCAGAGCGGCGGCAGCCAGAGCGCAATGAGCAAGATGTTCTCGTCGCACCCCGACACAAAATCGCGCATCGCCAACATGGAGAAGCGCTGCGAGAAGGACAAGATTGCCAAACCCGCCTCGATGACCGAATAAGCCTCACCAGGCACAACAATACCCACTGCAGGAGCCACTCCGAAAACCCGGAAGGCTCCTGCCGTTGTTATATAGATATGAATCTCTCTCTGTTCAAAAAGAATCTCGGCAGGTTCGGGGCGGCATACTCACCCTCCAGGCTGTTCGACAAGATAGGCAGGGTGGCCAGGAAGGCGGGGGTCAAGACCGTCTATGCGGCCCTGCTGCTGTATAACGCCCTCCTCAGCGGCAATATTCCGCTCAAGCACAAGGCGGTAGTCGTGGCCGCGCTAGGTTATTTCATCCTCCCCGCCGACATCGTGGCCGACATCCTCCCCGGAGGTCTCCTCGACGACGCGGGGCTATTGCTCTACACGGCCAAGCTGATATGGGACAACATCACCCCCGAGACTCACGAGAAAGCCCGCAGACAGCTCACCCGCTGGTTTGGCGAGATTGACCCGGCCGAAATCAAGCTCTGAGCATCATCCACACCGAAGCGGCTCCTGCCACCGCCAGCACCGCCAGCCCGGCAATCTCGCCGCGCGTCAGACGGTGCTGTCCGCGCTCGTGGCGTGCCTTGAGCCAGAATCCGAGTCCCGCAATATAGAACAGCGACGTCTGCATGAACAGGCCGAGCCCTCCGGCATATATCATCCACAGGCAGAACAGCGTACACCCGGCCCCTATGATCCTCCCCGCGCGATGGCATCCGCACGAGATACGCCACAGGAACATCCCGCTCACCAGATAGGCGGGCAATATCATCATGCCTGTGATATTGAGGGCGGCGAGATACACATCATCCGCAGTGACCACAAGCACAAGGAAAAGCTGCATCACCACGCTCGACACAAACAGCCCGAACGCAGGCATACGGAAACGGTTAAGCCTCAGGAACCTGCGCGGGAATATCCCCACCCTGGCCGCACTGTATGGCACCTCGGCACAGACCAGCGTCCATGCCACCCAGCCTCCGCCGAGCGAGATGATGACCGACGCTATCACCAGCCAGTATGCCCACGGGCCGCAGACATCGCGCAGCACATAGGCCACCGACGGGTCGTCGAGCCCGGCAAGCTGCGCGCGGGTCATGACCCCGAAAGAGAACACCGACACAAGCACATACAGCAGCCACGCCGTGAAGAATCCCGTCACACCTGCCCTGCCGACATCGCGGCTGCGTCGCGCACGCCCCGACATGATGACCGCCCCCTCGATGCCGATGAAGCACCAGAGCGTCACCAGCATCGTGCTCCTCACTTGGTCGCCGAGGCCACCGAGGTCTGCGGCACGCCCCCAGAAATCGAGCGAGAACATATCCATGCGGATATTGACGGCGAGCAGAGCTATGATGAGCAGTATCGTGGCCACCTTGACACAGGCAAGCACCGTAGTCAGCACCTTGGCAGTGCGCATCCCGGCCACCACAATCAGGAATATCACCCATATCAGCACCGACCCGAAGGCCACTGTAGGCCAGCCGTGGTCGAGCAGACGGGGAAAGAAAGCCCCGAAAGTATCATTGAGCATGACCGCATATGCCACATTGGCAAACGCCGTACACAACCAGTATCCCCACGCCGTGAGATAGCCGGCAAAAGGCCCGTAACCCTCGCGGGCATACTGATATATCCCCGCGTCAAGCTCGGGATGTCTGTCGGCCAGGGCCTTGAAGGTGAAAACCAGCAGCAGCATCCCTGCAGCCGTGACTATCCACGACAGGATGACCGCCCCCAACCCTGCCTGCGAGGCCATATTCTGGGGTATGTTGAAAATTCCGGCTCCGACCATCATGCCGAAGACCAGCGCCGAAAGCCCTACAAAACCAAGCCGGGTCTCTGGCACAGACTGTACTTTATTCTCGTTATTCATTCTTGCGAATGCAAAAGTAGCAAAAATCTTCTGAATGGCATCTACGTTATTGACATGAAAAAAGAGAGGGGGTCTCACGACTGCCTCTCTCTCCATTCATCACATTATGCTTATCAGTGCTGTTTTCCTTTATATTTATTCGTCAGTCTTGTTACTGCATGTTGTTTTTGAAGCTCTTTAAGTCTGTATCTCAGATATATCTGCTGGAAACGATGTCCCAGTCGACAATCTTCCACCACTCCTTCAGGGCCTCGGCGCGGCGGTTGCGGTAGTCGAGGTAGTAGGCATGCTCCCATACATCGAAGGTCAGCAACGGCGTGAGGCCGTCGGTGAGGGGATTTCCGGCGTTTGAGGTCTTCGTGATGAAGAGCTTGCCGTCCTTGTCCTTGGAGAGCCATACCCAGCCCGAGCCGAAAATCGAGACTCCGGCCTCCTCGAACTCGCGCTTGAACTGCTCAAGACTGCCGAACTGCTCGTCAATGGCATGACGCAGACGGCCTTCGGGATCGCGGCTCCCCTCGGGAGAGAAGGTGAAGAAATAGAATATATGGTTCCATGCCTGCGAGGCGTTGTTGAACACCGGGCCCTCGGCCGAGCGTATGATGTCTTCAAGCTCCATATCCTCATACTTGGTGTCCTTGATGAGGCGGTTGAGGTTGTCGATATAGGTGCGCTCGTGTTTGCCGTAGTGATACTCGATGGTGTCGCGCGAGATGACAGGCGCCAGGGCATCGGTGGCATAAGGGAGTTCGGGGAGTGTATAGACCATTTTTCTGTAATATTAATAGTTAGGACATCGGGCCGGGTTTCCGGCCTTGTATATCATAAACACGGGCGCCTGAAGGTTGGTTCGGGCTCAGGCCGTTAAAATATATGAAGATATGTCAATTCACAAGCATCACTGTCGCCAGCCCCCATACCACAAGCAGGATATTGCTGACGGCATAGGTCACGGTATAGCCCATGGCGGGAAGCGTGCTGCCGAGGGCGTCCTGTACGGCGCCGAGCGAGGCGGTACAGGTACGCGTCCCCGCGCAGCATCCGAGGGTTATGGCCGGATTGAACCTGAACACCTTGTGGCCTATCCACAGGCCGAACAGCAGAGGGATACAGGTACCGACAGCTCCGGCCACGAAGAGCATCCATCCGACAGAACGCAGCCCGGCCACAAACGACGGTGCAGATTCGATGCCAACAACAGCGATGAAGACATTCAGCCCGAGATTGTTCATTATCCAGAGGGCCGGAGCCGGAATCTGACCGAACGTGGGACGGCGTGAACGCAGCCAGCCGAAGAAGATTCCGGCTATCAGTGCTCCACCGCTTGTGCCGAAGCTGACCGGGACACCTCCTATCCAGATGCTCAGGGCACCGAGGAAACCACCTATGAATATGGCGAGCCCGACAAACATCAAGTCGCTCGCCGTGGTGGGACGGTCGAGATGACCGATATGTTTTCCGGCCCGAGCCACGGCCTCGCGTGTCCCGACCAGGGTCATCATGTCACCCCGGGCAGTAATCTCGGCCGGATTCACCTCTATCTCTTTACCGTCGCGCTCTATCTCGCGTATAGACACGCCGTGCATGAAACGTTGCCCGAGGATTTCGGAGAGCGGGCGTCCGATGAATTTGTATTTGCTCAGACGCACGGGCACACGCTCGACAGGATATGTGAGCAGGGCCGGATTGTCGACCTCCTGACCCACCAGCCCCTCCACACTGACCATATATCTGCGGGGACCGCACAGCACTATCTCGTCGCCCGGCTCGAGTACACGGCCACGCGAGGGGGTCATTATCGTGCCTTCATGCTCCACACGTCCTATATATACCTGCAGCCCGTGCGAGTGCAGATACTCCTCGGTCTGCGCCACGGTGGCGCCCTCCCTGAAAAATTCGGTGCTGAGCCTGTAGGCCCTGAAGGCCACGGCACGCCGTGCGTTGAAATTGGCCGGATCGCTCTGCCACGAGTTGTCCTGAAGATGCTTCTCCAGCTCGGCTGTCTGCCGCTTCACCTTCTCGAGACCTCCGAGAAGCCTCGGGCCGAAATTTCCGAGCAGTATCACGGTGCCGAGGGTGCCGAAGATGTACGTCACGGCATAGCAGACCGGGATTATCGACAGCTCCCTCTGTCTGTCGGCCTCGCTGACCGGAAGACGCGAAATGGCCTCGCCACCGACACCGAGCAGTGCCGAGCAGGTCTGCGAGCCTGAGAAGAGCCCCACAGTCTCCCCTTTGGAGTAGCCGAAGATGTATGCTATGAGCAGCGTCACGGCAAAGCAGCTCATGCTCATGAGCACGGCGAAGAACACCTGTAGCCTATCGAGAAGAGGAACATCATGAAGAAAACCATCTTCAATGGCCCGGACATCGGTATCTTGAGCTGTCCGACAATCACACCGACAATCAGCACGGCGGTGACACTGCCGAGCGAGAACGCACCGATGCGGATGCGGCCTATCAGAAAGCCGAGTCCCACCGTGAGGAACAGCGCAAGTGTGGGATAGCTCCTCAGTATGTCGACGAATGATTCCATTGTCCGTGAGTGTGGAGATAATATAAACATCCAACAACCCCGGACGTGCTATTGTTTCAGACCTCTACCGAAAGGCCCTCATCGGCAAGGATGGCCCCGGGGAACACCTCCCGGGCCTCGGCGAGCAACCGTTCCTCACCCTCCTTGGCATAGCGTTTGGAGAAATGCCCTAATATCAGCTTTGTCGCTCCGGCACCGAGGGCGGTCCCGGCGGCCTCGCGTGCGGTCGAGTGCCCCCGCTCGCGTGCCAGCGTGGCATATTCGTCGCCATAAGTGGCCTCGTGATAGATAGTGTCAACCCCGAGAATGTCCGGGATGATACGCGTGTCGGCCATCGTGTCGCTGCAATAGGCATAGCTCCGCGCCGGGTCGGCCGGAGTGGTCAGGGCACTGTTGGGAATCACTGTCCCGTCGGGTCTGACATAATCTGCACCCTCCTTGACAGACCTGAGCATGCTCACGGGGATATTATGGAACTTCACCATGTCACCGCGCAGATGGCGCAGACCGGGCTTCTCCCTGAACAGGTAGCCCGTGCATGGCACCCGATGATATAGCGGGAAGGTCGACACCGTGAGTCCGTTGTCCTCATAGACCGTGCGGCGCTCGCCCGGCTCGATTATGTCATAGACTATCTCGAACGGCGCCGTGCGGTTGAAGAACCTCATCCAGCTGTCAAGCAGCTCGGCGCCCTCCTTGAACAGATGCACCGTCACGGCACCCTGCACCTCATGGAGAGCCATGGTGGAGAGCAGTCCCGGCAGACCGAAGAAATGGTCGCCGTGGAGATGCGATATAAATATGTGGCTGAGGCGCGAGAACTTCAGGCCCATGCGGCGGAACTGTCCCTGGGCCCCCTCGCCACAGTCTATCATGAACAGCTTGTCGCGGAAATCCACGACCTGACACGACTGGCTGTGCCGCGCCGACTGCGTAGCCGACGAACATCCGAGTATATTTACCGAAAACTTTGCCATGGCTTAACATTATCTGCGGGCAAAAAGCTCAACCAGCTCCCTGTCCGTGATGTCATATCTCTTTACTACGAGATGGGACAACAATGATTTCATCAACGACATCTCCTGCTCATCCGCCATATCCCTGAAAAGTTTCCTGAACCGGGAATCCTTGTTTGAAAGCACATTCTTGGTCTGCGCCGTAAACTCGTGCAATGTGTCCGCAAGACCGTAGTCGGCCATACGCACACCGGCCTGGGCCGCACACGACAAGATGAATCCGTCGGCGGCAGGATGCACCAATATCACGAAATGCGGTCTCGACCTGTGGCGCAGCAGACTCAGATGCGTATCCGACGCCAGTTCTGTAAAATCGGCAAGATAGCCCGGCCTGCGTTTGTCGGCATCCATGACCCCGACAGCAAAACGGTCGGCAAAACGGGTCTGCATAATACGTGCCACCTGATTACACCCTTTCTGGTGATTGCACCCTCCGTTGCAGACGAGCGTCTCGACGAGATTTGTGTCGACATAGCACTCGGGAATCACAAAATCCGCACGTTCCATCACTGTGGCGTATATGCTTCGATATTATAGAAGAAATCGAGGCCGCTGTCATAGGCTGCCTGAAGCGACGCATCGTCAAGCCGTCTTGTCACGGTGGCATTCTCAGCCATGTCGACGACATACACCGCCAGATCGGCTCCCGCCTCCTCGAGCAGCGAGCCGAGTATGTAGGGACTGTGCGTAGTGATAAAGAACTGATTGTCCCGCGAGGCAATTATGTCGTTGACAACACTTGTGATATAGGGAGGAAAAGTATGGGCCTCAGGTTCCTCAAAACATATCACCTTGCCGTGGTTGCTCAGTATGGCCGCCTTATAGAATATGAGCCTCTGCAATGAGTCAGCAAGCGATGTGAACGGAATCAGGAATATGTCCGAACCTGTCTCTTTCATCGCCTTTATCTGACGTGAGGCCGCATCGAACACCATCTTGAGCCCATACTGATGGAACAGACCCGACAGCGCATCCTTGAGGCGGGGAATCGATGCGACCATCTCCATCAGGTTCGAGCCGGAAGGGGGAATGAGGAAATCTGCCGTCGATACATCAGCCTCTAACTGGCGCGGAAAGAAATATGCAAGTATGCCGGGCAAAACCTGCGGCTCTTTTCGTGTCGTCAGCGCAAGCGACGGGGCGAATATGTATGACGTCGGCCCATCGCCCATGTCGACACTTACCGTGAGGCCGTTGGCGGGGTTACGGGTGACCGAGAGCGAGGCACCTCCGGTAATTACCTCGGCCGGGGAGGCCGAAATGCCGTTGTGGAACAGGTCGGCAGTGTTGTCGACACGCACCAGACGCCTCAGTGACCGTCCCGACGAACTGACCATATACGGCACGTCAAAGAGGGCGAGAGCCTCAAGGATATTGCTCTTGCCGACATTAGGGCGTCCTATGAGTACGTTGATACGCCTGCAGTCATCAAGCGTGACAGACTTGACGGATTTGAAATTGCGTATGGTGACGCGGTTGACTGGATTGAGGCCGGTAATGTCCATAATGCTGCAAATATACGAATTTATTCAGACATTATGTCCATGCCGGCCAACTATTTTGGCACAGTCAGATTCTGTAAAGGCCGGATTCGGTTATCACGATGTCGACGCGGACGTCGTGGGGTTCGGCGGGAATCTCGCCGTCGTCCATGAGCTGGAAATCATATCCGACCCCAACCTTCGTGGCGCGGGTCTCGGCCAGCAGACGGTCATAGTATCCCTTGCCACGCCCCACGCGGTTGCCGCGGCGGTCGTATGCCACGGCGGGCACCACCACAAGCTCGATGTCGTCCATCGAGGCGGTGTCGTTGCCCGTAGGCTCCTCTATATGGAACGACCCGAGCGCAAGACACTGCTCGTCGTAGGGGAGTATGTCGAGGTTGACGCCGTTGACACGGGGCAGGTAGAAATGCTTGCGCGAGGCCCATTTGCTGATGAACGAGCGCGTCGACAGCTCGTCGGGGAGCGAGTGATACATCAGTATCCTGTCGGCCATCATGAAGGCCGCGGTGCGCTCGAGCATCTCGAACACCTTGTCCGCTGCGGTGAGCTTGTCTGCGTCGTCAAGCAGGGTCTTGCGGGCCTTGACCCTGCGGCGTATGTCGTCTTTGTTCATTATTCAGGTTTGACGGAGGTGACGGTGATAGGTATTGCCGTCTTGCCCGTGCCGAAGGCGTCGAGGGCTGCCTGGACCGTGGGGTCCGTGAGATTGCTCACCTCAAAGTATCCCTGCACGCCATGTATATTGCGGGCAATCATGGCTTTCAAGGAATTAACAAGCAGGTCGCGCGAAATGTTTATGTAATACCACCTCGGAGTCACCCCGTTGCGGCGCGCATACTCGACAAAATCCTGCAGCAGCGTGTCATCGTCGGGCAGCAGGTCGGCCATGTCGTTGCCGTTGACGCTCTTCGACAGGGTCTCGCGGTGACGGTCGGCATACTCGAACGTATATTTGTTGATAAGGCCCTTGTTGAGCACGTTGAGATACCACGAGGTATAGCCCGTGGTGTCGTTGGGCACAAACAGGTCCGGCATGATGCCACCGCCTCCATAGACGGTGCGGCCGTGGAGGGTATGGTATTCGAGGTCCTTGTTCTGGTGTATCGAGTCGGCGCTATAGAACTCGCCATGCTCGTATCTGTCAAGCAGGTCGCGCTCATAGTCCGTGCCCGGGGCATAGGTCTTCTGTATGCAGCGGCCCGAAGGGGTGTAGTAGCGGGCTATCGTGAGGCGCAGGGCACTGCTGTCGGGCAGCTCGAGCTGATGCTGCACCAGACCCTTGCCGAACGAGCGGCGCCCCACAATGAGGCCACGGTCGTTGTCCTGGAGGGCCCCGGCGAATATCTCGCTCGCGCTGGCCGAAATCTCGTCGAGAAGCACCACCACCTCGCGGTCGCGGAACGACCCCGACCCGTCGCTCCCCGTCGCAGGGGTCTCGGGGGTATGCGCACCCTTCATTGACACTATCGGGAGGTCTGCGTCCAGAAATTCGTTGGCCATGAGCACGGCATGCTCCATGAAACCGCCGCCGTTGCCGCGCAGGTCTATGATGAACTTCTCGGCACCCTCGGCTGTCAGGGTTATCATCGACGTCAGGAACTCGCTGAACGTGTTGGCTCCGAACTTGTTGATTTTCAGATAGCCCACATTGGGCTCAATCATATATGCCGCATCTATCGACGACACGGGGATATCGCCACGGGTGACGTCGAACGTCAGCAGCTCCTTTGACGTGGGCCTGCGTATGCCGAGACTCACCACCGAGCCCTTGGGCCCGCGCAGCATGTTCTTGACCTTGATGTCGCTGATTCCCTTTCCCGCCACGATGCTGTCATCCACCGATATTATACGGTCGCCGGGCATGAGGCCAACCTTCTCGGAGGGGCCGCCCGATATGACCTCGAGCACATTGATGGTGTCGCCGAGCAGGTTGAACGATATGCCGATGCCCGAGAACGACCCTTCGAGCTCCTCGTTGACACTCTGCAGGTCCTCGGCCGGAATGTAGACCGAATGTGGGTCGAGAGCCGCCATGAGGTCGGGCAAAGTGGCCTCGAGCAGCGAGTCGGTGTCGATGTCGTCGACATAATTCTCTTCGATTAGCTCGAGTATGGTGTCGAGCTTGGCACGCGAGCTCCACGAGCCGCCGCCGTTCATGAAAGTCTTACCTATCCACATCCCTGCCACGAGGGCTATGGCGATGGCCAGCGGCATCCACACCGCAGGACTCTTCAGGCGATTGTTCATTTATCAGGAAAAAATGAGTAGGTTGTATATCGTTCGGTTATGATGTTGTCGTCAGTCTACAGGGAGGTGGCAGCACTCCACGCCCGCGCGGCGCAGCAGGTCGATACCGTCGGTGATGCGGTACAGGTCGGCATAGACCACACGTCTGATGCCGGCCTGGATGATGAGCTTGGCACAGTCCAGGCATGGCGACGCGGTGATATAGAGCGTTGCGCCCTCGCTCGAATTGTTCGAGCGGGCCACCTTGGTTATGGCGTTTGCCTCGGCATGCAGCACATAAGTCTTGGTCACGCCCTGCTCGTCCTCGCAGACGTTCTCAAACCCCGCCGGAGTGCCGTTGAATCCGTCGGAGATGATGGTACGGTCCTTGACCATCAGCGCGCCCACCTTGCGGCGCACGCAATATGAATTTTCGGCCCATATTCCGGCCATGCGCAGATAGCGGCTGTCAAGCAGCTCCTGCTTATCGCGGGTGTTCATATAAGAGTGTTTGCGACTCGTTTCAGACCACAAAGTTAGGCATTATTATTGACATCCATAGCATTTTTTAACATTTTCCTTTGATTTTTGGCGAAATTTGTGGAGATACTTGCTTGTTAGTACTAAAGTAAGTATCTTTGCAGACATAAATCATCCCTTCATCGGGTATAGCGGTCATCGCTCATGACAAAGAAACAGAAACTTATTGCCAGATTGCTCTCAAAGCCCAAAGACTTCACTTACGACGAGGCGAGGGCATTGCTGATTTCGTTCGGATTCACCGAACACAACAAAGGGCGCACATCAGGCTCACGGGTCGAGTTCTACAGGGACAACGACACGATATTAATGCACAAGCCTCACCCATCGGGTATCCTGAAACCATATCAGGTGAGGCAGCTTGCAGATTTTTTACAGGAACTTAAACTGATTTGAAAAATGGGATTTCTTAAATACAAAGGATATACAGGCTCTGTTGAGTTTAGCGACCGAGACGATTGCCTATTCGGAAAAGTCCAGGGTCTGCACGGCACACTTATATCTTACGAGGGCTCGTCTGTGGAAGAAATCAGACATGATTTTGAGGAAGCCATAGACTGCTATCTCGAGAGCTGCGCCGAAAGAGGCATCGAACCTGCCCGGCCATATAGCGGACGACTTGTGCTACGTATGCCATCAGATCTGCACAGCCGCGTGGCCGCTGCCGCCGCTGCCGCACAGACCACAATCAACGATTATATAAACAACGCTATCAACAACGAACTGACACTGGCCGGAGCATGAATCCGCCCAAGACAGGAAGATGTCAATCAGGCCCGGAGGGCCGTCGTTATGAGTAGCCCGGGGTGACCGCAGGGAACCCCGGGGGGACAGCAGGGAACCCCGGGGGGACAGCAAGACAAACCTGAGCCCGGCACGGGCGATGTCATAGGTCGCATCACATGACATTGCCCCTTGCGGGGCTCCGTTGCATATATCTGTCATCTTCCCGGGGTTCCCTGCGGTCAACCCGGGTTAATCATGACATCGGCCCTGCGGGACTCGGGACGGTCGAAACATCTCCTAAATCACCTGCCGCGTCACTTCGACTTTTGGGTCATCCGTATGGCTTTTTTTGCCTTTTTATTGTTAATTATGCCTTTGGAATGACGAAAATTTGTAAAAATATGCTTACCTTTGCCAATAATTTTGCCTGTCGGAAGCTCACGTTTCAGCATGGCTCGACACACATCAAACATATACACGACTGACATAAATAGTAACAATCACTAATCATAAAACCAAATGATTACCAAAAACATCTTGAAGGGTGTCGCCCTCACAGCAGTCCTGTTGCCACTGGCCACGGGATGTAGCGAGGAGACGACCTTGTCGGGAGGAGACACGGGCTCGCTGAAGCTCGATGTCGATTTCGTGGCCGCACCCCTGACGGGCACGCAGGCCGCGAGCCGGGCTTCGGTAGAGAATCCCATCACCGCCGACCAGCTCACATTCAGCCTCACCGCGCTCGACGGCGATTTCTCGCAGTCGTGGCCGTTAGCCGAATTCGATCCCTCCGAGCAGATTCCCGTGGGGGGATATCTGGCCGAGGCTTATTACGGCACAGCCGATGACGAGGGATATGGCAAGCCCTATTACTACGGTTCCGAAGAGACACACGTCTACACAGACCGCACTACAGACCTCAGCTTCACAGTCAAGCTCAAGAACTCGATCGTGCGTCTGGTGCTGACAGACAATTTCAAGAAATACATGAAGGACTATACGGCCACCGTCGGCAATATCGTCTATGACGAGAACGCCACCGACGAGCTCTATGTCAAGGCCGGTGCCGTGCCCGTCTACCTCTCGTTCACACGCCCCAACGGCAAGAGCGAGAGCAATGTCGAGATAGCCCTCATCGAGGCCAAGGAACAGTATCGCCACACGCTGACGCTCGACGTCGACTGCGGATGGCTGGGCGACCCCTCGGCCGACCCCGCACAGGCCGCGCTCACAGTGACCTGCGACGAGACACTCGACAACGTGGAGTATGAGATTGACCTCTCGCAAGACCTCACGTCGGCCTCAGCCCCCACCCTGACATTCGACCCCGCCGAGGTCACCAACGTTGATGTGGTCGAGAGTGTCAAGCCCGAGCAGTCTGTCAAGATGAATGTCGTGGCCCGTGGCAAAATCAAGTCCGTGATGCTCACCACCGAGTCTGCCGCACTCGCAGCCAAGGGATGGCCCACCGAGGTCGACCTGGCCAATCCCGGCGACTCTAAAGCCCTCCTCGAGAGCATGGGCCTCAAGACCCTGGGCATCTGGAACAACCCCGACGTGATGGGCATGATTGATTTCACAGGCCTCCTCCCCAACATCCCCTATAGCGAGGGAGCCGAGAAATCGACATTCACCGTCAGGGTCATTGACGCGCAGACCAAGCAGAGCGACGCGCTGACATTCAGCGTCACCATGCACAAGCTCAACCTCGCCGTCACAGCGGGCGGCATCGACGAGCCCGGCAAGGCATACGCCACCATAGAATATAACGGCGCTGACGTCAACGATGTCAAGTTCTTCTTCGACACCGACCGCGGCGTCGAGAAGGCTGTCGCAGCCACCGTGACACCCTCGGCCACACCCGGCAAGTATGATGTAGAGTTCACATACAGCCCCGCCGACACCGAGATAATCATGAACGGCAACGAGGTACACCTCACCGCCAAGGCCGGAAACCTCGAGGCCAAGTATATCCTCAAGGCCCTCGCCGCCACGCTCGACGCGACAACGGTCAACGCCTTTGCCAAGCGCGCCTTTGTCAACGTGCAGTTTCTCGACGAAGAGACCGCAGCCAAGAGCTCGAGCGTCAGGTTTCAGGTATCGCCCGACCAGAATAATGCCAATTTCAAGGATGTGACAGGCCAGATACGCACACGCGCAGCCCGCTCGCGCGCCGTGGTCGAGACAAAGACATACGAGATTCAGGGACTCGAGCCCGGCAAGACACAGTATGTCCGCGCCATAATCGACGGCCGCAAGACCATCGCAATCCCCGTCACAACCGAGGCAGCGACACAGCTCCCTAACGCGGGGATGGAAGACTGGTATAGCGAAAAAGCCCCTCATTCCCAGACATCAGGTTTTGGCATGGATGCCTACCGTTGGTTCCCCAGCAAACAGGGAGAATCATTTTGGGCT
>OLYK01000216.1_pt1 | contig 14432 bp, 13 predicted proteins | sample 1673651 | NCBI WGS metagenome assembly OLYK01 (sample SAMEA103958118, study PRJEB25191) | human gut metagenome | reverse complement strand
TCACCTCATAAGGGTTGGCGGTCTGACGCAAAACGCTGCGCAGGCAAACTTCAAGTGCTTCCGGGGAGTTGTATGTGGATATGATCAGGGAGATTCTCATCAGTCTGTAAATTTGCAGTTGTGATTGGCTTACAATATTGATTGATGGTCATCCTCTCGTCTGCGAGGGGAGATGTGAGAAATGGAAGAGCTTGTCAGTCTCGTATATGAGTGACAGCAAGGGAGGGTGAAGAGTGTCAGAACCAGCCAGCCGTGTCAATTCATTTTTAAGTTCAGGCGCGGTGTCGAGCAGACCGGGGTATTTACGGAGACGTTTGCAAATCCTTCCGGCGATTACCTTGCGCTGAATGGGCGATAGGTCAAGCCAATCAGCCATCTCGGCTACAATCTGTGTTCCTTCCGTGTATGTCTTTCCTGCCTTGGACGCTGATGCGGAGACCTTCTGAGGATGCTGTCTGAAATAGTTGAGTTTCCGACATACCTCTATCGCGTCCCCCTTCCGGGCGAGCTGCGACCAGAACAGCCAGTCGCCACAGAATCTCATTCTCAGGTAACGCTCTGTGATTTCGGGCGCGGCGTCGCGGCGGAACACCACCATCGATGCGTTATAAATGAGATTGTTGCGCAAAAGCTTGCGCAATGTCAGTTCCCTGCCGGTGTAGGACTCTGTCGAGCCTGCGCGTTTTCCATACTTGTCCCAGTCTGCTCCCGGGATATGGTTGCCAAGACTGTCTATCATGTTTGAACCGGAAAAGGCCATGACCGCGGCCGGATTCTCTTCCAGAAGATTCACAAGAGTTGACAGGAAATCCTTTTCGGCATAATCGTCGCTCTCGGCGATCCAGATGTATTTTCCCCGTGACAGTTCTATCCCCTTTTTCCATTGGGCGAAAGTTGTGCCGGAATTTTTCTCGTTGAAGATTACCTGGCTGACTTTGGGATGGGAGCGGTATCGCCCTATTATCTCACGGCTGTTGTCACTTGAGCAATCATCAAGCAATATCACCTCGATATCGTCATATTCCTGGCCCGTCACGCTCTCGATTCTCTCCTTGAGATATAGGGCGTGGTTGTAGTTGGGTATTATGACAGAGACTGTGGGGTGCATGCTTGTTGGTTGTGGCATTTGGCAACAACTTTGCAAAAATAATATAAAAAAATGGATTCCGATTTATCCGGAATCCATTTTTTATGGCTGTCGCGCAAGGCGCGTCGGTTTATTCAAACTCGATGAGGGCTGCGTCTGTGCCTACAACCTCGTCGGGTGCCACGAACACACGCTTCACAGTCAGGTCGCGGTCGGCCTCAAGGTCGTTCTCCATCTTCATGGCCTCGTATACCATCATAATCTGGCCTTTCTTCACTTTGTCGCCGGGCTTGACGTTGATTTCGATGATGCGGCCACCCATGGGTGCGCGGAACACTTCACCGGTGATGGGAGCGTCGTCGGCTGCACTCTTGGCGGGAGCGGCTGCAGGAGCTTCTGCCTTGGGAGCCTCAGCGGGCTGCTTGGCCTTGTATTCCTCTTCGCGACGGTTGCGGAGGAACTTGTTGGCCACGTTGGGCAGGAGTTCGAGAAGGAGGTATTCCTCGGAGTTGGATGCCAGGGGCACACCGCCGAGGTCTGCGACTTCGGGATTGGCCGGCTTCTTGTAGGAAGACACGTCGTAAGGCTTCTCTGTGGGGTCGCCGGTGATTTTCTCACGGAATGCGGGGTCGATGGCGACGGGGGTATGGCCATATTCACCCTTGACCAGGGAGATGAACTGGTTGTTGGCCTGGGTGTAGTCGGGATTGCCCTTGCGGCGGTCCATGGCGAGCAATACGGCCTGTGAACCTACAATCTGGCTGGTCGGGGTCACGAGGGGCACCAGACCTGCGTCGCGGCGAACCTTGGGAATCAGGCGCATGGCGTCGTCAAGCAGGTCGCTTGCCTGGAGAGCCTTGAGCTGGGCGACCATATTGGAGTACATACCGCCGGGAACCTCGGCTTCCTTGACGAGCAGATTGGGTTTGGGGAATCCGAAATGGGCCTCGATGGCGTGGCAGGCTTCGAGCAGCTCATCTTCGTTGCCAGCTTTGGCGGCAGCGATGGCTTTGTCGAAGAGGGCGTCCACCTCTGCGGGGAGGGTGTCCTTGAGAGGATCGAACTTCTTGGGGAATTTGTCCTTGTTGAGGTCGAAATCGGCAAGGTTGCGACGGATGCCTTCGAGGCGTTCGCGGATTTCGCCGACCTTCTCCATGTTGACATCAACCTCGATGCCGAGTTTCTTACAGAATACGTAAACAAGCTCGATGGCGGGAGCGGCAGACCCTTCGCCGAACCACCAGATGTTGGTGTCGAGGATGTCGACTCCGTTGAGGATGGCCATAAGCGATGATGCCAGACCATAACCGGGGGTACAGTGGGTATGGAAATCGACGGGCACCTTCACGGCAGCCTTCAGCTTGCCGATAATAGAGGCTGCGCGGCTGGGATTAACAAGGCCGGCCATATCCTTGAGGGTGATGATTTTCGCGCCCAGACGCTCCATCTCCACGGCGAGGTTTACGAAATACTCGTCGGTGAAAATCTTCTTGGGAGCTGCTGGAGCCTCTTCTTTCTTGCCGAAGAGTGAGCTGAAGAAACCTTTCTTCTTGGGGGCTTCGGCGGGTGCTTCCTCTTTGGGATCGACGGTGTAGCATACGGCTGCGTCGGCGATGCCGCCAAGCTCGTTGATCAGGCGTATTGACTCCTTTACGTTGTCGATGTCGTTGAGGGCGTCGAAGATACGCATGATGTTGAGGCCGTTCTTGATGGCCTCTTTATAGAATCCTTCGAGTACGGTGTCGGGGTAGGGTACATAACCGAAAAGGTTGCGGCCACGGGAGAGAGCCGACAGGAGTGATTTCCCGCCGATTGCCTTGGAGATGGTACGCAGGCGGTCCCAGGGGGATTCGTCGAGATACCGCATCACCGAGTCGGGCACCGCGCCGCCCCATACCTCCATGATGTAGAATCCTGCATCCTTGTAAAGGGGGAGCAGAGGGTCGATGTCTTGCTGTTTCAGACGGGTGGCAAACAGTGACTGCTGGCCGTCTCGCAGGGTTAAATCCCTGATTTTTAACTTCTTCTCCATAGTTGATAGCTCTTTATGGTATAAAACTACATGCAAACTTAATGATTTTTTTTGAATTTTCAACAAGGCTGGCGAAAAATAGCGTTGATATAGTGAAAATTCCGGAAATTCTCCTTAACTTTGCAAGTGAAAATCAACATTCCCGCCGCCCTTCTCGTGAATCGGAAAAGGTCGGGGGCTCTCCTATCGGAATTTATTGAAAACCTTAAGTATAATAAGTGAGAGATGTTTAATTTCTTCAGAAAGAAGCCGGTCGAACGGCCTGAGCTTTTTTTCCATACCGACATTCATTGCCATCTGATTCCGGGTATCGACGACGGTCAGCGTGAGGCTGAAGGCGGTGCTGACCTCGTGGCCCATGAAAAGGAATGGGGAATAGAAAGGATAATCGCCACCCCTCATGTCACCCAGGACACATTCGAGAACACTCCCGCCACGATTGAACCGGCTTTCAATAAATTAAAGGAGGCAGTTGCCCGTAGGGGGGTGGAGATAGAGCTGCTTAATTCCGCCGAATACCGGATGGATGCCTTCTTTACCTCCCAGCTTGAACAGGGACTTGTCAAGCCGATGCCTAACAATTACCTGCTTGTCGAAAACTCCTTCATCCAGGAGGCCTGGAATCTTGACAAGATGCTGTTTGACCTGAAAATGAGGGGCTACAAGCCGATTCTCGCCCATCCCGAACGCTATGTATATTACTTCCCCAAAAAGGAGCGTTACCGCAACCTTCACGATGCCGGCACGTTGTTTCAGATCAACTTGCTGAGCCTCGCCGGAAATTACGGTAAGGAGGTGAAACAGATGGCCGAGCATCTCATCGAGTGCGATATGGTGGATTTTGTCGGCACTGACATGCACAATCACAAACATTGCGCCACACTGGAGCAATATCTTGAATCAAAGGATTACCGCCGTCACGCCGCCAAGCTTTCTGGCCGCGTCTTCAACGACTCCGCCTTCTAAACTCGACCGACTGTAACCTGTCGTGTGTCAAGACAGTTGCTGGCGCACGGATTCCTCATGTATGACGGCCAGGAGAGAACGGATGAAATCAGGGGAAAGCCCCAATGCTTCCGCTTCGGCCACACGTTTGGTCATAAGCTTGCCGTAGCGGTCAGGCTGCACGACGGTCATTGAATGGGATTTCTTGAAATTGCCAATTTCCCGGGCCACTTCCATACGTCTTTGGATGAGAGCCATCAGCTCGTCGTCAATCTGGTCAATCTGGTTGCGAAGAGAGGCGAGCTCTGAGGTGTCATTGTTCTGGTCGAGGTTATGGCGGCGGAGCCTTTTGAGCATCCCGTCAAGTTCGGCAGGGGTGATTTGCTGGCTGCTGTCGCTAAGGGCTTTTTCCGGTGTGGGATGCACCTCTATGATAAGTCCGTCGAATCCGCGTCCGAGAGCTTGCCGGGCAATAGGTTCGACAAGTTCGCGTTTCCCTCCTATGTGGCTTGGATCTGACAATATCTGCAGGGAAGCTCCCACACGTCGTCTCAGTTCCATAGGAATCTGCCATTGCGGCGGATTGCGGTAATATGGATTTCCATACGCGCTGAATCCACGGTGTATCGCGGTCATCCTTCTTATGCCGGCATTGTAGAGCCGTTGAATGGCTCCAATCCACAATTCCAGATCCTGATTGGCGGGATTCTTCACGAGGAATCTTAGGGACGCCACATCTACATTATGATTTGAGGCCCACTCACGGGCCGCGTCCGCGATTTCCTGCACCGTGAATGGATTGGTGGTGGTGCGGGCTCCCAGCCAAAGGATATCAACCCCATTGTCAAGCGCCTCTTTCAGATGCTCGGCCGAGGCTACTTCAGTCGCTGTGGGCAGTCCGGAGGCCTTTCGCGCTTCAGTCAGCCATTGCAAGGCATCACGGCCTTTTCCCTCGAAACACCCCGGATGGGTACGGGGTTTCCATACTCCGGCTCGGAAGGCTGCCACTCCGATTTCAGCAAGAGCGGTTGCTGTAGTCATCACTTGTTCCGCGCTTTCCGCGCTGCATGGACCAGCTATTATGACAGGCAGGCCGTCGGCGGGTGCGTCGACAGCGGGAAGCAGTCCAGGGAAAAGTCCTTCCGAGACACAATTTCCGGGCATATGTGTGGGGTCGGGATTATTCACTATGCAAAGTTACATCTTTTTTTTACTTCTGTGGCGAATTTTATCCTTTTATAATATATGGAGGAAATGAATCGATGTCCGGAGGTAATCCCGGATGGAAAACAAAAAACTCCCGACACCGTTATGAGGCGTCGGGAGTCGTATGTGGTTTATGTCAATTTGTCAGTTGTTGGATGACATTTTTTAGTTGCCGGGGACGAAGATTACGATACGGTTCCAGTCGTTGGTCTTGTAAGGCTGCTGGCTGCTGCCTTCGGCATCGATCGAGAGTCGGCTGGCGTTGATTCCGTAAGTCTTGGTGAGGACATCGTAGACGGCCTGTGCGCGACGTTCGGAGAGCTTCTGGTTGTATTCCGAGCTACCGGTATCCTTGTCGGCGTAACCCTTGATGAGTACCTTCACGTCAGGATTGTTCTTTAGGTATTCGGCGGTGTTGTAGACATTGACCATCTCCTCGTCGGAAATCTTGGCTGAATTGATAGTGAAGCGTACGGTCGACATAAGGGGTGCGGAAGCGACTTCGGGGCAATCAGGCTGTGTGACCTCGGGGCAGGGGAGCTGGGCTTCAGCGGCTGCGAGGGCAGCGGCTGTGGTGGCGAGTTCACCACGGAGGTTGTTTACCTGGTTGTTGAGTGAGGCGATGTAAGCCTGATCCTTGCAGGCGTTGTATGCCTGGTAGTTCACGCCGCCAAGGTTGAATGAGAAACCTCCGATGGCCTGGATGTTGACATCGACGGGAGCATCGACGGCTGCGCCGTTGACATTGTCGCCGTAGAATGAAGCGCGGCCTTCAAGGAAGAAGTCACAGTAACGGCAGAGGCGGAAGCGGAACTGGATACCGGCCGATACGGGGAGCGCCCACTGGCGGTTGCGGGACTTGCCTTCGCGGTAGACATTGGTGCCTTCCGACTGGATGCCCCATACATATGTACCTCCGATACCGACGAAGGGAATCACGCTGACGGGACGGTCGGGATTGACACCGCCGAGGGAGTTACACATATCCCACATGAAATCAAAGTTCACATTGGCGAATTTGGCTTTGGAGTAGGAAACGTTGTCCCAGTGCCATGCGCCGCCATAAGCGCTGATACGGAAGGCCATGTAGGGGGAGAACCAGCGACCGACAGCACCGTTGTAGGTGGCTGTGATATGACGCTTGGCATCGCCCACGGCAAGTTCATTCTCAAACAGAGGCACGTCGATACCGGCACCGAGCTGAATAAACCAGTTGTCATGGCCGTTGACGGCATAATTAGTCTTGCAGTTGGTAACATCTACCACACTGACGCTCTCTTCCTCGACAACAACGGCGTCCTGGGCGTTGGCACTGAAGGATGCCAGAAGCCCGCAACAAAGAGCTGTCGTGGCAAAAAATAGTTGCTTTTTCATCACTCGTAAGTTTTTGGTTCTACAATTCATAGAGCTGTTGATTGAATCAGCCGGTTTTTGCCCGGACTGAGTAAAAGGGGTTAAGCAAAGTTATCAGATAAACAAGGGTATCATTTTTTTGGTTCATTAAGGAAATGTTAACGGCTCCTCGAAGGAGCGGCCAGCCCTCTGGCACGTTAAAAATATTTCGGTAATATCCCTGTCCGGTATTAACCATTATCGTATTATCCATTGCCCCTAAAAACTAAGGACCGCCCCTCGCGGACCAGTCCTTTAGTTTTTCCTCGGCGTTTTCAGCCTACGGATAACAAACCTAACATAAAACACGATTATTATCTTCTTTGAAACGTGAGACAGGTCTATCGCCTGAATCACTAATACTAACCCTAAAAACTAATTCCTTAAAATAAATCAAACAAATCCTTTTGTCTTTAATCCTATCCAGACGCTCCTCTTTGTCGAGGTGTCTGAAAAAATTTCACAATGCAAAATTATAACAGAAAGTCGGGTTTGTCAAGAGTCTGACAGTCCGATATGGTGGTAATATAGATGGATATAGGCATAAAACAGGATATATTCCCTGATTATCAAATATATAATAATTTTAAAATATAGACAAATATAGAGATTGATATAGGTAAAAATGGCCTATATTCATTTTCTTTTGAATACAACTGACCGTAGAGGCTACTGTCAGGGCTTTTGCCGTTATGATTCGAGCAAATTGAGGAGTTTGCGCCTGTCATTGATTTCGATTCTTGAGGATGTGTAGTCGAGCAGTCCGGCTGACTTCATTTCTGTCAAGGCCGCGATGAGCGACTGGCGCGGCACGCCAAACACAGAATAAAGGTCGCGTTGTCGGCATTCCATCGTGATGTCTTTGCCGTTCAGTTGGGTGAGGGCGACGACCCAGTATGCGATACGTTTGCGGAGGTCTCCGGAAGTCAGAGCCAGAACCCCGTCGGTCGAGAGCTGGGCGTTCATCGACAGCATGTTCAGGTAGTTGAAAAGAAAGACACTGTCGGAATTGATGATTTCGATGTATTCTTTCTTGTCGATTTGCATTATTCCGCATGAGCCGATAGCGGTGACTGATGCCGGATAGCGGGTGGTGCGCCCGAAGAAGAAGTCCGGGGCGATAGGTTCGGGTGCCTCCAAAGTCTGGGAGACCTTGACGTGGCTGTCGGCATTGGAAATAGTCATTCTGACCTTTCCGGAGACAACGGTGGAGAGGTGGGTGCATAAATCTCCCGCCGATATGATACGTTCATTGTCGGTGTATTTCAGGAAATGAAAGCGGTGTTTGCCGAGGATTTCCGATAATTTGTTGTATGAGACGCCATGGAAGAGTGGCATCTGCATAAGTGTCTGGAACATACTGTCCATCTGTCAGGTTATTGAGGGTATTGGGTATGAACTCTTGGGGATATGAGAATTATATCATACATGGTGGAAAACCATATAGTATAAAACAATCCGGAGCGAGGTAAAGTTATCGTGGTGTCAGATTCTCTTTCTGGACTTGTTTTTCTCCATACGGTAAATCTGGTAAGAATTGACGGTATTATGCCATGCGACATAGGCTGCGGGAGCCGCCGACACGACCGGGTTTAGGAATGTCAGGGCCAACCATATGGCAAGCACGGTGTTTTTTTGTCCGAGGCTCTGAGCTCCTGATACCTTGTCGCCGAAATGTCCTCCGATTTTACGGCCTGTGTAGAAAAGAAGCACACAGACAACCAGTGAGATAGCCCCCAGCCATATGATTTCAGGCAATTTCTCTGCGGGTTGGCGCAGTAGGAAACTTACTGAGTTGCCGACGACAATTATCAATGCGACAGCCCATATGTAGAATGACAATCCCTGATGGTTGGCTATCCCGGAATGGACGCGTGGGGAAAAACGCTGGAGCAACAATGCCAATGCAAGCGGCCCGATAATCAGGGGCAATACGCTGACACTTATCGACATGGTTGACTCAAGGAATGTGATTCCCGCGTCCGGTTCCATATAAGAGAGTAGAGCTGGGGCGAGAAACGCCACAGATATATGGCTGAAAAGGGAGTATGTGGCCACTTTTGATACTGAACCTCCAAGCATTCCCGTGATTACGGGAGCTGCTGTGGCTGTCGGGCAGAATATGCAGATGAATGCCCCCTGGGCGAGTTCCTGGCTGAAAGGCGCGATGGCGAAATACACACCGACAGCTCCCAATATCTGCACAGCCAGGAGCCACCATATGTATGGCCCGGTATGGAAATCGCTTACTTTCACCCGGCAATAGGTGATAAGCAGCATTATGAAAATCAGATATTTGGAGAGGAACGCGATATAATGGATGTATTCGTGGAAAACCAGGCCGATCAGCATGGCAATCGGGAGCATCCAGGGTTTGATTTTTTGTCTCAGTGTTGCAATTTTCATAAGACAGTTATCTATTTCAGGCGACAAGGACGTAACGCGCGGTGTCAGACCGTCGCGTTACGTCCCTGGTATTAGTTGTTAAGTCGCCCCGGTGGGGCTATGTGATTACATGTATTTCGCGAAATCCACGTTGCGCATGTCGCCGGTCTCGGCGAAGGCGGTGTGGAACGCGTAGGCCGCATAGAGAGTGGCGGGAGTCTGGCCTCCTTTTCCCCTCTTGAGGTAATCCCAGAGGAGTTCGCGGTACATCGGGTGAGCGCAATTCTCAATGATTGTCTCGGCACGTTGTACGGGATCCTTGGCGCGAAGGTCGGCGATACCCTGGTCGGTGATGAGGACATCTACCGAATGCTCCGAATGGTCGTGGTGGGAAACGTGAGGCACGATATTGCTTATCAGCCCACCCTTGGTGATAGACGGGCATGAGAATATCGACAGATAGCCGTTGCGGGTGAAGTCGCCCGAACCGCCGATACCGTTCATCATCCTTGTGCCAAGCACATGGGTGGAGTTCACGTTACCGAAGATGTCGGCTTCAAGGGCGGTGTTCATTGCTATCACGCCGAGTCGGCGGATGACTTCGGGATTGTTGGAAATCTCAGCGGGGCGCAGAATGATTTTGTCATGGAAGAAATCCATGTCGGCGAACAGCTGGCTCTCGACCTCGTCGGAGAAGGTCATCGAGCAGGTGCTGGCGAATGTGCATTTGCCGTGGCGGAGCAGTTCGAGGACGGAATCCTGCACAACCTCGGTGTACATCATGAAGTTGGGGAGTTCCTTGTCGAGGCAGAGGTAGTGGAGGACGGCATTGGCCACGTTGCCCACGCCGCTCTGGAGGGGAAGGAACTCTTTGGGAATCCGGCCCTTGCGGTATTCAGAAATGAGGAAGTTAACGACATTGACTCCGATATGTTCCGAAACCTCGTCAGGCTTGGTGAACGCCTTCACCCCGTCAAGCGAATTGGTGCGCACGATGCCGACAACCTTTGACGGATCCACCTTGAGAGTCGGACGGCCGGCGCGGTCTTTGGGGGAGAAGATGGGAATCTCGCGACGGTAGGGAGGGTCGGCGGGAAGATAGATGTCATGCATCCCCATCAACGCCTGGGGAAGAGCCTCGTTAAGCTCGATGAAAATTTTCTTGGCGCGGGGTGCGTAGGTCGGAATGTTGCCGACGCCACAGCCGAGCAATATCTCGCCGTTCTCGTCGATGGCAGCGGCCTCGATGATGGCGAAATCGATGTCCCCGTAGAAGCCGTAGCGCATCTCCTGGGCCATCTCCGAGAGATGACGGTCGAAGTAATGGGTGTCGTGGGCATTGATGCGCTTGCGCAGGTCAGGGGTGTTCTGATAGGGGGCGCGCATATTGATGGCGTTGTTGCGTGAAAGGACGCCGTCAACATGATCGTTGGTGGAGGCTCCGGTGAAGATATTCACCTTGAATTCTCTCCCTTGCTCATGCTCGCGGGCAGCTTTCGCGGCAAGCGCTTCGGTGATGCTCTTGGGGTTGCCGGGGGCTGTGAAGCCCGACAGGCCGAGGGTGTTACCGTTGCAAATCATTTCGGCTGCATCAGCTGCCGAGATAAATTCGTATGCCATGATAGATTGGTTTCAGGTTTTTTTCGTAATTTTGCGCAAAAATAAAATATTTGTGCATCACTGACAAATTTATTCAGGTGTTTTTCGGCATGTTTCGGTTGTGCCGCTCTGTAACGCCATAATAATCAGATGGAAAAAGACAAAAAACTCTTCATAGAAACCTACGGTTGCCAGATGAATGTCGCTGACAGCGAGGTTGTGGCGTCGATTATGGGGGTAGGCGGCTACACCGCCGCGTCAACCCCCGAGGAGGCCGACGCGATATTGCTGAACACCTGTTCCATCCGCGACAACGCGGAGCAGAAGATTGTCAACCGCCTGCAGTATCTCGCGTCGCTGCGCCGCAAGAAATCCGGGAAGCTTATCCTCGGTGTGATAGGCTGTATGGCCGAGAGGGTCAAGGATTCGCTGATTGAGAACCACGGAGTTGACCTTGTTGCCGGGCCGGACGCTTATCTCGATCTACCCAATCTTTTCTCTGCCGTTGAAGCAGGCCAGAAGGCCATAAATGTGGAGCTTAGCACAACCGAGACCTACCGCGACGTGATTCCGTCACGAATCGGGGGAAACCGAGTAAGCGGCTTTGTAAGCATTATGCGCGGATGCAACAATTTCTGCTCCTATTGCATTGTGCCTTACACTCGTGGTCGTGAACGCAGCCGTGAGACCGGAAGCATCCTCAATGAGGTCGCAGACCTGAGGGAACGCGGTTTCCGTGAGGTGACCCTGCTTGGCCAGAATGTCAACTCTTACCGGTACAAAGGTGAGGAGGCTGCCAAGTATGCCTCCGAGGGACGCGACGAGGTGGATTTCCCCCGCTTGCTTGAGCTGGTGGCGCTTGCGGCTCCCGATATGAGGATTCGCTTTACCACCTCCCACCCAAAGGATATGAGCGACGACACCATCGATGTCATCGCCAGTTATCCCAACATCTGCAACCATGTCCATCTGCCCGTGCAGTCCGGCTCAGACAGTGTGCTGAAAGCCATGAACCGCAAATATACCCGTGAATGGTATCTTGGACGAGTAGCCGCCATCCGCAGCCGCATCCCTGACTGTGGGCTTTCTTCCGACCTGTTCACCGGCTTCCATGACGAGACTGAAGAGGATTTTCAGCAGACCTTGTCGCTGATGGAGGAGGCCGCTTTTGATTCCTCGTTTATGTTCAAATATTCCGAGCGCCCCGGAACATTGGCCGCCCGGACTATGCCCGACAATGTTCCGGAAGATGTCAAGATTGACCGTCTCAACCGTATGATAGCCCTCCAGAACCGTCTCTCCGCTGAATCCAACCGTCGAGACATCGGCAAGGTGTTCGAGGTGCTGGTCGAAGGTGTGTCGAAGCGAAGCACTGACCAGTGGGTGGGCCGTACGCAGCAGAACAAGACATGTGTCTTCCCGCGTGGCAATTACCATACCGGCGACTTTGTGAAGGTGATTGTGCGCGACGCGTCATCTGCCACCCTTATCTGTGACCTGGCCGAGTGAGCCATACCTCCGTTTAGGAATTTTAATACATTAAAATGCCCCCAGCTATTGACAAGGGCTTCCTGATGTTGTAATTTTGCACGACAAAATATGGAGAAAAAGAATCAGTCCCGTATGGCCGGTATGGGCGACAGGGTCACTTCCACTATCAGTGTCACCCTGGTGTTGTTCATCCTCGGCCTTGTGGCTTCAATAAACATAACTTTCAGTACCCTTGACCGGGAACTGAAAGAGAAGATGGGATTTACCGTCTAAGCTCTGTGGGTGGTAAATCTTCGTCACTCAAAGTTTCAATATGGTTGAGAGTTTCTTGAATTATCTCAATTCGCCTCTCCCATTCTTTGAGTTGATAATAGCAAGCTATACATTCCAACCGGGCATCAATGCCTTTTTCAATTTTTACGATGGGCATGAGTATATCAAGAGCAGCCAAAGGATCATTTCTGCGGATATCTCTTGCTTTAGCAACTTCGGGATAATTACCTGAATAGTGAAAACTGATACCAACGTGTGGCAAGCAATCCACAGGACACTTAAGATTATTGGGGAAGATAACGCGAATGAACAATCGATGAGCTGTGTCGGAACTTATCGGACTATCAACAAATACGTCAACGATTGCGTCAAATAGAGCATATACCTCTTTGCGTCCAAAATCCTCAGCAAATCCCAAATATGTTCCATCTGCCAAAAAAATGTCTATCCTGTTTGGATGCAAATCATCACAAACGCCCTTTTTTAAGATAATTTTATCTCCTTTGCGGCATGCCCTTGCTTTTGCAATAACGTTTCTATCTCTTTCGTATAAATCCTGCACAGCGAGAGGCACTCTTCGATAATCATAAGAATCGATAGGAGCCGAAGAAAGATTTCGCATTTTATCCTCCGGGCTACATTGATATTCTTTTTTGATGAAATGCGGTTGTTCAACTACATCATTAGAAAACTCAATTGTCAAATTGATAAATGGAATATCATGGTGGGTAATTTTTGATACAATACATTTCCCAATATGATAAATATTTGATTTCACTAACTTGGCCAAAGATGCCTCAACATATCCAATATGAAACCCCTCCATAGTGAAGACTTTTATTGCATTTGAATCAGCCTCGTTATCAGGCTCAGGTACAAGTATTATCGTATCACCAATATTACACAGCCTTGCTGCTCCAATTTCTTCCCTTGAACGATACGATGTGCCTTTTACTTTAACCTCTACGGAGGAAAGCAGCTCCTTCTTGATTCGTTCAATCTGAAAATATTCAAAAGCGCGGCTCCGTCTTTCCTCGGATTCACGTTTTCTATGATTCGATTTGATAATAACGAAAGTTATGTAAGCGAGTATCAGTAATATGATAAGTACAATTGTCATACAGCATTTCAATTTCTTTTCCCTACAAAGTTACGACAAAAAAGCAACAATACAAAACACCCCCGCCGGAATTGGCGAGGGTGCGGCCACTCTTGAAATGAAATGGAGTGGTAATCAAACAAGACGAAGAGCGGCCAGTTCTGTGCCGAGGCGGTGAATACCGGCCTCAATTTTTTCGAGCTGCTTGTCGGAGATGGGAGTGGCGCCTTTGCGATATTGGCGCATAAGGCTGTCATTGATGCCGAGATAGCGTCCGAGAGCGCTGACGTTGAACATCGAATAATACTCGAACAAAGAAGATATGTCAAAGCGGAATTCGATATCTTCTGCAAGGCAAGCGGGCATTTTATCGCCAAGATCGACGTAACTTCCCTTGACCTCCTCGATGGAGTTGAAGAAATCCTCCTTTGCCTCTTTTACGGTGTTCCCGGTACCGATAAGCTGTACCTTTTCGCCGGTGGTGTTGTAGGCTATATATGAGCCGTCCGATTGTTTTTCTATGCTTACTTTCATATCGAGTGGGTGTTATGGGTTAATAACTATGTTTGGAGAAAAGAGAGGGAAGGGAGTGTCCCTCCCTCTCTTGTATCAGAAGCCTAATTGCTTTTTTAGAGCGTTCATCAGGCCTTTTCGGATTTCCTGCGAGCCGTGCCTTTCGACAATCAGACGCTCGCCATTGTCGTTGACGTAGATGTCATGTTTCTTACCGTGGGCGTACAGTCTGTAACCCTTATCGGTTGCGATTTTAATTAGTTCTTTCCATTTCATTATGTCAAAGGTCTTGTTTTGATTACCGATACAAAGGTATAACGTTTTCGTGATACTAACAAATTTTTCGGCAAAAAATAACGAAAATGTGATATTTTTTTGTTTTGTCAATAGCCCAGCTTCCGTGTCCCCAT
>OLYK01000213.1_pt1 | contig 14453 bp, 10 predicted proteins | sample 1673651 | NCBI WGS metagenome assembly OLYK01 (sample SAMEA103958118, study PRJEB25191) | human gut metagenome | reverse complement strand
GGCGCATTTTATATGCGCCCGCGGAGGTTTATCTTACCGCAAGCAGGCACGGGCGGATATGGAATCCGCCCCTACGTTTTTGTGGCGGCGGAGAGGGGCATGTTTTTCCCTGTTGCGTGTGTAGGGGCGACCATTGGTCGCCCGTCAACTTACCGCAGCAACGCATTTTCCGGGACAGTTTTCTTGTAAGGCAAGCGGGCACGGGCGAGCAATGCTCGCCCCTACACAATAGGATTATAGGTAAGGCAACAACAGGGAAAGTAAAAATATGAACGAACTGAAAACGAAAACCGAAAAAACAACCGATGGAGCGCCAAAAAGGAACCCGTGGCGGCGCCTGCCCAAGGGCGGCAAAATCGCGGTCATTGTTGTCGGCATTCTGGCCGTGCTGGCTGTGCTGGCGGCCCTTTACGTCAACGGCAAGCTCGACCTGCTGCGCTATGATGACGGCAGCGTCAGCGAGATGGGTGAGATCGGCGCGGACGAGGACCAGGACCTGGACGGAACCGGCCTGACCCACACCGAAAGCGAGATGACAATGCCCGAGGGCAGCCCGTTCTCTGACGACAACGTGCTGAACATCCTGCTCATCGGCACCGACGAGCGCACCGAGGCCGTCAACGACGCCGATGCCTTCACCCACCTGAACCAGCTCGACGGCACGGAGGACACCACCGAGTTCAGCGACGACGCGCGCTCCGACAGCATGATCCTGGTCTCGCTCGACATCAAGGATCACGTCATCCGGCTGGTCTCCATCGAACGCGGCACCGGCGTGCCGATCCTGCTGGACGGCTATGAGGGCCAGTACGACTGGATCACCCACACTTTCCGCTACGGCGGCGCAAAGCTGACAATGAAAACCATCGAGGACTGCTTCAACGTGCAGGTAGACCACTACGTCCGCGTCAACTTCAACTCCTTCGTCCAGATCGTGGACGCCGTCGGCGGCGTAGACCTTGATATTACCGAGATGGAGGCCAAGGCCCTGAACTGGGAGGTCCCCTCCAACTCGATGCTGATCGTCAACCACGTTGACCCGGGCCCCAACCATTTTGACGGCTACACGGCGCTGCAATACGCCCGTCTGCGCAAGATCGACAACGACTGGAAGCGCGTCGAACGCCAGCGCACCGTCATTAAAGCCGTGCTGGATCAGGTGCAGAACGCCAGCGTCATGGAGCTGGACAACCTGCTCAACACCATTCTGCCGCTGATCCAGACGAACTTTACCAAGTCCGAGATCGCCGCGCTGCTCGTGCAGCTGCCGGGCTTTTTGGGCTGTGATGTGCAGCAGATGTCCATGCCGCTGCAGGGCACCTACGGCATCCGCACGGGCATGGATGACCGCCTGATGTACGACCCCGACTGGGTCGTGAATATTACGGCATTGCAGGACTTTTTGTACAATGATAAGACCGCCGAGGAGGTCATTGCCGCCACGCCGGAGACCGCCGCCGCCGAGGCCGCGGGCGAACTGGTCATTGCGACCCGCGAGAGCGCCGACGTGACCGACCCCGTGGAGGAGTACAATAGTAAGTATCTGCACCGCATTGATATGACTTATGCGCTCGATGCGTCGGACTTCGGCAGCGACGAGTACCGCGTCTTTGTGGCCGACACCGACAACCTGCGCGGCAATGAGCTGCGCGGTGCGCTGATCGACAAGCTGTACAGCGCGGGCGTGCGGGTCGTGGCTGTGCCGGACGGTGCCGCCGCGGGCGTGCTGCTGGACAACTATCTGCAGACCGGCAATACCGGGAGCCTGGAAAGCTACCTGTCCGTGCTGCCCGCCGACCGGCGCGACAGCGCCCGCACCCTGTGGGAGCACGTCCGCACGCGCTACCCCGGTGTTTTCCACGCCGCGGGTCTGGGGGCAGATGCCCGCAGTGCGACAGTGGGCAAAGCGCTGACCGTGCTGGCCAATGCGAGCCACAACACGCCCGAAACAGAGATCGCCGAGGCTGTGCAGGCCATGCGCAGCGGCACGACCAGCAATGCCGTCTACTGGTTCAAGACGGCGATGGCCAAATATCCGCGCCAGATGGAGCGGTTCTTCGGCAGCAGTTACGCCGCCGTGTCCCGCCTGTACTACGCCATGCAGGGCACGCTGAACGTCGCGGACGACAGTGAGCTGCCGACCTACGACGCGAAGCAGCTGCTGAAAACCTATAAGAAGGACGGCATCCTGATCTTTACCGACGAGGCCAGCGCCCTGATGACCGAGGGCAGCATGGCGTCCGAGCTGCAGGCGCAGCTGGATAAGCAGAAATACGGCGAGGACGAGGACCCGCAGCGCGTCTGCGCCATTGGCGCAGTCTACGGCACCTGGAGCAACGCCGGCAGCTTCACGCCCGACGATACCGAGACCGCCTGGGACGCTGACAGCCTGACCGAGTACCTGGGCAGCGACGCCCTGCGCGGAAAAGATATGCTGCTGGCGCTGGACGGCGAGGACAGCCCCTACCTGACGGAGAACTGCCTGCTGAAGGACACCGACACCCCCGTGGCCGAACAGGTGCAAAAACTGTTTGTGCTGGATAAAAACAACATGGCGTCGCCGGAAACCGCAGAATCTGAATAAAATTTGAAATTGGGTGTTGACAAACACGCCCGTGTGTGGTATAAATGCTTTAAACCAATGAAGCGAAAGTAAAGCACACAGCGCAGTTACAGAGAGTCCCCGATGCTGGGAAGGGGATACAGAGCGGGTCTGCATAATGGTTCGCGGAGGGCACGGGGAAACGGGCATGGCCCGCAGTATCCGTTGACGGGCAGCTCCCGTTACAGAGCAGGGGAATGTTGGTTCCCTACAGAGTGGCCGTGATTGTATCGTAAGCACGGCAAGCAAGGTGGCACCACAGATTTGTTTTATCTGCCCTTGCACAGGAGAAGTTCTGTGCAAGGGCAGTTTTGTTTTTAACAATGGGGGAGAGGGAACATGAACCTGATGAAAGAGCGATGGCAAGCCTGAATTTGTAAATCTGGATGGCCCGGGAACGCACCGGGCACTATAGGGGCAATGACCGCCCCTACAAACCTGACATTCACTACAATTTACAAATTAAGGAGAATTTACCATGAAAAAGTTTGTTGCTGTCCTGTCCGCCGCCGCTATGATGACCAGCCTGGCCGCCTGCGGCTACACTGCCGATACCGCCAACACTGCCGCATCTTCCGCCGAGACCACCGCGTCCGCTGCTGAGAGCACCGCGGACACCGCCGCCGCTGACAGCTACAAGGTCGCCATTGTCCAGCAGCTCGACCACGCCAGCCTCGACGAGATCCGCGTGGCTATTGAGAAAGAGCTGGACGCCAAGGCCGCCGAGAAGGGCATCACGATCGAGTACAAGGACTTCAACGGCCAGAACGACGCCACAACGCTGAACCAGATCGGCACACAGGTCGTCGCCGACGGCTATGACGCCATCATTCCCATCGCGACGCTGGCCGCCCAGTGCATGACCACCGCCGCCGAGTCCACCAAGACCCCGGTCATCTACGCGGCCATCTCCGACCCCGCCGCCGCAGACCTGACCGACATTGACTATGTCACCGGCACGTCCGACGCGCTGAACACCCAGTCCATCATGGATATGATGTTCGCAGTTCAGCCCGATATCCAGACCGTCGGCCTGCTCTACTCCAACTCCGAGGCCAACTCCACGACCCCGATTGCCGAGGCCAAGGCGTATCTGGATGCCAAGGGCATTGCCTACGTCGAAAAGACCGGCAACACCAACGACGAGATCATGACCGCCGCGTCCAGCATGGTCGGCCAGGTCGATGCCGTCTTTACCCCGACGGACAACGTGGTCATGGCCGCTGCCGCCGCTGTCTCCGAGACGCTGACCAAGGGCGGCATCCCGTTCTACACCGGCGCGGACAGCTTCGTCACGGCAGGTGCGTTTGCAACCTGCGGCGTCAACTACACCGAGCTGGGCACCTACACCGCCGACATGGCGCTCGACATCCTCGAAACCGGCGTTGTCCCCGCGTACCACGTCATGGACGGCGGCATCATCACCGTCAACACCGAGACCGCCGCCGCCTTGGGCATCGACTACAGCGCCTTCAACGATCTGGCCGGCCAGGTCGTCGAGGTCACCACGGCGGAATAACCCTCCGGGAAAAGACCGTAGGGGCGCATTCTATATGCGCCCGGGACGCCTGTGCAGCCGCAGCGTCCCGCGGGCGGATATGGAATCCGCCCCTACATTGTTGTATAGTAGACTGTACCATTACTTTTAGAGAGGAAGTCACCCTATGTTTACCGTTGCCACCGTGCTGAATGCACTGGAGCTGGGCTTTATCTACGCGCTGGTCGCTATGGCGCTGTTTTTGAGCTTCCGCGTGCTGAACATCGCCGATATGACCACCGACGGTGCGTTCACGCTGGGCTGCGCCGTGTCGGCTACCGCCGCCGTGGCGGGCCACCCGCTCCTGGGGCTGCCGCTGGCCATGCTGGCCGGTGCGGCGGCGGGCTTTATCACCGCGTTTTTGCAGACAAAGCTCGCTGTGCCGTCGATTCTGGCGGGCATCATCACCAACACGGGGCTGTACACGGTCAACCTTGCGGTCATGGGCTTCTCCTCCAACGTGCCCATGCTGAAAACCAAAACGGTCTTTACCGCTGCACAGGGGATTTTTGGCGAGAGCGCACCCTATAAGCTCATCGTGGCGGCGCTTGTCACCGTTGTGGTCTGCGCGCTGCTCATCGCGTTCCTCGGCACCCGGTTGGGCCTGTCCATCCGCGCTACCGGCGATAACCCGGACATGGTCCGTGCGTCGTCCATCAACACAGCCTTCACCATCACGGTGGGCCTCTGCATCGCCAACGCCATGACCGCGCTGTCCGGCGCGGTGCTGGCCCAGTACCAGCGCTCGGCGGACATCAACCTCGGCACCGGCATGGTCGTCATCGGCCTGGCCTCGCTCATCATCGGCGAGACGCTCTTTGGCCGCGGCGGCATGTGGATCAAGGCTGTGGCCGCCGTCGCGGGCAGCGTCATCTACCGCTTCATTATTGCGCTGGCCCTGCGTGCCAACGTCCCGTCGGAGTGCCTGAAGCTGATCTCCGCCGTCATCGTCGCGCTGGCCATTGCAGCCCCGGCCCTCAAGGCCAAGGCAGATTTCCGCCGCCGCCGCGCCAACGCCCAGAAGGGAGGTGCCCGCCATGCTTGATCTGAAAAACATCAGCAAAACGTTCAATCCGGGCACTGTCAATGAAAAGGTCGCCCTCGAAAACGTGAACCTGCATCTGGACGACGGCGACTTTGCGACGATTGTCGGCTCCAACGGTGCGGGCAAGTCCACGCTGTTCAACGCCATTGCGGGCGAGTTCATCGCCGACACCGGCACGATCACGCTGGACGGCAGGGACATCACCTTCCTGCCGGACTTCAAGCGCGCCAAGGCGATTGGCCGCATGTTCCAGGACCCGCTGCGCGGCACGGCCCCGCACATGACGATTGAGGAAAATCTGGCGCTGGCCTTCCTGCGCGCGTCGGGGCACACCTCGGCGTTCTCCCGCATCAACAAAAAGGACCGGGAGCTGTTTGCCGAAAAGCTCTCCGCGCTGGGTCTGGGGCTTGAGGACCGCATGAAGCAGCCCGTGGGTCTGCTGTCCGGCGGCCAGCGCCAGGCGCTGACCCTGCTGATGGCGACCCTCGTCACGCCGAAGCTGCTGCTGCTTGACGAGCACACGGCGGCGCTGGACCCCGGCACGGCGGACAAGGTGCTGGAGCTGACAAAAAAAATCGTGGCCGAAAACCACCTGACCTGCCTGATGATCACCCACAACATGCACGACGCGCTGACCCTGGGCAACCGCACGCTGATGATGGACCACGGTCATATTGTGCTGGACATCAGCGGCGAGGAGCGCGCCCACACCACCGTGGACGGCCTGCTGGACCGCTTCGCAGAGAACGTCGGCCACGCGCTGGACAATGACCGGATCTTGCTGAGCAAAGAGAAGTAAAAAAGAACCGCCCCGCACGAAAAAACGTGCAGGGCGGTTTTTTGTAGGGAAAGGCTTCCCCTTCGGGGCTGCGCCCGCAGGCGCGTGTCGGAGCGCAACCGCCGAAGGCGGCTCTTGGCGCGGAGACTGAAGCTGCCCGCAAAGCGGACTGATGAGGGCAAAGCTACCGACAGCAGCCCGTTACCGGGCAATTGCCGCAAGGCCGCCCCTCATCCGGCCTCGGGCGGGGCCTCGGCCACCTTCCCCCGCAGGGGAAGGCAAGGAAGATCACATCTCCGCCAAATCAAACCGGTAGATCGTCGTCGAGCTGTACGGCTTGCCCGGCAGCAGCGTCGTGTCGGGGAAGTTCGGGTGGTTCGGCGCGTCGGGGAAGTCCTCCGTCTCAAAGCAGACGGCATCCCGGGCAGCGTAGTGTGCGCCGTCCTTGCCCGCCGTGACCGGGGCCAGGAAGTTGGCCGTGTACAGGTGGACGCCCGGCAGGGTCGTCAGCACCTCCATGCGGATGCCGGTCTCGGGGCCGACAGCCCAGGCGGCGTGGCGCAGACCGCTGTCACGGATGACATAGCACTGATCGTAGCCGCAGCAATCGGTCAGCGGGGTGAAATCTGCGCCGATGTCCAGCCCCAGCGTCTTTTCTTCGGTGAAGTCCATCGGGGTGCCCTTGACCGGCAGCTTGCGCCCGGTGGGGATGCTGGCGGCGTCGGCCTCGAGGTAAAAATCGGCGTCCACCGTCACGCGATGGCCCAGCGCACTGCCGCTGGCGTGGCCGTTCAGGTTAAAATAGCTGTGGTTCGTCATATTGCAGACGGTGGGCGCGTCGGTGGTCGCCCCGTAGCGGATGACCAGCCCGCTCTTGGCCAGGCTGTACTGGATGGTCAGCTCAAAATTGCCGGGGAAGCCGTCTGTCCCGGCGGGGCTCGTTGCCGTCATTGTCACGCTGTCGGTCTCGCCGGGGGTCAGCGCCACGTCAAACATCGTGTGATTGAACCCGTGCAGGCCGCTGTGCAGACAGTTTCCGTTCTGGTTCGGCGTGATATGGACGATCTCCTCATACAGCGGGAACTGCGCGCCCGCAATGCGGTTGGCAAAGCGGCCCACGGCGGCGCCCATGCTGTCGGTGTTCAGCTCATAGTCGGCGGCAGTGTCATAGCCCAGCACGACGTCCACGGGATTGCCCTTTCGGTCTTTTACGATGATGCGATGGATAATGGCGGCATAGCTCAGCAGCTGCACCTCGATAAAATCGTTTTTCAGCGTCGCCAGCTTAACGGTCTGGCCGCTGGTGGACTTGCCGAAATCCTGAATCGAAACGGACATGGTGGAACCCTCCTTATTCCTTTGTGTCGGCGGTGACGCCCTGTGCGGCCAGGTCCTCGCGCACGCTCTCGGCCACGCTGCCGGTGCCATAGTTCAGCATACGGTTCACGCGGCTGACCGTGGCGCTGGATGCGCCGGTCTCGCGGCGGATCTCGCTGTAGACCTTGCCCTGCAAAAGGCACCCGGCCACAGCGTAGCGCTGCTCCATCGTGCGCAGCTCGGTCACGGCGCACAGGTCGTCAAAAAAGCGGATGCACTCATCCAGGCTGTTCAGTCGCAGGATCGCCTCATACAGGGCGGTGTTACGTTCATTCTGCTGCATAGCGTAAAGGCGCACAGCGGTGCGCCGACCTCTTTCTTTGTAAAATTTGCATTTGTTCGGTCTTGGCATCTTTTAATATTCTAGCAAATTTGCCCAAACAAGTCAATACACTAAAGTACGAAAGTGTGTTAAAATCGCTTGCATTTAACACCAAAATGTTGTATCATAGAAGAAACCCGGCCCCCTCTGGGAGGGGGCTCCCGCCGCAGCGGGTGGGGGAGAGAGCCCTGCGGAGCACCGAAGCTTTGAAGCCGGGGGCACCTCTCTCGCAGGTGAAGGCAAGAATAACGATAGGGAGACTGCCATGCCGACTACCTTACTTATAGTGTATCGCGTGCTGGGCACCGTGCTTTTTGCACTGGCCGCAGCCGCCATTGTGGAAAAATACCGCACGGTCCGCGGGGCCGCGCTGCTGCCCGCCCGCGTGCTGGAATGCCGCCGTGCGTCATCCACCAGCAACAGCCGGGGTGCGGGCGGCTACCGCTATCTGGTGGAGCTGTACGCCAACGGTCGGCGGCTGGAGCTGGAGACGAACGACGCCTTCTGGTTCAGGCACGACAAGGACAAGGGTAAGGTGCTGCAGGTCTGGTACAACCCCAACGCCCGCTGTGTGGAGCGAAAAAGCTGGGAGACGGAATTTTTTGCGGCGGTGCTGGCCGTAATCGGCGCGGCGCTGCTGCTGATCCGGTGAGGTGCCTATGAGCTGGATTTTGTATGTGCTGCTGGTGCTGGCCGTGGCGGGGGACATCCTGCTGGCCGTGGTGCTGGCAAAGGTTATGCACAAAAACGACGAACCACAGCAGAAAATTGATACGGCGGATGACTTTGTCCGCGCGGTGACGCCGGTTTTGCAGAGCGAGACCGACCTGCTGGCCGAGCAGCTGCGCGCCATGCAGGGCGAGAGCGCCCGCACAACGACGGCGACGCTGCGGGATTTTTCTGCCGTTCTGGCCGAAAACCAACGCCAGAACGCCGCCGCCAGCACGGCGCGGCTGGAATCCATTGACCGAGCCGGGGCCGCCCGCCAGAAGGCCGCGAACGATGCCCTGCTGGCCCAACTGACGATGATGGAAACGCGGCTGAAAAATCTTGAGGACTCCAATGCGACCCGGATGGACAGTGTGCGCGGCGCGCTGGTGCAGGGTCTGAACACGATCCGCGCCGACAACAACAAAAAGCTGGATGAGATCCGCGGCACAGTCGAGGAAAAATTGCAGGACACACTGCAGCAGCGCATCAACGACTCGTTCAAGACGGTCAGTGCCCAGCTTGAGCAGGTCTACAAGGGTCTGGGCGAGATGCAGAATCTGGCCGCCGACGTGGGCAGCTTAAAGCAGGTGCTGTCCGGCGTCAAGACCCGCGGCATCCTGGGCGAGGTGCAGCTCGGCGCGATTCTGGAGCAGATCCTGGCCCCCGGCCAGTACGCCTGCAACGTCGCCACCGTGCCCGGCAGCACGAACCGCGTGGAGTACGCCATCAAGATGCCGGGGCAGAACGGCACGGTCTGGCTGCCCATCGACGCGAAATTTCCGGGCGATACCTACGCGCATTTGCAGGCGGCGCAGGAGCGCGGCGATGCTGCCGCTGTGGCCGCCATGCGCAAGGCGCTGAACAACGTCCTGCGCGCCGAGGCCAGGGACATCCACGACAAGTACATTGAGGTGCCCTACACGACGAGCTTCGGCATCCTGTTCCTGCCGTTTGAGGGGCTGTACGCCGAGGTGGTTTCCAGCGGTGTAACGGAGCTTTTGCAGCGGGATTACCAGATCACGGTGGCCGGGCCGTCCACAATGGCGGCGCTGCTCAACGCCCTGCAGATGGGCTTCCGCACGCTGGCCATCCAGAAGCGCAGCGGCGAGGTCTGGACGATCTTGGGTGCGGTCAAGACCGAGTTTGAAAAGTTCGGCGCGGGTCTGCAGCAGATGCAGCGCCACCTGAACCAGACCGGCTCCGATCTGGAGGAGCTGATCGGCCCCCGCAGCCGCGCCATCACCCGTAAGCTCGAATCCGTCCAGCAGCTTGACCCGGATACGGCCACAGAGCTATTGGGCATTGAGGAGTAGGGGAGGAGTCTCCCTGCCGGGCCGTGTGTGGGTATTGCATTGCTAAAAGTTTATAGAGCAGTAGGGGCGGCATATATGCCGCCCGCCACCTTGCGCCGCCGCCCTCTGCCCTTATTTATAGCTTCTTCCAAAATCACATCTTCCGTAGGGGCGGATTCCGTATCCGCCCGCCGCTTTCCCACAAATGGCCATTTGCTATACACGGCAGGGCCGGGCATGCCCGGCCCCTGCAGTGTGGTTGTTTGCTTTCCACGCTGTCATTTTTGCCAGAATCCGCCCCCGCAAGGGGGCTTTTTCTATGCCCTCATCCACTTTACAGCGCGGAAAAACTGTGGTATACTGAACGAGTTATTGAATAGTCAACAAACTGTACGGCCCCGCCGCCGCTTTATAAAAAGGAGTAGCTATGATCCGTATTCTCACCGATTCCGCCGCCGATCTGACCCCGGCGGAGCTGAACGCCCCCGGCGTTACCGTTGTGCCGATGACCGTCACCTTCATGGACGGAAGCTCGCAGGAGGATGACGGCACGATGACGAAGGATGATTTTTTTGCCCGTTTGGCCTCCGACAGCAAGCTGCCCCGCACCAGCCAGCCCAGCCCGTCCGCCTATATACAGGCGTATGAGGATGCCGCCGCGGCGGGGGACGAGGTCATCGTCATCACGATTGCCCAAAAGCTGTCCGGCACATTCCAGTCTGCAAGACTTGCCGCTGCGGACGCCGATTTTGCACCGTACATCGTTGATTCCGAATCCGCCACCCAGGGCGAGGCTCTCACCGTCCGCGAGGCCCTGCGTCTGCGCGACGAGGAGCACCTCTCCGCGGAGGAAATCTTCAACGCGCTTGAGCAGTTCAAAAAACGGGTGCGCATCGTCGCCATCGTTGACAGCCTCAAGCACCTGCAAAAGGGCGGACGGCTGCCCGCCGCCGTTGCCATTGTGGGCGGTGCGCTGGGCATCAAGCCGGTGCTGGCCCTGAAGGACGGCGAGATCAAGCTCGTGGACAAGGGCCGCGGACGCCCCGGCGCGCTCGTCTCTCTGTTCAAGCAGTTGGACAAGCAGGGCGGCATTGACCCGTTTTACGGCTACACGCTGATTTATAGCGACGACAAGCAGCTGGTCGCGCCGGTGCACCACTACCTGCACCAGAACCTTCACCTGACCGGCGGCCGCGTCGGTCAGATCGGACCCACCATCGGCACCCACATCGGCCCCGGTGCCGTGGGCGTGGCGTTTGTGGCGAAGGAGTAATAAAATACAGGGGCGAGCAATGCCCGCCCCTGTAAGTTGAGCTTCTCCATTCGGAGAAGCTTTTTTATTTTCCGCTGAAAAACTTATTCAGTGCATATACCCCCAGCACGAGGACGCCGAGGACGAGGAAGATGCCGGCCATACCGGCGCAGAGCATCGAGAGGGTGACGGGAAGAAGTGCGGTTGACATGGGTTGACCTCCTTATACGCAGCTGCTCATAAGGGTCAGGATCAGGCCGCCGGCAATGACCGACGCGATCTGGCCCGAGACGTTGACACTGATCGAGTACATCAGCAGGAAATTCTGGTTGTCCTCAGCCAGGCCCATCTGGTTGACGACGCGCCCGCTCATCGGGAACGCAGAAATGCCTGCTGCGCCGATCATCGGGTTGATCTTTTTGCCCTCGGGCAGGAACAAATTCAACAGCTTGGCGAAGAAAACGCCGCCGGCGGTGTCAAAAATAAACGCGACCAGACCCAGCGCCAGGATCAGCAGTGTGTCGGGCCGGACGAATTTGTCGGCGGTCATCTGGCCCGCCACGGTCAGGCCCAGCACAATCGTGATAAGGTTCGCCAGTACGTTCTGCGCGGTCTCGGACAGGGCGTTCAGCACGCCGCACTCGCGCAGCAGGTTGCCGAACATGAGGAAGCCGACCAGCGCCACACTGGCGGGCGCGACAAGCCCGGCCAGCATAGTGACCACAATCGGGAACAAAATTTTGGTGGTTTTGCTGACGCTGCCCTTCTGGTACGGCATCCGAATCAGCCGCTCTTTTTTGGTCGTGCACAGGCGGATGACCGGCGGCTGCACGATGGGCACAAGCGCCATGTAGCTGTACGCCGCGACCATGATGGCACCCAGGTATTTGCTGCCCAGGGTGTTCGCCACGAAGATAGCCGTCGGGCCGTCCGCCGCGCCGATGACCGCGATGGACGCCGCGTCGGGCAGGTCAAAGAACAGCCCCGCCAGCACGAGTGTGACAAAAATGCCGAACTGCGCCGCCGCACCGAACAGCATGAGCCACGGCTTTTCCAGCAGCGGGCCGAAGTCGATCATGGCGCCGATGCCGATGAAAAGCAGCAGCGGGAACAGCTCATTAGACATACCGGCGTCAAAAAGCGCGCTGATGGGGCCGACGATAGTCCCCTGCGTGATGGCCCCGGACAGCGGCAGATTGACAAGGATCGCGCCGAAGCCCATAGGCAGCAAGAGACTCGGCTCCATCTTTTTGGCGATGGCCAGGTAAATCAGCAGGCCGCCGATGACCCACATGACCACCATCTGCCAGGTGAGGTTGCCGAGGTTTGCGAACAGCCCGGCAAAGGTTTGGAGAAATTGCATACAGGACCCTCCCGAATCGTGGGCGGCAGGGAGCAAAAAAAGAGACCCCTGCCGCAGAAAAACCGCGGCAAAAGTCTCAGTGTTTACAGTATGCTCCGGGGCCGTGCGGCCCGTGGTGACGAAGCGATACGGCGCGCGGCAGGGGCGCGTCCCTTACTCCCTTTTACCTTGAGGGTATTATAACGCGGAAAAGGGGATTTTGCAAGAAAATTTTTTGAGGGATGCGGGGGTGAAAAGGGGTGTAAAGCGGAAAAGGGTGTTAGCGTAAGGCTGCGGGCCGGGCATGCCCGGCCCCTACAGACTGCTATAAATGGGTGTGGCCGAGAGGGGCGAGGGAGGCACCCGTCCCCGGATTAGTAGACAGAAAAATACCCCACATGCTCCGGGTGGTTGTCCTCGACCAGCACGGTGAAGCCGCCGGGGTTGACCTCGGTGTTCTTGCCGAAGGCTTCCTCGGCAATCAGATGCGGGCCGCGGTTCAGGATGATCTCCGCCGTCTGGACAACGCCGACGCGGCGGTAGTGGAGAATATCCCCCTCGGCACGGACGATCTCGAGCCGCCCGCCGTCAAAGGCGTCGCAGCTGCGGCGCAGGGCGGCCAGCGTCTTGATCGGGCCGCGCAGCCGCTGCTCGGTGGAGTTCCAGTCAAAGAACGCACGGTTGAACGGGTCGCGGTAGCCCTGCATGGCGATCTCGTCGCCGTAGTAGACGCAGGGCACGCCGGGCAGCGTGAAAATCATCGCATAGCCCAGCAGCAGCTTGCGGATGGCCGCGTCCATCTGGCCGGACGGGATGTAGCGCTTGCTCTGCCAGTAGCGGTCCCGGTTATTGCAGGGCTCGCCCGCAATCGCCGTGATGGCGCGCTCGGTGTCGTGGGTGGACAGGAAATTCATCGCACAGTTCAGCGCCGGGGCAGGATAGTGCTCGCAGATCTGCATCAGAGCGTCGGCCACGGCGGTGACGTCCGCGCCGTGCAGGTAATCCAGCGTGGCGCTGCGGAACGGGTAGTTCATCACGGCGTCCAGACCGTGCCCGCGCAGGTAGGTGCGGCGGCGGCCAAAGGCCTCCTTCGTCGTCGCATCTTCCCACACTTCGCCCAGCAGCAGCTTGTCCTCGCCGTGGGATTTGACGGCAGCGCGAATTTTTTCAATAAAATCGTCGGGCAGCTCGTCGGCTACGTCCAGCCGGAAGCCGGACGCGCCCAGATTCAGCCAGGTGTCGATGACGCCGCCCTTGCCGCAGATAAATTCCACGTAGGAGGGTGATTCCTCCTGCACCTCGGGCAGCGTCTCAAAGCCCCACCAGCTGCGGTAGCCGCAGGGATAGCCCGAGTCAAAGTCGTACCAGCTGCGGTAGGGAGAGCTGCGGTCCCGGTACGCGCCGCCCGGGCCGTATCGGCCCTCGCGGTTGAAGTAGCGGGAATCCGACCCCGTGTGGCTGAACACGCCGTCCAGGATGATGCGGATGCCCTCCTTGGCGGCAGCGGCGCACAGGGCGCTGAACTCCTCGTTCGTGCCCAGCAGCGGGTCGGCCTTGAGGTAGTCCGCCGTGTTGTAGCGGTGGTTGGCGTGAGCCTCAAAAATCGGGTTCAGGTAGATGCAGGTCACGCCTAAATCGCGCAGGTACGGCAACTTTTGTTGGATTCCCGCGAAGTCGCCGCCGTAATAGTCCATGTTCAGGTAGCCCTCGCTCTGCTCGGTGGGCCAGAAATACGGCTCGCCGGTCTTGTCGGCGCGGTAGATGCGGTCTGCAAACGGCATCACTTTGTTAGGCTTTCCCTCGCAGAAGCGGTCCGGGAAAATCTGATACATCGTGCCGTTTTTCAGCCAGTCGGGCGTCTTGAAGTCCGGCTCGTAGACCGTCAGCTGCCAGTCCTGACCGTCAGTCCAGCTGAGCACACCCTCACCGCCCGGCGTGCGGTAGATGCGGCGGAAGTCGGTGTAGAGGTCAAAGTGATAAAAGTACAGCCCCGAGGTCGTCGGCGTGACGGTCAGCGCGAAGTGGTTGACCTTGGGTGTCTGGCCCGTGAACTCCATGCGGTAGTGGACGGGGTCCTCGCAGTCTTTCGTCAGCACCAGATGCGGGTCAACGTAGCCGAGGTCCTCCGGCACGGTCAGGTTGAAGGTCACAGACTGACCGGCCTTCACCGCCCCGAACGGGGATTTGCAGGTGAG
>OLYK01000202.1_pt1 | contig 14655 bp, 13 predicted proteins | sample 1673651 | NCBI WGS metagenome assembly OLYK01 (sample SAMEA103958118, study PRJEB25191) | human gut metagenome | reverse complement strand
GCTGGGCGGGTGTGGACGGCATCCACTTCTGCTTTGTCCGCGGTTTTGGCGAAACGGTCTTCGCCGTGAGCCCGATGAACGGTGGCAAGGACTGCGTGCACGTCATCGCGCGCGATTTCAGCGATTTTCTGCGCCTGCTGCTCGCGACCGGCGACAGTGCGGCGCTCGAGCAGGCGTGGCAGTGGGACGAGGCGCAATTCGACGCCTTCCTTGCCGAGAATCCGCCGACGGACGAGCAGAAGGCGGTGCTCTCGCAGATCTCCACAGTCTTTTCCCTCACGCCGATGGAGCGGCCGTGGCAATACCTGCGCAAGCTGCAAGCGGAGTTCGATCTCAGCAAGCTCAAATTCACCGAGGACTTCTACGACCCCGAAATGAATCCCGACGCGCCCGAACAGAAAACGGACTGGAAGGTCTACTTTGACGGCAGCTTTTGGGGCCACCACGGGCGCGAGCGCGCGGGCAGGGAAGTGCCTGTACAAAAGTGGTTTTCGTGGGCGGGGCGCGACTGGTTCGTGCCGTCGGTTTACGTTTGTTCAAAGGGCATTGTCGTTGATTTTTGTATGCGCACGGAGGCTTCCGCGCTGCGCGGCTTTATGAAAAAGTGGGGGATCGATCCCGAAAGCGACGAGTCCATCGACTTCTCGCGCGACGAACGCGAACAGATGGAGCGCGAGCACCCGCTCAGCCTCGGTTTTACCCCCAGCCTCACCTTGAACGGTGCGAAGCTCCGCACGAGCCACGGCTGCGGCGTCATTTTCCTGCCGGAGCAGCCCGGCTTCTGCGCCGACGCAGAGCCCGCCATGGCGCACTACGGCCTTGACCGCGCGTATGGCTGGAGCATCCGCCGCGCGGCGTTCCCGTTCGTCACGAAGCGCGCGCCGAAGCTCAAATCACTCGCCGTCACGATGACGGCGGACGAGGTGCGCGTCCCCGGGGCGCGCTTCCGCGCGGACAGGGCGGGCGACACGTTCGCCTTCTCCTACCGTGGCACAGAGTATACGCTCGCCGTACAGGAGGTCGAGCCGCAGGAATTGCCGCGCGAGCGGATGCGCCTCGACCCGCGGTTCGACTATCCGACGCACTTCACGGTCATCAGTTACACGCTCATGCCCGAGCCGCCGGAAAACTCGATTTTCGTCGAGGACTGCGCCGAGAGCGACCGCCCGCGCCAGGTCAGACGCGAGACCGCTTCCTTTGCGCCCGAGGCGCAGAACGACTTCTGCTTCGGCATCATCGGCGGCGCGGACGGGCCAACGGCTATCGTTGTGGGCGAAGCGGCGCAGGGGAAGCTCCACACCGCGTGCTCGTCGCTGCACTTTGCGGCGGTCGACCACGTCGACTGGCGCATCGGCTTCCGCGAAACACCGTGGGAAGCGGGGACGTTCGACCTCCTCTAACTCACTTTTTCTGTGATTTCCGGTACTCCGTCGGCAGGACGCCGAAGGCCTTGTGGAATTCGGTGGAAAACTTGCTCTGGCTCTCGTAGCCGACGGCGCGCGCGACCTGCGCGACGTTCTCGTCGCCCTCGAGCAGCAGCTTTGCCGCGTGCTGCATGCGGTGCTCGCGAATGTGCGAGGCGAGCGAGCTGCCGTAGACGGACTTGAAGAGCGCCTTCATCGTCGAGGGGTTCATCAAAAAGCGGCGCGACAGCTCGTCGATCGTCGTGCGGCTGTCTAAGTGCTGCGTCAGGTAGTCGTGCACGGCGCGGATGGTCTCGATCTGCTCACTCGTGCCGCCGCCCTCGTACACCTCGGCGTCGAGCGGGGGCAGGTGCGGCGCGCCGGTGGCGGCCTTGCTCTCCTCCTCGGGACAGGAAATCTCCATCGTGCGCTCGATCATGCGGTGCAATAGCTGCGCCTGCTCGCTGTCCGACGCGCGGTAGTAGACCTCCTTCCCCACGCGGCGCGAGACGAGAAGTCCGCTCTCACGCAGCTGCCTCAAATGGTGCGACACCGCGGGCGAGCTCATGCCGACCATCGCGGAGAGGTCGATGACGCACTCCTCGCAGTGGCACAGCAGCCAGAAAATGCGCACGCGGCTGCTGTCGGAGAGCTGCTTGAACACGTCCGCCACGGTCTGGAAGCTGCCGATCGTCTCCACCGATTCCTGCAGCTCCCGCATCGTGCCCTCGTCGCTGTGCTGGTGGGGTAAATGCACTTCGCTCATCGTTGTTCCGCCTTTCTTTTTGGGGCCTGCGGGCGCGTCCGTATCCCGTTTGGAAGTTTGTTTCGCCCGAACGGAAGAGACGCGCGTGCAGCCCTTGACTTTTGCCTTTGCGGACATTATAGTACGGTCATCAAGGTTAAACAAGCACTTAATCGTTAAATATTTTGTGCCGAAAAGGAGAAACATACCATGAAAAAGACCTATCAGATCGAAGTGGACTGCGCCAACTGCGCCAACCTCATGGAGGAGGCCGCCAAGAAAACCGAGGGCGTTGAAAGCGCCGTGGTGAATTTCATGACCCAGAAGATGATCGTGGAGTTCCGGGAGGGGACGGACCCCAAGACGGTGATGAAGGCCGTTCTGAAGAACTGCAAAAAGGTCGAGGACGACTGCGAGATCTATCTGTAAGAGATTTTCTCCCTCTCACACCCCGGACGAACGCGCCGGGGCGCTTTCTTAGGCAAAATTCAAATTCTCCCCCATCAAGGAGGTCATCTTTAATGACGAAAAAGCAGAAAAAGATGCTTTACCGCATCCTGATCGCGGCGGTGCTGTTCCTCGCCGCGAAATTCATTCCCATGCCGATGCTCGTCTCCACCGTGCTCTACTTCGCCGCCTATGTCACCATCGGCTACGACATTCTGCGCAAGGCATGGAAGGGCATCTGCAACCATCAGGTGTTCGACGAAAACTTCCTGATGGCGGTCGCCACGATCGGCGCCATCGCGCTCGCGATCTACGAAAAGAGCGGCGACTATGCCGAGGCCGTGGCCGTTATGCTCTTCTACCAGATCGGCGAGCTGTTCCAGAGCTACGCCGTCGGCAAGTCCCGCCGCAACATCACGGCGCTGATGGACATCCGCCCCGACTACGCGAACATCGAGCGCGACGGCAAGCTCGAGCAGGTCGACCCCGACGACGTCGCGGTCGGCACGACCATCGTTGTCCAGCCGGGTGAAAAGGTGCCCATCGACGGCGTGGTCGAGGACGGCGTCTCCACGCTCAACACTGCCGCGCTGACCGGCGAGAGCCTGCCGCGCGATGTGGGCGCGGGCGACGAGATCATCAGCGGCTGCATCAACATGACGGGCGTTCTGAAGGTCCGCACAACGAAGGCGTTCGGCGAATCTACGGTTTCCAAAATTCTGGAGCTGATGGAAAATTCCAGCAGCCACAAGTCCCGCTCCGAGAGCTTCATTTCCCGCTTTGCCAAGGTCTACACCCCCGCCGTGTGCTACAGCGCGCTCGCGCTCGCCATCCTGCCGCCGCTGGCGCTGACCGTCTCCGGCGCGGACGCGGACTGGGGCACCTGGGTCTACCGTGCGCTGACCTTCCTCGTCATCTCCTGCCCCTGCGCGCTTGTCATCAGTATCCCGCTCAGCTTCTTCGCCGGCCTCGGCGGCGCGGGCAAGGAGGGCGTACTCATCAAGGGCTCCAACTACCTCGAGGCCCTCTCCCAGACGAAGACCGTCGTATTCGACAAGACCGGCACGCTCACGCAGGGTGTGTTTGAGGTCAGCGCCGTGCATCACAGCCCGATGGCGCAGGAAAAGCTGCTCGAATACGCGGCGCTTGCCGAGTGCGCGTCCTCGCACCCCATCAGCAAGAGCCTGCAAAAGGCTGCCGGCGGTGCGCTGGACCGCTCCCGCGTCACGGACATTCAGGAGCACAGCGGCCGCGGCGTGACCGCGGTGGTGGACGGCGTGGCCGTCGCCGCCGGAAACGGCAAGCTCATGGAGGAGCTGGGCGTCGCGTGGCACGAGTGCCACAGCGTCGGCACCATCGTCCATATCGCGGTGAACGGCGAGTACGCGGGCCACATCGTCATCTCCGATGTGGAAAAGCCCCATTCCCGCGACGCCATCGCCGCGCTCAAGGCGGCGGGCGTCACCAAGACCGTCATGCTCACCGGCGACATTCAGAAGGTCGCGGACTATGTGGCGCGCGACCTCGGGGTGGATGAGGTCCGCGCGGAGCTGCTGCCCGCCGATAAGGTCGCGCGGGTCGAGGAACTGCTCAAGGCCGAGCCGGAGGGCGCGAAGCTCGCCTTCGTCGGCGACGGCATCAACGACGCGCCCGTGCTCTCCCGCGCGGACATCGGCATCGCCATGGGCGCAATGGGCAGCGACGCGGCTATTGAGGCCGCCGACGTGGTGCTGATGGACGACGACCCGATGAAGATCGCCAAGGCCATCAAGATCTCCCGCAAGTGCATCCGCATCGTGCATGAGAACATCGTCTTTTCCCTCGGCGTGAAGCTGCTGTGCCTGCTGCTCGTCGCCCTCGGCTTCGCCAATATGTGGATGGGCATTTTCGCCGACGTCGGCGTGATGGTCCTCGCGGTGCTCAACGCCATCCGCGCCCTGCGCGTGCACAACCTGTAAAAAACAGCCCGAAAATAAAAAATCAAACGCTCCGACCTTCGTCGGGGCGTTTGATTTTTACACTTCATTTCGCCCGCGCGTGACGCATGGCGCGGAACAGCAGCGCGGCGACAAAGCCGGTCAGCGCGCCGGTGAACACCGACACGAGCAGCAGAAACGGCAGGTAAGCGAGCGGCGCGGCCGAGCCGAGCGTGAGCATCGCGGCGGCGACCTGTCCGCAGTTGTGCGCTGCCGCGCCGCCGACGGACACGCCGTAGACCGAAAGCTGCGGCAGAGCGTGCAGCGCGATCATCACCAGCATGGCGGCAAGTCCCCCGAGCAGCGAGAAAAGGAGCGCCGAGGCGTTGCCCGCAAAGAGCGAGCCGAGCAGACAGCGCACCACAAGGATGGCGAGCGCGCTCGACGCGCCGAGGGCATAGAGCGCGTAGACCGTCACGATGTTCGCAAGCCCGAGCTTTACGCCGGGCAGCGGCAGCAGCGGCGGAAAAAAGGACTCCAGATAGGAGAGCGCGAGCGCCAGCGCGGCAAGCACGGCGCAGGTCGTGATAGCTTTCGTTGAGAACCTCATGCCGCCCCTCCTAACCCGTCACGAGGTCGTAGCCGTCGGCGGCGCCGACCAGCTCCACCACGATGCGCGCGGGCAGGCACACGATGCTCTGCCCCGCGCGGGAGACCGCGCCGGAGTGGACGCAGTCCTGCCCCGGGCAGTCGCTCTGCGTGACCGACACCGCGCCGCCCGCCGCCGTGACCGTCAGCGTGTAGCCGTTGTTCGCATAGTTATGCGTGCCGAACTGCGCGAGCGGGAGCCGGTCGAGCTCCTGTCCGTCGGCGGAGACCACGACCGTCAGCGCACCGCTCTGCGGCGCGCGGGCGGCGAGAAACGGTCTGACCGCCAGCGCCGCGGCGAGCGCCAGCACGACGAGCACCACGAGCGCGTCATAGCGGTTGGGGCGCAGCTCAGGCGATGATGGCTTCGTAGACATAGGTCCCCTCCTCGCTCGGCTCAAAGCGTTCCGCCAGTCCTGCGGTATAGCGCACATGGCCGTCGTCGGTCACAAGGATCAGCTCGATGCGCAGATTTTTCTCCGCCGCGAGCGTATCGCGCAGCGCAAGGCTTCCCGCCTCGCCGAGCACAAAGCAGGCGGTGGAGAGTGCGTCGGCCCACGCGCCGTCGCCGCACACGACCGTCACGCTTACCAGCCCGCTCTCGGCAGGCTTCCCGGTCTTGGGGTCGATGATGTGGTGGTAGCGCACGCCGTTTTCCTCAAAGCCGCGCTCATAGATGCCGGAGGTCACCACGAAGGTGTCCGCCGCCGTCAGCACGCCGAGAAATTTCGACGGGTCGGCGGGGTCCTTGACCGCGACGCGCCAGTCGCTGCCGTCCGGCTTCGCGCCGAGCAGCCCGACGTCGCCGCCGAGGTCGATGACCGCGCTCGTTATGTTGAGCTCTGCGAGGACGGTGCGTACCGCATCGCCCGCATAGCCCTTGGCGATGCCGCCGAGGTCGAGCTGCGCACCGTCCGAGAGGGCGATCGTATTGCCGTCCACCGACAGCTTTTCCAAACCGACGTGCGCGAGCAGCGCGGACAGCTCCTCGTCCGACGGCACGCGCGGCGCATCGCCGGTGAAGTCCCATGCGTCCATCACGGGCGCGACGGTGGGATCGAACGCCCCGCCGCTCAGTGTACCGATGGTCTGCGCAATGTCCGTGAGTTGGGCAAGCTCCGCGTCCTCGACCGTGCCGTCGCGGTTGAGCGCGCTTACCGTGCTTGTCTCGTCGTGGCGGTCGAGCTTCGCGTCGAGCGTGCGCAGCGTTTCCTCCGCCGCGTCGAGCGCGGCGGAGGCGTTTTCGCCGTAGGCGGTCAGATTCATCACCGTGTCCATCGTGTAGACCGTGCGTGTCTCGCCCATTTCCTGCCGCGTTCTCCCGCCGCAGGCGGTGAGGGACAGCGTGAGCGCCACAGTCAGAACGGCTGTCAACATACGTTTTGTCATGGCTTCCTCCGAAATAATGAAGCGTTCGTTAGTGTGCCCGCAGCACGCGTCCCCGTGTCTCGCCGGTAAACTGCCCGTCCATGATCTCCGGTACGCCCGCGACGAACACGGCGTCCATGCCCGAGGCAAGCTGCCGCGGAGCGGTGTAGGCGCCGTTCTCCCGGATATTTTCCGGCGAGAACAGGCACAGGTCGGCGTCCGCGCCGACGGCGATGCGTCCCTTGCGGGAAAGACCGAGCCGGTCGGCGGACTGCATCGTGAGCTTGTGCACGGCCTGCGGCAGCGTGAGGATGCCGCGCTCGCGGACATAATGCGCGAGAAAGCGCGCCGCGCTGCCGTACACGCGCGGGTGGCACAGCCCCTCGACGGGATAGGTCGCGTCGGAAATGGGCACGGAGAACGGCGCGCGCAGGATGGCCTCGATGTCCTCCTCCGCGGCGATGAAGTCGATCATGCCCGCCTCGCAGCGCTCGGCGGCGAGCAGGTCGAAGAGCGCGTCATAGGGGTCCTTGCCGAGCGTGTCCGCGATCTCCGCGAGAGACTTGCCCTCGAACGGCTTATACTCCTCTGTGTGCAGCGAGATCGGAACGACGTTCTCAAAGCCGACGAGGTGCGTGATGTTTTCAAAGTCGCTGCCCGTCTCCATGCGCCCGCGCATGGCGGCGCGGGAGCTTGGATCGCGCAGCGCGGCGGTCAGCGCATCCAGCCCGCCCTTCTGAAATTCCGGCGGCAGAACGTGAATGAGCTGGGTCGAGCCGGCGGAATAGGGATACACGTCGCAGGCGACGTCCAGCCCCTCCGCGCGGGCGTTTTCAAGGAGCCGCAGCATCTCCGGCACGGCGCGGCCCCAATTCCTCCGCCCGATGCCCTTGAGGTGCGAGATCTCCACGGGGCAGCGCAGCTCGCGTGCGACGGTCAGCATCTCGCGCAGCGCGTCCACCACGCCGTCGCCCTCCTGCCGCATGTGAACGGTGACGGGCAGCCTCCCGCCGCGCAGCGGCTCAAGCGCGCGGATCAGCCCCTCGGTCGAGTAAAAGCACTCGGGCGCGTAGCCGAGACCCAGCGACACGCCCACCGCGCCGTCGGCGAGTGAGCGCTCCACAAGGCGGTGCAGCTCCCTGTACTGTCCGTCCGTCAGCGGCGCGTCGTCAAAGCCCGCGACGAGGGCGCGGAGCGTCCCCATGCCCGCGAGCATGGCGTTGTTCACCAGCTGCGGCGTTCGCTCCGCTGCGGCGAAATAGTCCGCGAGCGACGCGAAGCACAGCTCGTCCCCGAATGCGCCGGTGATAGGCGCGAGATACGCGCGCACGGCGGGAGCGTGCGCCCCCGCGAGCGGCGCGAGCGACATCCCGCAGTTGCCGCCGACGAGCGTGGTCAGACCCTGCGCCAGCTCGGCACGTCCAAAATTGGGGCGGAACAGCGCCGCGTCGGTGTGGCGGTGAATATCCAGAAAGCCGGGCGTCAGCGTGCGGCCTTGCGCGTCAAGAACGTGCGCGGCATCGGCGTCGGTCAGACGACCGACCGCGGCAATGGTTCCGTCCTTGATGCCAACGTCGGCGGGAAAAGCGTCCGCGCCGGTGCCGTCGAGCACCTGCGCGCCGCGAATGAGCCAGTCCAGCATGGTCTTACGTCTCCGGCTCCATGACGCCGCGCTCCGTGACGTAGAGCGTGCAGCGGCGGTCATGCTCCTCGGTGGGAACGGCCTCGCTCATCAGCCGCTCGCGGCAGATGAGGCAGGTCGGGCAGGCGAGCTGCGGCAGCAGACGGTCATAGTAGCCGCCGCCCTGTCCGAGCCGGCGGCCCCTGCGGTCGAACGACAGGCAGGGCACCACGGCAAAGTCAATATCGGCGGGCGTGACGAGCGCGCAGTCCGCCTTCGGCTCTAAAATGCCGTACATCCCCGGCACGAGCTCGTCCATCGACGTGACCACGCACAGGTCGAGCGCGTGGCCCTCGGCGCAGCGCGGCAGGACGAGCGTCTTGCCCGCGGCAAGAGTCTCCTTCAGCAGCAGCGCGGTGTCGATCTCATGGACGGTGCCGGCAAAGGCGAACACGGTCCCCGCGGCCCGGTATTCCTCCAGCGCGAGGACGCAGCGGCAGATGGCCTCCGAGCTTTCGGCCTTGTAGGCGGGGTCGAGCGTGCGCTCGGTCTGGCGGATGTAGGTGCGCAGAGCTTTCTTTTCTTCGATGACGGACATGGGATATCCCTCCGGTCAGATAAAATTTCATCCCCCTTATGGTAGCAGAAAGCGGCGGAAATAGCAAGGCGGCGAAGAAAGGAAATCCTTCCGGCGCAAACGGTTTGCAAAAGAAATTGACAGCGAAAATTTTGTTTGTTATCCTAACGTTGAGATCACGGCGCACCGCGCCGGCATGAGGAGGAAACCATCATGGCGATGTTACTCAAGGGGGCCGACGCCGCCAGGGCGTTGACCGAACAGCTGCACGAGCGGGCGGAGGAGCTGAAGAAAAACGGCACGGAGCCCTGCCTTGCCATTCTGCGCGTGGGTGCGCGCGAGGACGATCTGTCCTATGAGCGCGGCGCGCTCAAGCGCTGCGAGAAGGTCGGCATCACGGTCCGTCAGGTCGTGCTGCCCGAGGACGCGGGCCAGCAGGAGCTGATGGACAACATCCGTTCGCTCAACGAGGACGAGCGTGTTCACGGCGTCCTGATGTTCCGCCCGCTGCCCAAGCACCTCGACGACGAGGCCGCCCGCCGCGCCCTCGACCCGAGAAAGGATATGGACGGCATCACCGACGGCTCGCTCGCCGCGGTCTACGCCGGCACCGACGGCGGCTATCCGCCCTGCACCGCCGCGGCCTGCGTGGCGCTGCTCAAGCATTATAACGTGCCCATCAAGGGCAAGCGCGTGGTCGTGATCGGCCGCAGCCTCGTCATCGGCAAGCCGGTCTCCCTGCTGCTGCTCGCCGAGCACGCGACCGTGACCATCTGCCACAGCCGCAGCGAAAATCTGCCCGCCATCTGCCGCGAGGCGGATATCCTCGTCGTCGCCGCCGGTAAGGCCGGCATGGTCGGCGCGGAGAGCGTCCGCGCGGGCCAGATCGTGCTGGACGTGGGCATCCACGTCGGCGCGGACGGCAATCTCTGCGGCGACACCCGCTTCGCCGAGGTGGAGCCGATCGTGGAGGCCATCACGCCCGTGCCCGGCGGCGTCGGCGCGGTGACGACGGCCATCCTCGCGAGCCACGTCATCGAGGCGGCGAGGAGAAGCTGAGCAAAACCGAAGGATCGTCCAAAAACGGCGGCGCTTTCTGCGCCGCCGTTTTTCATTGCGCTCGATCGGTGATATACTGCCTCCATTCCAAAAGGAGGGCGAACGAATATGCGAAAATCCATCAAACGAAATCTTGCCTACGACGATCAAAAGGACCTTTACTACGTCACGATGCACTACGGGATGCGGCCCGACGGCTCGCGCGACCGCTGCGTGCGCACCTTCCACTGTCTCGACGATGCCGAGAGCACCCTGACGGAGTTTCTGCGCCTGCGCGCGCTCAAGCGCACGCGCCACGGCGGCGAGGTCATTCTCGCCGACTGGCTGGAGGTCTGGCTGCGGGATTTTATCTGCCCGAACCGCGAAAAGACCACCGTCCACGGCTACGAGAACATCATCCGACTCCACCTTGTGCCCGCGCTGGGCGAGGTGAAGCTGCCGGAGCTGCAGCCGGCGCAGCTGCAGCGGTACTACGCGGAGCTGCTGGAAAAGGGACTCTCCCACAACACCGTGCGCAAGCACCATGTGCTGCTGCACACGGCGCTGGAGGCCGCCGTCCGGCAGGGGCTGCTGCGGGAAAACGTGACGCGCTATGTCACACCGCCGGCCAAGGTGCTGCCAAGCCACCGCTACTACGATCCCGCGCAGCTGCGCGAGCTGTTTTGCCGCTGCGCGGGCACGGAGATCGAGCCCGCCGTCAAGCTGGCGGGCTATCTGGGGCTGCGGCGCAGCGAGATCTGCGGACTCAAATGGCGCTGTGTGGATCTGGACGCGAAGATCGTCACCGTCCGCGAGGTGCGAACCTCCGTGGGCGGAACGTTCATCGAGAAAAAGCCTAAGTCCTATTCCTCCGTGCGGCGGCTGTGCTACGATGGGGTGAGCGATCTGGAGGAGCTGCTCACGCGGCTGCACGACGAATGGGAGCGCGGGCAGCGCGAGCGGGGCACAGGCTTCAATCCCGAGGGCTATGTGGCTGTCACGGAGCAGGGAAAGCCGTGGGACCCGAACGGCCTCGGGCGTCGCGTCGCGGCCTTCATTGAGGAGAACGCCCTGCCGTCCATCTCGCTCCACGGCCTGCGCCACAGCTTTGCGAGCGTCGCCAACAGCCGCAGCGTGCCGATGTTCACCATCTCCAAGGCGCTCGGCCACAGCTCGACGAGCATCACGAGCGAGGTCTACACGCACCTTTTCGACGAGACGGTGCAGGATGTGGTAAACGTGGTGGCAAAGGCCATCGGGACGCGCGCTTAGAGAAGCGTCTCGATATCAAAGAGCGAGGCGAGCACCGCCCAGTTCTGGGGAAAGGGACGTGTAAGATTCCAGTACCCCACGCCCTGCAAATGGTATTCGTCCGCGAGGCGGAGCTTGGCTTCGATGCTGCGCGCATCCTCGAACCAGACAGCGTGCTCGCGCCCGCCGCGGTCGGTGTAGTGGTAATAGGGGGCCTGCGCGGCCGCGTCGTATTGAATGGCAATGTCGTGGCGCAGAGCGCGCTCGACCGCCTGTACCGGCGAGAGAGATTCCGCCCGCGTCTCGCCGGATACGAAGGGCAGGGGCCAGTCGTAGCCGTAGAGCGGGATGCCCATGAAGATCTTTTCCGGCGCGACGGCGGTCAGGGCATAGTCCAGCACGGCGCGCACCTGCCCCAGCGGCGCGACCGCCATCGGGGGGCCGTAGGTGTAGCCCCACTCATAGGTCATCAGAAACACCGCGTTGGCTGCCGCGCCGAGGAGCGCGTAGTCGTGCGCCTCGTAGAGCAGCCCCCGCTGCGCGGCGCTTGTTTTCGGCGCGAGCGCGACGATGACCGGACAGCCGAGCGGATTGAGCGCTTCGCGCAGCCGCGTGATGAAGGCGGCGTAGGCCTCGCGCTGCTCGGGCAGCACATATTCAAAATCCACGTCCAGTCCGAAGTAATGCCGGGCCTGCACGGTCTCGAGGATGCTCTGCACCAGAGCGTCCTGCGCGTCCGCGTCCTCCAAGATGAGCGTGGAGCGGGCGTTGTCGAAGCGGCCCTCCTCCGTGAGCGTGGAGAGGTGCATGAGCGCGGCCGTGCGGTACTGTCCGGCGGCGGCGAGCAGCCATTCGTCCGCGAGCGGCAGCAGCGTGCCGTCGGCGTTGATGCCGTAGGTAAAGGGCGTGAGGTAGGTGAGATAGGGCAGCGCGGCGTCGAGCAGGCCGCCGCGGATAAAGGGGTAGCTGTAGGCGTTGACGGCGAGTGTGCGCGTGGGCGTGTCGTCGTAGGCGATGACGAGCGTCTGCCCGGGGTAGAGGGCGCTGCGCCCGCCGAGGGCGGGATTATTCTGATAGAGCGTCCGCACGCTCAGACCGTAGCGCAGGGCGATGGAATAGACGCTCTCGCCGCTCGCGACCGTGTGCAGCTCGCGCGGATGGCGGACGACGAGCGTCTGCCCGACGGCGAGCGGAGCGTCCGGCGCGATGCCGTTGACGCCGGCGAGAATGCCCGCCGGCACACCGTACCGCGCGGCGACCGACGAAACGGTCTCGCCCGCGCGCACCACATGAATATCCATAAAAGATCACCTCGCACCAGCCTATGCGCGGCGCGGGCGCGCTATCCGCGGATTTTTCCTTGCAATGCGCCCGCGGTGCGGTATAATAGGAGCAGCAAAAAGGAAGGAGCCGTTTTTATGCCTACGCCGAGAGTTGCCGCCATCCACGATATGTCCGGCTTCGGCCGCTGCTCGCTGACCGTCGCCATCCCTGTGCTCAGCGCGATGGGCGTGCAGTGCTGCCCGCTGCCGACCGCCTATCTCTCCACGCACACCGGCGGCTTCACGGGCTATACCTTTCTGGATATGACCGACGAGCTGCCCAAGACCGCCGCGCACTGGGCGGAGCTCGGCATCCACTTCGACGCCGTTTACACCGGTTTCATGGGCAGCGAGGCGCAGATGGACCTTGCGGCGGACTTTGTACGCACCTTCCGCCGCGACCGCTCGACGATCTTTATCTGCGATCCCGTGATGGGCGACCACGGCAAGATCTACAAGACCTATACGCCCGCGATGTGCGCGGGCATGACGCGGCTGGCGGAGCTGGCGGACGTGATCGTGCCGAACTTGACCGAGGCGGCGGTGCTGCTCGGCGAGGACCATTCCTTCGGCGCCCTGACGCATGACGAGGCAGGCTATCGCTCGGTCGTTGAGCGCCTGAGCCGGAACGGAACGCGCAGCGTGGTGCTCACCGGCGTGATGCTCCGCAAGGGCGAGATCGGCGCGTGCGTCTTTGACCGCACGAGCGGCGGGACGGAGTTTCTTTTCGACACGTTCATCGGCAAGGAGTTTCACGGCACCGGCGACGTGTTCGCGAGCGTGCTCACCGGCGCGCTCGTCAAGGGCAAAACGCTGCACGAGGCGGTGCGGCTCGCGGAGGCCTTTGTGCGCGAGTGCGCCATTCAGACCATGCCGCAGAACATACCGGCCCGCGAGGGCGTGGACTTCGAGCCGATCCTCTGGAAGCTGCACGAGGGCTTATAAAAGAGAAAACGGAAAGGATGTTTCCCGGGAAACATCCTTTCCGTTTTTTGTGGGTGCGGTCAGCGCGCCTCGAGCGCGGTGACTGCGTCGGCGAGCCAGTCGCCCTTGAATTCCTCGATGCGGCCCTCGTCGGTGAGCGCGGCGAGCTGCGGGTCGATGGGCATTTGGGCGAGCAGCGGGATGCCGTGCTTCTTCGCGGCCTCGGCGCTCTTGCCCTCGCCGAAGAGGTAAATTTTTCTGCCGCAGTCGGGACAGACGAGATAGCTCATGTTCTCCACAAGGCCGACGATGGGAACCGCCATCTTCTCCGCCATCTTCACGGCCTTCTCCACCACCATGCCGACAAGCTCCTGCGGGGAGGCGACGACCACGATGCCGGAGAGCGGGATGGACTGAAAGACGCTCAGCGTCACGTCGCCGGTGCCCGGCGGCATATCGACGAGGAGGTAGTCGACGTCCCAGAGAACATCGGTCCAGAACTGGGTGACCACGCCGCCGATGACGGGGCCGCGCCAGATGACGGGATCGGTCTCATCGTCGAGCAGAAGGTTGATGGACATGACCTCGATGCCGGTCGAGCTGACGCAGGGCAGGAGGGCATTTTCCGTGCCGACAGCCTTCTCGTGCATCCCGAACGCCTTCGGGATGGAGGGGCCGGTGATGTCGGCGTCCAAAATGCCGACGCGGTAGCCCTTGCGGCGCAGGCTGACGGCGAGCTGGCTCGTGACCATCGACTTGCCGACGCCGCCCTTGCCGCTCACCACGGCGATGACCTTGCCGACGCGGGAGGCGCTGTTCAGCGGCTGAAGAAGGCTCTGCGGTTCGGTGCGCTCGCCGCAGGACGAGCCGCAGGACGAACAATCGTGCGTGCATTCACTCATAGGGTAAAAATCTCCTTGGATATGATAATGTGTGGTTTACAGCCCCAGCAGGGCGGAGGCGATGGAAAAATAGATCAGCAGGGACAGAACGTCCACGATCGTCGTGATGAACGGGCTTGCCATGACGGCCGGGTCGAAGCCGAGCTTTTTGGCAAGCATCGGCAGCGCGCAGCCAATCACCTTAGCCACAAGCACCGTCAGCGCCATGGTGGCGCATACGACCAGCGCAACGAGGCAGGTGACATCCTTGTTGCCGAGCATCAGCCGGTCGACGAGCATGATCTTGGCAAAGCAGGCGGCTGCCAGCGAGATGCCGCAGAGCACGGCCGTGCGGATCTCCTTCCATACGACGCGCGGCAGATCGGAAAACTCGATCTCGCCGAGCGACAGCGAGCGGATGACCGTGACGGAGGACTGCGAGCCGGAGTTGCCGCCGGTGTCCATCAGCATGGGGATGAAGGCCGTCAGTGCAACCTGCGCGGCCAGCGCGCTT
>OLYK01000197.1_pt1 | contig 14710 bp, 9 predicted proteins | sample 1673651 | NCBI WGS metagenome assembly OLYK01 (sample SAMEA103958118, study PRJEB25191) | human gut metagenome | reverse complement strand
GTTCCCTGCGGTCACCCCGGGCTAATCATGACATCGGCCCTGTGGGCCTCAGACAGAAGGTCTCACCCTTGCGCTGTGCTGTAAATCGGCGTCCTGTCGGACGAGGCCCTGCGGGCCTCAGACAGAAGGTCTCACCCTTGCACTGTGCTGTAAATCGGCGTCCTGTCGGACGCCATATATCAGTCCTGGTCTCTCCGGGCACGCCTGCGCGGAGCTACGGCGTACCCGGTTACTGGTAAATCTGCGTCCTGGCGGACGCGTACCTGTGATATTTGTTGTGCGCCTTTAACCCTTCACCATACCCTTCTGAAAAAATCGGTCTCCGGCGGCGGGGATGCTGCCGGAGACCGTGGGTTATCTCCAAAATTCTATGTCGGGGTGGCGAGATTCGAACTCGCGACCCCCTGCTCCCAAAGCAGGTGCGCTAACCGGACTGCGCTACGCCCCGATGCGGCCTATCTGCAATAGACCACTGCAAAGGTACGCACTTTTTGTGATTCGGCCAAATTTTTTCGCATTTCAACACTTTTTACACTTTGTTTGTTAATTAAAGGCGATGAAATTTGTGTTTTACAACATATTTTTATAGTTTTGCGGAATATTATAAGATTTAGAGGTTTCAAATCTTCAATTCGTAAAGATTTATGAGCATACCCTTAAGAAGCGCAACCAGCACCGAGGGACGCCGCATGGCCGGCGCCCGTGCCCTGTGGCGTGCCAACGGCATGACAGAGGAGCAACTGGGGCGTCCGATAATAGCCGTGGTCAACTCGTTCACGCAGTTTGTGCCCGGCCACACCCATCTGCACGAGGTGGGACAGATTGTCAAGGAGGAGATTGAGAAGCAGGGCTGTTTTGCGGCCGAGTTCAACACCATAGCCATCGATGACGGCATTGCCATGGGGCATGACGGAATGCTGTACTCGCTGCCGTCGCGCGACCTGATAGCCGACTCGATCGAGTATATGGTCAACGCCCACAAGGCCGACGCCATGGTGTGCATCTCGAACTGCGACAAGGTGACCCCCGGAATGCTGATGGCCGCTATGCGCCTGAATATACCCGCCATATTCGTGTCGGGTGGGCCGATGGAGGCCGGTCGTGTCGACGGACGCGAGGTAGACCTGGTAGACATCATGGTCGAGAGCGCCGACGAGACTGTGGCCGACGAGACTGTGGCCAAGCTGGAGCGCCACGGGTGTCCCACCTGCGGGTCTTGCTCGGGTATGTTTACAGCCAACTCGATGAACTCGCTCAACGAGGCCATCGGACTCGCGCTGCCCGGCAACGGCACGGTCGTGGCCACGCATGCCAACCGCACCGAGCTGTTCCGCAAGGCTGCGCGACGCATTGTCGAGAATGCCTATGCCTACTATCGCGACGGTGACTGCTCTGTGCTGCCGCGCTCGATAGCCACACGCGAGGCCATGCTCAACGCCATGACCCTCGACATAGCCATGGGGGGCTCGACCAATACCGTGCTGCATCTGCTGGCGATTGCCAACGAGGCCGGGGCCGATTTCACCATGGACGACATAGACCGCCTGTCGCGCCGCACACCGGTGCTGTGCAAGGTGGCTCCCAACTCGAAATATCATATCCAGGATGTGAACCGCGCCGGAGGCATACTCACCATAATGAAGCAGCTTGCCGACGCCGGGCTGCTCGACACATCGGTGGGTCGTGTCGACGGCCTGACCCTCGGCGAGGCCATAGACCGCTGGGCCGTGGGTGGCAAGGATTTCTCGGACGAGGCCGACGAGCTGTGGAAGAGCGCGCCCGCCAACCGCCGCACCACACGCATGGGTGACCAGATGACATACTACTCTGAGCTTGACACCGACCGCGCCCACGGGTGCATCCGCGACGCGGCGCACGCATACGTGGCCGACGGAGGCCTGGCAGTGCTCAAGGGGAACATCGCCGCAGACGGCTGTGTGGTCAAGACCGCCGGGGTGGACGAGTCGATATTCCGCTTCGAGGGCCCTGCCAAGGTGTTTGACTCGCAGGAGGCTGCCGTCGAAGGGATACTGCGCGGCGACGTGCGCAGCGGCGACGTCGTTGTCATAGCCTACGAGGGGCCCAAGGGTGGCCCTGGAATGCAGGAGATGCTCTATCCCACATCTTATATCAAGAGCAAGCACCTGGGCAAGGAGTGCGCCCTCATCACTGACGGGCGCTTCTCGGGTGGCACCTCAGGCCTTTCGATAGGGCATATCTCGCCCGAGGCAGCCGCCGGAGGCAACATCGGCCTGGTGCGCGACGGCGACATCATAGCCATCGACATCCCCGCGCGCACCATCAACGTGCGCCTGACAGACGACGAGCTTGCGGCGCGCCGCCGCGAGGAGGAGGCCCGTGGCGCCGAGGCATTCACCCCCCACGGCAGGAACCGCACCGTGAGCCGCGCCCTGCGCGCATACGCCTCGATGGTCACATCGGCCGACAAGGGGGGCGTGCGCATCGTGCCCTGAGCAAACAATAACGACAGACATCATCACCTCTCTATCCTCAATGTCAACGAATATGAACAAGACCATCACAGGAGCCGAAGCAATGTGCCGTGCCCTGGTGGCCGAAGGGACAGACACTCTGTTCGGCTATCCCGGGGGTGCCATCATGTCATTTTACGACCAGCTATTCCACTATCAGGCCCTACTCCGACACATACTCACCCGCCACGAGCAGGGAGCCATCCATGCCGCCCAGGGCTATGCCCGCGCCTCAGGCAAGGTCGGTGTGGTGTGCGTGACGTCAGGTCCCGCCGCCACCAATGTCATCACCGGACTGAGCGACGCCACCGTCGACTCGACTCCGCTGGTGGTCATCACGGGTCAGGTCGGTGTCGCATCGCTCGGCACCGACGCCTTCCAGGAGACCGACGTGGTGGGCATCACGCAGCCTATCACCAAGTGGGCCTATCAGATACGCTCGGCCTCAGAGATACCGTGGGCCGTGGCGAGGGCATTCTATATAGCCTCGACAGGGCGCCCCGGCCCCGTGGTGCTCGACTTCACCAAAGACGCCCAGCTCGGCACGCTCGAGTGGGACTACAGGCGCATCAGCTATATCCGCTCGTACAATCCCGACCCTGACATCAATCCGGGTGCCGTGGCCGAGGCTGCCGCGCTGCTCAACCGTGCCGAGAGGCCCCTCATCGTGGCCGGACACGGCGTGATGATCTCTGGAGCCGAAGCCGAGCTCGCCGCATTGGCCGAGAAGGCCGACATACCTGTGGCCACCACACTGCTCGGCCTCTCGTCTATCCCTACGGGCCATCCGCTGAACAAGGGGATGGTGGGTATGCACGGCAACATAGCCCCAAACATGATGACCAACCGCGCCGACGTCATACTGGCCATAGGCATGAGGTTCGACGACCGTGTCACCGGTCTCACCGAGCGTTATGCCCCACAGGCACACATCATACATATCGACATCGACGAAGCCGAGTTCAACAAGAACATACATACCCAGACCCATATCCACGGCGATGCCCGCAAGGCACTGGGCGCGCTGCTGCCGCTGGTCAACAAATCGAGCCGTGCGGCATGGCTGGCCGAGTTTGACGCCCCGCGACATACCGAGGAGACCGAGGTGATGGAGCGCGAGCTGCATCCTGCGGATGTCCCCGAAGGGATGATGAGGATGGGCGAGGTGATAGCCGCCGTGGCCGAGGCATCGGGAGGGCGGGGCATCACCGTCACCGACGTGGGGCAGAACCAGATGATGGCGGCCCGATATTCGTCATACGTCCTTCCCAAGAGCTTCATATCGTCGGGAGGACTGGGCACCATGGGATTCTGTCTGCCCGCGGCCATCGGGGCCAAGATAGGGGCGCCGGACAGGGATGTATATGCATTCATGGGTGACGGCGGCTTCCAGATGACCATGCAGGAGCTCGGCACCATCATGGACTACCGTATCCCCGTCAAGATTGTGATACTCAACAACAATTTCCTGGGCAACGTGCGCCAGTGGCAGGCCATGTTCTTCGGGTCGCGCTTCTCGGCCACCCCGTTGCTCAACCCCGATTTCCGCATGATAGCCCAGGCATACGGTATCCCTGCCGAGGATTTGGGAGACCGCTCGCAGCTCAAGGACGCCGTGCGCCGCATGACCGAGGCCGAGGGGGCATATATGCTCAATGTCAACATCGAGCCCGAGGACATGGTGTTCCCGATGGTCGCCCCCGGGCATGCCGTGGACGACATACTCATCAACGTAAACGAAAAATATAAACTCTGAGCCCTATGCAGCAGCAACTCTTCACCATCAGCGTCTTCACAGAGAACCAGGTCGGGCTCCTCAACCGCATATCCATCATCTTCACGCGCCGGGGGCTCAACCTCGAGAGCGTGTCGTCGAGCGCGAGCGCCGTCGACGGCATACACAAGATGAACTTCTCGCTGCGGTCTGACCGCGCCACACTCGAGAAGGTGATAAAGCAGATAGAGAGGTGCATCGACGTGCTCAGGGCATATCTCTATACCGACGACGAGATAGTCTATCAGGAGATAGCCCTCTATAAGGTGCCGACACTCAAGCTGCTCGACGAGCCCAACCTCGAGCGTATCATACGCGAGCACAACGCCCGCATACTCGAGATAACGCGCGACTATACCGTCATAGAGAAGACCGGGCACGAGACCGAGACCCAGGCCCTGTATGACCTGCTTGTGCAATATGACATACAGCAGTTCATACGCTCGGGCAGAATCTGTGTCACCAAGTCGCCCACCGAGCATCTGGCACATTTCCTCGAGACACAGGAGGCCAGGCGCGTCAGGACAGAGGAAAAGGAACCCGAAAACCAATGAACGGAAACATATACTCATATCATTTCAGACTTACGGCGGCCGAGGTGGGCCCGCAGCTCGAGATGCCGCTGTCGTCGCTGGTGGTGGCAATCATCGACACCGCCACCGCGCATGCCAACGCCATCGGCATAGGCTTCGATGCCCTTAATCCCCACAATGCGTCGTGGGTACTGAGCCGCCTCTCTGTCGAGCTTGACGAGACCCCGAGGGTCAACGGCTCTTACCGCCTCGACACATGGGTCGAGAGTGTGGGGCGCCTCTCGTCAGACCGTGGCTTCGCGCTGTTTGACGAGGCCGACGGGCGCTGCATAGGGCGCGTCCACACCGTGTGGATGGCCATAGACATGACCACACGCCGCCCTGTAGACCTCCAGGCCGTGCTCGGCGACTTCAGCAACCGCATAGTCAAGCCAGAATATCCGTCGCAGTGTCCGCGCATCGCCCCGTTCCAGGACGAGGACACAGGCTATGACTATACCTTCAAGGTCTCGGACATAGATGTCAACTGCCACGTCACCACAAGGCGTTACATCGACCTCATCATCGACCTGCTCCCGCTGAGCGTCTACGACAGTAAGCGCATCGCGAGGTTCGGAATAGCCTTCAAGCACGAGGCCCGCTATTCGGAGACGGCCCGCATCTCGCTCAGGGGGGCCGACGCCCGCATCAGCACCGGCGACACCCTCTGCGCCCTGGCCACACTCGGGCTGGCCGACCGCACACAACAGTGAATATAAAATAACCCAATCCAAAATACAAAACCATCGACATTATGGCAAAACTTAACTTCGGCGGCGTAGAAGAGACCGTCGTTACCCGCGAGGAATTCCCCCTCTCCAAAGCACTCGATATACTCAAGGACGAGACCATCGCCGTGCTCGGCTATGGCGTACAGGGTCCCGGCCAGGGCCTGGACCTGCGTGACAACGGATTCAATGTCATCGTAGGCCAGCGCAAGGGCAAGACATATGACAAGGCCGTGGCCGACGGCTGGGTGCCGGGCGAGACCCTCTTCTCGATCGAGGAGGCTTGCGAGAAGGGCACCATCATCATGTGTCTCCTGAGCGACGCCGCCGTCATCGAGCAGTGGCCCGTCATCAAGAAGCATCTCACCGCAGGCAAGGCCCTCTATTTCAGCCACGGCTTCGCCATCAACTGGAGCGACCGCACCGGTGTGGTTCCCCCCGCCGACGTCGACGTCATCATGGTTGCCCCCAAGGGCTCGGGCACAATGCTGCGTGTGCTCTTCAAGGAGGGCAAGGGCACTAACTCGTCGTTCGCCGTATATCAGGACGCCACAGGCCATGCCCTCGACCGCTGTCTGGCACTCGGCATCGGCATCGGCTCGGGCTATCTGTTCGAGACCACATTCCAGCGCGAGGCCGTCAGCGACCTGGTCGGCGAGCGCGGCTCGCTGATGGGCGCCATCCAGGGTCTCTTCCTGGCTCAGTATGAGGTGCTCCGCGAGAATGGCCACACACCCTCCGAGGCATTCAACGAGACCGTCGAGGAGCTCACGCAGTCGCTCATGCCCCTCTTTGCCGACCGTGGCATGGACTGGATGTATGCCAACTGCTCGACCACCGCACAGCGCGGTGCCCTCGACTGGATGGGCCCGTTCCACGATGCCATCAAGCCCGTGGTACGCGAGCTCTATGAGGCTGTCAAGACAGGTAAGGAGGCCCAGAACTCGATCGACTCCAACTCCAAGCCCGACTACCGCGAGGGTCTTGAGAAAGAGCTGAAGGCACTCCGCGAGAGCGAGATGTGGCAGGCCGGCGCAACCGTGCGCACCCTCCGTCCCGAGAACGCCAAGTAAAAGAAAAATATCATTCGATACCAACAGCAGGGCTCCCCGTTGCCGTGAGGCAGCGGGGAGCCTGATTCTTTTGAGGGAAGGTAGTTGAACTATAAAAAACTATTTTGCCGGGAAGACCCTGTCGTTCTTGATGACCGGCGCGAGGGCCGCAAAGTGCTTGCGTGCGTCGGAGGTGGTGAGATAGCGGTCTATGATGTCGGCATGTCGCATGTTGTGCAGGTCGGTGCCGAGAAAGTCGACGTAGCCCTTCTCGATGAGTTGTTCGGCCACCTTCTTCTCCTCCTTGCCGTATGCCCCGGCCAGCGAGAGCACGTTAATCTGGAAATATGTGCCCGCGCGGTGCAGGTCGTCATATCGTGTCGACGAGCGGTCGTGATAGTAGTAGTATCTCTCGGGGTGGGCGAGTATGGGGCGCAGTCCCTTGATGCGCAGGTCGTAGAGGAACTGGTCGAGCTGCCAGGGCTCCTGGATGAACGCGTTTTCGACGAGTATGTAGTTGTCGGGCATGGTCTGTATCTGCCCGGCCTTCAGCAGCTCGCGGAAATAGTCGTCGATGCGGTTCTCCGAGGCACGTGTCACGTCGATGTTGTTGCCACGGCGGCGCAGCTCGTCGTGCAGCTCCTCGAGGGCCGGGTCGAGTATGTCGGGAGTGTTCTCGAAAGAGCACTCCGTGACGTGCGGTGTGGCTATGATGCGGCGTATGCCCCATCGCTGCATACGCTCGATAAGGTCTGCCGAGGTGTTTACATCGGGCGAGCCGTCGTCGACTCCGGGGAGGATATGACAGTGTATGTCGGTCGCGAACGGAAAGGTCACAGGCTCCTTCGAGCGTGAGAATATGCTGAATATTGACATAATCGTTGTGTTGATATTATATTATAACGCCTGCGGAGCCAAAAATATTGTCAGTGATATGCCTGTTTGTATCGCATTGCCTGTCAGTGCCTTGATAAAAAATCCACCAACTATGGCAATTATTTGGCGTGAGATATCGGCGTTGCCGTTAACTTTGCGCCATCATACCGAATCAACAACACAATGCGACACATCAAGAACCAGATCCGCAGCCTGGCCGCCATCGCGGCAGTTGTCTGCACACAGGGGGCCGACGCCCTGACATTCACATCGGCCGGAGCAGGAGCCGAATCAGTATATGCCGTATGGGAGCCCGTGCCGGGTGCCGTGAGATACGAAGCCTCGGTCTGCCCCGAGGGCGGCCCGGAGGCCTCAGCCGACATGCAGCTCGTGCGCCGTTATCCCGACGGTTTCCGGGTCGACATCCCCGGGCTTGCGGCAGGTGCATATTCACTCAGGATCGTGGCCCGCTCGGCCGAAGGCACACTGCTTGACGAAGGTGTCACCGACCCTGTCGTGACATGGCCTCATGTCCGCGAGGGTTTCGCCTTTGCGGGTGGGACGGTGCCGGGTGCGTATGATGCCGACGGAGTCCTCAAGGAGGGCGCCGATGTGCTCTATGTCTCAGCCGGGACAGTCAATACCGTCACGCTTGAGGTCGTCAAGGACAAGAAGGGGAACCGCGCGACGCAGACAGGACTCGCTGCCATACTTGAGGCCATAGGCAAGGGATTCCACAAGACTCCTCTCGCCGTGAGGATTGTAGGGACAGTGGCCGACACGGATTTCGATGGGCTGAAGGATGGCAACTATATCAACCTGCAGGGCAACAACAATACCGACCGCCGCCTCGAGAATGTGACCGTCGAGGGGATAGGCACTGACGCGACACTCTACGGATATGGCATCTGCCTGAAGCGCACGCATGCCATAGAGGTGCGCAATCTGGCCATAATGCTGTTCGGCGACGATGCCATATCCATGGATACGGACAACTCGGGGATATGGCTGCACAACATAGATTTCTTCTACGGACGTCCGGGGCGTGACGCCGACCAGGTGAAGGGTGACGGCAGCATTGACATGAAATACCGCTCGACAGACATCACCATCAGCTTCAACCATTTCTTTGACAGCGGCAAGGTGATGGGGTGCGGAGGCACCACGGGCGAGGACGAGAACCTGCGCATCACGTTCCATCACAACTGGTTTGACCATGCCGACTCACGCTGTCCGCGTTTGCACTATACCACGGCGCATGTCTACAACAACTACTATGACGGGGTGCCGGTCTACTGCATCGGCAACACCACCGAGTCGTCGGCCTTTGTCGAGTCAAACTATTTCCGCAACTGCAAGCGTCCGCTGATGATTTCCGGCCAGGGTACGGACGCCTACGACCCCAAGACAGGCACATATACCCTCAAAGGCACCTTCTCGGGACAGGCCGGGGGGATGACCAAGGCGTTTGACAATATGTTTGCCGGGAATACACCCAAGCTGGTATGGCACACTGAGCATCCGACACAGTTTGACGCCTATCTGGCATCCTCGCGCGACGAGCGTGTGCCCGAGAGCATTGTTTCGGTCAAGGGGGCATGGGCCTACTCGAATTTCGACACCGATGCCACGATGTATGCGAGTGTGCCCGACGCGGCTGCAGATGTCCCCGCGATTGTGACATCGCGCGCCGGACGTGTGGATGGCGGTGATTTCAAGTGGACCTTCGACAATGCCGTGGACGACGAGGACCATGAGGTGAACCGTCCGCTCAAGGAGGCCGTGACCGCATACGCAGGCCGGATGATAGCCATGCAGGGTGAGGACGGCTTCGGCGAGTCGGCCCTGACGTCAGTCCAGGCACCCTTCGGCGGTGAGGTCAGGATGTTTGACCTTAACGGACGTCGCCTCGACCCGGATTCAGATATCCGCGGCGTGGTCATCGTGTGCGACGGTGAGGGTGTGAGGAAGACTGTCAGGTAGCCTCGCGTGACCGTGCGGCATATTGCGACGGTGTCATGGCCATCTCGGCCTTGAAGCACCGCGAGAAATATTTCGGGTCGGAGAAGCCTACCATATAGGCGACCTCCGATACCGAATATTTTTCTGTGGCGAGATACCCGAGCGAGCGTTTGATGCGGTTCTGCCTTATGAAATCCACCGGCGAGAGCCCGGTGGTCTCTTTCATTCGGTTGTAGTATGCAGTGCGGCTCATCCCCAGATGGCGCGCCATATCCTCGACCACGAGGTCGGGGTTGTCGATATTGGCGTCGAGATACTCGAGCGAGGCGCTGATGAATTTCCTGTCTGCCTCGGCGGGGTCGGGTACCGTCTCGAGTTCCGCCGCACGGGTGTCGAGAGTGTCGCTGAGGCGCGCGGTCATCATCAGCAGCGAGTATTTGCGCTGCAGGGCGTTGCGCAGCCTCTTGTAGTGTATCACGGCCACGCACAGTGCCGTCACCAGAGCCACTGCCGCGAGGATTACCGTGAGCCGGAACCACCATGTCTCGGTGAAGCGGGGCGTCACACCGATGCCGAGCGTACCTGTCTGCGTCCATGTGCCGTCGCGCCCCTCGGTCTCGACAATGAGGCGGTAGGTGCCTGTCGGGAGGTCGTTGTATGTCACGGTGCCCTGTCCGGCGGGGGTATAGTTCCATCCCTCCTCGAGTCCGTCCAGGCGGTAGCGTGTCCTTGGCTCCGAGCGGCGTGCATAGTCCATGTCGGACAGCAGTATGGAGAAGCTGCGCCTGTCGGGGGCGAGCGTGAGGGCGTCGGGGTTGCTGAGGGGATGCACCTCCATGTCGTTCTGATAGAGTATGCCCGTGAAGATGCTCTTCCGTGTCCCCGAGCCGCGGGGAAGTGACCCGGGCGAGAATCTGAGGATGCCGTCGGATGTCCCGACGATGATTGTGTCGCCGAGAGATGCAGGTACCCCTTCGGCAAACGAGACCGGGGTGCCGAAATCGTCTGAGGTGAATGTGGTCATCGCTTCTCCCGAGACTGAGAACCGCGTCAGTGCGCCGTCAGAGACAACCCACAGGTCGTCGCCATGACTGACGGCACCTTTGATTTCGCCGTCTCCGGCAGCCGGGGGGAGTGGGAAACGGCTGAAACGCAACGAGTCTGACAGTAGGCTGCCGGATTCGATGCGGCAGATGCCGTCGCCATATACGCAGATGTAATATCGGCCATGTGACTCCATGACCCCCATCACGTCATTGCCCCTCAGTCCGTCGGGGCGTGTGGAGTAGCGGTTGAGGCAGTATGTCGGTGTGGCTGAGCGTGGAGCGTCGGTGGTGACGAGGCCGTCTGCCGTACCTATGACAAGGAGCCCGTCGCGGGTGGGGTGTATGTTGCGCACCTTCATCCCTGCGGGTTGCGCGGTGGGCATGGTGAAACGCCATCCCTCGGCACTCCTCGTGCCCACGGCAATCCCGTTGCCATACGACCCGAGCCATACGCGTCCGTCAGGGCCGAAAGCGATGTCGTATATCGAGTCGCTGTACAGGGTTCCTGCCCCGCGTGACAGCCGTCGGGTCTCATATCCTCCGCGTGGAGTGGGTGTCAGTATGTATAGCCCATCTCCTTTGGTGCCTATCCATATCGCCGAGTCGGGACTCTCGCGTATGACATATCCCGGTCCGGCATCGAGGGTATAGGCTCCGCATCTGATTTTTCCGGCACGTTCTGCTGTCCATAGCCGTCCATGCGAGTCAGCCGCGAGCGCGCGTGTCTCGCTCGCGGTGGTGTTGACCTCATGTCCGAACAGGTTGCCGTGGAAGCTGAGGCAGTCGGTGCCTCCCTGATGGAATACCCACAGATTGCCGTCGCTGTCGGTGAGGTATTTCTTTATCCCGTCAGGTGCATAGTGGGTGTCGGCATCCCTGCCGAACCGCATAGGGAGCAGCGCGCGGCTCTCCTCGTCGTATGCGCTCAGCACTCCTCCCCGCGGTTTCAGTATCACGGTGCCGTCGGCGGACTCGGTGATGAGCTGCGGGTTACGCAACGGTTGCGTGTTGCCGGAGGGGATTGCCGCCAGTCTCACGGAGCTTGCGTCGGACAGCGAGCCTATCAGGCATACACTGTTGCTGTCACCGAACCCCCATATCCGTCTGCGCGAGTCCTTGCTGAGATATATCACGGAGGTGTCCGAATATTGCCTGACAGAGCCGTCGGTGATGTTGACCGAATATATCCCCCGGTCAGTCGCCATGACGATGTAGTCTTTCTCCTGTCGGGTATAGCTCACTTTGACCCCGTATGGGGAGAGGCCGTCAATGCGCATGGCTGAGCCCGGCATGAACACGGAGCCGGATGATGTTATCAGGCACGTCGTGCCCCGTGGCGACTCCACGCGTATGTAGTCGCCGTCATAAAGTTTTCCACGGGTGTGGTTTAGCGCGCCACGGTCTGTCAGCACCCACTCGTGCCCGCTGTCATCGAGCGAGAAAGAGCGTATCTTGGTCGCCCCCCTGACAAGCTCGCCCGGAGTAGCCGCCATCAGTATCCCGCCTGTCGGGTCTGAGTCTGAGAGACGGGCTGACGCACCGTCGCGGAACAGTATCCATGTGTGGCCGTCGCGCAGTGGCGTAACGCTCTTCACAGCCCTTCCCGCGAGGGCCGGGTCGGTGTCTGTGAGGTTGACGAAGGTGAAACTGTCCGGCCTGAACAGGAAAAGCCTGTTGTCTGACGACACGCACCAGATGTCTCCCTCGGAATTTATCTTGATATTGTATATCCTGTTTGAGTCGATGGTGCCGTCAGAGAGCTGTATCGGCCTGAAAGTGTGTATCCTGTGGCCGTCATATCGCAGAAGGCCGTTCCATGTCGCGAACCACATGAACCCGTCGCTGTCCTGCTGTGCGTTGGATATGTGACTCCCGGCCAGCTTGTCGGCGTCGGGCAGGGCGTTGAGCCTCCCCGCAGGCACCGCGCCCGCAGCGTCTGCCACAGCTATGGCAATCAGTATGATAAGCGACAAGACGTGTCTCATGGTTATTCCTCGGTCATGCCGGGTTGCATGATGTGCGACACGAGCGAGTTCATATATTCCTCGAGCCATGTGTAGCCTGACGGGGCGGTGAGGTTGCGGTCGGCGGGGTTGTTGGGGTCGAGGCCGTGGCCGGTTTCCCACGCATCGGGAATTCCGTCGCCGTCAGTGTCTGCCGGAGGGGTTGCCTGTCTCAGTTCCGGCCATCCGCGCGAGCCGTCGGCATAGACCACCTGTTGCTGCGAGTCGATTATGCCGTCGGGAGTGTATGACACTGTGCCGTGGCGTACGTCGTCGGTCACTGTGCGGTCATATTCGTCGCGGTGCAGCGATGCTCCGGCCAGGTCGAGCACGAGCTCGTAGGCTTTGGCCGCGCTGTGTGTCGTCACGGGCGCGAATGGCATGGGGGCCTCCAGCTTTATCCGCGAGGCAATCCCGTCGTCCCAGTAGTTGTCAAACTCCCCCGGGGTGATATGTCTGACCACCCCGGTATTCCAGTTGTCCTCGTTGACGGCGGGGTATGAATGGTTGACATTCCCCGATACGAAAAACTGTCCCCACTTGTGAAGCATGGGTACCCATACGTTCCATCCGACCTTTATCTTGGTGTCACCCACGGTTATTGTCGAGTCTGACATATCTATCACATGTCTCCGCCCCGCGATTACGGCCAGGTTGTGGCCGTCGGCGGGAGTGCCCTCGCGTGTGGCCGTTATGTCGTCGGGTCTTATGGAGTCTCCTGTCAGTGCGTTCCAGTCTCTTGCCAGCCTTCTGGTGTTGAGGCAGTAACGCAGGGTGCGTATGCCGGGGTTCGCTATCTTGTCGGGCATGGTGTTCTCCTGTGCCGAGGGCCTGAAATAGTTGTTGACGATGTTGACGGTCATCCCTTCGCCGCCATAGCAGCCGCCGCTGCCGTGGTTGTATATGACATTGCACCGCAGGTCCATGCGCTCGTCGGTCTGTGTGAAGGGGCTCGGACCCAGGCGCGGTGTGCGCGACCTGTGGCACGACAGGAGGTTGTGGTGATAGCTGGCTCCGCTGCCGCCCCAGTTGCCTCCGTATCCGTGCTGTCCCTTGTGGTGTCCGCTGCTGTTGAGGCTGTGCGAGCCGATGCACCACTGCACGGTGCAGTCCCTCATGCCGTAGACCGAGATGCACTCGTCGATGCTCCAGCTCACCGAGCAGTGGTCTACCATGATGCCTGTCTGCTTGCTTCCGCCGAGACCGTCACCCTCGTGATGTGCCATCTGCCTGTCGCCGAGCCGGAACCGCATGAACCTGACTATGGTGTTGTCCGCCTGGATGAGGAAAGGGTAATCGGCTATGCACACCCCGTCGCCCGGCGCCGTCTGCCCGGCTATGGTGACATCAGGATTCTTGAGCCGGAGCTGAGATTTGAGGAAGATAGTACCGGAGACATCGAAGACTATGGTGCGTGGCCCCTGCTGCATGCAGGCATGCCTGAACGAGCCCGGCAGGGTGTCATCGTCAAGGCGTGTGACGTGGTAGACCTCTCCGCCGCGTCCGCCGGTGACATACATTCCGAATCCCTCGGCGCCCGGGAAAGCAGGGAGCCGCTCTCCGTTCTCTGCCCCTCGGGCTGCGACGTCCGCACCCATGAAGAGGCTGAGGACAAAGGCAATTATACCGTATTTCATGATATGTGATGATTTAAGGTGAAATTTTACCCTACAAAAATAGCGATAATTATCGTCATGGCAAGCGAGATAAGACTACATGAATAGATTTTATTATAAAAAAGGTTAAAAACATATTTTGAATTTGTTTTCTTAAAGATATGTAAATATATTTGTGAATTGACTCCGCTGTTTTTTCTGTTCCAATACTTTAGGGTAGATAATATGGTGGCTATAATTAAAGAATCCTTATACTTTCATCTTTTATGGCAACAATATTGCTAACTCAAGACAATATAGAAGCGGCATTGAAGATGGCCGCAGGAACCTATTTTATCATAGAAAATACGATAGTGCTACCTTCCCCTGAGGTTGTTTTTCCATCCAATTCCGTATTGGAGTTTCGCGGAGGATCATTACATGCGTTGAATCTTACCAGTATTAATCTGAACAATTCAGAGGTTGTTGCTGCCGCTTATTGTATCTTTGACAAGGATACAGATGTGCGGGGATTTGCGAATGCGATGATTCACACCGAATGGTTCAACGATCGCGAAAATGGGATGGCGGAACATGAGGCTATCAACAA
>OLYK01000196.1_pt1 | contig 14748 bp, 9 predicted proteins | sample 1673651 | NCBI WGS metagenome assembly OLYK01 (sample SAMEA103958118, study PRJEB25191) | human gut metagenome | reverse complement strand
GCAAAAAGGGCTTGAGGGGAGGGAGGACCCCTCTGCTGGCGCGAGAGCGGTCCTCCCTCCCCTCAAACTCCCCGCCCTCTCCCCAGCGCGCTTTGCCAGGGGATGGGGATGAAGGCGTGGGACGCGCGGAGGATACGTTCCGCATGCCTGTGTCAGAGAGGGAAAGGGCAGGGAAACGCTGTCTTCGGGCATCGCCAGCAACGCGCGACCGGATGGCGGCCAGGCCGTGCCCGTTACGACGAAGGAAGTTACGGGCATCGCCAGCAACGCGCGACCGAATTGCAGCCAGGCCGTGCCCCGTCTTTTACAGATACGGCGAGAACAGCCAGCAGGCGGCGTCACGCAGCTTGAGAATCAGGGAGCGCTGCTTCAGGTCCTTCAGGGTCACTTCGCGGCTGCGGGCCATGGTCATGTCCATGTGCAGGGCCATGGCGGTATGGAATTCGGGGTCGAAGACCTCCATATTCAGCTCGAAGTTCAGGCGCATGCTGCGGGCGTCCAGGTTGGCGGAACCTATCTGGCAGTAATAGCCGTCCACGGCCAGCAGCTTGGTGTGGGCAAAGGGCGGCGGCTGGAACCACACGCGCACGCCCGCTTCCAGCAGGACGGGCAGCAGGCGGAAGGTGGCCCAGTGGACGAAGGGCAGGTTGTTCTTGCCGGGCAGGACCACGCGCACGCTGACGCCCCGCTGGGCCGCGCTGCGCAGGGCGGCGATAAGTTCGTGCGACGGCAGGAAATAGGGCGTCATGATGCGCACCGTATGCTGGGCGCTGCTGATGACCCCGCAGTACAGGTCATTGAGCGGGTCGGCCTCGGTGCCGGGGCCGTCCAGCACCATGCGGCACAGGCTGTCCCCGGACATGATGTTGCTGCTGGGCGGCAGGTCGCGCTGGTCGAATTCGCCGGTGGCGAAGCCCCAGTCCAGCAGGAAGGCCCGGCGCAGCTGGTCCACGATGGGGCCCTCACAGCGGAAATGCAGGTCCTGCACGCCGCCGGGATGTTTGCCGAGGACGTGGTTGTCGGCGATGTTCATGCCGCCGGTGAAGGCCGTATCGTCGCAGACGAGCAGCTTGCGGTGGTTGCGCAGGTTGATGCTGAGGCTGGGCGGGAACAGGCGGGGCGGCAGGAAGCGCGCCAGCTTGCCGCCGGCCCTGGGGATGCGCTTCCAGGGCTTGTGCAGCGAATAGACGGTACCGCCGAAGCCGTCCACCAGCAGGCGCACATCCACGCCGCGCCGGGCGGCATGGCACAGGGCCTCGGTGAAGCTCTCGCCCACGCTGCCGCCGCGGAAGATGTAGGTGGAGAGGAAGACCTGCCTGCTGGCCCGGTTGATGGCGCGCAGCATGGCCGGATAGGCCTCGTTGCCGTTACGCAGGGGCAGGATGCCGTTGCCGTTGCACAGGGTCTGGCCCGTCAGGCGGCGCCCCAGGATCTCCAGGGGCCACTCCTGCGGCGGCGCGATGGCCGTGCGGTGGCAGACGACCTCGGGATGGTGGGCGTAGTCGGGTTCGATGGCGGCCATTTTGCGCATGAGGCGGGCCGCCAGGCTTTCGGCACGGCTGATGCCGAACAGGCAGTACAGCACGATGCCGACGCCCGGCAAAAAAAGGACCGTCACGATCCAGCCCAGCGCCGAGCGCGGATCGCGCTTGTGGAGCAGGGCATGGCAGACGGCCCCCCAGGACAGAAGGTGCGCTGTCACAAGGCCTAATGTTCCCAGTGTCAGCACGGCGGATCGCTAGCGGCGCACAGCCAGCAGCGGGATGTCGGTATTGCGCAGCACGCGCTCGGTGATGGAACCGATGAGCATGTCGGCCAGGCCGTCACGGCCGTCGGTATACATGACGATCATGTCCACGCCTTCTTCATGGCCCACGGTGACGATGGTATCGGCGGGCAGGCCTTCACGCACGATGCAGCGGCAGGCCACGCCGTCCTGTTTCAGCGCTTCAGCCAGCGGCGCCAGCAGGGTCTCGCCCCTGGCGGCATCGGAGCGTTCCAGTTCGGTATGGGCGGCACCGCCCACCAGCTTGGGCAGGGCTTCGGTCACATGCAGCAGGATGATCTCGCCGGAGCACAGGGTCCTGGCATGGCGCAGGGCCCTGGAAGCGCGTTCGCCGGAATTTTTGCCGCTCACGGGCACGAGGACACGTTGGTAGATCATGTGGGCTCCTTGGATTGGGATGATTGCCCAGGAGGGCATTTCAAAGAAGCATTTTCGCACGACAGGACGATTTGTGCAAGGTCTGCCGGGATGCGGCCGCAAAAAAGCCTGTTCCGGGGGAACAGGCTTTGTGGAGGCGATGGTGCGGCAACGGCCTACTGGCGGACGACCAGCACGGGCAGCGGCGTGCTGCGCAGCACATGCTCGGTGATGGAGCCGAACAGCTTGTCGGCCAGGTCGTCATGCCCGTCCGAGAACATGACGATGGCTTCGGCGTCCATTTCCCTGGCGGTCTTGACGATGGTCTCGACGGGCAGGCCGTGAAGGATGACGGTCTGATGGGCGATGCCGGCATGGTCCAGTTCGGCCGCAAGAGGCGCCAGGAGGGCTTCGGCCTTGACGGTGACGTCCTGCTTGTCGCTCGTGAGGTTGGGCATGGGGGAGCCCACGCTGGGCGCCACAGCATGCAGCAGGATGATCTCCCTGGGATCCAGCTTCCTGGCCTGGCTCAGGGCCTTGAGGGCACGTTCTCCGGAATGCTTGCCGCTCACGGGCAGAAGGACACGTTCGTAACTCATGTGGACTCCTTGCATAAAATAAGAGATGGCCCTTGTGGGCGTGGAAGGTCCAGTCTGGCACGACTTGTCCCTTTGTGCAAGAGGGGCTGTCACCGCCTTTCGCGCCGGGGCCGGGAGGCAGCCAGGCCGGCCCGCGGGACCGGCCCCGTCAGGACCCCAGGGAGATGCGGTGGCGTTCCACCGCCGTGGCCAGTTCGGGCAGCAGGTCGGTCACGGCCTGCAGGTCCTTGGCGCGTCCGGCGCTCTCCACACAGCGCGCCATGCGGCCCAGTACCCGGAAACCGTAACTTTCGGCCTCGGCGGCCAGACGCCCGGCGGCATCGGCCACCAGATGCAGGCGGCGCTGTTCCAGGGCATAGCCGGCCTCCGCCAGATATTTGTCCATGCGCCACATGAGGGCGGGCAGCGGATCCTCGGGATCGTCCGGCGGCTGGGGCCGCTGGGGCATGGGCGGCACGGGCACGCGCGGCGCGGGGGCCGCGGGCCGGGGAGCTGTCCGGCGTTCGATCCAGGGGTTGGCCGCGGTCGGGATCTCTGCCGCGGCCTCGGGCGACTTTTGCTGCGGTCCTTCCTTTTTGGGGATGGGACGCGGGGTGCCCTGCCGTTCCTGCACGGTCGCGGCAGGGGCCTGCGGGCCCTTGTCCTCCTCCCTGTCGTCCCGGGGCTGGCTGCTCCCCGTGTGGAAACGGGAAAGGAAGCGCATCAGGGTATTGGCCGCCGCCCTGGTCCGGCTGGTCTCCTCCCGGCCGCTGGCAAGGAGGGTGGTGCTGTCCGGCGTCATGTCCGGCAGGCTGGAAACGTCCTTGCTGCCGGGCACGGCATGGGGAGCCTCTTCCACAGGAGCGCCGGGGAAGGCGGGCTGCGTGCCGGCGGCCGGGCCGGAGCCGGGGCCCTTGCGGGGCGGCGGCGTGATGAGGGCCGATTTGTCCGTGGGCACCAGACTGGGCTTGCCCAGTTTGCGGGCGATCTCGTCCGGGCTGACGTCCCGTCGCAGGGGACGGACCGTGACCACGGTCTCCACCGGGGCGGACGCCGCTTCCTCCCGCCGGGGGACAGGACGGCTGACCGGTGTGCCGATGGGCATGGGCTCGCCCACCCATTCACCGGCATGGCGCAGGCTGGGGCTCACATAGCCGCCGGCAAGGGGACGCGCCGCATCGGCTGAAGGGAAGGCCGGAGCGGGCCGGGGGGCCTCGGCGGCTTCGTCCTGCGCGGGGCTCGGCATGTCAGCGTCGGCCTCTGTTTCCGCAACGGCTTCCTCCGTGCTGTCCGCTGCGTCAGAGGAGGCAGCGGGGCCATCGGCCGGAGTGGCGGCATCCGCCGTTCCCTGCTGCGGCAGGGCCTCTTCCTGCGGCGCTTCGGCCGTCGGAGCTTCTTCTTTTTCTTCCTCCAGCGGGGCTTCCTGCGTCGCCGCGTCATCCATTGCCGCCACCGGCACGGACGGGAAGTCCGGTGCCGTGGGCGCGGGGGCCGGGCCGTCGTCTTCGGCCGCTTCGGGAGCGGCGCCGTTTTCCTGCACAGGGCTGTCCGCGGGCGCAGGCGCCACCGGCTGCGCATCATCGGCCGCCGATGCTTCGGCAGCTTCCGCACGCACAGCGCCGGACTGTTCGTCATCAGCGGGCAGGGGCTGTTCGGCCTCAGGACGGGCGGTCTGCGCGACAGGGGCGACAGGGGCATCACGGCGCATGTCGTCCGTCAGGCTGAGGGGCGCCGCCGGAGCCGCCTCCGCCCCGGCAGATGCCGGAGCAGCGAACAGATCCGGCAGGTCTCCGCCTGTCGCGGCCTGTGCGGCCGGGACCGTCCGCTCCGGCATGTCATCGGTGGACAGGAGCAGGTCGGGCATGCCCTGGTCTGCCTGGGGGGCGGCCACAGGGCCGAACAGGTCGGGCAGAGGGGCGTCGGCCTGCCTGGTCTCGGGCAGGGGCGCGCCGAGGTCGGCCACATCGTCATGGCTGCCCAGGATCTCCAGCACGGTCTCGCGCAGGGCGTCTTCCGAGACGGGCAGGGTCAGGGCATGGCTGAAACCGGCGTTGGCCAGCGCATCCCACTGGCTCTGGTCGGGGGTCAGGGCCACGGCCCCGAAGGGGCCTGTCCTTTCGGCAAGGCCGTGATAACGGCGCAGCATCGGCGCGGCTTCCACAGAGGCCTCGGGACCGCAGACCAGCAGCACCGTGGCCGGTGTCCCGCCCCTGCGGGCCCCGGCGGCCAGTCCGTGGGCCAGGGTGCCTGTCTCGCGGCAGGTGCAGGGCAGGTCGCGCAGCATGGCGCCCAGCTCGCGACGGGTGGCGGCATCGGGAGCGCAGACCAGGACCGTGGGCAGGTCGTCGGCAGACGCTTCCGGGAGCTGCAGCTGCAGGGTGAAGATGACGGACGTGCCGCGGGGGCCGCTCTCCACGCCCAGGAAGCCGCCGTGGGCCGAGGAGAGTTCCCAGATGCGGGCCAGGAGCGGCGCGGAGCGCTGTTCCGGGGGCAGGCCCGTGCCCGTGTCACGCACCTGGAAGAGCAGATGCCCGGGATGTTTGCTGTCCGGCACATGGCGCACGGCAAAATGGACCTTGCCGCCCTTGCTGGCCCGCACGGCATCCTCCAGCAGCAGACGGAGCGTCTCCTCCAGGTCCCCGGCGGGGCCTTCGTAGCGCTGTTCGAGGTCGGGCGGGACATGCCAGCCCAGGGCGATGCCGGATTTTTCGGCCAGCGCGCGGCAGTGTTCATGCGTTTTTTGCAGCATCCGGCGCAGGTCGAAGGCGCGCGTTGCGGCGCGGGTGCCGTCCGTGGGGGCCGGTGCCGCAGGCGCGGCGGCATCACTGGCCGGGTCGTGCAGCAGACGCAGGGCCTGCCGGGCGCGGCGTCCCATGCCCTCCACACGGGAACGGACATCATGCGGCAGGGAGCATTGCTCCAGCTGGCGGTTCTGTTCCACGAGCTCGCGCAGGGGCACGGCAAGGGCCTGTTCCAGACGCCGGATGGCCGTGGCGGAGGCGCTGTCGGCCTCCACGGTGGCCGGTGCGGGGGCAGGCTGGCTGAGGCCGGTCATGAGCGGCAGGGTGTTGCCGTCGGTATCCAGCAGGCGCAGGTTGGGATCCGTGATGGTCTGGCTCTGGGCGGAGCGGTCCGGTGCCGTGGGATCGGCGGGCCCGGCGGCGGCCGTCTCCGTTTCGCGGCCGGGGGCGCTCATGCCCGCGATGATCAGGGCGCTGAGGGCCGTCCCCCACAGGGGCAGGGTGCCCTGGACGAAGGGCGGGAGCAGGGTCCCGAAATCGAGGACGGCCAGACCGGCCCCCAGCGCGGCCACAAGGCAGCCCAGCAGGAAGCGGCGGGCGCCCGGTACGCCCATGAGCCAGGCACCGAGCGTGGTGGGCACGAAGATCAGGGCCAGCATGGGCCAGAGCGGCAGATAGCGGCCCATCCAGCTGAAGTCGGGCCAGAGGGGCAGCAGGGCCAGCACGGCGCCGGGCAGGGAGAGCAGCAGGTACTGGATGTCCAGCAGACGGGAATGGCTGGCGGTCTGCATCAGGTGCCGGGCCAGATGGGCCAGGAACATGAGGGCCAGGCCGGGGGCCATGGCGCTGACGGCGTCGGCGGGCGTGATGTTGCCGGCCCCCAGATCCGGCCCGCCCAGCACGGCATGGGTCAGGGCGGCGCCCACATACAGGGCCGTCCAGAAGCGCCACTGGCCGCGCTCGGTGATGCCGCGCAGCAGGGCCAGCAGCATGACCACGGCCAGGGCCAGCATGACGCCGGGGCCGAGCAGGCTTTCCGGCGCGTCCGCCAGATTGTCCAGGCTGCGCAGGGTGGGCGCGAACCAGAGGGGCGGCTGCCCGTCCAGGCGGATATAGCAGATCTGCGGCGTTTCGCCGGGCAGGGGCAGGCAGAGCAGGTTGCGCCAGTTGGCCCGGTCCTCCTGCCAGGTGGTCTGGCGGGAAAGGGGGTCGATGCCGGGCGTGTAGAGGACGGCCCCGGCCGGGACGCCCTGGCCGAGGTCGAGCACCAGGGGGGCGGGACGTCCCGCCCCGGCGGCGGGGATCTCCAGCCGCAGCCAGGTCACGCCGCTGCTGCGGGGCAGGGTCCTGGGATGCAGGGGCCGGAAGGAGGACAGCATGCCCGGTGCGGCCACTTCTTCCACGCTCCTGTCACCGTCCGTATCCAGAAAAGCCGAAAGGTAGGGCAGGATGTCCAGCTGTCCCGCTGCGCTGCCCCGGGGCGTGGCGGAAAGGTCCGCGGGCAGGGCGGGCGTGGGCGCGGATGCCGGGGGCGGTGTCGGGACCGCCGGACAGGTGGCGGCCAGGGACAGGACGAGCAGGAGCGGGATGACGATCAGGGCCAGCCGGCGGGAGGCGGCCTGCGTGGGAAGAAGAGGGTGCGTCATACTTTTTTACCTTGAGGGGCGCCTCCGTCACGGGAGGAGGCGGCCCCGGGAAATGCCGGCACAGCGGCGGGAACAGGAAGGCCGGACCGGCGGTCTGCGCGCCACGGGGCCACAGGGGCCGGCGGGCTGCCCGGTCCCGGGGGACGGGGCAGCCCGCCGGATCAGTGCAGGTGCTTGATCAGCTCCGAGACGGGCGTCCCGTCAGGGGCGTGGGCGTTGGGATCGGCGGCCAGCAGCCTGCGCCAGGCGGCTTCGGCCTCGTCTTTGCGCTTGAGGTCGTAATAAAGGACGATGCCCTGGTTGAACAGGGCGTTCCTGTGCCCGGGCTGGACGCGCTCGGCCTCGCGGAAGGCCTTGAGGGCGTCGTCGAAGCGGTGGAGCTCGCGGTACATGATGCCCAGGTCGGTCAGGACGTTGGCATTGCCGGGCTGCAGGCGCAGGGCGTTCTCATAGGCCGTGACGGCCGCGGCGGGGTTCTGGTTGTCGAACTGGAAGTTGCCCAGTTTGATCCAGTTCTCCGCCTTGCCGGGTTCCTTGACCACGGCTTCCTGCAGCTTGAGCAGGGCGCTGTTCAGTTCGGGAGAAAGGGCGGTCTTGGCCTGCTGCGGGGGCGCCGCCTGCTGCTGCGGGGCGGGCTGCTGGGCCGCAGCGGCCGCCTGGGGACGGGGAGCGGGGGCCTGGCGGCTCTCCATGAAGCCCGGCAGCATGCTGCCGATGCACAGGCCCAGGGCAAGGGCCACCACCACGCTGACCAGGCAGGTGGTGAGGGAAACGGTGGTGACGCGGGCCGGGGCCGCCGCCCGTGCCTGATCCTGTGCGGGGGCCTGGGCTTGGGGCCTGGCGGGCGCGGGCTGCTGGGAAGTCTTCTTTTTGGCCATGATCGCTCCTCTGCGTGCGCGGGGCGGCCGCCGTCACGGCGGCTTTGCCCTGTGCGCTGTTCCTTGGGCTGTGAAAGTGGGGGCAAGAGTAGCCGCAGGCAGGTAAAGAGGCAAGTCTGCCCTGCCTGCGGCCCTGTCCGGCATTGGTGCCGGGCCTAGCTGAAACTGAGGGTGGCCCGGCCCTGCTTGAGCATCATCCGGGCCAGCGGCAGGTCGCGCCACCACAGGGCGGCCTCGTTGCCCGCAAGGCCGGTCTGGCGGCTCTGGCCGCTGAGCAGGGCCGTGATGTCGCTGATGTCGTCCAGCACCAGGCTGTGCGCCGGGTCGGGGACGGCGGGCAGCAGGCAGCGCAGGCGGGGCGCCATGTGCAGGCGGCCGCCCGCCATGCGGCCCAGCAGGGCCCCCTGCCAGGTGAAGCCCGGCGGCAGCAGCACGTCGGCATGGGCCGGGATGAAGCGCACCTGCTCGCCGTAGATGCGGGCCTCGCCGGCGGGCAGACGGCCGGGATCGCAGCAGGGCCCGGCCAGGGCGCTGCGGGGCACCACCTGGCCCAGGGGCAGGGCCGGACGGGCGTCGCGACGGTTGCGGCCGCGGGCCGCGTTGCGGGCGGCCGTGCGCGCATCGGGCCCGGCCGGGACGGGCGGCAGTTCGGGCAGGGGGGCGTCCGCTGGCTTGCGCAGCAGGGCCACATAAAAGCCCTGGGCCGCCGAGCGTTCGCCGTCCACGCGCAGGGTGCCCTCGCCGCCGGGGCGCTGTTCCCAGACGAAGCCCTCGAACGGCGTCAGGGGCTCGCGCACCAGGCCCAGTTCCTCTTCGGCAAAGCGCACCTGCGCTTCGTTCTCGTCATCGTTGGTGGTGCAGGTGGAGAAGACCACCCGGCCGCCGGGACGCAGCAGACGCGCGGCATGGGCCAGCAGCAGCCGTTGCAGGCCCACCAGTCCCTTGAGCTTGTCGCCCTGCCAGAGATTGAGGACCTGGGGGTTCTTTTCCACCGTGCCCCAGCCGGAGCAGGGGGGATCCAGCTGGATGGCGTCCCAGGTGCCGGGCGTCAGGGGCAGGGCCTGGCCCTCGAAGGAACAGGTGCCCACATGCGGCAGGTTGCAGGCATGCAGGTTGGCCCGCAGGGTGGCCAGGCGGGCGCGGGAAAGCTCGTTGCCCAGCACGAAGCCGTCCGGGCCGGTGAGCTGGCCCAGGAAGCCCGTCTTGCTGCCCGGGCTCGCGCACATGTCCAGCACGGCCTCGCCCTGCCGGGGCGCCAGGGCCAGGGGCGGCAGCATGGAAGACCTGTCCTGGATGTAGATGTAGCCGAAAAAGGCGGCCAGCGAGGAGCCCAGGGGCCGCGGTTCGCACAGCAGACGACGGCAGAAGGGCGAGAAGGGCTCGGGTTCGAACGCATAGCCCTGGGCGTGCAGCAGGTTCTCCACCTGCGGCATCTGCTCCGGCGGGCAGACCAGACGGAAGGAACGCCCCGAGGGGCGGGAAGGATTGGCGGTGCTCATGGGCCTTTCTTATCTGTTCCGTCTGGAGGGGGCAAGAGCGTCCGCCGCAGGGCCCGGCAGGGAGTTGGCCCGCAGCGGGGCGGCGGATACGGCTTTCAAGTTGCGCGGCAGGCCAAGTGTCGCTATAGTTCCGGTGCCGCAGGCTGTACGGTCCCCGCCGCGACAGCGGCAGATCCTCCGGCCCGGGCGAGCCCTCCCTTCGCGAGGGCGGTCGACGTACGCAGAGAACTGCAAGGAGATTTTGAATGAAATTTGCCATGAAGCTGGCGTTTGCCGCCTGCCTGATGCTGGTGATGGGCCTCCAGGCCCAGGCTGCCCAGGCCAAGTCCTTCGTACTGCTGCCGTTTGAGGTGCACGCGCCCCAGAACTACAGCTACCTGTCCAAGGCTGTGCCTTCCACGCTCATGGGCCGCCTCAGCGCCACGGGTGCCACGGGCAGCATGGGCCCCCGCGCGGCCGGCTCCGCTGCCGAGGCCCGCAAGTTCATCGGCGGCGCCGACTACGCCCTGTGGGGCACGGTGAGCGTCATGGGCAATGACTGCACCATCGTCCTCAACAGCGTGGACAAGAAGGGCGCCACCTGGAGCCAGACGGCCCAGGGCCCCATGAGCGGCCTGAACGCCACCGTGCAGCGCCTTGCCGGCGCCTTTTCTTCCGAAGTGCTGGGCGTCGCCAGCGCCGCCGCTGCCGGCCGCGCCGGCCGTTCGGACATCATCCGCAACGAGACCGGCCAGACCGAATCCTACCTGAACCCCCAGTTCCGCTATCAGGGCAACTCCGCTGACGGTTCCCGCATCCGCAGCCAGCGCCTCAAGGACGAGATGGTGGACATGGCCGTGGCCGACTTCAACGGTGACGGCCGCAACGAGATCGCCATCCTGCATGACCACCGTCTGGTCATCTACAAGTGGGGCAACGACGGCCGCCTGGGCAAGCTGGGCGAGATCACCATCTCGCGCAGCAACCTGAACTTCTCCATGCGTGCCATCGACCTCAACCGTGACGGTGCCAAGGACCTGGTGGTGGCCACCTTCGAAGAAGAGAGCAACCGCCCCTACTCCTACTTCTACAGCTTCCGCGGCAACAAGTTCACGGAAGTGGCCAAGCGCTGCTCCTATTTCGTCAGCGTCATCAACCTGCCGCCTTCCTACCAGCCCACGCTGGTGGGCCAGGGCTGGGACTCCATCAAGCTCTTCGCCCCCGGCGTGTACATGATGGTCAAGCAGAACGGCACCTATGTCCTGGGCCAGCGCATCAACCTGCCCAGCGGGGCCAATGTCTTCAACGTGGCCTGGATCCCCGGCAAGAACGGCGACCAGCTGGTCATGCTGACCGATGACGAGCGCCTGAAGATCTTCCAGGGCGCCAACCAGACCCTGATCCACACCACCATGGAACGCTTCTCCGGTTCCGCCACCGGCATGGAGCACTACAAGGGCATGCCGGGCCTGGGCGTGGACCGCAACTACCAGATGCCCAGCAAGTACTTTGCCCCCATGCGTCTCATCGTGGCCGACATCGGCCATACGGGCGAATATACCCTGCTGGTCAACAAGCCCATCTCCACGGCGGCCCAGATTTTCGACCGCTACCGCTACTTCCCCCAGGGCGAGATCCATGCCCTGTTCTGGGACGGCGTGGGCCTGGGCCTGAAGTGGAAGACCCGCCGCATCCGCGGCTCCGTGGCGGCCGTGGATCTGGCCGACTTCAACAACGACGGCACCCTGGACCTGGTGGTGGGCCTGAACACCTCGCCCGACCTGGGTGTGGGCAGCCGCCAGTGCCTGGTCACCGCCTATCCGCTGGACGTGTCGCAGATGAACCCCAACGCGCCTGCCGACCTCAGCGACTTTGAAGTGACCCCCAACTACTAAAACAAGAGGATGCAGCCCCGTTCCGTGTCGCTGCGGCGCGGGACGGGGTTTTTTCAGCAGCTCCGGCTGCCGGAAAGTGTTCCGTATGTCTATTTTCAGGGAGGAGAGGTTGTGCGCATCCTGGTTATCGGTTCCGGCGGGCGTGAGCACGCCCTGGTGTGGAAGCTCAAGCAGAGCCCTCGGGTAAGTGAAGTGTTTGTGGCCCCCGGCAACGGCGGTACGGCCCGTGAGGGCGCCATCAACGTGGCGGTGGACGCCGGAGACCTGGACGGCCTGGTGGAACTGGCCCGCAAGGAAAAGATCGACCTGGTGGTGCCCGGTCCCGAGCTGCCCCTGACCGGGGGCATCACCGACCGCATGCGCGAGGCCGGCATCCCCTGCTTCGGCCCGGATGCCTACTGTGCCCGGCTGGAAGGCAGCAAGGCCTTCGCCAAGGACGTCATGAACCGTGCCGGGGTGCCCACGGCCCGCAGCCAGGTCTTCACCGATCCCGACAAGGCCAAGAACGCCGTGGTCAAACTGGGCGCGCCCCTGGTGGTCAAGGCAGACGGCCTGGCCGCGGGCAAGGGCGTGGTGGTGGCCAGGACCACCCAGGAGGCCCTGGATGCCGTGGATGACATCATGTGCAAGCGCGCGCACGGTGCCGCCGGGGCCAAGCTCGTCATCGAGGAGTTCCTCGTGGGCGAGGAGGCCTCCTTCCTCTGCCTGTGCGACGGCAAAACGGCCGTGCCCCTGCCTTCCGCCCAGGACCACAAGGCCGCCTATGACGGCGACCAGGGCCCCAACACCGGCGGCATGGGCGCCTACAGCCCCGCCCCCATCCTGCCCTACGACCAGGCCGAAGCCATGGCCGACATGGTCATCCGTCCCATCCTGGCCGCGCTTGCCAGGGACGGCCATCCCTTCGTGGGCGTGCTCTATGCCGGTCTGATGATGACCGGGAACGGCCCCAAGGTGCTGGAATACAACACCCGTTTCGGTGACCCCGAATGCCAGCCCCTGCTGATGCGCCTGGAAGGCGATCTGGTGCAGATCATGCTGGACTGCATCGAGGGCAGGCTCCGTCCCGAGAGCCTTTCCCACACTTCCCAGACCGCCCTGGGCGTGGTGGTGGCCGCCGAAGGCTATCCGCACGCCTATCCCAAGGGCATGGTCATCGAGGGCCTGGACGAAGCCGACGCCCTGCCCGGCGTCAAGGTCTTCCACAGCGGCACCAGCATGGACGGCGACAAGATCCTCTCCAGCGGCGGCCGCGTGCTGTGCGTGACCGCGCTGGGCGATACCCTGGCCGACGCCCAGGCCCGTGCCTATGAGGGCGTGAAGGCCATCCGCATGGACAAGAGCTTCCACCGCAGCGACATCGGCCAGAAGGGCATCCGCCGTCTGGAACAGCTGGCGCAGGAAGAAAAGTAAGCAACCGCGGCCCCGTGCCGCCAAAGGAACATCTATGGCTCAAGTCGTCATCATGATGGGCTCCAAGTCCGATGAAGAAAAGGTCAGCCCCTGCGTGGATGTGCTGCGTTCGCTGGGCATCTCCTATCTCTTCACGGTCAGCTCCGCCCACCGTACCCCCGAGCGCACGGAAAAGATCCTGCGCGAACAGGAAGCCGCCGGCGCCAGGGTCTTCATCTGCGCCGCCGGCATGGCCGCGCACCTGGCCGGTGCCGTGGCCGCCCGCACCACCCGTCCCGTCATCGGCATCCCGGTCTCCGGCGGTCTGATGGGCGGCATGGACGCCATGCTCGCCACGGTGCAGATGCCTCCCGGATTCCCCGTGGCCACCGTGGCCATGGACAAGGCCGGTGCCCGCAACGCCGCCTGGCTGGCCGCCCAGATCCTGGCCGTGGCCGACCCCGCGCTGGATGAAAAGATCCGCGCCGCCCGCGCCAGGATGCAGGCCGGTGTGGAAGAGGCCGCCGCCGAGATCGAAGCCAGGTACGGCTGCTAGTTCGCAGATAAAGCGAAAAGTTGAAGGGAAGGGAGCCCCTTTTGAAACAGGGGCTCCCTTCCCCCTCATCCCCCCCTGAAACTTTTCTTCAGGTCTGTATGGCCGGTCCCTGCCGTTGGCTGGCGGGGCGTGTCCTCCGGGACGGACCGGGGATGGCGCTTCCGGTGTTTTTCCCGTTGTCGGAACGTGTGTTGTGCGCCCGAGAACGTCAGAGGCCGCCTTTCTTGTGAAAGGCGGCCTCTGACGTTCTTGCAGATGGCATCCGGGAAAGCCCGGGACAGGGTACGACAAAGGGATGAGGGCGTTTTTGCCTCCAGCGCCCTTCTTTTTCACGGCATAAATCTTCCGGGGGCGTCCGCTGCCGGGGCATCCGCACGACGAACCGGCGGGAGGACGGCCTGCCGGCCGCAGCGGGATGGCGGCTCCCTTGAACCGGCGACGGGGACCGTCCGGCCAGACCGGAAAAGGTGTTTTCGGGGTGGGGAGAGGTGGAGAGGAGAGGCGCAGTTTTGCCCCCCAAACGCCTCTTCCCTCTCAGCGAAACATCATGGCCCTAAAAGCAGCACTTGCCGTCCAGGCCGCAGGCCGCGCCCTGAACGACGGGGCTTTCCCGGATACCGCGCAGGGCATCGTCCAGTTTGGCCCGGACGCTGTCGTAGTCACTGTAGCCGCGGGCCAGCAGGGTGCGCCGGCCGTCGTGCTCCAGATACAGGGTCGGATAGAGGAGGAATTCGCCCATGATCTCCTCGGCTTCGGCGGCGTCATGCCGTGCGGCCTCCCGGACGGCGGGATCCGCCATGACGGCGGCCAGGGCGCCGGGGGCAGCGCCGGCAGGCAGCCAGGCGGCGGCGATGGCCTCCTGTTCACCGGCGGCCATGACATCACGGCCCTGGGCGTAGAAGGCCATCTGGAAGGCCTCCATCTGTTCCAGCTGGTGCCCGGGGGACAGCTGGCGCAGGGCGGCCAGGGGCAGGTTCATGGCCGGGGAATGCATGAGCAGGTCCGGGCCCGTCCCGGCCGCGGCCTGTTCCAGGGCCCGGCGGAACTGTTCCGTGGTCTGGCCGGTGGTCTCCTGCAGACGGACGAAGAACTCCCGGATGGTGGGGTATTCTTCCTGCATGCCGGTGAGGGTCTGGGGCTCGGCCATGAGGTTGCCGCCCAGCACGCGCACGGGCAGTTCGGGATGTTCCGCGGCCAGGCGGCGCATGACCGGCGCGAAGCCGTAGCACCAGGGACAAAAGACATCGGTGAGATAGAGGAAGTTCATGGCCGCAGCATACGCTTTTGGCCGGGGAAGGGAAGGCCCGGCCGGGGCGCGGCACGGCAGGAAGGGGATGGCCGCCGCCCGCATGGGAAAAGGAAAACTTTTTGATTTTCCTGTTGACAGGAGGTCCGCTTTGGGGCAATGTCCTTTCTTGCCGAGGGGCTGTAGCTCAGTTGG
>OLYK01000192.1_pt1 | contig 14795 bp, 11 predicted proteins | sample 1673651 | NCBI WGS metagenome assembly OLYK01 (sample SAMEA103958118, study PRJEB25191) | human gut metagenome | reverse complement strand
CATAAACTAAACAATGAGGACATTAGAAAAATAATGGATATAATGTTGAATCAATTAAAAAACAGACTAACAGAACAAGAAAAACTGAAACCTGAGATTGACGCTATGAGATCTTTCTATGATACTGACCATTCAAAGTATTCCGAACTTAAAGGGAAATTACCGATCTGTCTTTTTGCCGGAACATTCGGAAGATTCTGTAATGATGCTCTTATTGCTCCTTCGGGTCTTGTAGTAGTTGATTTCGATAAGATTCCGGTCCAAAAGATGTCTGGTGTATGGAATATGCTGGTTAATGATCCTTATACCTATGCAGCATTCCTTTCCCCTTCCGGTAGAGGTTATAAGGTTATTGTCCGTGTTGCCAATAATATAGATAACACCAGTCATAACGAATACCTTGACGCTTTGAAGGAATACTATAGCTCTCCGTTCTGGGATGACTGTTGTAAAGGGATATCCAGAGCTTGTTATCTAAGCAGTGACTCTGATCTTTATCGGAACAGGAACAGCAAGGTATGGACGAAGAGAATTTCATCATCCCCTTCTTCACCAGTTGTTGTTCGTGTCAAAACTTATGCTCCACCTTATGAACATGGGAAGCTGCTAAATTTCTTGGAAGGTGGATTTTACAAGTACCCAATGACACGTGGAAACAGACATCGGTCATCTTTTGATAGAGCCAGAGAATTAGCGGAATGGGGTATCCCACAAGAAACAGCTTTCAGGTTTCTCTCCCAATTCATAGAACCGGATTTTTCAGAAGAGGAGATAAAACGTGAAGTAAGGAATGCCTATAAGTGGGTTAATGATAAAGGTAATTTTGGTAGTAAATATAGAAAAATTTAAGATTATGGATTACAAAAAATTATTAGGGAATATAATCAATGCCATTTCCCAACCGACTGCTTCAAATAACAAGAAGGGAACAAGTGCTGAAGTATGCTACAAGATACAGCAGATTGCAATCAAGGTCGGCCATCCTTTTCAAACTTTCAGGGACCAGCGTGTTTATTCCTACACCGGAAAGTATTGGGTCAGTATTGATGATTTTGATTTAAAGATATTTCTCAGGGAAGCTTTGGGGAGGATGACAAATAATATGGTGGAGGCATCACAAAGGGAAGTGGTGGAAGGATTATTTCGGATGCCGGATATGATACGGGATATGTGTCTGTCTCAGATAAATATGGGGACTATGGTATTGTAGGCTTTTTTGCCATCAAAGATAACAGGTGCATACATTTCCTGTTTTCATGCCGTACCATAGGGCAAGGTATAGAAGAATATGTTTATGCCAAACTTGGCCATCCGGCTCTTGACGTAGTCGAGCCTGTAATAAATCATGTCAGCATATCGGCTCCACCTGCATGGATAAACCGGCAAGATTGCACGACAGCTATGGTGCAGAAGGAGAGCGGAGCCAAGATTATATTCAAGGGGGGATGTGATCTTGCCCAGATGAGCGAATACCTCGACACATCTTCAATCATTGAGGAGTTCACATATATCAGTGCCGGACGACATAACAATATCGAGCATCACAATCATTCCGTCAATTATCTGCAGTGGCATTTCATGCCTGAGGAGACGAAGAGATGGCTTGTGGATAGGCTGGTATTCAACGACAGGGAGATGTTCGAGACAGCCATGTATGACGACGACGCGTCGCTGATAATACTCTCGACCATGATAGAGCCGAATCTCGGTGTCTACAGACATCGTGAGAGCGGCATGAAGATTGCCTTCGGAGAACGTATCTATCCTTTGACAGACAGAAAAAACTGGCCACTTTACATACATAAGAGAATCTATAATGCCGATAATGATTTCACGGAGGAATGGCTCGAATGGTTCTCGTCTGAGTTTGAATATGTGGGTAGTCTTTCGCCCCAAGAGATTCTGGCAAATGCCAAAACGTTGTTGACTAATGTAGCACCTTCGGCTAAGATATGTTATATCTTGGGGCCGGAAATCCCTTATTTGGCAGAACCTCAAAAAAACTATGTGCAGCGACATCTGATATATGCGGAGATAAACAAACTATTCAGGGAGTTTGGCAAGGAGAGTGACCGAATATTTCTATTGGATTCAACAAGGTGGGTTAAGTCACAATCAGATTTTAACGGAACTATAAATCATTGGCAACGCAATGTCTATTTTCAGATGGCACGGTGTGTCAATGAATATATAAGGGAGCTCGCCGGGACCGGAGTGCGACAGAAAAGCCGTCTCTATCTGTTGAAAAAATCAGTTATTGACAGGATTGGACGCACAGGTTTCTTCCAGACATATCTGTGGCAAAAGATACGAGGGTACAGATAAATGTTTGATCGGTTTCCTCCCGGGTAAAAACTGAGGGAGAGGCGGCTTACGGCGTCCGTCTCTCCCTCTCTTCAAAATCAACGTCAAAACTATTGTTATCAGCGCCGTATGTGTTGGTCGGGTGGTGGAATAGCTTCTCTGTCGGAGGAACAATAATTCAATTTCTTTTCATACCTTGCTTTGCCTGAGTATTAAGTTGACTCGGTCGCAGTCTGTCTGGAGCTGCGGTCGAAGTATGGCTGCCTCGGTCGGCGAGACCATGGCGAGGTCGGCATAGCGGTCTTCGGCCGAGACGAAGCCTTCGACATCGGTCACAGGTTCGGGCTTGGCGTATGTCTCGGAGGCTGCCTCGGGTACGGAGCCGTTGTGGCCGCTGTTGTCGGGGCCGGGGATGATGCCGTCGACTGTGAGGGCCTCTTCGCCACGGGCGTATGCATCGGGGTTGAATCGGTAGAGCGGCCAGTATCCACCCTCGACGGCCCTGCGTTCCTCGACTATCGAGTGGCCGAGGCCCGGGCGTATGCCGTGGTTGATGCAGGGGCAGTAGGCTATGACTATGGCTGGTCCCGGATAGCGTTCGGCCTCCATGATGGCGTCGATGGCCTGCTGGTAGTTGGCTCCGAGCGAGATTGAGGCGACGTAGACGTTGCCGTAGGTCATCATCATGCGTCCGAGGTCTTTCTTGGGTGTCTTCTTGCCGTCGGGCGAGTATTTTGTGACGCAGCTGCGAGGTGTGGCCTTCGAGGTCTGTCCGCCGGTGTTGGAGTAACATTCGGTATCGAGTACGAGCACCTTGAGGGGTTCGCCTGAGGCAAGCACGTGGTCGAGTCCGGCGAATCCGATGTCGTATGCCCATCCGTCGCCGCCGATGGCCCATACCGACTTGGCTGCGAGCATATCCGCATCCTGCATCAGCGCCTCATAGCGAGGATCAGCCTTGGCCACGGGGTTCATCATCGCCATAAGCTGGGCTGCCGTGGCTGCCGAGTCTTCGGGCGAGTCTTTGGCGGTGAGCCATGCCTGGAGCGGTGCTTTGAGATAGGGGAAGGTGTCTGGCGACTCTATCAGTTCGCGCACCTGTCGCTCAACACGCGCACGACGGTGATTGACGGCGGTGAGGATGCCGAAGCCATATTCGGCGTTGTCCTCGAAGAGCGAGTTCCCCCAAGCCGGGCCGCGGCCGTCGGCGTCCGTACAATACGGGTTCGAGGGGTAGGCCGCTCCCCATATCGAGCTGCATCCCGTGGCGTTGGCCAGGATGAGCCGACGTCCGAAGAGCTGGGTGAGCAGCTTGACGTATGGTGTCTCGCCACAGCCTCCGCATGCGCCCGAGAACTCGAGCAACGGTGTCTGTAGCTGCGAGCCGTTGACCGTGGATGCGGGCAGCAGGTTCTCCTTGGGCCTGACGTTGGTGCGGGCCCATTCGCAGAGCGGCAGCTCGCGGTCTATCACCTCGTCTATCGGGGTCATTGTCAGCGCGTGTCCGGGGCAGATGATCGAGCATGACGAGCATCCGAGACAGTCTGCGGGATAGTTCTGAATCCTGAACCTCAGGCCCTTGAGTGCCGGAGCTCCCTTTGCTTCCTTCGTCACGAATCCTTCGGGAGCCTTGGCGGCCTCCTCGGCATCGAGCAGGAAGGGGCGTATGGCGGCGTGGGGGCAGACAAGCGAGCACTCTGTACATTCGACGCATCTGTCGGCATCCCATACGGGCACTATTGTGGCTATGCGGCGGTGCTCGAAGGCGGTAGAGCCCATAGGCATGGTGCCGTCGGGAGTGAAGGCTGAGACAGGAATACTGTCGCCTTTGCCCTTGATGCAGGGCCTGTGTATGGTCTCGATGAAACGCCGCTGTGCGTCATTGCGGAATATGTCGAGGTATGTCACGGGAACCTCGGGCTCCGAGTCCCATCCCTTGATTGCCGCATAGTCGACCTCCCTGAGTGCCCCTGTGGCCATTGATATTGCCTTGAGGTTACGTTCGACCACCTCATTGCCCTCGTGGGCGTATGTGGCGCGTATCGTATCCTGAAGTGCAGGGTAGGCTGTCGCGAACGGAATTATGCCGCTGAGGTATAGGAAGACCGTCTCCATGGGCATGTTGATGCGTGGTGCCAGTCCGACCTTGGCGGCAATGGCGTCTGCGTCGATGACATAGAGCCTGATTTTCTTTGCGGATATGGTCTTGCGCATCTCCAGGGGGATGTTACGTACCAGCGCCTCGTCATTCCAGGGACAGTTGATGACGAATGTTCCCCCCTCGCGGATATTGTCGAGCATCGAGAATCGGCGCACGTATGTCGCCTTATGACATCCCACATATCCGGCATCGCGGATGGAGTAGGCCGATGTGACGGGACGCTCGGACACGCGCAGTTGCGAGATGGTGAACCCGCCGGATTTCTTGGCCGAATAGCTGAAATAGGCCTGGCCGTAGAGTCCGGCGGTATCCCCTAAAATCGAGGCGACCTGACGGGTTCCTCCGACCGAGCCGTCGTTGCCTATTCCATAGAATATGGCCTGATGTGTGTCGTGGTGTGTGTCCGGGTCGAACGGTGCCCCCACCGCGAGCGACAGGTGTGTCACGTCATCTTCTATGCCCACGGTGAACGTGTCGCGGCAGTCCGGGTCAGCGATGTGGTCATAGACCGCCTTGACCATTGCCGGACTGAACTCCTTGCTCGACAGCCCGTAGCGTCCGCCCACAACCTTTATGTCGGGGCGGTGTCCGTGGAGGGCCGATATGACGTCGAGACATAGTGGCTCGTGCTGTGCGCCCGGCTCCTTGGTGCGGTCGAGCACGGCGATGGTCTTCACGGTGTCGGGGATCGCCTTGACAAAATCCCCGGCCGGGAAGGGACGGTAGAGATGTATCTTCACCACACCTGTCTTGTATCCCCCGTCGAGTGAGTTGAGATAAGCAGATGTCTCTGCCGCCACGTCGGCGCCCGAGGCCATGATGACGATGACGCGGTCGGCATCGGGCGCGCCAGTGTATTCGACCGTGTGATATTGGCGTCCTGTCACGGATGCCACCTTGTCCATGGCCTTCTGCACGATTGCGGGGAAGGCGTCGTAGAGGGGATTGGCAGCCTCGGCGTTCTGGAAATACACGTCGGGGTTCTGGGCCGAGCCGCGCAGGTCGGGATGCTCGGGATTCATGCCGCGGCGGCGGAACTGCCGTACCTTGTCCCAGTCGACCAGCGGGCGCATGCTCTCATAGTCTATCACCTCGACGGTATCCATCTCGGACGACGTGCGCCACCCGTCGAAGAAATGCAGCACAGGCAGGCTCCCCTCTATCGCGGCCAGATGGGCCACGAGGGCGAGGTCCATGGTCTCCTGCACAGACGAAGAGGCGAGCATGGCGAATCCCGTGGCACGGCATGCCATGACGTCCTGATGGTCGCCGAAAATCGAGAGGGCATGTGTGGCCAGCGAGCGGCATCCGACATGGAAGACCACCGGCAACTGCTCGCCCGCAATCTTATACATGTTCGGAATCATCAGCATCAGGCCCTGCGATGCTGTGAATGTCGTGGCGAGCGCACCGGCCGAGGCGGCACCGTGGACGGCACCTGCGGCACCCAGCTCGCTCTCCATCTCCCTGACCTCAAGGGTCTGTCCCATCAGGTTCAGACGTCCGGCGAGACCCCATTTCATGGCTGTCTGGCCCATTGAGGCGACAGGTGTGATGGGATAGATTGTCGCCACGTCGCTCAGCGCATACGCTACATGGGCCGCTGCGGTGCATCCGTCGAGGATAGTCTTTTTCATAGGAAGAGTTTAAAGGATATGCCGGCCTTGCGGCCCGCATATCCTTGTTGCTTAATCAGTTCAGAATGCCTTGAGACACATGTCGGTAATCCATATCCACAGCGGGCAGAACCCGATGAAGAGTATCACTGACAGGGTCAGTGACGAGGTGCCTGTGGCCACGTAGGTGTTGTATTCGTCGGCGATGATGATGCCCGAGAAGGCCGGGGGCAGTGCACATGCCACGACAAGCATCTTGAGGTTGAGGGGATCCATCTTGAAGATGAGGCCCAGAATCAGTATGACGGCGGGCATGAATATCATCTTCAGGATACTGCCGAGTATGGCCTGCCAGTTGATGACCACCTTGACGGACGACAGCGTGATGCCGGCCGAGAACACGGCGAGCGATGCGTTGGCACCCTTGATAAGGTCGAACGAGGGGCTTGCCCATGCCGGCCAGGGTATCCCGACGAGCACCCATACAACCGCGAGGATAGGAGCCCATGCCACAGGCTGTTCGAGGGCGTGTATCACGGGCTTCCATGCGCTCTCGCCTTTGGATGACCCGGGCTGCTGTTTCTCGAGCGACGCATTCATCAGCGAGAGGCCAACGGGGATGCCGACTGCATTGACCACGATACCTACGATGGCCACCACAAGGGCGACGGTAGGTGTGGTGCCGAAGATAGGCTCGAGCACCGCGAATCCGAGGAAGCCGATGGTGGGTGAGCCGGAGATAAGGGCCGAGACAGCGGCATCGGCGCCGGTGTTGCCCTTGAACATGCGGAATACATAGTAGACCACCATGAAGCAGAACATGATGCCTACCAATGATATTATGGACAGCTTCAGGTCGTGGGCCAGCATCTCGCGGCTGGCCTGGACTATGGAGACGAACAGTGCGGCGGGGAGGGCGTAGTCAAGGACGACCTTGTTGAATTTCTTGGAGTCGTCGCCATTGAAGATGCCACACTTTCCCGAGATATAGCCTGCGAGCATCACCACGATGATAGGGACTATCGCGTATAGGATTATGTGTTCCATAATTAGGGGTTTGAGAATGGAGAATTGATGATTGAGAGTGAGGGGAGGGGAACGCTGACAGGGGAATGACGGGGGGACATCCTCCCGTCAGCGTGTGAGGGCTATACCTTTATCTCCTCGAGAGGAGCGGGGTTGAGGTAGCCGATGTGGCCCGACTCGATGCCCGAGTCGGCTGCGAGCTGTACGTCGATGAGGCACGGTTTCTTGGCCGCGATGCTCTCGGTGAGGGCTTTCTGAAGCTCTTCGGGAGTCTGCACATAATATGTCTGTGCGCCGAAGGCCTCGCCAAGCTTGTCATAGCGGGCGCGGATGTCAAGCGTAGTAGGTGCCGGGTCTGTGGTCTTGTCGAGAGGCTGGCCGATACCGTTGTATATGCCGCCGTTGTTGAAAATCACCACCGTGACAGGAAGGTTGAAGCGGCATGCCGTAGAGAAATCCATACCCGAGAATCCGAAGGCCGAGTCACCCTCGATGGCCACGACACTCTTGCCTGTCGCCACGGCGGCGCCTACCATCGAGCCCATGCCCATGCCCATGATGGCCCATGTGGCACAGTCGACACGGTGACGGGGCAGCGACATGTTGATGGCGTCGCGGGTGTCGTCGAGGGTATTGGCGCCCTCGTTGACCAGTATCACGTCTGGATTGGCCTCAAGGATAGGCTTGATTACGCCGAGGGCGGTCCAGTGGTGCATCGGCATCAGTGACTTTGCTTCCTCGAGACGGGCCGCGAACTTGGCGTCCTTGGCCTTGGTCTCGGCCTGCAGGGAGGGAACCCACTGCGGGTCGGCCGACATCTTCTTGCCATCCATGGCGGCCAGGAGTGCGTCGAGCGACAGGCTCATGTCGCCCACCACGGGAGCGGCTATCGGGCGGTTGACATCAATCTCCTGCGGCTCGACATCGAGCTGGATAAACTTGGTGTCGGGACTCCACTTACCCTTGCCGAACGACAGCATCCAGTTGAGCCTTGCGCCGACAACCATGACCACGTCGGCCTCTTTCATGATGGTAGAGCGGCACGACAGTGCGCTGAGTGGCCCGGCATCAGGCATCACGCCCTTGGCCATCGACATGGGCAGGTAGGGGATGTTGTATTTCTCGACAAGGGTCTTGATCTTGTCCTCGACCTTTGCGTAGGCTGCGCCCTTGCCGAGCAGTATGGCGGGTTTCTTGGCCTGAGCCAGCAATTCGGCAGCGCGGGCCACCGATTCGGCATTGGGCGCAACGGGCGAATAGAGGTCGACCGGCGTGTAGAACAGCTTGTCAGCCTCCGAGGCATCCATAATCTCGCCGAGGGCGGGGGTGGTCATGTCGATATACACGCCGCCGGGACGCCCTGAGACGGCGGCACGGTATGCGCGGTTGACGGCCGAGGGGATATCCTTGGCATGAGAGCAGCGGAACACAGCCTTGACCAGAGGCTTGGCCGTGTTGAACTGGTCGAGCTGCTCGTATGTGCCCATGTTCATGTCGACCATGGTCGGGTCTGACGCTCCCGAAATCTGGATCATCGGGTAGCAGTTGACCGTGGCGTTGGTGGTAGCGGTGAGGCCGTTCAGGAATCCGAGCGACGAGACCGTCATCAGCACACCGGGCTTCCCTGTCAGGAAACCCTCGGTGGCTGCGGCCATTCCGGCCTGCTGCTCGTGACGGAATCCGACGAACTTTATGCCCTGGCCCTGTACCAGATATGCGGCCTCGGTGATAGGTATGCCCACCAGACCATATACGTTTTCTATTCCCACATTCTTCAACGCTCTGGCAAGAATATCCATGCCGGTGACCTGCTGGGGATAATGCGGGGCTGATGTGGAAGGTGTTGTTGCCATCTTATGTACTCTTTATATTTTGAAAAGGAGAGAGGACAATCTCCAATCGGCTCTCTGGGTGCAGAGACAACTGGATAATTGTCCCCTCTCGTTTTCGGTGGCTGCGAAGGATGCTATCTGTTCGTCGGTATATCCGTATGCCTTGAGCACCTCTTCGGTGTTGCCTCCGAGCTCGGGGCACGGGCCATAGACAGGCTGGTAGTTTGACATCGTGAAGGGGACACCCACGGTGACGAACTCTCCGATCTTGCCGCCCTGGTTGATGCGGACGAGGGTATTGCCGTCATAGAGGCTCTCGTCGGTCATGATTTCCTTTGTGTTGAGCACAGGGCCTACAGGCACACCTGCCTTGCCGAGAAGTTCGGTCACCTCATATTTGGTCTTGTCGATGGTGAAGGTCTCGATGCGCTTGTATATCTCCTGTTTGTGCTTGTCGCGTGCGTCGGCGGTGTTGAAATCGGGATTGGTGAGCCAATCCTCGAATCCGAGAGCCTTGCAGGCCAGCTCGAACTCCTTGGCACCGCGCTGCAGGATGACATAGACGTATGCGTTGGGGTCTGTCTCCCAGCCCTTGCACTTGTAAGTCCATCCGAGCACGCCGGAGCCCTCCTGGTTGCCGCCACGGGGCACGAAGTCGCCGAACTTCTCGTTGGGATACTGCGGGAACTGGGTGAGGTATCCGATTCTGTCGAGGGTGAGCTGGTCGCGGGTCTTGATACGGCACAGGTTGAGGCAAGCGTTGTGCATCGACTGATATACATAGCATCCCTCGCCGGTCTTCTCGCGCTGTACGAGAGCGGCCAGGATACCTATGGCCAGGTGCATACCGGTGTTGGAGTCGCCAAGCGCCGCGCCCGACTGGGTAGGCACATCATTGTCGCCGGTCCACCAGCCTGTGGTCGAGGCTGCGCCTGCAGTCACCTGGGCTACGGGCTCATATGCCTTCAGGTCCTTGTATTTCGACGATACCGGGAATCCCTTGATGGTGCCGTAGATGCACTTGGGGTTGAGCTTGTGTACCTCTTCCCAGCTGAATCCGAGCTTGTCCATGGCCCCCGGGTGGAGGTTCTCGATAAATATGTCGGCGCTCTGGATGAGTTTGGTGAGGATGGCCTTGCCGTCGGGGGTCTTGGCGTCGAGGGCAAGTGATTTCTTGTCTGAGTTAAGCTGCAGGAAATAGTAGCTGGGGCAGTCGGGGTCAAACTGCAGTTCCTTTCGGGTCGCGTCACCCACACCGGGACGCTCGATCTTGATTACCTCGGCTCCAAGCCATGCGAGGAGCTGGGTGCAGGATGGTCCTGACTGGACTTCTGTAAAGTCGATGATTTTGATTCCTTGAAGTGGAGCAGTATTCATAGTCTTTGGATGATTTTTAGGCCGCGTGTCTGTTGTGGCATGTCGCGGACAAGTTGTGTAGAATCTTTATTGAGTTTATATTTAAAACACATACCTGTCAAAAATGTTTCCTGTCTGTCACTTGCGGAGATATTAAAAATATAACAGCTACTTTATGTTATATAACATATCGCTGGCGTTTGTTTTTCTCGCGACAAAATCCTAATTTCGCAATCGAACCTCCCAAATAAGCGCTGCCTATGACTCTTCTGGAGCAATTCCTGGCATATATCGGACATGAGCTGGGCTATTCGCGGCTTACGGTGGCGGCCTATCGCAGCGACCTGACGCAATGGGCCAATGATGCGACCGGCGGCTGTCCCGAAGCCCTCGACCCGATGAGCGTAACCGCATCCGACCTGCGGGTATGGATAGGTGATGTGGCGCGCAAGGGGGTATCGCCCCGCACCATCAGGCGCAAGATAGCCACACTGAGGGCATTCTACCGCTTCCTGATGCGTCATCACGGACTTAAATCCAGTCCGGCGTCAATGCTCACCCTCCCCAAGACTCCGAAACCTATACCCGTATATGTGCGTCAGTCAGAGACACAGTCCATACTCGACATGCCTGTCCCTGCTGATGATTTTGTGTCTGTGCGCGACCGTCTGGTGCTCGACATCTTCTATACCACAGGGCTGCGCTGCAGCGAGCTCATGGCTCTGCGCGATGTCGACGTAGACACCGTGCATGGTGAACTAAAAGTGGTCGGCAAGCGTAATAAGGAAAGAGTGGTGCCATTCGGCAGAGAGCTTGCCGCATCCATCGACGCCTACCGTCGGCTGCGCGACTCGTCACCTTCGACATCAGTGCCACCGTCCGAGCCCTCGGCGCCGTTGCTGGTGCGCGAGGACGGACGTCCTCTCTACCGCAAGATGGTCTACAATATCGTCCATGCACGGCTCACTGAAGGTGGTGCGCATGCCGAACGGCTCAGTCCGCACGTAATGCGCCACTCGTGTGCCACAGATATGCTCAACGCCGGAGCCCCCATCGCTTCGGTGCAGCAGATGCTCGGACACGCATCGCTCGTCTCAACCCAGGTCTACACTCATGTGACATATAAGGACCTTAAAAATAACTATCAACTCGCACATCCCCGTGCACAAAAGAAAGGAGGACAATATGGACACTAACATCAAAGCCATCCATTTTGACATCACCGACAAGCTCACAGCCTTCGTCGAGAAAAAGGTCGACCGCATCATCCGCCGCTTCCCCAACGTCATATCGGTTGACGTTTCGCTCAGACTCATAAAGCCCGAGACCGCAATGAACAAGAACGCCATCATCGTCATGGCAGTTCCCGACCGAGACGATCTCGTGGGCGACAAGACCGCCGACACCTTCGAGGAGGCCGTAGACCTCAGCCTCGAGGCAATCGAGAAGCAGCTTGAGAAAATCAAAGGAAAGAACAGATAGACATAAAAGCCGCCCGGAGCCATGCTCCGGGCGGCGTGTTTTTTAGGGGGGGTGTGACTTATAAGATTTATAAGACTTATAACCTTACTCGCTTATCTTGACGTTCTTCACGCCCTCGCCTTCGGTAATCTTCTTGCCGGGGACGTCGATTGTGACATTCTTGAGTGTGAGACCGTCGACGTGGTTGAGGGTTATGCCCTGGTCGGCACGGAAGCGTGAGTTGCTGATGACGACATTCTGCATCGGCATCTCGGGAAGTCCGTTGAAGAGGGCGGCACGCTTGGCCGAGCGGCATGTGACATCGTTGATGTACATGTTGCGGAATGCGGGGGTCTCCTCGGTCACGGGGGGCACGGGTGCGCCGGGCTTGATGCCATAATAGAGGTCGAATATCAGGGCGTCGCCTGCGATGTCGGTCATCTTGATGTTGTCGACATATATGTCCTCGACCACACCGCCGCGTCCGCGGGTCGACTTGAAGCGCAGGCCTACATCAGTGCCGATGAACACGCAGTTCCTCACCACAATATCCTTGCAGCCGCCCGACATCTCGGAGCCGATGACAAATCCGCCATGGCCATGATATACGGTGCATCCCTCGATGAGTACGTTCTTGCAGGGTATGCCGCGGTCACGGCCATCCTTGTCCTTGCCCGACTTGATGCACATGGCGTCGTCGCCGACATCAAAGCGGCTGTTGAGCAGCAGCACATTGGTACATGACTCGATGTCGATGCCGTCGCCGTTCTGGGCATACCACGGATTGCGCACGTTCACGTTGTCGACAATCAGGTTTTCGCAGAGCAGGGGATGTATGTTCCATGCGGGCGAATTCTCGAATGTGGCATCCTTGAGCAGCACGTTCTTGCATCCGATGAACGACAGCAGCACGGGGCGCAGGAAATCGTGTGCATAGTCCACCTTGGCCTGGTCGCCTGTATGGACGCCTGCCTGCAGCTCCTTGCTGTCATACACCTCGCGGATGCGCTCGTTGGGGAACCATATATCCCCCTTGGCGTTGACACAGCCCGTGCGGGTGAGCTCCTTCCACTGGTTGTCTGTCATCTTGCCGCGCTTCACGGGACGCCATTTCTGGCCGTTGCCGTTGAATGTGCCGTCGCCCGTGATGGCGATGTCATGTTTGCCGCGTGCCGTGAGGGGCGACTTGCAGCGCCAGGTCTTGATTCCCTCCCAGTCTGAGTCGAGAGCAGGATAGTCGGCGAGGTTCTCGCTGAACAGCACCAGCGCCCCGCGCTCGACGTGCAGCTCGACATTGCTCTCGAACTCTATGGGGCCTGTGTACCAGATTCCCTCCGGCACCACCAGGCGTCCTCCGCCTTTCTGCGCCAGATGGGCCATGGCTTTGGCAAATGCCTCGGTGTTGAGGGTCACGCCGTCGTTGACGCCACCGAAATCGGTTATCTTCACCTCGTGTGCGGGGATGGCGGGTGCCGTCACCACGGGCATCTCTATGGGCAGGTTGCTGTAGCAGGCCGAATATCCCGAACCGGCTGCCACGGCAGCGAACGGATTGAGGGCCAGGGCTGTGCCCGCCGCACAGGCGAGCAGGGTCTTTGTCATCATATCGTATATCGGTTTTTATGGTTTCACATCAGTTGAATGTCTGTTTTCCCTTGGCTCCCCAGGGGTTTACGGCCCTCACCTTGAGGGATGTCTTGATCTGGGGGACGGACAGGGATGTCGCCTCTGTGGCGGTGATGATATGGTCGCCGTCATAGACTATATATCCGGCTGCGCCCTCGACGGGTTGCCATGACAGGGTGCCGTCCTCATATTTCAGCTCTGTGGGCGCGGGCAGTCTCGTCATCATAGCGGCAGGATCCCATCCCTCGGCGGGACGGATGATGGCATCGTAGGTATATCGCGCTGCCTCGGCATCTGTCACCGATGCGCGGGCTGTCCCTTCGGTGACCTCGCCCGTCTTGCGGTCGCGCACCTTATAGAGTGTCTTGCGTGCCGATGTGTCGTCGGGTTTGCCGATGCGGTCGCGTGTGCCGTGGTCTGCCATCATCGCGGGGATGGTGCCCATGTCGCCCCATCCTTCGGGGAGGATGGGTATGAGCAGTGTAGTGTTGAGCCACAGCACTTTTGGAGCTCCCTTCCACGGACGTCCCAGTTTCAGTTTGCCGTCGGCCGCCTCGGCGTTTCCGTCGACGGTGCATCCGTCAAGCACATATCCCCACTTGACATCGGGGCCATGGCTCGGGGCCACAATCACAGAGCCTCCGCGCACGTTATAGAACACCGAGTTCTCGACCAGGGCATCGCCACCGCCATACATATAGTCGACAGCACCCTCTATGCGGCAGTCGCGCGCGTATGTGCGGCACGTATCCTCGTTGGCCGTGCGCCAAGTGTCCTGGAATCCGCGCAGCACACATCCGTTAAAGGCCGAACGGTCGGCATTGGTGTGCATGGCCAGGGCCTGTGGGCCGCTTGTGGCATCCACACCCCAGTCGTTGGTGAAGGTGATGTCCTCGGCATAGAATCCGGGAGCCTTGACCATCACCACAGCCGGACCTTTGCCGTATGTGGGCGATTCGGGATTGTGTACTGAACTTTGCCAGTATATCGTCTTGTCAAAACGGCTGTTTTCCTGAGCCTTTCCTCCTTGATTGACAAGATGGTGTATCACCGTGCGTCCGCGGTCCTGGCCTATCAGATGGATGTTTGGCTTTGTCTCGGGAATCTCTATCAGCTCGTCATAGTCGCCGTTCTTGACAAGTATTTTCCACGGGCGGGTGCTCCCATCGGGGGCTGCTGCAATGGCGTCGCTCACGGTGCGGAAATCGCCCGTGCCGTCTGCGGCCACTATCGAATCATATGGCCCGGCTGCCGAGGCTGACAGCGCTGCCATGACAAATGCAGGTAACAGAAGTCTTTTCATGGTTGGAATATTACAGGTGTGATGAACATTTCTGCAAAGATACGGATTTATGGCCTAAGCTGGAAATCTTTGGCATAAATTCATCGTAATGTTAAAATATCGAGGTGTAA
>OLYK01000190.1_pt1 | contig 14810 bp, 9 predicted proteins | sample 1673651 | NCBI WGS metagenome assembly OLYK01 (sample SAMEA103958118, study PRJEB25191) | human gut metagenome | reverse complement strand
TTCTGCTTTTCATGAAGTTGGACTCACTACTTTAGGGTTTAGCGGACAGTAATAAAATAGAATTCTCCACCCCAGGGGAAAAGACCATCTCCCTGACGGTATCATCCCCCGACAAGACCGCTCCTACAATCTCACAGATATTGGATGTACAGCCCGCAACCGTCAAACCGGGAGAGCTGGACATTGAATGGTATGAAATAAATGCTGCTGCCGACCTGGATGAAGATGGATTGGATGAAATAATTGGTTACGGGGGTAAACTTTATGAAAGCCACACTCCGGGAGCCTACACCCAAATACCCAGGCTTTATAACAACCATGCCTCAATCTCAAATCTTATCGGGGCTGTGGCATTCGACATCAACGGCGATGGCCATGTCGACTTCTGGGGAAAAGATGGCACAGGAGCCATCAATCAGGAAGACAAGGGTCTGGATATTGTGACAGATCTATTCGACGGCTGGATTTTTGAATACAAACCGGAATATTATGTATGGCTTGACCTAAACAACAACGGATACCTGGACTACGTGGCACAAAACTACAGATTGCCTTATGAATACGCCGTATGCTCCAACGACATAGAAGAATACCGCAACAAGATTTTCACGCAGGCCAACACTATGAATGCCGATATCGGAGACATTTACCGTTGGGAGGATTATAACGGCGACGGTCTTATTGATTTCATCACAATCAAAAATGAACGCGTCAACAACAACTGGACTCGCACCTGTCGCATATACGAAAATCAAGGGGATTTCACTTTCGCGCCTGCCGAACCCTTCTGCGTAGTGACAAATGATGTCATAAAAGACATCCGCGACTTCGACAACAATGGCAAACTTGACGTTCTTATTTCCAAGCTTACTGATTACGGCACATACTCATTGTTCATGCATTGGGACGACGGGGAGGAAACCCCTGTACTCGATGGTGTCGGGGGTAATGACTCCGGCCAGGTGATTATTGGAGCTAACTACAACACCACCTACTCGCGTTACGACCTTGACAATAACGGGTATATCGACATTTATGCTCCGGTAGCCGAATCAGTCAAGAAAGCCCATAGCCTGTTAGGATATATAGCCTACCTCAAGCCTGGACGTGTTTTTGAAGTAAAACGCCTGGACTGGCAATCTTACGATTATAACGAACTGATTCTAAGGGGAGAACCGTTTGTAGCATCTGATGGCAAACATTATCTGGCAACACACCAGACATATCGATACTCTCTCGAAGCTCCAAACCAACGTCCTGCCGCTCCCACAAATCTGCGCCATTCCCAAAACTCCAAGGCCGTAGTCATCGAATGGAGTCCCTCCATGGACGATGAAACTCCAGCCTGTCGCATGCGTTACAATATAAGTATCAAGCGTAAAGGTATGGATGGAGAGGGTGCTTATATTATCTCCCCTTGTAATGGAGCTAAAGATGGGATAGCTGTGCCGACCAACAAACGACTGTTAAACTCCACGAAATTCACAATCCCCGTGGCGAACATTCCGGCAGGCGAATATGAAGTGAAAGTGCAGGGCATTGACCTTATGCGCGATGCTTCCGACTTTTCAGAAACCTATCCGATGACTGTAATGGAAAGTTGCGGTATCGAAATGCCCGCGACCGGCGAAGCAGGCTATCCGGTTGATGTCAACATCTCATCCAATCTCGCCGCCACACCCGACTGGAATGGAGGGCAGGCTGAATCTGCCGGAGGACACCACTACAAAGTCATATGGTCAACTCCGGGCAACAAGACTGTCACTGTCGGCAACGAATCAGCGACGATTTACATCAAAGAAGCTCCGGACGCGTCTTTCTCACTTCCCCAAGCTGTCGGAATCGGTGACAATATAAACATATCCGGCACACGCCTTCAAGACGGAAAATGGGAAATACGTCTGGCCAACTCCCCATACGATTGGGAACCTCTCTCCGAACAAAAGGATTCCCGATTCGCCAACCTGAGGATTATCGATAACCTGACTGCCAACCTGACTTTCAGGGTCACCAACAACTATGAAATCCGTCATACTCTTTCTGATGGCTACGCCACGGTCGAATATTCGGCAACTATTACTGTCGGTGACACCCTCGCTCCGGAAATCACGCTGGTCGACATCGACGATGAATCAGGAAAACACCGTATCAGATGGAATGCTTCGACTATCGACAATGCGTTGAGTATCAACCTATATAAAGAGACTTCACTGTCAGGGAATTACAGACTGCTGGCCAACCTGCCATTACAAACTGCCACATTCATCGATATGGAATCTGTTCCCGAGGCCAAAGGGGCTCGCTATATGCTCACATATGCACTTCCCTATGGTGAATCTGCCGCCGGCACACCCCATCAGCCTATACATGTGATGATCAATCGTGGTACAGGCAACGGATGGAACCTGATATGGAGCAAGTATGAAGGTATCATTATCGACACATATCGCATACTGCGTGGCGACTCCCCAGACAATCTTGCAGTAATCGATGAGGTATCGGGAAACATGACATCATATTGTGATACCAATCCTCCCGCCGGGCCGCTCTATTACGCTGTCGAAATCATCAACGCACGCGCATCCAATACGGCCATCCGGAGAGCCCCATCCTCAGGCAGCAGCTCGCGAAGCAATGTAGTGGCAGCCACCGGGGATGCTTCCGTAAATCTTGTGACCGGAATTGAGATTTACTCCGTTACAGGTCAAAGTGAAATCAATTATCAGAACGAGAAATATCTCGACCTGTTTACTCGGGTGACCCCTTACAACGCTACTTTCGTCAATCCCAACTGGACAATTGCATCCGGTGAGGACATCGCGACAATTGATTCCCAGGGACGCGTGACAGCCAACGGTATCGGCAATGGCGAAGTGACAGTTCGCGCATATGCCATCGACGGTTCAGGAATCAACGCCGACTTCCGTCTCCAGATAAATGGGGTAGAACAGACTGGCATTGACACACCACGTTCACATTCCGTTGAAGACATAAAGGTATATCCCGCCGTCGCCGACACCGAGATTCAAATTTCCGGCTTACCAGCGGATGACAACGGACAGTCAATGCTTTATATCTTTAGTGTCAACGGCCTGATTATGCATCAGCAGAAAGTGGCTGGAGAGGCTGCCGTAATCAACTGCTCCGCCTTCCCCGCTGGTGTTTATATTGTCAACGCGTTGAGTGAGAAGGGCAACGCCGTCATACGTTTCATAAAACGCTGATATACCCTCTATCTATAAAATAATAAGACGGCGGACAACAAATAAGTGTCCGTCGCCTTATTGTTTTATATCATACCATTCATTCCCGGGTAAAGCGGTAGAGTTGGGCGGTACGGCGAAGGACGGGACGGGAGGAGTCGTAGAGATGGGTGAAGCGGTAGCCCTCCTGCTCGAAGCGGGGAAGGTAGTTGGCGGCATCCGCGTCGGTTATCAGGAGGTAGCCTTCTGATGGCTTGTTCCGGACAAAGTTCTCGATGCGGTCGCCGAGATAGAAGTTCAGTTCGAAGAAGTGGACGGGGTCTCCGGCGGCGAGTTCCCCTTCCTCGATGAACTCATAGAGGATGCCTGAGGAGGCTGGAGCTATCGCGTCGATTTCCATCGCCACCGGACGTTGCGACTTGGCGGCAAGCACCCGTGGCTGATACGCCCCGTCGAGGGCGAAATACAGGCCGAACGTCAACGCGCATATGGCATAAAGATAGCCTGCCGTGTAACGCTTACGGTAATGAAGATAGAAAAACCATCCTATGGCCAAGAGCGGGGGAAGGCAGGCGGGGAATGCCGCCAGTCCGTCAAGAGTGGCGAGGTTTTCCATCATAGCGATATTCTGGGGGGCATGCCGTCCGTGGAATATCGAGGTCGGCACCATACCGAATTTGACCGCAAGGAATGCTCCAGTCAACAGCAAGCTCAGCACCGCCAGCACTGTCCCGTAGACCTTCACACTCTTCGATTTGATTTTGACAAGATAAATCATATACCTTGCCAGGAAGTAGGCGATGAAGGGGTAAATCGGCATCAGATACACGCTGCGCTTGCTCTGCGGGAAGCAATAGAAGAGGAAGATGACGAATATGCAGATGGCGGAGAACAAATCAACAGGGTCTGCCTTCCGTATGCGCCCGGTCAGCTGTCCCCACCATCCGGCGAGTCCTGCCGGGTTTGAAGCTGAATCCTCACCGGATTTCCGTGGCAGCAGCCCTTTCCGGATTTTGCCGAGGCTGAACAGGGAAATCAACACAAGCAGAATCCAAGGGACATACCCTCCGGCAAGGGTCACGAAGTTGTAATGCCACGGATTCACACATGAGTCATAGCTCATGGTGTTGGTCATTCGGCCGAAATTCTCCTCCATCACCAGGTCAAGGAACTCCTGCCCTCCGTTGAGCCACGCCGCGTAATACCAGCAAAGCGGGAGTATGAAGGAGGCGAGTCCCCACCCCATCAGCAGGAAGAAAGCCTTGAAGAAGTTGACGCCGCGCAACAGCAGGAACACCCCGAACGCCAGACAGGGGATCAATGAGCCAACCGGCCCCTTGGTAAGGGTGGCGCAGCTCATCAGCAATATCGCGAGCCATGGCACACCTTTAAGTCCACGTTCATAATACCTGTAAAACAGATATAGCGAACAGACGGTCAAGGCGGTCAGCACCATATCCACACGGCAGTTGGCCCCGGCCCTGTGAAGCTCGAAGGCGGTCAATGTGACAAGCGATGTCAGCAATGCCACCTCTTTCCCCTTGCGCCGGGAATAAAACACAAAGCCGAACATCGTCATGGCAATCAGGGCGAGAGCCGACGGCAGACGTGAGGAGAACTCGCTGACATGCCCTCCTGCAAGTTCCGAGGCCGCGGCTACAGTCCAGTGGAAGAATGGTGGCTTATAAGGGATGTCACCTCCGTTGTTGCGGGGCAACACCCAGTCGCCGCTCTCAAGCATAGAGTATGCCACCACGGCCTCACGCGGTTCCCCTTTGGTGTGGAAATCGGCCAGTCCGAGGAAAGGGAGAACCGTGACACAGGCCACTATCAACAGCAGCCAGAAAGCGTTGCGGGATGTAAGTGATTTCATCATTTTATGATTTTGAGGGGGAGACTACATAATTGCCGGAAGCATCACTGTTCGGTCGGCAGTGTGACCCATGTGACAGAATGCCCCGTGGCGGGAATCACCTTGTCAATCAGGTCGTCCAACGACAAGACAACGCTTGCGGTATTGACACACGGGTGGCAGGCATACACCTGACAGCCTTGCAAATCACTGTCGATGATGAGCCGCACCTTGCATCCCGTGTCATGAATCAGCCCCATTGGCGACACAGCCCCGGGCTTGATATGGAGCAACGTCTCCATGGCCTCAGCCGTCGCGAACGACAGCCTCGCGCATCCAAGCTGCCCAGAGAGATACTTGGTCTTGAACGGCTTGTCGGCGGGAATCATCAACAGATAGAAATCAGTCATCTGCCTGTTGGTCAGGAAAAGATTCTTGAACACCGGGGCATCCACCGCCTGCCTGACAGCCTCGCACTCCTCCATTGTGAATGCAGCCGGATGGCAACAGGTACGGTAGCTCACCCCGATTCGGTCAAGAAAATCATATACAGCCTCCTCGGCCTCCGAGCGGGGCGCCCCGTCATCAGGACGCCCCTCAAAAACTGAAATTTCGTTTGTCATACTTCCTGCAAATTTACGAAGAACCCGCGAGATTTCAGCTCAGGCATGACAAAAACCGGGCGGCGAAGACTGTATCCGGGAGAGTTTCAAACTGTCAAACATCCGGCTAGAAGGGATTTCGTGAGGTAAGGGATTTCATAAAGTTCTCAACAGCAGCCGGCCATATCTCCGGTGTTAACTTTTTGTTAAGTTTATGCAAAGTTACGAATTTCCGTCTTTAATCCTTATATGGTTAGTATAAAAATATGTAACTTTGCCCCTGAAAATGATACTGCTTAGTTTCGACACAGAAGAATTTGATGTCCCGCGCGAAAGCGGGGTTGACTTCACCCTCGCGCAAGGGATGGAGGTCTCCCGCTACGGGACAGAGAGGATTCTCGACATACTCGACCGCAACGGGGTCAAGGCGACATTTTTCTGCACCACCAACTTCGCGGAGAACGCCCCCGACATAATCCGCCGCATTCTCGCCTCGGGCCACGAAGTGGCGGCCCACGGCTGTGACCACTGGCAACCCAAGCCCTCCGATGTGTTCCGCGCCAAGGAGCGTCTCGAAGAGCTGACGGGCAGACCGGTGGCGGGTTACCGGCAGCCCCGGATGTTCCCGGTATCGGACGAGGACATCAGACGGGCCGGGTATATCTACAACTCCTCGCTCAACCCCTGCTTCATTCCCGGCCATTACAACCACCTCGACAAGCCGCGGACATATTTCATGCGCGACGGGGTGTTGCAGATTCCCGCCTCGGTGACCCCCTGGATCAGGTTCCCGATGTTCTGGCTCGCGCTCCACAACCTCCCGCTATGGCTCTACAAGGCCTTAGCGCGACGCACTGTAAGCCATGATGGCTATCTCTCCACCTACTTCCACCCATGGGAATTCTATCCCCTCGGAGAGCATCCCGAGTTCAAGGTGGGATTCGTGAGCCGCAACCATACCGGCAAAGAGATGGAACGCCGCCTCGACAGCGTGATAAAGATGTTCAAGGAGCGCGGAGAAGAGTTCACCACATATTCCGACTTCGCCCGGCGAAAAATCCACGAACTGAAATGATAAAACTTGCCATAGTCTCCCCTTGCTACAACGAGGAGGCGGTTCTTGCCAGCTCTGCCAAGCGGCTTGACACGCTGTTTGACCGCATGATTGCCGACGGCCTGATTTCACCCGACAGTTTCATACTGTTTGTCAACGACGGCAGCCGCGACTCCACTTGGGAGATAATCAAGTCGCTCAACAACGCCAGCCGACGTTTCAAGGGTCTCGGCCTGGCCCGGAATGTCGGACACCAGAATGCCATCATGGCGGGAATGATGACCGCCCGCGACATGTCAGACGCAGTGATCACCATCGACGCTGACCTCCAGGACGACCTTGAGGCGATTCCCCGGATGGTAAATGACTTCACCGAAGGCTACGATGTGGTCTATGGCGTGAAGGTTGAGCGCACCGCCGACCCGGTGCTGAAACGCCTTTCGGCCCAGGCCTTTTACCGTCTTCAGCAAAAGATGGGGGTCAAGGCCATATACAACCACGCCGACTTCCGGCTGCTGTCGCGGCGGGTGCTTGACGAGCTGGCCCGTTACCGGGAGAAGAACCTCTACCTGCGCGGCATCATCCCCCAGATAGGATTCCCGTCGACCACCGAGGATGATGTCATCGCGCCCCGCGAGGCCGGGGAATCGAAATACTCCCTCTCCAAGATGCTGTCGCTCGCCCTTGACGGCATCACCTCCTTCTCTGTAAAGCCACTATACGCGATCCTATATCTCGGTATAGCCTTCATCCTCATCAGTCTCGGCATCGGGGTATATGTAATCTACTCCCTCTTCGCCCACACCGCCGTCCACGGCTGGGCGTCGCTGATGCTGTCGGTCTGGATGGTCGGAGGGTTCATCCTGATATCCCTCGGGGCTGTCGGCCTGTATGTCGGCAAAATCTACCAGGAGGTCAAAGACCGGCCCCTTTACCATATCGAGGAGTTCCTTGACTGAACCCGCCGCCCTTTCACACGTTAAAAATAACATAACAGCATAGTTCAACAATCTCTGAAAATGTCAACCCACCCGCAGCTTACCGGACTGACCTCCCGCGAGGTCGAAGAAAGCCGTCTCAAGCATGGCAGCAATGTCCTGACTCCCGCCAAGAAGGAGTCCCTCTGGATTACATTCCTGAAGAAATTCCGCGACCCGCTGATTGTGATTCTGTTAGTCGCCGGCGCCCTCTCCATACTCATCTCATTTTATGAGTATTACGGACTCGACAAGGACTTCGCGGTCTTTTTCGAACCTATCGGCATATTCATCGCCATAATCCTCGCCACCGGTCTCTCATTCTTCTTCGAATACCAGGCCGAGAAGGAGTTCGCCATCCTCAACCAGGTCAACGACGACGAGCCTGTGCAGGTCATCCGTGACGGGAACTCGATGGAGATTCCCCGCAAGGATGTAGTGGTCGGAGACATCGTGATTCTCAACACCGGCAATGAGGTCCCCGCCGACGGTCAGTTGCTCGAAGCTGTCTCGCTCAACATCGACGAGTCGACCCTCACCGGCGAACCGCTCTGCCACAAGACCGTCGATCCCGATGATTTCGACCCCGAGGCGACCTTCCCCTCCGACATGGCCATGCGTGGCACAAAGATAATGGAGGGGCACGGCATCATGCGCGTAACGGCCGTCGGCGACCATACCGAGAACGGCAAAGTCTTCGAGGCAGCCCAGATAGACGACTCCGTGAAAACCCCTCTCAACGAGCAGCTTGAGCGGCTCGGCAAGCTGATTTCACGGGCCAGCTACGCGATAGCCACCCTGATTGTAGTCGGCAGGATTCTGATGTATTTCATCGACCCGCAACTGCAGTTTGAATGGATAGATTTCCTCGCCTACTTCCTCCAGACACTGATGATTGCCGTGACCCTCGTGGTCGTGGCTGTTCCCGAAGGATTGCCGATGGCAGTGACCCTCTCGCTGGCCTACTCCATGCGCCGTATGCTCAAGACCAACAACCTTGTCCGCAAGATGCATGCCTGCGAGACAATGGGAGCGACCACCGTCATCTGCACCGACAAAACCGGCACACTCACCCAGAACCAGATGCAGGTCTACCAGACCGATTTCTTCGGGCTGAAAGACCAAAAGCTCGGGGAAGACCCCGTCAGCCACATAATCGAGGAGGGGATAGCGGTCAATTCCACCGCGATGCTCGATCTCTCGGATCCGGCCCATCCCAAAGCCCTCGGGAACCCCACCGAGGGGGCATTGCTCCTGTGGCTCAACAAGGCCGGGGTGGACGCACGAGAACTGAAAGAGAAATGCACCGTCGTCGAGGAGCTTCCCTTCACGACCCAGCGGAAATATATGGCGACAGTCATACGCGACTCCGCCAACCGCCTGATTCTCTATGTCAAAGGTGCCCCGGAAATCGTCTACGGCCTTTGCAGCAAGTTCCCCGACGGAGCGACCAAAGAGGCTGTCGACTCGCGGCTCCTCTCCTATCAGCAGCAAGCCATGCGAACCCTCGGTTTCGCATATCAGGTTCTCGACGAGACAGACAAGCCCATCGAGGATAACCGCGTTGTGGCCAAGGGACTTGAATTCCTCGGTTTCGTAGCCATCTCCGACCCTGTCAGGGCCGATGTCCCCGACGCCATCAAAGAAACCATCGACGCCGGAATCAAAATCAAGATTGTCACCGGCGACACCACCGCCACAGCCCGCGAAATCGGCCGTCAGATCGGCCTGTGGACTCCGGAGGACACAGACCGCAACATAATCACAGGTCCGGAATTCGAGAAACTTTCCGAAGAGGAGCTGCGCGAACGTGTCGGAGACCTGAAAATCATCGCCCGCGCCCGTCCGCTCGACAAGAAACGCCTTGTGGATGCCCTCCAGGCCAACAACGAGGTGGTTGCCGTGACCGGCGACGGAACCAACGACGCGCCCGCCCTCAAGAGCGCCCATGTCGGCCTCTCGATGGGTGACGGCACCTCCGTGGCCAAGGAGGCGTCGGACATCACAATCATCGACAACTCTTTCGCTTCGATTTCCCGTGCGGTGATGTGGGGACGTTCGCTTTACCTCAATATCCGCCGTTTCGTAATGTTCCAGATGACGGTCAATGTCGCAGCCTGTCTCATCGTCCTCGCCGGAGCATTCATGGGGACAGAGTCACCGCTTACCGTCACTCAGATGCTCTGGGTCAACCTGATAATGGACACCTTCGCCGCCATGGCACTCGCCTCGCTTCCCCCCGACCGCTCGGTGATGAATGAGAAACCCCGGTCGCGCACGGCATTCATCATCAACTCCACGATGTGGCAGGCGATTGTCGGCACTGGAGCTTTCTTCTTTTTCATCCTTCTCGGCCTGCTCTGGTATTTCGAGCATACCAACCTGGAATCCCTGACCGACATGTTCCGAGTGCCGTTCCTCCCCGAGAACAAAGGATTGTCACCCTATGAGCTTTCGCTCTTCTTCACCATCTTCGTCTTCCTCCAGTTCTGGAACATGTTCAACGCCCGGGCATTCGCCACAGGCCGTTCGGCCCTCCATTTTGCCCATTGCGGGGAATTCCTGCTGATAGCGGCCATAGTATTCGGCGGCCAGTTCCTGATTGTGGAATTCGGCTATGGATTCTTCAGCGTGGTGCCTCTGAAAGCCATCGACTGGGTAATCATCATCGGCTCCACCTCGCTGGTGCTGTTTGCCGGAGAAGTCTGGAGATTTTTCAGACGCGTCTCCCGCAAAAAACGCTGACAACCCATCCCATATCCCTCCTTGCATAAGGGATACTGACTATATTTCCGACAGCCATCCGCGATTCGACATAAATCACGGACGGCTGTCGGCATAACAGCTTGCGCCAATGACGTTTTTCCTTTGGCGGTTTGGAAAAATTGTCGTACCTTTGGAGACGCATCCAATTTTCACATCATACCAGTCTAAATATCACGCCATGCGTCCATCGTTGCCCAATACCGCCATATTCCACTGGCTGACAATACTTTGTTTGTCAGTCGCCATCGTGACGGCAATTTTCCCGGCCGCAGCCCGCAATTCCAAAGCCAACAAGCATATCGCTTGTGCGGACCAAGCTACAAAACAGAGAATCATCGACAGCCTTGAAATAGAGCTGTCGCATCTCTCCACTCCGGACGACTCTGTTGTGGAGCTTTTCAACATCTACGACCTGGCTTCGCCACCCAAAAAGATGGAATATGGCAAACAGCTCGCCGCCACGGCCCGACGTGCCGGCAGAACTGGAGTGGCATTTGATGTGCTGCGCAACATCGCCAACAACAACCAAGGGAAAGAGGAGGTGCTGGACGATCTGATCAGGATGGTGAAAAGCTATCCCAAGTCAGAGGACCGCGACAACACCATCACATTCATCAGAATCCTGAAGAACTCGGCCCGTGTCAAGTCAGCCAGCACACCCGAGGAGCGAGTGACACAGATTCAGGAGCTGGTCAGGGATGCAGCCGCCAACACCACAGAAAGTGTCGATGACAAAATAGTAAGGCTCCACGCTTTGTGTCTCAACCTCTCGGAACTTTCTGAGGGTGACCTGCTGGTGGACTATCTTCACAGACTGGGCGCATTGATAGAGGAGGTGCCGGCCAACAACCATTCCCTGAAAAACGTCTACTATGTGTGGGCATCGATGATTTACACCAAGGTAGGCCAACATGCGCTCGCCATACAGGCATGCCGCAACCTTCTCGATGAGATTGACGCCCTCGACAAGCGAAATATCGAAATCGGGCGCAAATACCGCTGTTACGACGCCAACCGTTACATAGTCTATACCCGCCTGCTCGAAAATTACGAGGCTCTCGACCCCTCGGAGGAGGAGGAATATTACAACGAGGCGATGAGGCTGGCCAAATCCGCGCCCCGCGCAAAAGTGACATACGCCACGGCCCCGCTGCCGTCAATCTACCATTATTTTTATCAGAAAGATTACCGTAAGGCATTCGAGCTGATAAGTTCATGCATGGACAGTCCTTACCTTGACAGCCGTCGTCTGCAGATGATGGAGATGTATATCAGCGCGGCCACAGCCATCGGTGAACGACAGGCCCTGCTGGAGGCTTATCCCGTCTATGCCCGTATGCTTGAGGAGGAGATGGACAGCCGCCAGAAGGAGCGTTACCGCGAGCTGCAGGTGCTTTATGATGTCAATGAAATCAAACTTGAGAATCTGAAGCTGAAGGAGGAGGAACAGCTTACCAGGAAGCAGATGTGGCGCACGGTCACAATCGTGTGTGTCTGCCTGCTGGCCGCCCTGGGGGTTTTCATTTTCTTCCTGATACGCTTCAACCGCCGCAACGCCATAATGGCCGCACGCCTGAAAATCGCCAACAAGAAGCTCCGCAAGGAGAGCCGCGAACTGATGGAGACCCGTGGCAAACTTGAGGAGGCACGCGACCAGGCACGCCGCGCCGACAACCTCAAGACCGACTTCATAAACAATATGAGCCATGAGGTCAAGGTCCCGCTCCAGGCTATGGCCGAATACTCTCAGATGATACTGGAGAATGTCGGGGACGAGCACAAGAAATATCTCGCGACATTCGCCGACAGGTTGCTGCTCAACTGCGAACTGGTCAACACCATCGTCAATGATGTGCTGCAGCTGTCCGAAATCCATAATTCCACCCTCTCCATCAAGAAAAAGCCCCACAGCCTCGCGCCTATCTGCGAAGCCGCCGCGGATGCCATCCGGCGGAAACTGCGTCCCGGTGTCGGCCTCTCTGTGACCGTGCCGCAAAACGACCTGATCATACTGACCGACCGTCACCGCCTGCTGCAGATTCTTGCCAACCTACTGTCCAACGCTGCCAAATTCACCGAAAAAGGGGAAATCAACCTCACTCTCGCCACATCTGAAGATGGAAGCCAGGTAGTGATATCCGTGACCGACACTGGTATCGGGATAGACCCGCGAGACAAGGACACCATCTTCGACCGTTTCACGAAAATCAACAAATCTGTGCCGGGCGCAGGCATCGGCCTGACCATCGCCCGTATGCTTGCCGAGCTTCTCGGGGGTGCGCTCATACTCGACACGGCTTATACCAACGGCGCGCGGTTCATCCTCACGTTGCCCAACAAGGCCTGATCTCCGCAGTCAGAGCAGCCCGTATCAGAAGGGGAAAAGAAGCGGCAACGCAAAAATCATAAGAATTCCGAGAATCACCTGCAACGGCGCGCCTACCTTCAGGTAGTCGGTGAAGGTGTATTGTCCGGCCGACATGACCAACGCGTTCGGCGGGGTCGAGAAGGGAGAGGCGAAGCATAGCGACGCGCCCAATGTGACGGCAAACAGGAACGGCAGGGGGCTGACACCATAGGCCACCGCGCTCTGCAACGCGATTGGAGCCATCAGCACGGCAGTGGCGGTGTTGGAGATGAACAGGGTCATCAGCGATGTCGTGAAATAAAGTCCGGCGAGCAGCCAGTGGGGGCCAAGCGAACCGAGATGGCTCACAAGCGACGCAGACACCATTTCAGACACCCCGGTCTTCTCCAAGGCGAAACTCATAGGCATCATCGCGGCTATAAGCACGATGCTCTCCCAGTTTATGGTCTTGTAGGCATCTCCGACCGACCTGAAACATCCGGTCAGCACCATGGCGAGAGCGGCCATTATGACGGTCATCACCGCCGGGACGACATCAAACACCAGCATCACGATCATCGCGGCCATTATCAATGCGGCCACAGGAGCCTTATAGTCGAGGGTCACTTTCGATGCTTCCGACAATGGCTGTCCGAGGACGACCCATCGGCGGGTGTCTCCGCTCAACTCGTCAATGGCTTTCCAGGGACCCTGAACCAGCAGCACATCATTTTTCCTGACCGTCACATCCGCAAGGTTCTCGGTGATGTACTCACCCCCACGCCTCACGCCAAGCACATTGACGTTGAATCGGTTGCGGAAATCGAGCTGCGCGATTGTCTGTTTCAGAATCGGAGAATCGGGCATCGGCACAATCTCGGCCACTCCGATGTCATAGAAACGGAGGTTGTGACGCGCGTCTTCGGGATTCGCGTCGAGCTGCAGTCCGTAATGGGTGGCGAAGAGGTCCACCCCCTCTTTCGGGCCGCGCACAAACATCACGTCGCCGGGATCGACGGTCGAACTGGCGGTGGGGGCTTCCTGGGTGATATTCTTTATCAGACGACGGGAGTGTTCGCCGGTGCGCAGTTCCAGCACATCGAGGTCGTAATTCTTACGCAGGGCGAGGTTGCCGAGTGTCAGACCGGCGATGGGGGATGTCGCCGGGACTGTGACCCTCCAGAGATCATCGTTAAGTCCATACTCCTCCACGATTTCCAGCGGGGAACGTGACCGTTTATTCTCCCCGGAGTCATCGGCCGAACGCTTCCGGGCGAGCACACGGCTGAGGGGAATCAGAAGCAGGGTTCCCGCCACAAGGCATATCACACCGGCGGGTAGGAATGAGAACATGGTAAGCGGCTCATGTCCGGCCTCTTCCCAAGCCTCGGCAATCACAAGGTTGGGAGGTGTACCGATAAGGGTCAGCATTCCTCCCATGCTCGACGCGAACGCCAGAGGCATCAGCAACCGGGAAGCGGAGGTGCCGGAGGCGGCGGCCATCGACACCACGATGGGGAGCATCAGGGCCACTGTGCCTGTATTGCTGACAAAACCGCCGATAAGGCCTGTGGCCAGTACCACGACGAGGAAAAGTTTCGTGGGGTTTCCTCCTCCAAGTTTCAGGAGTTTTGCTCCAAGCATTTTGGCGAGTCCGGTATTGAAAACCGCTCCGCCGACCACAAACAGGCCGACCATCATTATCACTATGGGGTTGGCGAATCCCGAAAGGGCTTCCTGGGTTGAGATGACACCGCTGACGGCCAGAACCACCAGTGCCAACAATGCCACGACATCGGCTCGGACACGTCCCCAGACGAATCCCAAAACAGCCAGACCAAGCGTCAACAGGGAAATCAGCATACTTATTCCGGTTTCCTTTTGATTTAGGTTAAACTTATTTTTCGCAAAGATACAACAATTCAACATCTCCGGCAAGCCGACTCTCGGGCTCATCAGGGCTGGCGCATGAGATTTAGCTAAAATTCAGTCAAAAATCAGGGCACTTA
>OLYK01000181.1_pt1 | contig 15026 bp, 8 predicted proteins | sample 1673651 | NCBI WGS metagenome assembly OLYK01 (sample SAMEA103958118, study PRJEB25191) | human gut metagenome | reverse complement strand
CTTGATGGTGCGGACCATCTGAGAGGTGTAGGAGTTCTCGTTGTCGTACCAAGAGGTAACCTGAACGAGGGTCTGGCCGTTGCCGAGATCAGAGCACATGGTCTGAGTGGCGTCGAAGATGGAGCCGTGGGTCTCGCCGACGATGTCGCGGGAGACGATCTGGTCCTCGTTGTAGGCGAAGGTATCGGGGATGGTCTCGGCGTAGGCCTTCATGGCAGCGTTGACCTCGTCGACGGTGACCTTCTTGTCAACGACGGCGTAGAGGTTGGTCAGCGAGCCGGTCGGCGTCGGGACGCGCTGGGCGGCACCGATGAGCTTGCCGTTGAGCTCGGGGAGAACCAGGCCGATGGCCTTGGCAGCGCCCGTGGTGTTCGGGACGATGTTCTCGGAGCAGGCGCGGGAGCGACGGAAGTTGCCCTTGCGCTGCGGGCCGTCGAGCGGCATCTGGTCGCCGGTGTAGGCGTGGATGGTGCACATAATGCCGGACTCGATGGGAGCCAGATCGTTCAGAGCCTTGGCCATCGGGGCGAGGCAGTTGGTGGTGCAGGAAGCGGCGGAGATGATGTTGTCTTCCTTGGTCAGGGTGTTGTGGTTAACGTTGTAAACGATGGTGGGCAGGTCATTGCCGGCAGGAGCGGAAATGACGACCTTCTTGGCGCCGGCGTCGATGTGCGCCTGAGCCTTGGCCTTGGAAGTGTAGAAACCGGTGCACTCCAGAACAACGTCAACACCCAGCTCGCCCCAGGGCAGCTCGGCAGCGTTGGCCTTGGCGTAAATGGTGATCTTCTTGCCGTCCACAGTGATGAAGTCCTCGCCGGCCTCAACGACGTGACCCTGAGCAGCGTAGTTGCCCTGAGTGGAATCGTACTTCAGCAGGTGAGCCAGCATCTTGGGAGAGGTCAGGTCGTTGATAGCGACGACTTCAAAACCCTCGGCACCGAACATCTGACGGAAAGCCAGACGGCCGATACGGCCAAAACCATTGATTGCAACTTTAACAGACATGGTAATTCCTCCATTTTTATTACTGCCGGAAGGCAGTATTTTACTTTTCAGGTACGGCATTCGATATCTCCGTACGGAATCCATTATACAATAATCCCACTGCGTTGTAAAGTGTAATTTTCGTAAAATTCCGATCAGTTTTTGCTATTTTTCGGTGCATGTTGCTCATTTGCGCAAAAGCGCCCGCCGCGTGACGCTGCGGGCGCTTTTCATTTCCCGGAATATCCGCCCCAAACTCAGGACGCGGCCGTGGTTTCGGCGGGCTGCTCCGGCATTCCTTCGCAGACGACGGGGGACTGAGGCGTGCAGATGGCCATGTAGGTGTTGCCCCGGCCAAGCTCCAGCGGCTCGCCGCTTTCCGTGAAGAAACGGAACGGCTCCTTATCGCCGCCGCACATCCAGACGATGGGGATGAGCTTGCCGCCGCAGGCAAAGTAGCCCTTGCCGCCGGCATTGAAATCCGCGATGTGGTAAATGCCGGTGGTGGTGATGTCCGCGTACATGACGATGACGTTCCGGAACGCTTCGACTTCCTCAGTCTTCAGGTCGGTCATAACCTTGCCGTACTGGTTGAAGGCGTATTTGCCCGTGCTCTCGTCGTAGACCATCCGGGTTTCCTTTCTGGCCTTTTCGTAGACCAGCGTGATGCTGATGTCCTTGGCCTCAACACCGTCCGCCGGGGTGCCGTCGTCGGTGAAGTCGAAGCCGTAGTCCCGCTCCAGCGTCATGGGGTAGCCCTGAGACTCGGCGTAGGCTTTGATGCCGGAACCGATGCCGTAGAGGGTGTTCTCCAGCGCGCCCTTGCGCTCGGTGTCCCGATAGGAAGCGCCGGTGGAGGCCACCACCCATTCGTCAATGTTGAAATTTTCCACGCCCCGCTCCTTGGCGTCTGCCAGCGCCTGCGCGGAGCCGCCCGCGTGGGACAGGATCAGGTCATAGTGCTGGGCAATGCTGTTGAACATGGGCCGGGTGGAACGGGTGGAGCCGATGGCGTCCACGGAGTCGATGTCGGTAAACAACGCCAGACAGCGCACCACGCTGTCCATGTTGACGTAGCACTCGATCAGCATGTCCGCCTTCACCACACCCACATGGGGAATATTGTCCGCCAGATTGCTCACGGTGTTGGCAAAAATTCGGCCGGTGAAGGGCGCGTCCAGAACCTCGCCGTTCAGGGGGTTGACATAAACCTCCGGTTCCGTGGTCGGCACGGTGGTCGGTTCCGCCGTGGGTTCCGCGGTGGGTTCGGCGGTCGGCGCAGCGGTGGTCTCCGGCGCCGTCGCGGGAGTTGTGGCAGGCGCGCTCCTGGCACCGCAGCCGCACAGCAGCAGCGCCAAGGTAAGCGTCAGGGCAATAACTCTTTTCATAATCTTCTTCCTTTCCTGTTGGTAGATATTTTTCCGCAGATCTGCGGTCTCTCTCAGCTGAACTGCGTGGCAACCTTACTGCTCTCCATGGTCTTGCCCAGCGTGTAGTAGAACACGTTGTCCCGGGCGGGGTTCAGGTCGCTCAGCACGCCCCGTTTGGCGTAGATGGCGTAGTAACCGGCCATCACGGGGATGATCCGGCCGTCGTCCGCCACCAGCTTGTGCAGGTTATAGTAGTTGCCTCTGTCCGCCAGAGACTGATTGACCATGTTGTAGATCGTCTCGTTGGCGAGGCCGCCCCAGCTCATTTCGCCCCACGGCCGGTAGAATTCCGACAGGTCCGCCGTTGTGGGCAGCTTCGTGATGCCGAGGTAAATGTCGTAGTTGGCCGCCTGAAGCCGGGCTTCGTAGACGCTGGTGGGACTTTCCACCGTCTCGCAGGCAAGACCCAGCTCCGTCAGCGTGGCCGCGATGTTCCGGGCGCAGCGCAGGCGGGCGGAATCGTCGCTGTTGACCAGCAGCTGCAGCGTCCTCGGCACGCCCTTGTCGTTGGTGGGAACGCGGAATTTGCTGGCCGCGTCGATGAAGCGCATCTCGTCGTAATCATAATTTGCTGCCAGACTTTTGCTGTAATACGGCGACATGGGGGAAATGGGCAGGGTCGTGGGCAGCGCCAGTCCGCCGTAGTTGTCGTCCACCAGCGTCTGCCGGTCGATGCCGTAGGTCAGGAAGGTACGCAGGGTGCCGTCGTCGAAAAATTTACTGTAGGTGACGTTGCAGCCGATATACATCATGAAGCCGCTGTCCACTTCCCACAGCTCAAAGTCGCAGCGGTAGTCGGCGTAGGAATCCGTCTGGGGGTTGGTGCAGACCACGCTCAGGCCGGAAAACTCAAACTCGTCCCGGATCTGGGAAGGGGATTCCGCTTCCACAAGGGCGATGGAGGAATCCTTTGCCACCAAGTCGTCGCTGCTGCACCACCAGCCCACCACCCGCTGCAAGTGCTTGCCGCCGATGCCGTCTTCCAGAGAGTAGGGGCCGGTTCCAAGGGGGTTGTCCACGGTCACTTCCGAAGCCTTGACGATGGGGATATCCAGCAGCAGCGCCAGATTCTGGTACGGCGTGTCAAGGAAAAAGTCCACGCCGCCGTCGCTGGACAGCTCCACACGGGCAATGTGGGTGAAGCGTCCCTTGTAATACACGTTCTGCCGCGCCTGCTCGTAGCTCGCGACCACGTCCTGCACCGTGACCCGGGTGCCGTCGGAGAAGGTCGCGTCGGGTTCCAGATAGATCGTCCATGTACGGTTATCCGGGGTGACCTGATACTGAGAGCACAGAATGGGGGTCGTATTGTTCTTGGAGTCCACCGCGAACAGTCCCTGATACATCAAAGACATGACCACGCGGTTGGTGTAGTCGCTGCCGTACAGGGGGTTCATGGAGCGGTCGGGATAGTAGGCCAGCGTCAGATCCTGAGAGTCCGGCGCGATGGTTTCCTCCGCCGGGTCCTCCCCCTCCATCAGAAGGGCGTCTCCCGTGGGGACGTAGGCGGAATTGTCGATGCTCCCGACGCAGCCGGTGAAGCACCCCAGACAGAGGATAAGCGCCAGCAGCACGGATATTCCCTTTTTCATCCCGTCACCTCCTGACAGACGATCACCGCGCCCTGGGACCCGCGCTCCCCGCCGGTCGCCCGGTGGGACCAGAAGCGGTCGCAGCTGCACACGGTGCAGTCTCTACTTAAGTCAATGTGTTCCACGCCGCAGCGGCGCAGAACCATGGCGTTGATCTGCTTTAAGTCCAGATGGTATTTTTCGCCCCGTTTTTCAATGTAGGCGTCCACCTCCGAACCAAAGGCGGCGCGCATGGCCTCGGGGACGTCGTGGTCGGTCTCAAAATGGCACATGCCGATGTTGGGGCCGATGGCCGCGCGAATGTTCTCCGGCTTCGCGCCGAAGTTCTCCGCCATGGCGCGCACCACCTTTGCGCCGATGGCCTGGGCGGTTCCCCGCCAACCGGCGTGTGCCGCGCCCACCGCCCCGGTCACGGGGTCGAAAAACAGCAGCGGCGTGCAGTCGGCGGTGAACACCAGCAGCGCAACGCCGGGGGTGTTTGTCACAAGGGCGTCGCACTTGGGATAGTCCCGGTGGCACAGGCCGATATGGTCTTTTTCCGTCACCACCCGGACGATGTCCGAATGGATCTGCAATGTCATCACCAGTTTTTCCGGGTCGAAGCCCACGGCGCGGCCAAGGCGGCGGAGGTTTTCCTCCACGTTTTCCAGAGAGTCCCCCCGGCCTACGGCCAGATTCAGGCTGCTCTGGGTGCCGGTGCTGACGCCGCCAAGACGGGTGGTGAACCCGTGGGGGACGGTGATGCCGTCGGCGGTGAGATATTGGAGTGTCTCGTATTTCTGTGTTCGTATCATAATCTCGTTTTCGCGCGTCGGAAGTAAGGCGTAAAGCGCCTTACTTCCGATTCTCTGTTATCTTAACTTTCGAGTTTGTCCTTCTGCATGCAGCACTTCTTGTACTTCTTGCCGCTGCCGCAGGGGCAGGGGTCGTTGGGGCCGACCTTGTGCTCCTTACGCACCGGCGCACGCTTCACCTGGGATTTGTCCGGGGCGGAGGTGCCGGTCTCCTTGGCCACCTTCTCCCGCTTGACTTCCTGCGCGGGACGCAGCTGCACCAGGAACATCCGGCGGATGGTCTCCTCCTTGATGGCGGTGATCATGGCCTCGAACATCTGGTAGCCCTCTTCCTTGTAGGCCACCACCGGGTCGTGCTGGCCGTAGGCCCGCAGACCGATGCCCTGCTTCAGATCGTCCATGGCGTCGATGTTGTCCATCCAGTATTCGTCCACCACCCGGAGCATGACCACACGCTCCAGCTCCCGCATGATCTTGGGGGTGTAGGCGGCTTCCTTGGCCTCGTAGGTGTGCTTGGCAATTTCAAAAACGGTGTCCGTCAGCTGGTCGGCATTCATGGCCAGCAGCTGCTCCCGGCGGGATGCCAGCGTGCCTTTGGCGAAGTAGATGCCCTCCATGGCGTTGGCAAGCCCCTTCAGGCCGTCCTCGTTCACCTCGCCGCCATGCCCGCTGAGGGCAGTGGAAACGTCGCTCTCCACAAGGGAGCGGAGCATCTGCATCATGTTCTCCCGCAGGTCTTCCCCGTCCAGCACCTTCTGCCGCTGGGCGTAGATGACCTCACGCTGGGTGTTCATGACGTTATCGTATTCCAGAACGTTCTTTCTTGCGCGGAAGTTCCGGGATTCTACGCTCTTCTGGGCGTTTTCCACGGCGTTGCTGAGGATTTTCGCGTCAATGGGTGTGTCCTCGTCCAGACCCAGGGAGTCCATCATGCTCATCACCCGGTCGGTGGAGAACAGGCGCATCAGATCGTCCTGTAAGCTCAGATAGAAGCGGCTTTCGCCGGGGTCGCCCTGACGGCCGGAACGGCCGCGCAGCTGATTGTCGATCCGCCGGGACTCGTGGCGCTCGGTGCCGATGATGAACAGGCCGCCGGCGGCACGAACCTGCTCCGCCTCCTGCGCGATGGCGGCCTTGTGCTTTTTCAGCAGCTCTTCGTAGGTGTGGCGCACTTTCAGAATTTCCGGGTCGCTGGTCTCGGCGTAGGAGTCGGCCTCCTGTAAAAGTTCATCCGGGAAATCCATTCTCGCAAGCTCCGCTTTCGCAAGGAAATCGGCGTTGCCGCCCAGCATGATGTCGGTACCACGGCCCGCCATGTTGGTGGCGATGGTCACGGCGCCCAGCTTGCCTGCCTGCGCCACGATCTGGGCTTCCTGCTCATGATGCTTGGCGTTCAGAACGCTGTGGGGGATGCCCTCCCGTTTCAGCAGCTTGCTGAGGATTTCACTTTTTTCAATAGAAATTGTACCAACCAGCACGGGCTGACCCTTTTCGTGGCACGCCATCACCTGCCGGATGATGGCGCGGAACTTGCCCGCTTCGGTCTTGTACACTACGTCGGGGTGGTCGATACGGATGACGGGACGGTTGGTGGGAATTTCCACCACGTCCAGATTGTAGATGGCGCTGAATTCCTCTTCCTCCGTCAGGGCGGTGCCGGTCATGCCGGAGAGCTTGCCGTAGAGCCGGAAGAAATTCTGGAAGGTGATGGTGGCGAGGGTCTTGCTTTCCCCCGCGACGGTCACGCCCTCCTTGGCCTCGATGGCCTGATGCAGACCCTCGTTGTACCGGCGGCCGTACATGAGACGGCCGGTGAACTCGTCCACGATGATGACCTGACCGTCCTTGATGACGTAGTCAATGTCCCGCTTCATAAGGCCGCGGGCCTTCATGGCCTGATTGATGTGGTGAGAGAGGGTAGCGTTCTCCGCGTCGGCCAGATTTTCCACGCCGAAGAACTTCTCCGCCTTGGCGATGCCGCTGGCGGTGAGGGACACGGTGCGCTGTTTTTCGTCCACGATGTAGTCGCAGTCGTAGTCGTCGTGGATCTCCTTCTCGTCGGTCTTGGCGAAGACCTGCTTGCGCAGGGTGGACACGAAATGGTCAGCCATTTCGTACAGCTTGGAGGAATCCTCCCCCTTGCCGGAAATAATCAGGGGGGTGCGGGCTTCATCGATGAGGATGGAGTCCACCTCGTCCACGATGGCGAAGGCGTGTCCCCGCTGCACCAGCTCGGACTTGTAGATCGCCATGTTGTCCCGGAGGTAGTCAAAGCCCAGCTCGTTGTTGGTGCAGTAGGTGATGTCGGCGGCGTAGGCCACCCGGCGCTCCGCCGGGGACATGCCGGGGATCACCAGACCAACGGTCAGCCCCATGTAGCGGTAGACCTTGCCCATCCACTCGGAGTCACGCTTGGCAAGGTACTCGTTGACGGTGACCACGTGAACGCCCTTACCGGTCAGCGCGTTTAGATAACAGGGCAGAATGGCGACCAGCGTCTTGCCTTCACCGGTCTTCATTTCGGCGATGCGCCCCTGATGGAGCACGATGCCGCCGATGAGCTGAACGGGATAGGGGCGCATTCCCAGCACCCGGTCGGCCGCTTCCCGAACGGCGGCAAAGGCTTCCGGCAGGAGGTCGTCCAGCGTCTCCCCCTGATCCAGCCGGTTCTTGAACTCGGCGGTTTTGGCCTTCAGGGCTTCCTCGGAAAGCGCCTTGTAGTCGTCCTCCAGCGCCAGAATTTTATCCACCGTGGGCTGGATTTTCTTAATTTCCAGCTGGGAACGGGTGCCGAAAATTTTTTCAAATACTCCCATATGTTTCTCCTTTTGTGCCTTCCGAACAGTTTTGGCGGCACAGGTCATTTTGGGTATTATAGCATAAGCGCAAAGAGAATAAAAGTCGAATTTATGAACAAAAAGCGGCTTCGCGCCCTCTTTTTCCTCACCGAACTACCAAATTCACTGCCTGTCGGCGAAAAAGGCTTCGATTTCACCCTTCGCAGCCTGCACCCGTCCCTGCTGGCAGAGGGGTTTTCCGCCGCCGCGGCCATGGAGCGCGGCGGTCATGTCCCGGCCCAGCTGCCGCAGGTCGCCCTGACGGGCGATCAAGCAGTAGGCGTAACCGCCGTCGCTGCCGCTGAACACTGCCGCCGTGCCGCCGCACTTGTCCGCGATAGCATCCGCCAGTTCCCGGACGCCGTCGGCGCTCAAGTCTTCCTCAAAGTGCAGGACATTGCCGCGGTTTCCATAACTTTCCGCGATTCCGGCAAAGACCCGCTTTTCCAGACCAGCCATGCGGTACTTCTGCGCCGAAAGCAGCTCGTTCATCCGCCGTGCGGCTTCGCCGGTCTCCGTGATTTTCGCGGAAAACGCCTGAGAAACCTGCCGGTTCTGGTCAAAGGCCGCGTTCAGCAGCGCCAGCGCCTGCGACCCGCAGGCCATCTCGATCCGGGTGCCGCCCCGGAAGCTCACCGCGCTCAGCAGCTTGATGAGGCCGATTTCCCCCGTAGCCGCCACATGGGTGCCGCAGCAGGCGCAGCAATCGTATCCGGGAATTTCCACGATCCGCACCGGCCATGCAAGGGCCTTTTTCGTGCGGTAGGGGATGGCGGGCAGCTCTTCGGGACTGGGATACCAGCACCGCACGGGCAGGTTCTGCCACACTGCTCCGTTGGCCTCCGCTTCGATTTCCGGCAGCACCTGGGGCGGAATCACCCCGTCAAAGTCGATGGTGATGACGTCCGCGCCCATGTGGAAGCCGGTATTGTGGCAGCCGTAGCGGCGGTTGAGAATCCCGGAGACGATATGCTCCCCGGAATGCTGCTGCATCCGCGCAAAGCGCAGGTCGTAGTCGATCACCCCCGCGACCTCCGCGCCCGCTTCCAGGGGCGCTTCGCACAGGTGAATCACCGCCCCCTCCCGCTCCCGGGTACTGCGCACCCGGACGCCGTTCAGAGTTCCCGTGTCCCCCGCCTGACCGCCGCCCTCGGGGTAAAAGGCGGTAGCGGCCAGCGTGACCTCCCATCCGTCCGCGGCCTTCGCGCAGGAAAGCACCGCCGATGTAAAGCGGGAAAGGTGAGAATCTTCATAATAAAGCTTGCGTGTTTCCATATCGCACCTCGAAAAAATGGCAATTTTGCTCATTATACCACGGTGCCGCTGGCATTGCAACGCCCCAGCTTTACAGAAATTTGAAGTGGAATTTTGAAAAAAGTGCTTCTCTTTTGCCGAATTATCATGTAGAATGAGAAAACGTGAGAAAAAACAACGAGGTGACCGATCATGCCAGCAAATTACGCCCATTACCGCTTTGGAAAGCAGCTGCTCTCCGGGATGTGTCCCACCGACCGCCGAAGCATCCAGCGGTTCCGGCGGCTTTACGATATGGGTCTGCACGGGCCGGATATTTTCTTTTACTATAACCCCCTGATCAAAACCGCCACGGGACAGCTGGGCGGCGTCTTCCACGCCCAGTCCGGGCAGGAATTCTTCGCCCGGGTCTGCGCCCAGGCGGGCAGCGAGGCCGGGCGGGTCTATCTTCTGGGGCTTCTGGGGCATTACTGCCTGGACTCCCTGTGCCACCCTTACGTGGAGAAAAAGGAAGCCGACGGCAGCGCCCGCCATGTGGAGCTGGAATCGGAATTCGACCGGTATCTGCTGGAATCCGACGGCGTCGTCCTGCCCCACACCTACGACGGCAGCGCCCACATGCGGCTGACCCGGGGAGAGTGCGTCACGGTTGCCCTCTTTTATCCCCCCGCCACCCCGGCGAACGTCAACACCTGCGTCCGCAACATGGCCCGCGCCACCCGGTTTCTGGTGGGCGAGAACCGCAAGCATGTCCGGCGTCTGCTGCGCCTGACCCGCAGCCCGGCCATTGAGGATCAGCTCATGCCGGAACATGGCGACGACCGCTGGCTGTGGATGGACAGCGAAATGCTGGTGCTGTACAACCGCGCCCTCAAGCGCTATCCCGGACTGCTCAGCCAGCTGGACGAGCACATGCGCACCGGCGAACCCCTGGGCGAGGATTTCGTCCCGGCCTTCGGCTGATCTGTAAGGAGTGGTAGAAGTGAAAAAAATCAAACTCACCGCATTGGAGCGGAGCTGGATTCTCTATGACATCGGCAATTCCGCGTTCATTCTGCTGGTTTCGACTCTGATTCCCATTTATTTCAACGCTCTGGCGACTACCGGCGGGCTGAACGAGTCATTGTACTTGTCCTATTGGGGCTACGCCGGTTCCGTCTCCACGCTGCTGGTGGCCGTCATCGGCCCCATCTGCGGCACGCTGGCTGACCACCGGGGCTTCAAGAAGCCGATTTTCATGGCCTGTATGCTGCTGGGCGTTCTCGGCTGCGCCGCCATGGGCGTGACTGCGGGATGGCTGGCATTTCTGGTGGTGTTCGTTCTGGCCAAGGTGGGGTATTCCTCCAGTCTGGTGTTCTACGACGCCATGCTCCCGGAGGTCACCACCGACGAGCGGATGGACACGGTATCCTCCATGGGCTACGCCTACGGCTACATCGGCTCCGTGATTCCCTTCATTCTTTGCCTGCTTCTGGTGCTGTTCGGCGACAAAATCGGCGTCGGCACGGGAACAGCCATGGTCGTGTCCTTCCTCATTACCGCCGGGTGGTGGTTCGTATGCACCCAGCCGCTGCTGAAGCGTTACCGTCAGACAGCCTTCGTGGAGCATACCGGCAGCCCCGTTTTCTCCACCTTCCGACAGCTGGGACGCACCTTCCGGGAGGTTCGGCAGCAGAAGCATATTTTCCTGTACCTGCTGGCATTTTTCTTCTTCATTGACGGCGTTTACACCATCATCGACATGGCCACGGCCTACGGCACCGCCCTGGGGCTGGACACCACCGGGCTGCTGCTGGCACTGCTGCTGACCCAGTTTGTGGCCTTTCCCTGCTCCATCGCCTTCGGCCGGTTCTCCGCCAAGTACGACACGGGGTTGCTCATTAAGATCTGCATCCTCTGCTACACCGGCATTACCCTGTTCGCGGTATTTCTTGTGTCCCAGTGGCAGTTCTGGGTACTGGCGGTTCTGGTGGGTATGTTTCAGGGCGGCATTCAGGCGCTGAGCCGCAGCTACCTCGGGAAAATCATCCCGGCGGAGCGCAGCGGCGAATACTTCGGTCTCATGGACATTTGCGGCAAGGGCGCGTCCTTCCTTGGTACGACCCTGATCGCCATGGTCAGCCAGCTCACCGACGGGCAGTCGTTCCATGTCTTCGGGCTGGAGCTGCAAAACGAAAACATCGCCGTGGGTACGCTGGTCGTCATCTTCGCCATCGGCTTCGTCCTGTTCTGCAAGGCGGACAGGCTGAATAAGCAGTACATACACATTTAAATTAAGAATGCCGGGGGCTGACCACCCCCGGCACTATTTTTACCTTTTTCTCTTTCTCAGCAGCACTGCCAGCCCGATTCCGGACAGAACCATCACCCCGACGGCGATCCAGATCAAATCGCCGGTGCGGGGATTCCTGCGGGAACCCAGGGAAACCGGGACGGGCGGCACGTAGACCACCTCGTCGCAGTTGCGCACCCGGAGAACCGGCGTGCCGTCGCTGTCCAGATGGAGAATGCCGATCGCCCGCACGGTGCGCCCCTCTTTCACCTGAGAAGCCAGGTCGTTTTCCCCGTCCGCGCCGGACACAATGTCGTCCTCAATCAGAATTTCCGCAAGGTCGCCGTTTCCGTCCTTTAACGTGATGCGGGAGACGCCCTTGCCGCCGACGCTGTAGGTCACATCCGTCACCCTGCCCTCCACCTGCATCAGGCGGCCGCCGTTTGCTTCGTAGTCCATGGCGGTCTTGTTCGGGGTGGTTTTCGGCGTGTAGTTGTAAAGCGGCTTGCCCAGCACTTCGTAGTCGATGATTTTCAGTACCACGTTGCCGCCGCGGATTTTCTTCTGCCCGACTGCCTCTATAGGTGTGCCAACCTGGATTTTGTCCTCGGTAAACGGCACCAGGGCAACGCCGCCGGTATCGTCCTGCAAATAAATGGTATCGGGGAAACTGTTTCCCGGCCGGGAAGTCCCGGAGGTCGCCCAGCCACGAATATGGTACACCTCTTCGTCCTTGCCGGAACGCATTTCGCCGATGGTGACCAGCTCCGGATACGCCGCCCGCTCGATTTTCAGCAACGCTTCCCCAATGGCCAGATTTCCGCTGACGCTCTTCCAGACATTGTCCGGCTCCTTCATGGCGCTGTCTTCCAGGAACAGTCCGCCGCTGACGTACACTTTGCCGTCGCCCGGGAGTTCCTCACCGGCAAGCAGCACCGTATCTTCGCCGGTTTCCTGCCCGTCGGCGTCCGCGTCTATGCCGTGGGTGGTATCACGCCCCTTCACCAGCCAGGTGCCGTTCCCCGGATTTACGGTGCAGCCGGCGCGCTGGGTGTAGGTCTGCTCCTGCGTCAGGGATTTCGTCAGGCCGCTGTCAGGGTTGAACACGTTGGTGGATATACTGCTCGCAGTGTCGTCGTTCAGGCGCATCGTCGCGCCCATGGCTTCCAGCAGCCTGTTCAGCTCGCCGGAGGTATGTAGATTCCGGTCGTCCATGTCCGACTGGCCACAGAGAATGACCGTGCCGCCGTTTTCGACAAACGTCCTGACTTTCTCCACAAATTCTTCGTCAAATGCCTCCGCCGGGGCGGTTATCAGCAGGAGGTCGCTGTTTTCGGGCAGCTCGCCGTCCAGAATATCCACTGCTATATTGACCTTGGCGGCGATAGCTTTCAGCCGGTTCAGCTTATCAACGCCGGAATTGCCGTGGGAAGCGTCCACGGAGATGCGCTTCACCTGCTCCGGGACGTGGAAGCTCAGGCTCAGCGTGTCCTCGTAGGTGCGGTCTTCTCCGTTCACGCTGCCGGCCGCCTCGACCCGGATCTCCGTCACGCCCAGCTCCGGATGGGCGTAGTAGAAGGTATAGTCCAGCGTATCCATTGCCGCCACCGTCCCCGGTTTGGAGACAGTTTCGACCAGTTTGTCGTCGGCATAAAGGGACAGGGATTCCACAGCAAAATCCACCGGCTCGTCATTGTACAGTTCCACCGTCAGCCCGATCTCCTCGTCCCGGGCAGGGGTGAGGGTATCCGACGTAAAGCTCCCGATGCCGATGTCGTCATACCCGTCCATCCACACGGGCGCGGTCACGGCCACATCCCCATCCGGCTGGGTGATACGGAGATAGTAGTAGCTGCGTCCGCCGGAGGCGGGCAGTTCCAGCACCTGCGAAGGCGTTTCGACATACTCGCTCACAAGCACTGCCCCGCCGTCCGTCACCACCTCCACGTTGCCGATGGCCTCATCCGTGGGGTCGCTCAGGAAAACGGTGATTTCCGCTTCCTCCGATTTGGGGAGAATGCTGCCCATGACCGCACCGTTCAGCTGATAATAAACGGTGAGATCGCTGTCCTGGGTGGCATAGACCCGGCGGTCTTTCATGGCAGCGTACAGGGATTCCTCCGTCAGATCCTTCGCCAGCACCACAGTCCGCGCGTCGCTGGCGTCGCCCCACTGACCTTTGTGGTTATTCTGGTTGTTGGTGGGCGCGACGTGCCAGCCCTCGTCCAGCGCCCGATCATAATATCCGCAGTCCACCACGCCGTCTTCCCCGGCCACTTCCAGCAGGGAGACTGCCGCGTCATATTTGGGACTGTAGTGGTCGAACCGCTCGAAATCCCCGTGAATGTCGTCCGGGTGGTTGAACTGGCTGACGGAACCGGGGACGGAGGTCAGCGCCTTATAGTAATTTTCCAGTGCGGTGGGCACGTTTTCAAAATCCGCCTGATCCCGGGTCTGCCAGCCGGGGGTATTGAAGGTGGAGATATGCCCCAGCTGCTTATCTTCAGGCCATGTCATCTCAAAGCCGAAAAGCCCCACAAAATCCTCGCCGGTCACGGAAGCTGCCGCCTGCTTCCCAGCCGCCCAGTCAGCGCTGATGTCCGCGCCATCCGCGTCGATGGCGCCCATATCAGCGTTGTCAAAGGAATCGCTGTGGTCGGTCACGGCGAAAAAGTCCAGACCATCCACCTGCGACGCGTATTGGAACGCTTCCTCCACGCTCCCGGCGCCGTTGGAAATATCGGTGTGGGCGTGGAGCTGACCGAAGTACAGATTCCAGTCAAGGTCAAATTCTTCCGTGAAAATGACCTGGGTCACTTCCCCGGGTTCGCAGCCCCCGGCGATGGAATATGCCCTGAGATACGCCGTTCCGAAGTCCTCTTCAAAGCAAATTGACCCGGCATACAGCGCATCGGGCTGGTAATTCACCCCGTCGGCGGAGACTGCGTAATAAATGTCGGCGCTTTCGTCCTCGCAGGTCAGGGTAATTTCCTCCCCGGCGCGGATCGTGCCGCCCTCGGGCAAAACGGTCACACTGGGCGACGTTTCCACCACTTCTCCCGGCTCCTCCAGCTTCTCCGGCTCCTCCGGCTCCGGGCCGTCCTGCACCTCCATGCGCCGGTACAGCGTAAAGATGCTGACGTAGGAGTCCGGTGCTTCCTCAATATCGACGTCCCTGCATGCAAGGAAGTCTTTCTCACGAAGCGTATCGGAGACCAGCGTCACCGGCTCGCTTCCGTTGCAGCCATGAAAGGAAAAATATTCGCCATCCCAGAGAACCTGCCATTCATACGTCCCGGCGGCGATGCCGTTTCTGTCGCCTTCCATGGGTGCGGCGGACACGCCGTGAGCGTCCGTCAGAATGACCCCGTTCGCCGTCACGGTCAAGTCCCATTCCGCACCGGCGGCATCCGTGTCGCCGGTGAAGGTGGGTTTCGTGGCGGAAATCACAAAATCTTCTCCCAGCAGGATACCCGGCGCGTCGCCAAAGGGTGTCACCAGCACGTATTGCCCGCTGGTCAGTTCCTCCATGCCGGTGATCTCCTGATACACCGTCGCCGCTCCGGCGGGAAGTCGGAACAACGAAAAAAGAGCTGCCGCCAATACAACTGACAGCAACCCTCTGGCTACCAACCTTCTTATCATACCAAACCCTCCCGATTTTTTTCAGAGTTTCCTCCCGGAACCCCCGAAAAATCATCGCCGGCTTGGCTGCGGATAGTATTCAACCAGCTGTCAACGATCTGCCGTTTGTATCAGAGGTTCCCTTATCCGTTTGGGAATATAGCACAGCCATTTTTCGACGTTTTACCTCTTTTGAGTTAACGCACTACAGGTAGTGGTTTTCTTCCGCTTATATACAC
>OLYK01000171.1_pt1 | contig 15317 bp, 13 predicted proteins | sample 1673651 | NCBI WGS metagenome assembly OLYK01 (sample SAMEA103958118, study PRJEB25191) | human gut metagenome | reverse complement strand
ATAAAATAATTTATAAAAAATTGTTCCAGTGTAATAAAAGACAGCGGCTTTCTGTCATGCCGCTGTCTCATGTAAAAGAATATGTATTACTTTTTAAGAACGTCCTCCACCGCTTCCCGGCAGAGTTCCACCGCCTTGTCTGCCGTTTCCCGGTCCAGCGTGAGCGGCGGATTGAAATAGATCACGTCTCCCATGGGACGCAGGACCAGTCCCCGCGCCATGGCCCGGCGGAAGATCTGCCAGCCGATGCGCCGCGCCGGATCAAAGGGCTTCTTCGTTTCCCTGTCCTCCACGAGCTCCATGGCATTGATGAGGCCGATATGGCGGATCTCGCCCATATTGGGATGATCCCCCAGCGCCTCTTCCAGCCGCTCATGGAGATATACGCCCGTTTCGGCGGCCTTTTCCAGGATATGGTCACGCTTCATGATGCGGAGCACCGCCAGCGCCGCAGCGCATCCGATGGGGTTGCCCGCATAGGTATGGCTGTGAACGAAGGCCTTGTGCTTGCCGTAATCGTCATAGAAGGCGTCGTAGATCTGTTCCGTGGTGATGGTGATGGACATGGGGAGATATCCCCCGGTGAGTCCCTTGGAGGTGCAGAGGATATCCGGGCTGATGCCGGCGTGCTCGATGGCAAACAGTTTTCCCGTGCGTCCGAAGCCGGCGGCGATCTCGTCATCGATCATGAGGACGCCGTACTCGTCGCAGAGCTTCCGCAGCTTCCGCAGGTATTCCGCCGGATAGATGCGCATGCCCGCCGCGCCCTGCAGGATCGGCTCCACGATGACCGCCGCCGTTTCCTTTCCGAACTTTTCGAAGGCCGCCTCGGCACTCTCGAAGCATTCGCACGAGCAGGTGTCGCGCGTCTTGTGATAGGGACAGCGGAAGCAGTCCAGCCCGTCAAAATGGATGTTGTGCATCATCATGGGCTGGTAGATCTTCGCGTACATGTCCATGCCGCCCACGGAGAGCGCTCCGATGGTCTCGCCGTGATAGGACTCGGAGAGACACATGAACCGCTGCCGCTCCGGATGGCCCGTCTGGTAGTGGTACTGGAAGGCCATTTTCAGGGCGCATTCCACGGCGGAGGAGCCGTTGTCGCAGAAGCTGTACCGGCAGAGCCCCTCCGGCAGAAGCGGCGTCAGCTCCCGGCAGAGCTCAATGGCCGGCTTGTGGGAGAAATTGGTGAAGATCACGTGCTCCAGCTGGTCCACCTGCTGTTTGATCGCTTCATTGATCTCCGGATTGCAGTGTCCCAGCAGGTTGCACCACCAGGAGCTGATGATATCCAGATAGGGCTTTCCCTCCGTGTCGTACAGGTACAGCCCCTTCGCGTGGTCGATGACCACCGGCGGAAAGACCTCCGCGTCCTTCATCTGCTGTGCCGGATGCCAGATATATTTCTCGTCCTCTTTTTCCCAGTCGATCGTTTCGCTCATGACCGTCCTCCTCATTCATACAGCGACGCCAGCAGCGCCGGGTCCGCATCGATGACAGCATCGCCGCGGCGGATCTTCGCCAGCACGGGCAGTCCCGTCATTTCCTCGATCATCTTCACATTGTCTTCTTCCATGACGCCGCCCTTCCAGTTGTTCAGCAGGACGCCCTTCACCGGCAGCTCCCGGGCTTTCATGTAGAATGCGGTGAGCACCACGTGATTGATGGTGCCCAGGCCGGCATCCGCCACGATCAGGGACGGCAGATGGAGCCAGTGCACGATGTCCTCCAGATAATACACGGCCTTTTCATCGTGCCGGATGGGGCAGCAGATGCCGCCGCTTCCTTCCATGGTCACATAGGGATAACGCGCCGCTGCCCGGGCCCACCCGGCAAGGATGACCTCCTTTTCCACGGGATGGCCCTCCATGCGCGCCGCCAGATGGGGCGATACGGCATGTTTATACAGATAGGACAGCAGCATGTCCTCGCTCTCCCCGATGCCCGCAAAGCGGTTCACGAAGCCGGCGTCGCTTTCCGCCACGGAATCGGCGCCGCTGATGGCCGCCTTGTAATAGCCGGCATCATAGCCGGCCTCCCGGAGCGTCTTCACCAGAAGCGCCGTCACATAGGTCTTGCCGATGTCCGTATCCGTCCCCGTAATGAATATCCCTTTCCCCACGATCATTCCTTCTTTCTGTTTTCTTTTCCTTTATAAAAATGAAAGGGCTTCCGCCCTTCCTCAACGGGTCCACAGGCCGGCCCGTCCGAGCCGACGCGCCAGAACGGCGGCCAGAACGCACAGGCAGAGATCGCCCGGCACGGCCAGCACGAAGCAGTACAGCACCACCGGCCATACGCCGATGGGCGTCCCCAGATAGAAATTGTTGATGATGTATACATAGACCATGCCGAAGAGATACACCACGAGGAGCCCCGCAAAGGACGCGGCGAGGAGCCGCCCCAGGCCTGCCGTGCCGGAGGCCCCTTCCCTGATCCGTCCGGTGAGCCACGCCCCGGCGGCAAAGCCGATGAGATAGCCGAAGGTGGGCTGGAAGATATAGCCCGGACCGCCGCCCTGCGTAAAGACGGGCACGCCGATGAGCCCCAGCGCCACATAGATCGCCACCGCCGCCGCACCTCTCCGGCTGCCGAGGATCAGCCCCGCCAGCGTGGTGAAAAGCAGCTGCAGCGTGAAGGGACACACCGGGACGGGGACCCGGATGAAGGCCCCCACGGCGGTGAGCGCCGTAAACAATCCGAAAAGCACCGTATCTCTCGTGCGGTTCTGCACCGCCGCTGCCGCTTCCTGCTGCATTTCTATCGCCTCATTTGTTTCTTTCTTTTTATTTTCAGGTTTACGTATACAACCTTATAACAACTCTTTTCTTCTGTCAATGTTTACATTCTGTATTTGTTTACATTAAAAGGACAGAACGACCCCTGTGCTATAATGGAAAAAATATCCACGAAAGAAGGTCGAAATTCCTATGCTTTTCTTTGTCAATGACTACGGCGAAGGCGCTCATGAAGCGATCCTCGCCCATCTGGCCGAAACGAACCGGGAGCATCTCATGGGGTACGGCAGCGATCCCTACACCGCCCAGGCGAAGGAAAAGATCCTTGCCGCGGCGGGATGCCCCGGCGGCGATGTATTCTTCATCTCCGGCGGCACCCAGACCAATGAAACGGTCATCTCCGCGTACCTCCGTTCCTACGAGGGCGCCGTAGCGTGCAGCACCGGCCACATCGCCTGCCACGAAGCGGGCGCCATCGAGCACAGCGGCCACAAGGTGCTCACCATCCCCGGCCATGCGGGCAAGATGGTCCCGGCCGAGCTGGAAGCCTATCTGGCGGCCTACTACGCCGACGGCAACCATGAGCACATGGTCTTCCCCGGTCTGGTGTACATTTCCTATCCCACGGAATACGGCACGCTCTATACGAAAGAAGAGCTCACGGAAATTTCCCGCATCGCCCATGCCTATCACCTGCCGCTCTATGTGGACGGCGCCCGCCTCGGCTACGGCCTCATGAGCCCCGCCTCCGACATCACCCTGCCGGAGCTGGCTGCCCTGTGCGACGTGTTCTACATCGGCGGCACCAAGGTGGGCGCTCTCTGCGGCGAGGCAGTGGTCTTCCCCCACGGTGCCCCGGCACATTTCCTCACCCACGTGAAGCAGCACGGCGCGCTCCTCGCGAAGGGACGCCTGCTGGGCGTGCAGTTCGATGCGCTCTTCACGGATGATCTCTACTTCAAGATCGGCGCCCACGCCATCCGGATGGCCATGAAGCTGAAGCAGGTCTTCCTCGACAAGGGCTATCCGCTCTTCATCGACTCCCCCACGAACCAGCAGTTCGTCATCCTCACCAAGGCCGAGGCGGAGGAGATCGCAAAGCATGCCCAGTTCGAGGTGTGGGAACCTCACGGCCCGGACGCCATGGTGGTACGCTTCGCCGTGAGCTGGGCCACGGAGGACGCCGACATCGACGCCCTGGCGGCCATTCTCCCGAAAAAATAAAACAGACATCAAAAAAACATCCGCGGTATATGCCACGGATGTTTTTATTTGTCCTATCAGCGATCCAGCTCGGCCCGGACGGCGGCGAGGAATTCCGGCCAGCCCGGGAAATGATACGGCGCAAGGCGCACGATCTCCGGCCAGTCCTTTTCGGAATAGCTGTCATACAGCGCGGCCGCCTCGATATGAGCGGCCTTCGCGGCGAGCACGCCGGACAGGGAATCCTCCAGAATGAAGCATTCCTCCGGCGACGCGCCGAGGCGGGCCATCACCTTTTCATGCACCTCCGGCGACGGCTTGATGGCTGACACATCCTCTCTCGTGAAAAGAAAGGAGCACCAGCTGTCGATGGGTGCCTCCCGGAGCAGGTTTTCATTGGTCTTCCGGTAGATCTCCATGTTCTTCTTCCGCGTAGTGGTGGCGATACCCAGGACGAAGCCCTTCTCCTTCAGATAGTGCACCGCCTCTGCCGCGCCCTCGCGGTATTTCACCTCGCAGGTGAGCTTGTGCTTTGCAATCCGGTCACGGAGGGCCAGAATGTCCTCCGGCGCCAGCGCCGAGCCGCAGAGCTTCCCCAGCTCCCGACAGTAGGCCTGATAGGGATTGGCCTCCTCCCGCAGCTCCCGAAGGAGCTCTTCCCGGCGGGGCCCCACGGCGCGGACCAGCTCCGGCCCGCCGCCGAGCGCCTCGATGAGCGCGGTGTCCACGGAATCCCACACGCCCAGAGACTGGATCAGCGTGCCGTCCATATCGCAGATGATGTATTTCTTTCCTTTGAGCATGGCGCTCTCCTTTCGAAAAAAAGAGGCAGACATCCGGTCTGCCTCTTTCTGTATGCCTCAGCCCTGCTGCTTCAGTTCTTCCAGCGCATGTGCCAGCTGGTCCGGGCAGGATGTGGTCTTGCCGCGGCAGGGAATGCCCTTCAGGCGGCGGATCACTTCGTCCGCGTCCATCCCCTCCACCAGATGGCAGATGCCCTGTGTGTTTCCGGGGCAGCCGCCTTCGAAGGATACCTTATGAATGGTGTTCCCGTCGAGCTCCACATGGATGGAGCGGGAGCACGTGCCGTGGGTGGTGTAATCGATCGTTTTCATCATGCATTATCCTCTGAAATAAGCGACGCCGGCTGCAAAGAGCGGCTGATATTTATTGCCTTCAATGTTTTTCGCGATGTTGGCGCCGTACCGTTCGCTGTGGCCCATCTTGCCCAGTACGCGACCGTCCGGGCTGGTGATGCTTTCGATGGCCCAGGCGGAGCCGTTCGGATTGAAGCGGCTGTCGTAGGTGGGATGGCCTTCGAAATCGGTGTACTGCGTGGCGATCTGGCCGTTGGCCGCCCACTGGCGGATCTGTTCATCGGAAGCGATGAAGCGGCCTTCGCCGTGGCTGATGGCGATGCTGTGCAGGTCGCCTTCCTTACAGAGCGCGAGCCACGGGGATTTCGTGGACACCACGCGGGTGGTGACGTACCGGGACAGATGGCGGCCGATGGTATTGAAGGTCAGCGTCGGCGCATCGCCGGTGAGCGGCTTGAATTCGCCGTACGGCACGAGGCCCAGCTTGATCAGGGCCTGGAAGCCGTTGCAGATGCCCAGTGCGAGGCCGTCGCGGTTGTTGAGCAGATCGCCCAGTGCGCTTTCCAGAAGCGGATTCCGGAAGAGCGCCGCAATGAACTTGCCGCTGCCGTCCGGTTCATCGCCGGCGGAGAAGCCGCCCGGGAACATGACGATCTGGGCCTGACGGATGCGTTCCGCCATGGCTTCCACGGAGGCCTTCAGCTCGGCCTGATCGCGGTTCCGTACGATGAAGATATCCGCATCGGCGCCGGCCCGTTCAAAGGCTCTGGCGCTGTCCACTTCGCAGTTCGTGCCCGGCATGACCGGAATGAAGACGCGCGGACGGGCCACATGGCCGCCGCGGAAGGCCACAGCCGCACCGGTCCAGGCGGGCAGAGCCGGTACTTCGCCGGGGAGGTCCGCCGCACGGAGCGGGAAGGTCGGATTGAGCGTGCCTTCCGAAGCGGCGAGGAGATCCGCCACGGAGACAGATTCGCCGCCGAGCTTCATGTCCGCGCCGCCCAGATCGGCGATGACCGTCACATGGTCGCGCTTCGCATAGGTTTCCGCCAGCGCCTGCGTGGTTTCCACGAGGATGGCGCCGTAGCGGAGACGGAAGCATTCCGCCGGCGTCAGGGTGCTGCGGAACGCCGCGCCGATGCCGGCGCCGAAGGCCATCTTCGCCGCGGTCACGGCGATGCCGCCGTGGCCTACGGCCTTCATGGCCGCGATGTGGCCCTTCTGCACTTCGCTGTACAGGAAGTCCCCGTGTGCGGCAAAGACGTCCGTATCGGGCATGCCTGCTTCATCATGGGGCACGTCGAAGAGCACCAGCGCATCCCCTTCCTGTTTCCAGTCCTGGCTCACTGCTTCGGAGGCACGGCCGGGCGCGACTGCAAAGGAGACCAGCGTCGGCGGGACGTGCAGGTCGTTGAAGGTGCCGCTCATGGAGTCCTTGCCGCCGATGGCGCCGAGGCCGAGGCGGCGCTGCATGGTATACGCACCGAGGAGGGCTGCTGCGGGCTTGCCCCAGCTCTTTTTATCGGTCAGTTTTTCGAAATATTCCTGCAGGGTGAGATAGATCTTCCGCCAGTCGGCACCGAGCGCCGCCACGCGGGCGCAGGACAGGAGCACTGCATAGGCCGCGCCGTGGAAGGGGCTCCATACGGCCAGATCGGGATCGTAGCCGTGCGCCATGAAGCTCGCCGTATCGGTCTCGCCGGTGCGGACCGGAAGCTTCGCCACCATGCCGTCGGACGGGGTCTTCTGGTAACGGCCGCCGTAGGGCATGAGCACCGTGGCGGCGCCGATGGTGCCGTCGAAGCGTTCGCCCAGCCCCTGTTCGGACGCATTGTTCAGTTCCTTCATCGCAGAGAGCCAGCTTTCCTTCACGGAAGCCACTTCCGGAAGGGCAAAGGGATCAGCCGCTGCCGGTGCGGCGATCTCCGCCTGCTTTGTCTGCATCACGCCGTTCGTGTCGAGGAAGGCGCGGCTGATATCGACGATGGTGTCGCCTCTCCAGCGCATGGTGAGACGGCCCTTGCCCGTCACGGACGCCACCACGGTGGCTTCGAGGTTTTCCTCTGCTGCATAGCGGATGAAATCGTCCGCATCCTTGGCGGCCACGACGACGGCCATGCGCTCCTGCGATTCGGAGATGGCCAGCTCCGTGCCGTCCAGCCCTTCATATTTCTTCGGGAGCGTGTCCAGATCGATATCCACGCCGTCGGTCAGTTCGCCTACGGCGACCGATACGCCGCCGGCGCCGAAGTCATTGCTCCGCTTGATAAGGCGGGTCACCTCGCCGCGGCGGAAGAGGCACTGGATCTTCCGTTCCGTGAGCGGATTGCCCTTCTGCACCTCTGCGCCGCAGGTCTCGATGGATTCCGTATTCAGTTCCTTGGAGGAGCCCGTCGCGCCGCCCATGCCGTCGCGTCCGGTCCGGCCGCCCACCATGATGACCACGTCGCCCGGCTGCGGCACGAGGCGGATCACATTTTCCTGCGGGGCCGCTGCGACGACGGCGCCGATCTCCATGCGCTTCGCCACAAAGCCCGGATGGTAGTATTCCGTTACTTCCCCTGTAGCCAGACCGATCTGGTTGCCGTAGGAGCTGTAGCCCTTCGCGGCAGTCACGGTGAGGGATTTCTGGGGGAGCTTGCCCGGGAGCGTTTCCGAAAGGGGCGTCCGGGGATCACCGGCGCCGGTGACGCGCATCGCCTGATAGACGTAGGCGCGGCCGGAGAGCGGATCGCGGATGCAGCCGCCGAGGCAGGTCGCCGCACCGCCGAACGGTTCGATCTCCGTGGGATGGTTGTGCGTTTCATTCTTGAACAGGAGCAGCCAGTCCTCTTCGCCGTGGTCGGTGTCCACCTTCACCTTGATGGTGCAGGCATTGATCTCCTCCGATTCGTCCATTTCCTGAAGCTTTCCGGCCCGGCGGAGCGCCTTCACCGCGGCGGTGGCCATATCCATGAGAGTCACCGGACGCTTCGTGTCCGCGCCGTAGAGCGCCGTGCGGGTCTCCTTATAGTCAGCGAGCGCCGCCTGAATGGGGGCGGTGTAGACGCCGTCATCCACGGAGATGTCCGACAGGGCCGTACCGAACGTGGTGTGGCGGCAGTGGTCGGACCAGTACGTATCGAATACGCGGATCTCCGTCACGGTGGGATCGCGCTGTTCTTCCTTCTGATAGTAGCTCTGGATGAAGGCCAGATCATCGTAGCTCATGGCAAGGCCCATATCGGCCATGAGCTGTTCCAGTCCCGCCTTGTCCATGGCGCGGAAGCCTTCCACCACGGGAACGGCCTTCGGCTCCTCATAGGGCAGGTCCAGCGTTTCCGCCGGAGCAAGGGATGCCTCTCTCGATTCCACGGGATTTACGAGGAATTTCAGCACCGCTTCGCGGTCGCCGTCCCGGAAATCGCCGGTGAGCACGTACACCAGTGCGCAGCGCACATGGATGCCGTCTTTTCCGGTGAGGATGGCCAGACACTGTTCGGCGGAGTCCGCCCGCTGGTCATACTGGCCGGGGAGGAATTCCACCGCCAGCACCATATCGCCGCCGGGCAGCGTCTCCTCCGTGGCGTCCACCGGGGGTTCGGAGAAAACGGTGATGCGCGCCTTCTCGTATTCCTCTGCGGTCAGCCCCTCCACATCGTAGCGGTGGTAAATGGCTGCGCCTCTGATCCGGTCTCCCAGAAATTCGGACAGCTCGGCTGCGAGCCGTTCCTCTTCCTGACGGAATCCTTCTTTTTTACGTACATATACACGTCTGATATCGGACACAGGAAACACTCCTCCCTATCTGCAATCGAACCGATTTCATGCTTAGACAACTATATCTTATCACATCGCAGGGCAAAAAGGCACGCCGCGCCCGCCCGCCGGCCGGGGAAAAACGCGCCCTTTCCATGCGCGGAACGCCCGCCGCGCTCCATCCATGCCAAACCGGAACAGCGCGCCCGTTGACAGCTTCTTATTACTAATCATACAATGAAGAAAACGGCATCCGCCGATTTGCCAAGCGCAGAAAGGAAAGCATCATGAAACACATCGCCACGCTGCTTCTGGCGGCGGCGCTCGCCGCGGGCGCAGGCTTCACCGCCTCCGCCTCGCCGCGCACGGTGACCGTCACCGGCACGGGCCGCATCGCCGCCGAAGCGTCCTCCGCCTCCTTCTCCGCCTACGTGGAGACCACCGCGGACACCCAGCAGGAAGCGGCCGCGGAGAACGCCCGCCGCACCCGCGCCCTCCGGGAAGCGCTCCTCGCCACGGGAGCCCGCATGGACCAGCTCACGACGGAAAATTATACCGTCAATCCCATCTACGTGTACGACCAGAAAAAAGGCACCTCCACCCTCCGGGGCTACCGCGCTGTGAACCAGATGAATGTGCGCGTGCCCTACCTGTCGCTCACAGGATTCCTCATCGACGCCGCCGCGGAAAACGGCGCGGACCGCGTCGACTCGCTCCAGTTCCAGACGGCGGACGGCGCGCCGTACCGCCTGCAGGCCTACGCCGCCGCGGCGGACGACGCGCGCCGCCAGGCACAGGCTCTCGCGGACACGCTCGGCCTCACGCTCGGTCCGGCGCTCACCGTCTGCGAGACGGGCTACACACCGCCGGTCATGCGCCGGGAGATGGTCTTCCTCGCGAAGGCCGCCGGCGCCGGCTCCGCCGTCACCCCTGTGGAAGCGGGCGCGCAGACCGTCACCGCCCAGCTCAACGTCACCTATGCATTGCTCTGAGGAGGCCATCATGAAACGTACAGCCATCGCTCTTCTGACCGCGGGACTCGTCCTGGCGGGCAGCCTCGCGGGATACGCGGCGGACCCGCGCACCCTCACCGTGACCGGCACGGGGAGCGTCACCGCCGCCGCGGACACGGCCACGCTCTACGTGGTGATTGAAACGAAATCGGACACCGCCGCCCGGGCCGCGCGGGACAATGCGGACACCGCCGCGCGCGTGCGCAACGCGGTCATCGCCGCCGGCGCGTCCAGCGACGGATTCTCCACGGCGAACTACACGCTCTACCCCGAGTACGACCCGAAAGGGGAGATGAAGCCCGCCGCCTACCACGCGCAGAACTCCATGAAAGTGGAAGTGAAGGACCTCGCCCGCACGGGGCAGGTGTCGGACGCGGCGCTCCATGCGGGAGCGAGCCGCATCGGTTCGGTCGTCTTCTCCCTCTCCGATGAAGAAGCGTACAAAGATAAAGCGCTCCGCGCCGCTGCGGGAGACGCGCGGGCCAAGGCGGACGCCATCGCGGGCCGCATCGGCTGCGCCGTGACGGGCGTGCTCGACGTCTCCACCCAGACCGTCTCCGCCGCGCCCTACGGCCGGTCCGTCATGAATATGGCCGCCGACGCCGCGCCGGGCACGACGCTCTCGCCGGATAAGCAGGAGATCACCGCGCAGGTGACGGTGGTCTACGAGATCGCATGAAAAAATCCCGCGGGAAGGAATTCATCCTTTCCTGCGGGATTTTTTTGCGCTCTCTTCGAGGGCGCAGGGGATGGCTCCGCGCGCCCGGAGCTGTCGGTGCGGGCGCATCTGCGAGGCCAATGAACTTTCTCATAGGGGTGCGGACCCACATACGTGGGAAAACTTTCTGTGCAGGCGGCGCGGGAAATTTTTGTGTCGCCGCTTCGCGGCTCCCTTATGGGATTGTTCTTTCTCGTGAGGAAGCGGGCCTGCATCCGTTTGGATTCAGCGCTGCCGCAGGGCGGGGCGGAGGGAGCGGACAGAGTTAGGATGCCGGGCGGAGGCGCGGTGGTAGATGAGAGCGGCGAGGACGGCGGTGACGGCTTCGGAGACCCAGAAGGCGTGCCAGACGCCGGCGGCGCCGAAGAGGCGGCTCAGCAGGACCGCCGCGGGGAGGATGACGAGCACGTACCGGCAGAGCGAGATGAGGAGGGAGGGGCCGCCTTTGCCCAGCCCTTCCAGCGCGCCGGAGGCGGTGACGGAGACGGCGGAGACGAGGAAGCCTGCGCTGATGATCCGGAGGGCGGTCTCCCCGGCCCGGATGGCCTCATCCGTATGGGTGAAAAGTCCCATCAGCGTCTCCGGGAAAATCAGGCAGAGCACGGTGCCCACGGCCATGATGGCGCCGCTCATGCAGAGAGCGATGCGGTAGATCTGATCGACCCGCCGTGATTCGCCCGCGCCGTAGTTGTAGCCGATGAGGGGGCGCATGCCCTGCACGATGCCGTTCGCCGGGAGGTAGATGAAGGTCTGCAGTTTGTAATAGATGCCGAGCACCAGAACATACACTTCGGAGTAGGCCGAAAGGAGCGCGTTGAGCGCGGACACGAGGAGCGACGGCAGGGCGAGGTTCAGCGTGGCGGGGATGCCGATGGAGTATAGTTTGAGCGCCATCGGCTGGTCGAGAACCATGTAACTCCGGAGGATGTGCACGCGGATGGGCTGCGTCCGGTAGACGAAAAGGTAAATGGCAAGCGTCAGGACCTGCCCGATGCCCGTGGCCAGCGCCGCCCCTTCGATGCCCATGGCCGGGAAGGGGCCCCAGCCGAAGATGAGCACGGGGTCAAGGACGATATTCGCCGCGCAACCGCACATGAGGCTCGCCATGGTGAGTTTCATGCGCCCCACCGCCTGAAAGAGTTTCTCGAAGGTCAGGCCCGTGATGATGATGCCCGTGAAGGCGAAAGCGACGACCGAGTAGCGGAAGCCGAGCGCCGCCACATTCTCCGAGGAGGTGAAGAGACGCAGGAATGTGGGCATGACGGCGATGCAGACGACGGTCAGCACCGCGCTGTGGAGGAAGGACAGGAGGAGCCCCTGCGAGGCCGCGCGGTCCGCCTTGTCTTCCTCCCCCGCGCCCAGATAAAAGGCAGTGACCGCATTGATCCCCACGCCGAAGCCGATCGCCGCGGCGTTGATGAAATTTTGCACGGGGAAGACCAGCGACAGCGCGGTCATGGCGTCCTCGCTGATCTGCGCCACGAAGAAGCTGTCCACGATGTTGTAGAGGGAGTTGACCATCATGGACAGGACCATGGGAAGCGACATCGAGAGAAGGAGCGGCAGCACCGGCTTTTCTTTCATAAAGGTATCGTTTTTCATCGTTCCTCCTTCCGGCCCGTGCAGGCCGGGCCGTTTTCATGACACCGCGCCATCAGGGCAAGGGCCGCGGCCAGAGCGGCGGCTTCCGCCGCGGGGAAAGCGAGCCAGACGCCGTCCAGATGGAGCCACCGCTCCAGTCCCCACATGACGGGCGCGAGGAAGAGCAGCTGCCGGCACAGCTGGATGCCCATGCTGGCCCCCACCCAGCCCACCGCTTGGAAATAGGTGGCGATCATCGTGGAAAAGCCGCAGAAGAGGTAGCTCGCCGCCATGATCCGCATGGCGGGCACCCCGAAGGCAAGCATCGCATCCGACGCGTCGAAGGCGCGGAGGATTTCCGCCGGGAAGAACTCCACCGCCGCCGTCCCCAGCGCCATCATGGCCGTGACCAGCGCGGTGCCCCAGCAGAAGGCGCTGCGGAGGCGCGCCCGGTCCCCCGCGCCGTGGTTGAAGCTCATCACCGGCAGGACGCCCTGGATCAGGCCGTTCACCGTCATGACGATGAGCTGCTGCACTTTGAAATACGCGCCGAAGAAGGCCACCGCCGTATCGGAGTAAGAGACGAGGAAGCCGTTCGCCAGGGTCACCATGAACGAGCTGAGGGCGTTCATGAGGAAGGACGGCAGGCCCAGCGCGAAGATGCGCCTGATCATCTGCGGCTCCACGCGGAAGCCCCGGACCTTCACGCGCACGTCCTGCCTCGTCCCGAGGAGCATGGCCAGCGCGAAGACCGTGGACACCGCGTAACCTGTCACTGTCGCCACGGCCGAGCCGCAGATGCCCATGGCGGGGAATCCGCACAGCCCGAAGATCAGGAGCGGGTTCAGCACGAAATTGACCACCACGCCCGCGATCTGGAACCACATGGGGCCCACCATATTTCCCGTGGCCTGGATCATTTTCTGGATGGCGATATGCACCATGTTCGGGATCTGCATGAAGGAGCAGATTCCCATGTAGGCCACGCCCAGCGCGCAGATGTCCGCATTGCCGGTGAAGGCGCGGAAATACGGCTCCATGATCCAGAGAGAAAGCGCATTGAGGAGCGCGCCCACGAGAAGCGCCAGAATCAGCCCGTGTGTGACCGCCGCATCGGCCCGCTCCGGCTCCCTCCGGCCGAGATACCCGGCAATCACGACGTTCACGCCCACGCCGATCCAGATGGACGCCGCGTTCATGAGCGTCGTGATGGGAAAGGACAGGGACACCGCCGCGAGCGCGTTCTCCCCGAGCTGCGCCACGAAGGCGCTGTCCACCAGATTGTAGGAATACTGCAGGCCCATGGAGAGCAGCGGCGGCGCGGACATCCCGCAGAGGAGGCGGCCCATGGGCGCAGCCGCCATCTTATTGGCAGAAGTCATACGTCCCCTCTCCCTTCTTCCTTTCGCACAGGGCAGCCCGCCCCTTTCCTGTCTTTCATGGATAGTCTCCTTCCTCCGGCCTTTCCGCATCGGGGGTACAAAAAAAGCCACACAGCGTTCACATCGCTGTGTGGCAAAAAGATGACGGGAAATCCGGAAAAGTCCACTCAAATTTTACGTCACGATTATAGCGGAATTGCGGCGCCCTGTCAAATGAAACGCTCCGGCATCCGCGCCCTCACTTCGTGAAGACGAGCGTGTCCCCGTCATCGGGCATGAGGACGTCCGCTGCCCCCTCCGCATCCAGCAGCAGCCGCAGGGATGCTCTGGTGAGGCACGCATGAGCCACCGTATCCATGTGGACCGCCACGATCTGCGCCTGCGGCGCGGCTTTCTTCACGGCGAGGATATCCTTGTCGTCCATGATGAGGCGGCCGCAGCCCTCCAGCCGTGCCGCGCAGGCATTGACGAGGATGACGTCCGGCTGATACCGGGCGAGCGTGTCCTCCACGCCCTCATACCACACGGTGTCCCCCGCCGCGTAGAGCACCGGTTCGCCCGGCGCGCGGAGAAGGAACCCGCACGACGGTCCGCAGGGCGTCTCCGTCCCGTGCCGCCCCGGCGTGCGGATGAGCTCCGCCCCGCGGAACGCCGTGCCGCCGTCCTCCATGACGCGCACATCAGAGAAGCCCGACGCGGTGAAGGCCGCGCCGTCCTCTGCGCTCTGCACGAACAGCGGCAGGCCGTGGTCCAGCGGCGCCCCCACGGTGCCGTCCATGGCCATATCGACGTGGTCGGGATGGATATGGGTCACGATGCACGCGTCCGTTCCGGCCAGCACGTCCTCCTTCGGAAGCGGCAGCGCGCACATGGGCATGGGCACGTCGAGCTGTTCCGGCACCACCGGCCGGAAGCCCATGGCCGCCAGCTGGCGGAAGGTGCCGAGGCTCCCCTTGTCTGCGAGCCACGGATCGACGAGAAAGACGGCCCCGCCGAAGGAAATGCGGACCGTGGCATTGCGGATAAGCTGAATTTTCATGATCGTTTCTCCTTGTGGTCTGTAAAAGGACAGCCGCCGCGCCCGGCGTCTCTCCCAAATCCTGAACACCCTGTTCAGTTCATTAACACATTGTCTATAATCATTATAGCCGGACGGGCCGGAAGCAGAAGAACAGCTTCCGGAAATCGTCCATATGTCGTACAGATTTCGCATTGTGTCCAGAAAGGAGCCTCCCATGCCGGAAAAAAACGACCGCCGTACTCTCTACACCCGCGCCGTCATCAAGGACGCATTTCTCGCTCTCATCGCCAGCGGCGGCTGGCGCCGTCTCTCGGTGACGCTTCTCTGCAAAAAGGCGGGCATCGCCCGCGCCACCTTCTATCTGCACTACGCCAATCTCGACGAGGTGCTGGACGACGTCCTCCGCGACGCCTTTCAGGTCGGGGACGATGATATCCGACGCGTCCTCCGGCAGCTCCGCCAGACCATGAAAGCGGGCACGCTCACGGCGGATGCCTTTCTTCCGCTCTGCCAGCGGGCGGCCGACTCGCCCCGGTACCGGCCGCTGCTCCTCGATGAGGACCTTCCCGGCCGCATCCTGTCCTTCCTCTACGACACGGCCCGGGCGGATATGGTGCCCCTCCTCATGGAAAGCGCCTCCCTCACGCAGCAGGAAGCGGACCTGCTCTTCCGCTTCGGCCTTCAGGGCAGCTTTGCGGTCAACGCGGCGCTCCGGTGGGAAAAGAACGAGACCTGGTACGCCATGCAGGATCTCATTCTCCGCTTCAAAATGGGCGGCCTCGAGGCGCTGCAAAAGAGGAAATAATTTTATATAGTATAAAAATGC
>OLYK01000167.1_pt1 | contig 15381 bp, 8 predicted proteins | sample 1673651 | NCBI WGS metagenome assembly OLYK01 (sample SAMEA103958118, study PRJEB25191) | human gut metagenome | reverse complement strand
TTGCAAACTTAAATGCAATATCCCGCTGTGCGTAGGTTCCTCCATCACGTCCTAACTTATTGACAATGCCTATTGCTCCTGTAAGTTCTACCCAACGGCTTGGACTCATCGTAAAAGAATTCGAACCGGCCTCTCTCAAAATGGGGTCGAATTCGACCCCATTAAAGTCGGGATTATTCAAAGACTCCCACAACCCAAGGTATTCAAGAGTATTTTTCACCCTCATCCAATTTTTCACAACGTCCTTGGGCTCGTCAGGATTCTTCTGACGTGCAATGTCGGTGATGCAGATATAATCTATACCATCTTTGGCAAGAGTCCTGATCGTAGTATCTTTTACAACTAATTTAGCCATTCGGTTAAAAGGTTTTTCGATTGAGTTGTTACATCATTCGTCCGTCAGTGTCATACTGCAAAATAAAGGTCTGCGAATTCTTCAGTTATGGAATAAAGCACGAAACGCTTTTGTATGTAAGACACGGGCGCTCTTGCCCGATATGATGCAAAATTACATCTTTACCTCCAACATTCAAAACAATTCGGACCCGAATTTGCAAAAGGGGAAAAACATTCTCATGAATTCAAACAATCCGGCCTTAATCTCTCGTTATTTTATTATACCTTTGTGACGACATAAAGACACCGATATGAAAATCATAATTGCCGGAGACGGAGAGACGGGCACACACATCGCCCAGATGCTCTCTGTCGAGAATCAGGATATAGTGCTGATGGGCTCTCACCGCGAGCATCTGGCCGAGCTGGAGGCAACGGGCAATTTCATCACCTTCGAGGGGAGCCCCATGTCGCGCGCCGCCCTGCTGCGCTGCGGGGCCGACAGGGCCGACCTGTTCGTGGCAGTGACGCCCGACGAGACGGTCAACCTGCTGGCTTGCGAGATTGCCAAGGATTGCGGCACACGGCGGTGTGTGGCCCGCGTGGACAATCCCGAGTTTGCCTCGGGCGAGGTCGACGCCATGCTGCGCCGCTGTGGCGTGGACCGCACAATCTATCCCGAGAAACTGGCCGCACAGGAGATAGCGCAGTTCATCGGCCACAACTGGGTGAGCGAATGGTCGGCATTCCACGGCGGCGAGCTCATCGTGGCCGGAGTGCGCATGGAGCACGGAGGCACCATGTGCGGACATCCGCTGCGCGATGTTCCCGACAATCCCCGCTTCTATCACGTCTCGGCCATAAAACGTGGCGACAGCATCATCATCCCCCGTGGCGACGACATACTGCTCGAGGGCGACACGATATATTTCTCTGTGCTTCCGGCCGACATCGACCGGCTCACCGAGGTGTGCGGCAAGCAGCCTGTCCCAGTGCGCCGCATCATGATAACAGGTGCCGGGCGTGTCACCGAGAACCTGCTCGGGATGCTTGGCACACGCCACGACATCACCGTCATCGACCCAGACCGCGGGCGTTGCGAGGCGATAGCGTCGAGGTTCCCGAAAGTCGTGACCGTCAACGCCGCCGCAAACGACGTGAGCACGATGCGCGACGAGGGCATCGACAACTGCGACATGTTCCTGGCGCTAACCGGAAGCTCGGAGACCAACATAGTCTCGTGCATGGTGGCACGCGAGCATGGCGTCCCCAAGACCGTGGCCCGCATCGAGGAGCTGCAGTATGTGCCCGAGGCCGAAAGTCTCTCGATAGACAAGATTGTCAACAAGAAGCTGCTCAACGCGGGGCGCATACTCAATGTGCTTCTCGACTCGAACGTGGCCACCACCCAGTGCCTCTCGCTCGACAAGGCAGAGGTGACCGGGATGATAGCCCCCGAGGGAGCAAGGATTGTGTCGGAGTGCATCTCGGCGCTCGGGTTGCCGAGAGAGCTCACCGTGGCGGGGCTCATACGCGGCGGCCGCGGCATGCTGGCCGAAGGCCATACCGTGGTGCGCCCCGGCGACCAGGTGGTGGTGCTCTTCACCTCGGGCGCGCTCTCCAAGGTTGAACGTCTTTTCCGCAAGTGACCCTCCCATGAAGACATCAATCCGTTACGCATCCATAGCCCGCATAATCGGGCGCCTCATCCTCATCGAGGCGCTGCTGATGCTTGTGCCGCTCGGAGTATGCCTGCTGTATGGCGAGAGCGACTGGATGGCCTTTGCGGCGGCAATAGCCGCAGCGGGGGCAGCCGGAGGAGTGCTCGAATGGTTCACGCGCCACACCGACACATACATACGGGGCCGCGAGGGATTCATCATCACCGCCCTCGTGTGGGTTGTGTTCGGGCTCTTCGGCCTCATCCCGTTCATGCTCTGCCGAACGCCGCTCGGGTTCACCGACGGGATGTTCGAGGTCATATCGGGCTTCACCACCACCGGGGCGAGCATGATCACCGACGTCGAGGCATGCAGCCGGGGCATATTGTTCTGGCGCGCCTTCACACAGTGGATAGGGGGCCTGGGCATAATCCTGTTCATGCTCGCACTGCTCCCCGAGCTCAACAAGGCAGTGGGCATATCCATGTTCAACGCCGAGGCCACAGGCATCACCCACGACAAGCTGCACCCGCGCATACGCCAGACGGCCCTGTCGCTCTGGGGTGTCTACTGCGTCATCACCCTCATGTCGGTGGTGCTGCTGTGGCTCGGGCCGATGGACCTCTTCGACAGCGTGTGCCAGACATTCGCGGCCATAGCCACCGGGGGCTTCTCGACACGCAACGAGGGGGTGGGCTGGTGGCAGTCAGACTATGTGCTTGTGGTGCTGACAGGGGTCATGTTCGTGGCCGGACTCAATTTCATGACACTCTATGCCGCATGGCGCATGGGACTGCGGCGCCTGTGGGATAACGACGTGTTCAGATGCTTCGCGGCCACGGTGGGCATCGCATGGCTGCTCTATGTGGCCTCGGCCATCATCGGAGGTGCGCCCGCGACAGCCGACAGGCTCGTGGTCTATCCCCTGTTCCATGTCGTGTCGGCCATAACCTCGACCGGATTCTCTATCGCCGAGGTCGAGTCATGGGGGCCCTTCTCGCTTTTCGTCACCATACTGCTCATGCTCTGCGGAGGGTGTGCGGGGTCGACCTCGGGCGGCATCAAGACCGACCGCCTGATGGTGCTGGGGCGCAATTTCGGCAACGAGATACGCAAGACCGTATTCCCGAGGCGCACATACGTCGTCAGCCTCAACGGCAGCGCGCTGCAGAGCAGCCTCGTGTCGAGGGTGTCGGCCTTCGTGTCGCTCTACCTGCTGCTGACCCTGCTCTCGACCGGCATCATCACCCTGTGGGGCTATACGGTCACCGACTCACTCTTCATGACGGCCTCGTGCATCGGCTGCAACGGCCTGGGGTATGGCGCCACGGGGGTATCGGGGTCGTATGCAGCGCTCCCGGCGGCCGTCAAATGGCTGCTCACGTTCGACATGCTTGCAGGCCGTCTCGAGATATTCACGCTGCTCGTGCTGCTCCTCCCCTCGTTCTGGCGCAGGTAGGGGCGGACAGAGATACAGAGAGCCGCGGCTCCCCGTGCGGGGGCCGCGGCTCTGATTATGTCGTGCTGTGTGTGGCAGGTATGCTTACCAGATCACCACGCGCTCGGCCTCGGGACGGAACATGGGCTGTCCCTCGGTAATGGAGAATGCCTCGAAGAAGGGCTGCAGGTTGCGCAGTGTCACGTTGACGCGGTTCTTGCCCAGCGAGTGCACGTCGCCTGTGGTGAGCGAGCGTATCTCCTCGTCGCGGATATTGCCGGCCCAGAGGTTGGCATAATTCATGTAGAATACCTGTTCGGGTGTGAAGCCGTCGATCTTGGCCTCTTCCGACTTGATGTCGACACCCTTCTTGGCCTGCGAGTCGAGGAAGGCTGTCATGGCCACGCGGAGGCCGCCCTGGTCGGCGATGTTCTCGCCGAGGGTGTAGGCACCGTTGGCGTGGAGGCCGGGGAGAACCTCTACGGCATTGAACTGCTCGACGAGACCCTGGGCCTTCTCGGCAAACTTGACGGCATCCTCCTCGGTCCACCAGTTCACCATATTGCCCTTGGCGTCAAAGTTGCGGCCCTGGTCGTCGAATCCGTGGGTCATCTCGTGGCCTATCACCACGCCGATGCCGCCATAGTTCTCGGCGTCAGAGGCGTTGGGGTCGAAGAAGGGAGCCTGCAGGATGGCAGCGGGGAAGACGATCTCGTTTGCCATGGGGTTGTAGTAGGCATTGACGGTCTGCGGAGTCATGCCCCACTCGGTGCGGTCTACAGGCTTGCCCCACTTGGAGTAGGTGTCGCGCTGGTGCCACATGCTCACCTCGTGCATGTTGTCGTAGTACGACTTGGCGGGGTCAATCTCCATCGACGAGTAGTCCTTCCACTTGTCGGGATAGCCGATCTTGACGGTGAAAGCGGCCAGTTTCTCGCGGGCCTTGGCCTTGGTGGTGTCGCTCATCCATTCGAGGTTGTCGATATGCTTGCCGAGGGCGGTGCGCAGGTTCTCGACCAGACCCACCATATAATCCTTGGACGACTGGGGGAAATACTGCTCGACATAGAGCTCGCCCACAGCCTCGCCGAGGGCACCTTCGGTAGCGCCGAGGGCACGCTTCCAGAGGGGACGCATCTCCTCGACACCGCTGTAGACCTTAGAGAACTCGAAATTCGAGTTGGTGAAGTCGTCGCTCAGCTCTGACGAAGCCTGGTTGACATATTTCCAGAGATAGTAGTCCTTGATCTCGCGGTCAGAGAGGCTGGCCATCAGGCGGCTGGCCTGGTTGACGCTGGCGAGCTCGGTGACGATGAACGAGTCGGGAGTGGGGATGTTCATGGTCTCCTTGAAGAAGCGGTCCCAGTTCACGCCGGGATAGTCCTTCTTGAGGTCGGCGAGTGTGCGGCGGTTGTTCATGCGCACCAGGTCGCGGCTCTCCTCGCGTGTCAGGGCCGAGTCGGCCAGTGCGGTCTCGATCTTCATCACGTTGCTGACGATGCGCTGTGCGTCGGCCTCAGAGTATCCGGCGTTCTGCATCTGGTCGGCTATGAGCTTCTTGTATGCGTTGCGCACGGCGGTGTTGCGCTCGTCATCCTTCAGGTAGTAGTCACGGTCGCCGAGACCCATGCCACCGCTGGTGACATACATGGCGTATGCCTCAGAGTTGTCGAAATCCTCCATGGGGCCCGCGCCGAAGAAGGGGCTGGCATAGTTGCCGTGCATCCAGAGGAAGAGGTCTTCCATCCCCTCGTGGGGAGTGTCCTCGATGCGCTTCAGGTCGGCCAGGATAGGCTTGGCACCCTCGGCGTTGCGGCGTGCGGTATCCATGGCCAGCGAGTAGACCGTCCATACCTTGTGGGCCACGGTGCCGGGCTGGGGATTGGTTGCGCCGAGACCCTCGACGAGGCGGCGCACACGCACCTCGCTCGAGTCGTTGAGTATGTCGAAATTGCCATAGCGGGCATGTTCGCCGGTGAGGGGGTGAGCCTCCATCCAGCCCTTGTTTACATGCGTATAGAAGTCTGTGCCCGGAGCGACAGTGGTGTCGATATAGGCAGGATTGAGGCTGGCCAGATGCTCAGCCCCGCCGTGGCTGCAGGCCACGACGCCGGCAGCGGCTACAAACGCCGCAGCGACAGTGAGGGGAAATAATCGCATTGTGATTATGATTTGGTTGATAGTTTGCGTTTGCGGAGGGGGGGACGGGTCGGACAGGTCAGACAAGTCGGACAAGTCCGACTAACCCTATAACCTATAACCTTTAACCCTTAACCCTCCTTTAGGCCTTCGAGGATTGTCGCAAGCTCCTGTTCGGTAGCCGTGAGGCGCTGGCGGCACTCCTTGATCAGTTCCGAGGCGCGACGCGTGTACTCGGCCAGATGGTCGATGTCACACTGGTCTGACTGCATCTTGCGCAGTATCTCCTCCAGCTCCCTTATGCTTTCGCTATAGGTTCCTGACATTTGTCGATGGCTTGTGTGATGCGTGAGAAAATCTCGTCGATGGTGCCGAGGCCATGGATGGGCAGATAGCTGCCGTCGCGGACATAGAAATCGCGCAGGGGCGATGTGGTGTCGTGATAGACCGCCAGGCGCTGGCGTATGGTCTCCTCGTTGTCGTCGGCACGGCCCGAGACCTTGCCACGGTTGATTAGGCGTACGGTGAGCTCGTCGTCGGGAACCTCGAGGCCCACGACAGCATCGACCTTGGCGCCACGCTTATCGAGCATCTTCTTCAGTTCCTCGGCCTGAGGGATGGTACGGGGGAATCCGTCGAAAATAAAGCCCTTGGATGTCGGCATCAGCCTGTCGACAAGATCGGCGAGAATCCTCACCATCAGCTCGTCGGGTATCAGGTTGCCGTGAGAGATATACGAGTCTGCAATCTTGCCCAGTTCCGAACCGCGGGCAATCTCGTCGCGGAGCACCTGCCCCGTAGAGATATGGGTGAGACCATAACGGTCTATGAGCTTTTCGCTTTGGGTGCCCTTGCCACTGCCCGGGCCCCCGAAAATAACCAGATTGAACATTCTGAATGCTTGATGACTATATTTTAGTTTCTGACGTAAGATCGATGGGGAGAGTTTAAAGTTTATAGTTTAGGGTTTAAGGGTTTAAGAGTTTAGAGTTTAGAGTTTAAAAAAGTTTAGGAGTTTTTTACTTATAACCCTATAACCCTTAACCTTTAACCCTTAACCTTTAACCCTTAACCTTTAACCTCATAACCCTTTAACCCTTAACCTTTAACCCTTTAACCCTTACTCTCCTCCTCGTCGAGGACGTAGATGTCATTGAGGTTGCGGGCGAGGCCATCGATGTCAAGGCCATAGCCGATTATAAACTTGACGGGTATCTCGAAGCCCACATAGTAGGGCTTGACCTCGGGACACTGCAGCGCGTCGGGCTTGAAGAGCAGTGTGGCTATGCGCAGCGACGCCGGGTTCAGGGCGCGCATGTCGGCCTCGAGCTTGAGCATGGTGCGCCCGGTGTCGATGATATCCTCGACTATGATGACGTCGCGTCCCTCGATGTTGTCGTTCAGTCCCAGCACTTCCTTCACCTTGCCTGTCGAGCCCATCCCCTCGTAGCTCTTGAGGCGGATAAAGGCGATTTCGGCATCGGTGTCGATGGCGCGGAACAGGTCTATGGCAAACGGCGCGGCACCGTTGAGCACACATACCAGAAGCGGGTTGCGTCCCTCATACTCGGCTGTGATCTGGCGTCCCAGCTCGCGCACACGGGCCTGAATCTCGTCATTCTCTATGAAGGGCCTGAATGTGAGCCCTTGGTAAGTTTTTCGTTTCATGGGTCTCCGATGGGGTATATTCGGGTGCAAAGGTACGAAAAATTTATGAATCAGACCAATTAAAAAATCGCCCCCGGCGCACTTGGCACCGGGGGCGACGGGAGATGTTATCTAATCTTCGGATTATTTAACGAGAACCTTGACAATCTTGTCGCCGGCCTTCACTACATAGACGCCGGTCTCGACTGCCACGGTGGCATCACCCTTGGCGGCATAGAGGACCTTGCCGTCAACGGCTACGACGGTCACGTCAAGACCCTCGGCGCCGGTGACGATGATGGTGCCCTGTGCGGTGGCAACCTTGACACCTGCGGTGAGCTCGTCGAGTGCCGATGTTGCGGCAGCCTCATTCGAGCCGGCAGATACGCCCTTGTTGTAGATTACGGTCACCTGATATACGTCGCCTGCCTTACCGGCTGCGTCGGTGTACTCGCACTCGGCCACGGGCTCGGCATTGACCTTCTCACCGTTGCGGTAGATGTCATAGCCTACGATCGAGAGATCAGCTGAAACACCACCTGCGGGGATGAAGGTAACGTCGTCAACCATCAGCATGAACTTGTCGGTCGAGCAGGATACTATGGCAAAATACTTGGCACCCTCGGGAAGATCTACTGTGTATTCCTTCCAGACAAGAGCAGAGCTGGTCTTGTCGCCGGGAACGACGGTCTTGTCCATTACCTTGATGAAATCCTTCGGATCGAGCGAACCTGTCGAGTAGTATACGGCTATCTCTTCCTTGTATTCACCAGAGTAGCTGCGGGCGTTAAACTTGATGGTCTGTGCGCCACCATAGAGCTCGGGCGAGATAGCCCAGTCGTCCTGAGTCTGTCCGGTATAGAGAGATGCAAGATACTTGGTGCCCGAGAGAGCAGCGAAGGTCTGATTGCCTGCAAGTGCCTGATCCCATATGAAGAATCCGAATGCCACCGAACCATCGGTTGCGAGGTTGGGGATTTCCATGTCCTGGAAACCATACACAGGTTTGCCGTCACGGTCAACGAATGTCCAGTCACCATACTCGAGGGCAAAGCCGGTAGCCTCCTCAAAGTCCTCGGTGATTGCCTCGGGAGCGGCTGCAGTCAGGTCGGCTTCGCTCCATGTGAGCTTGTTGCCGCCATCAGCAATCGAAGCTGCAAGGTCAGTAACCTTGGGCAGGTTGGATACGATGGGAGCTACGGCGACCTCAGTCGTCTCATTGTTGTTGAGCACCTCGTCAGCAGCGTAGACTACTATGGCCTTGTAGGTGACAGGCTCGGTTGCGAGGGCAGACATGGTGCGCTCGAACGATACGGTTGCGGTCTTCGACGATTCAAGACCCTCAGCAGCCTTCTCGGCAACCTTCTCATTATCGGCATAGAGCTCGACAGTGTATGCTCCGGCATCCTTGGCGCCGTCATTGGATACGGTCACATCGACTGTATAGTCTGCACCGGCCTTGACTGTGGCGGGAGCGGTAATGCCTGTGGCAACGAGATCATTGTCTACGAGAGACGAAATCTTGAAATTATCAAAGATGGTGTATGCATAGCCCTTGCACACAACGTCAATACTGAACTGAATGTCCTGGCCGGCATAGGCTGCGAGGTTCACAGTTACCTTTGCCCATCCCTCGGCACCGCCGCAGAGGTCATTGACTGTTGCCTCAGGCATCACGGTGACGAAATTGTTTGCATTGGGGGCGCTTACACATACCGAGACAAGATTCTCGTCAGGGTCACCCGATTCACCTACTATGTTGTAGGTATAGAATGTGAGGGCGGGATTCTCGACACCTGCGAGCGAGATCTTGACGCTGTACAGACGGCTTGTATCATCAATATAGGATGCCTTCATGGCAATCATACCGTTGTCACCGTCCTGAGAGGGAACACCACTCTCGTCGCCGAGCAGGGTCCAGCTTGCACCGGTGCTGTCACCAAGCCTCTGTATACCCCACTCATAGGTGAGTTCTCCACCGGCAAACGTATCTGCAAAATTAGTCACGGGAGCACCGATGGCAAGCATCTGCGTGAGGGTACCATCACCCTCGCCGCGTGCGGTCTTGGCAAATACGGCATACTGCAGGAATGACTGGCCTTCGGTGACAGCCTCATAGCTATAGCTTGTAGCTGTCAGGTCGCCTGCTACGAGTACGCGAGAATTGCCCTCATAAATATAGAGGTCATACTTGACAGCATCAGCCGAGATAGCCTGACCGTTGACATCCTTGTCGACAGCGGCCCAAGTGACTGTAACCTTGCCGGGGTTGGCGGTATCTTCGGTGAGAGTGGCCTCACTGACTGCTGCGGGGAAATCAACACCTACATAAACAGTAGCTGATGCACTTTCACCCTTGCCGTCAGCGTTATATCCGGCTACGCTATAGGTATAGTCACCGTCGGCGGGAAGATTATCGGTATAAGTAAGCTCGGCGCCTACAGCGGGAGCATCAAAGGTGTGGATGAGCTCCTCACCGCGATAAAGCTCTACCTTCTCGAGCGAAGCGAGTGCATTGCCTGCGAAATCGACTGCAGGAGCGTTGAAGCTGATGGCAGCTGTCTTGGCACCATTGGCACCGGGAGTCACTACAAGATTGGTGGGAGCAGCCGGAGCAGTTGCGGCTACACCGGCAGCAATCTCGATGTCATCGATATAGAGATAGAACATGTCGGCGTCAGAGATGCCGTGGAAGCCTACATAGTATGTTCCGTTGGCCTGAGGAGTGATAAAGCATACAAATTCTTCGGCTGTACCGCTGCTGAGTACCGTAGGCTCGACGAGCACGTTTGCCATACCGGCGGCAGTATTGCTGTCACCCCACTTGACCTCGATACGCTCGGGGAAAGTTGAGCTGTTGGCATGAGCCTTGAACGATACCTTATATGCCTTTCCGGCCTCAAGCTTCATGGGAGGTGTAATCAACCAGTCGTCCATGTCGAGGGACGAGTTGTAGGCCATGCGGGCCTCACCGTTATATACCATCCAAGTCTTGCCGTCGTTATTGGCGTCGATGATGGTGAAGGCGTCAAGTGCATTGCTGTTACTGAAATCCTGAGTGTAGGGAGGAACAATCGAGCCAAGCACGATGGCATTAGACATAGCCTCGGCAGATGTAGCACCCGAATATGTAGCCTTGACACCATAGGTGTAGGAGACGATCGACTCGGGCTCTGCAAGGGGCTCAGAGAAAGATGCCTCGGTGATGCCGTCGGCAACAACCACACCTTCGGGATAGCGGGTAACGGTATAGGTGACCTCGGCGGGGTTCACATAACCGCCGTCAGCAGACTCGGTTACAGGAATCCACGACACATTGGCGACACCGTCTGCATAGTATGCGGAAACAGTTGTAGCAGCGGGGACACCCTTGCCTACAAACGCCTTGATCTGTGCCTTGGGGCCATTGCCTGCGGCATTGCTGCAGTACACAACAAATGTATGCATCCCGGACTCGGCAACGGTAACGGCAGCATTGACTGTGGCGCCGAATGCGGTGGTGCCGGTGGCAACACTCTCACCGTCGCAAAGGACGGTATAGGTGAGCTCGCCTACGCCGTTCGAACCGTCATAGAGGGTTGTGGGAGCCACGAAATCGATTGTACCCGACATCGAGCCATCGGCAAAGTTTGCTGCAAGGTCGGTCACCTTGGCGGGTGCGCCTTCCTCGGCTGAGGGTGCCGGAATCACGAGACCCACGACCTCCTCATTCAGGGGGAAATCGAGGATTCGGGTGGCTGCGCCTGTGGTCAGGTCGATTTCCGCCATATAACCTGCTGTGTCGTCGCTGACAGCCCAGAACATACGGTTGGTCTTGGGGTCGATGGCAGAGTCTGACAGATATTTCGGTGCGACGCCAGTCTCACCGACGACGGTGTAATCCGCGGGGTTTGTCTTGTTGATCTTGACGAGGAATGACTCTGTCACGACAAAGCTTTCGCCCACGGTCTCGCCGTTATACACAATGGCATAGAGCTGGCCGGTCGAGTCGAACGCGATAGAGTTGACGTTATAGTTGAACTCGCCGATTGCGGTGGTCACGGCTGCCGTCTCGCTATACTCGATAGTAGCGAGCTGGAAACCGTCGCCGTTGGAGTTGTAGGTGATGGCATATACCATACCTGAGGTGGGATCCACGGCGACACCCCTGCAGATGTTGTCAATCTCTCCGGCATAGGAGGCAACCTCCTCGCCGGACTCAAAATCATAGCCGGTGACGGTAACGATCACCATGCCCCAGAGCTGGAAATAATTGGTAGTCCAGTAGACGCCGTTTACAAGCACACCGCCTGCGGAGGCATCCGGCCCATCAATCACCATATTGAAAGATTCGCCTGCCGTAGTCGGCACAGAGTAGAGGCCGACAGGCTGGTTGTCCTCGCTCCAGCCGTCGGCAAAGATGACACTGCCATACATCTCGGGAAGTCCCGAGGCAGATGCATAGGCAATCTTCTTCTTGCCGGAAAGAGTGGAGCTGGTGGCACCCGAGCGCAGGGAGAACTGCGACTTGGGGGTGCGCTTCTGGAGCGTGTTCAGCCCCACGAGACCCTTGGTCTTGCCCTGAGCTTTGGCAGCCTGCGGCTTGACTGTCGAGGTCACCGAGATGCGGTTGGCATTACCGCCCGCTTTTTTCATCACCTGCGGGGTGGCTGACACCGATAGGGTCGTGCTCGCCGCAAGGAACGCTGTGAGAATTCGTGTAAGAACTGTTCTCATAGTTTTGATATGGTTTCTTGAGGTTAGATGCCGTGTGTCTGCCGAAACCGTTAAACAGACACAAAGCCGAAATATAAAGGATTCAGTAAAGTCTCTTATCCTATTGGATGAGGTGGATGGGTTTAAAGATTAAAGTTTAAGCCTGAAGAGTCTTTTGAGTTTAAAGTTTAAAGAATAAAGTTTAAAGAGCGTCTTCTTGTCTAAAATTCAAAATTTAAATCAGCGGGGTTCAGTTAGTTCTTTCTTTCAGTCTGCAGTTTTCAATAAGGGGGTTAAGTGGTTTGTGAATTGAGTTTAGATGAATGTCATTTTTTGCTCGCCGGGGACGCGGGGATGCCGCGTCCCGGCGGCTATCGTTGTCATAGGATTATCTTCTGTGTATGGCGGGGAGTCGACACGATGTAGACTCCGTGGCCGGAGAGGGTGAACTGCGAGTCACCACGGCCGGTGGCTACCGTGCGTCCCGAGAGGTCGTAGACCGTCACCGGTTCGTCGTCGCCGAGACCGCTGACACTCACTGTGCCCGCGCTGACGCTGACCCTGACACCCTCGGAGGCCGTGATGTCGGTGATGGCCGAATTGCCCGAGGTGACGACCTCGATCTCGTCAGAGGGCTTCGACATCTGCTCGCCGTCGGTGGCGGTGACGGTATAATAGTATGTCGTTCCGGGATTCAGGCCACGCACCTCATACGAGTCGCGGTCGCCGGTGCGGCGTGCCCTGTATCCGGCTACGGGATGCGGCTCGAATGTCATGCCGTGGGCTACCTCGATGTCGTCGAGCGCCACAGCGCCTTTGCCTGAGTTGCGCACGAACTCCACACGGGCAATCCTTGCGCCGGGCACATCGACCTCGATTGTGGTCACTGTGCCACCCTGGGTCTTGACCACGGGCACCTCGCCAACCTTCTGCCATCCGTCGGCTGTCCTGACAGACACAGCCATCATGTCGTTGTCGGCGGTGCCGTTGCCGCGGTGCCAGAACGAGACAGACTTGATGTCGTCCTCATACTCAGGGGTGGTGACCGCATCGGCATTGCGGCCGAGCCTTATGGCGGGAATTGCCTTGCCGGAATATGCGGTGTTGGCATACGACGATCCCGTGTTGGCGCTCCATCCGGCAGGGAGCTTGTCGATACCGGCGGTAAAGTCGCAGCCATCGGTATAATGGCCCGTGAGCTCCTTGGTGTAGACGGTGAGGATATAGTCGTTGGCTACATCCATCTTCTCCCACGCGGCGGTGAATCCGTTGTCGATGGCATCGCGCGCCTGGAGGGCGTTGACCTTGAGCTTGTAGATGGGAGCCTGGCCGGTGGTGACCATGATCTCGTTAGACTCCTCCGACATCTCCCAGCCGTTGGAGACGGCTACGATGTAGTAGTATATCTCTCCGGCCTCGAGACCTTCGACCCTGCATGATGTGGCCGGGCCTACGTTGCGGTGGTCATAGCCGTCGATGCAGGTCACCACGTCGCTCCCGTCGGGACGGGTGTAGACGGTGAGGAGGTATGTCGAACCGGGCACCTCCTGCCACATGGCGGTGAAGCTCTCGTCGTCGGCGTCCTCGGCCTCGAGGGCAACTGTGCCGGGCAGAGGCTCGGTGCGTCCGCCACAAGCCTTGAAGGTTATGAGCCCCGACGCGCTCTCGGCTATGTCGGTGATGGGTATGTTGAGGCTGCGTCCGGCCCACGTCTTCATATTGGGATTGGTGGTGTCGGTGAACGATGTCACGTGCGATGTGCCGGGGAATGCGTCGCCCGAGCGGCTATACTCGGTCTGGCTCCCGTCGGCCTCCTCGATGTCGACATACTGGTGCGAGGGGGTGTTGTTGACCTTGTTGGAGTCCCATACGGACGAGTTGTAGTCTATATGCCATATCAGCATGCCGTGGCCGGGGATGTATGTGTCCCACGAGGTCTGCTGGCGGTTCTCGAGCAGGAAGAACTCGTTGCTCTTGGGTGTCCTGATGATGCCGGCCTTGTTGCTCGAGATGGGCTCGAGGACAGCATTGAGGGGGCCGTCGATGACCATGGGCTCCATCCAGCCGAGGGCATAGCGCTCGAAGGCGCCATAGAGGGGAGGCGTGCAGCCGTCGTTGTTATAGGGGCCGTAGTCCATGCACGACCATGAGCCGGGCGTAAACGACGAGGTGTATGACGTGGCATAGAGGTCGGGGAGACCCATCACGTGAGAGAACTCGTGTATGAATGTGCCCACGCCGTCGGGGCGTCCCGACTCCCACTCGTTCGAACAGGCATAGCGCGACACGGACACACCGTCGTATGTGGGCTTATAGCCGATGCCGTGCTCGACATTCCAGGCATGGGGCCATACCGACTCGGCTGGGCCGCCGGATGCCTCGCCGCGTCCGGCATAGAAGATGAACACGTTGTCGACCTCGCCGTCGCCGTCGCGGTCATACTCTGTGAAGTCGATGATGCCGTCGAGCTGGTCGCATGCCTCCTTGACCATATCGGCGGGGTGCTGGTCGTCGCCGGTCCATCCGTTGCCGCCATAATACGAGCGGTTCTTGCTCAGTGTCACGGGGCCGTAGACGTCAAACTGCGGGGCAAACTGCCCCTCGGACGACTCGGCGAAGAAATCGACAGCCGACCCGGTGCCCTCATAGTCCGAGAAGCCGGGCTCGTTGAGCATGCGGTAAAAATAGTCGTGGGGATTGTCGAGCGTCATCTTGACATCCTGATACTCGACCAGGATGACGAGTCCCTTCTGCTCGCCCATGGCGGGGAAATGCGTGCCGGGGAAGAGGCCGGGGCCGCCTGCCCTGAAGGGTGTGGGCGCGAACGCCGGAGGGGCGATGTGTGTGGTCTGCGCCATGCGTGTCAGACGGGCATCGGCCCTGAGCTGCATGGTCTGGAGCACACGGGGCATGTCGACAGTCGAGAGATACTGCTCTGATGCGGCCGAACGGCGCGCTGCGGGCTCGGCCTTGATGCCCGAGCTGACCGTGAGGCCCGAGGCGTCGACATCCGCATAATAGAAGGTGTCACCCTCGTTGACCAGATAGTAGCCGTCCTCGCTGAGATAGAAATGGTGGAACTCGTCGCCCATCAGGCGCACGTTGACCACAGTCCCGTCGGGCTGTGTCATGGGCAGGAGTCCGGGCTTGGCCGGAACGGCCAAGACTGATAAAGATGATGTGATGAATAATGAGGCTGCAAAGGCCTTCTTTATTGTCGATACCATGTCGGAATTCGTTATCTGTGGAATGATGATGCAAATTTATATTTTTAAACATTCTTATGCAACAAAAACGGCAAGAAATTTTGACATTTTTCCAAACTTAACCAAATATTGGTCAATTTTTGTCATTTTCTGTAATATTTTTGTGATTTTATGCCAGCAAAAAGCGGCCCATGCACCGTAGAAACGTGCATGGGCCGCATATCGTGGCCTAAATGGCTGAGTCTTGGATTACAAGGTG
>OLYK01000164.1_pt1 | contig 15482 bp, 15 predicted proteins | sample 1673651 | NCBI WGS metagenome assembly OLYK01 (sample SAMEA103958118, study PRJEB25191) | human gut metagenome | reverse complement strand
GCGAGGATGAAATGGTCATCCTGGCCCGTGAGCTGGCCAAGCGCATCGAAAGCGAACTGGAATATCCCGGCCAGATCAAGGTCCACGTTCTGCGTGAGACGAAGGTCGTGGAGTACGCGAAATAAAAATTTTATGTTTGCAGGGGCCGCTTCGCATTGCGAAGCGGCCCCTCTTTTGCTATAATGTCTTCGAGTACACAGAAAAACCGACCGGACCCCCGATGGAGGACATACTATGAAGCGTTTTCTGCTGTTATTTCTGCTGCTGGCCCTGCTGCTGAGCCTGACCGGCTGCTTTACCATCACCGGAGACACGACCGACACCTCACCGGAGGGGAAGCAGGAGGAGCCGGAGGAGCAGCACCTGACCGCTGACGTTGACGAGACGCAGGTCTGGCAGCGCACTGCCGGCGCGCCCTGGACCGGCGGAGAACCCCAGACCGTCAGTGCCGACTTTGAGCGCATCAGCGGTGCGGCGGCCCAGGGCATGACCGTTGGGCAGGAACTTCTGCTGCTGGATTTCATGGACTGTTACTACCAGTCCATTGCCGACCTGCGGGTCATTGACCCGGCCGTGCTGTTCGCCGACAGTGAGGAGACGCTCTACCACAAGAATATCTGGCACGGCCTGTGCGTCATCCGCAAGCTCTCGCCCATCGACCTGACCATGACCTCATACAGCTACTCCCTCCGGTGCGTATCCATTACACCCTCCGAGGAGACCGAGGGCGACGTGGACCTGGTGCTCCGGGAGAATAATGTGGTCTATTTCAAGGGCTTGAATGGCCTGCCCTCGGAGCAGTTCGGTATCAAGCACACCTTTACCCTCCGGGGGGAGGGAGACGACTGGTCCATCGTGAAGCACTGGCCTGATGACAATCCCTATTACAGCGCCGACTATGACCGCACCACCCATCAGGATAAGAATTTCCCCGCCATCACCGACTACATAGAGGCCCGCCGCGACCTGCCCCGCGAGGGACTGAGCGTGACAGCCGCTGCCGATCACCCCTATGACCGCGACGCGGCCCGGGCTTATATGCTCACCTGGGTGGGCAAGCGTAATCCGGCCTTCATGGCTTACGACGACTACGGCGGGAACTGCATGAACTTCGGCTCTCAGGTGCTGGCTGCCGGCGGTATTCCCATGGACACGAACGGTGGCTATGAGACAGGCTGGTACTGGTACAGCGCCAGCCAGACCACGCTGCCCTGGGTCAATGTGGGGTCCTTCCGGGACTATGTGGCGGCACCCCGTGTAAGCGGTTTGGTGGCTGTGGCGGACGCGCCCTATTTCAGCGGTGAGACCGGCGATATCATCACCATGGGTGTGGACGAGCCGGCTAACCATACCACCGTTATTCTGGACGCCATTACGGATGAAAACGGTAATGTGGTGGACTATCTGCTCTGCTCGAACACGGCGGATCTGCGGAATTTCCCCGCGTCCGCGTATTACTATACCAATCGTCAGCTGATCAAGATCATCGGCTGGAACGACTGAGCAAGGAGGCGTATTCCGTGGAATACAAGGTTCTGGCGCTGGGCGATGTGGCCAGCGAAACGGGCCTACAGCTGCTGGAAAAGAAGCTGCGGGCGTTCAAAAAGGAGCATGACGTGCGCTTCACCGTGGTCAATGGGGAGAACATCTCCGGCAGCGGCCTGACGAAGGCGCAGGCGGAGGCGCTGTTCGCCGCCGGCGCGGACGTGATCACCTTGGGCAACCATACCTTCGGTAAGCCCCAGATCGCCGCCTATCTGGATGAGGAGCGCTATATCCTCCGGCCCGCCAACTTTACCGGCCGCGCGCCGGGGCACGGCTGTCAGGTAGTAGACTGCGGCCCCTTTACCGTGGCTGTGATGGTGCTCATCGGCCGCTGCGACCTGGACTTTAACGCCGAAAATCCCTTTACCACCGCCGATAAGCTGCTGAAGGCGCAGACGGACAAGCCCACCTTTACACTGGTGGAGTTCCACGCCGGAGCCACCAGCGAAAAGCTGGCCATGGCCTACTACCTGGATGGCCGTGTCTCCGCCCTTTGGGGTACCCACACCCACGTGCCCACGGCGGACATGCAGGTGTTCCCCAAGGGTACCGGCTACGTCACCGATCTTGGTATGACCGGCCCCATCCGTTCTGTCTTGGGTATCCGGCCGGAGCAGTCTGTGGAGTTCTTCCTGGGAGGTCTGCCGGGCCGCTATCAGGCGGCGGAGGGCCCCTGCTCCGCCCAGGGGTGCATTTTTACCCTGAACAGCGACACGGGAATGTGCGAAAAAGTGGACAGAATAGAGATGAAATAACTGGTAGGTACGAAAAGCGGACTGGAAAAATTTTTGAAAAAACTTGAAAACAGGAGTGAATTTTTGGCTATGTCTGTGGAGAAAGTAAGAGAATATCTGATGCCTTACGGCGTCGCAGATCGTATGCGCGAGTTTGAGGTTTCCAGCGCCACGGTGGAGCTGGCTGCTCTGGCTGTGGGCGTGGAGGGTGCCCGTATCGCCAAGACCCTCAGCTTTAAGGTGGAGGAGGACCCCATCCTCATCGTGGCCGCCGGCGACGCCAAGGTGGACAACAGCAAGTATAAGCACTTCTTCGGCGCTAAGGCCAAAATGCTCACCGCCGAAGAGGCTGTGGAGCGTATCGGCCACGCCGTGGGCGGCGTGTGCCCCTTCGCTCTGCCCGACGACGTTAAGACGTACCTGGATGTGTCCCTCAAGCGCTTTGACACGGTGTTCCCCGCTGTGGGCAGCGCGGCCAGCGCCATTGAGCTGACCTGTGACGAGCTGGAGCACTGCTGCGGAAAGAACTTCGTTCAGTGGGTGGATGTGTGCAAGGGCTGGCAGGAAGAGGAAGCGTAAATGGTGCGGGTCGTTCACGCAGGTGACTTCCATCTGGACAGTGCCTTCGGTGCGCTGACGCCGGAGCAGGCCCGCCAGCGTCGTATGGAGAGCCGCCGCACGCCGGAGCGCCTGGTGGAGTGGGCCAACGACCACGGTGCAGACCTGCTGCTCCTCTCCGGCGACCTTTTCGACAGCGACAGCCCCTATGGCGACACCGCGCCCCTGCTGGCGCAGGCACTTGGGTGCTTCCGCGGTCAGGCGGTCATCGCCCCCGGCAACCACGATCCCCTTACACAGGACGGGCCCTATGCCCGCACGCGCTGGAGCGACAACGTTCACATCTTTACAGAGGACCGTATGCAGACCATTACATTTCCGGACCTGAACTGCGCCGTACACGGCGCGGCCTTCACCGCCCCGGAGTGTCCCACGGACAGTGTACTCCCCGGCTTCTGTGTGCCGCAGGATGGCCTTATCCACATTGGCCTGCTCCATGGCGACGTTACGACCTCCGACAGCCGCTACCGTCCGATCCGCGCGGCGGATATCGCCGGTAGCGGGCTGGACTATCTGGCGTTGGGTCATGTTCACAGCTGCAGCGGCGTTCTGACCGCCGGGGCGGTCCCTTATGCCTATTGCGGCTGCATCGAGGGCCGCGGCTTCGACGAGCTGGGCGAACGGGGATTTCTCTTCGGAGAGGTGGGGGCGGGCACCGCCGATCTGCGATTTGTCCCCTTTGCCCGGCGCCGCTACTGCATCGCCCAGGTGGATGTCACCGATGGCGACGCCCTCACCGCCCTGGAGCGAACCCTGCCCCATGACACGGAGCAGGATATCTACCGCCTGCGTCTGACCGGTACGCCGGAGCAGCCGCCCAGCCTGTCCCTGCTGGAGGAGGCCCTGTCGGACCGCTTCTTTGCCCTGCAGCTGCGGGACGAGACGGCTGTGCGCCGGGACCTGTGGGACAAGTGCGGCGAGGATACGCTGCGGGGCCTGTTTTTGCAGGAGCTGCGCCGCCAATACGACGCCGCTCCGGATGACGCTGCCCGCCGCCGTATTGAGCAGGCGGCCCGATTCGGCACGGCGGCCATGGACGACCGGGAGGTATGAGCATGAAGAATATCCTGATGATCGGCACCGGCGGGACTATCGCCAGTGAGATGACGCCCTCCGGCCTGACGCCGGAGCTGAACAGCACGCAGCTGCTGTCCTTCGTTCCCCGTATCGGCGAGATGTGCCATGTGGATTGCGTTCAGCTCTACAGCCTGGACAGCACCAATATCCGTCCCGCCCATTGGCTGGGTGTGGCCAGGGCCGTGCGGGAGAATTACGCCAGATATGACGGCTTTGTCATCTCCCACGGCACCGACACCATGGCCTACACCGCTGCCGCGCTTAGCTATCTGATCCAGGGCAGCCCAAAGCCCATCGTCCTTACCGGCGCGCAGAAGCCTATCTGGTTCGACGGTACCGACTCCAAGCGCAACCTGACCGACGCGTTTCTCTACGCCTGTCGCGGCTGCGGCGGCGTGCAGATCGTATTCAACGGCAAGGTCATCCTGGGTACCCGTGCCCGCAAGACCTGCTCCAAGAGCTTTCAGGCCTTTTCCAGCGTCAACTATCCCGACCTGGCCGTGGTACAGGACGAACACCTGCTGCAGTATATGCGCTGCGCCTGCTATCCCAGCCCGGTGTTCTATGACGCGCTGGACGACAAGGTGGGACTGCTGAAGCTGATCCCCGGCACCCCTGCCGCCGTGCTGGAATTCATGCTGGACCGGTTTGACGGCCTGGTCATTGAGTCCTTCGGCGTGGGCGGCCTGCCGGAATATGAGGGCGACGCCAGCTATTTCGATATCATTCACCGGGGCATCGCGCGGGGCAAGCTGGTGGTCATGACCACCCAGGTGCCCAACGAGGGCAGCAATCTGGCGGTCTATCATGTGGGCGGGCGGCTGAAAAGCGCCCTATGTCTGCTGGAGGCCTACGACATGACCACGGAGGCCGCTGTGGCCAAGCTTATGTGGATCATGGGCCAGACACATGATTTCGACGAGGCGGAGAGGCTGTTTTACCGCCCGGTGGCCCGGGATATACTGTATGAGAATTAAAAAGGAAGCGCCGGGGCGCTTCCTTTTTTTGCAGTTTATGACGAAGAGGGGATACGTTTGCCTCAGCTGTTCTTTTTCGTCACCGGGCGGCGGTACAGCAGACGGGCCAGCTTCTTCCGGTCAAAGGGAATGAGAGGGTACAGGTATCCCTTACCCACCAGCGGCTTTGCTGTTACGATCAGCATCAGCGTGATCACGATCCCCGCCGCGAAGCCCCACCAGTCCCACAGCCAGATCAGCACCAGCAGCAGCATCCGGCACAGCTTTGTGGCGTAGCCCATCTCATAGCTGTGCTGGGCGTAGTTGGCTACCGCCACGAAGGCCATATACACCAGCACCTCCGGCACCAGCCACCGGGCCTGCACCGCGAAGTCGCCCAGTATCAGCGCACCCAGCATACTGAACGAGTTGCTCAGCACATCCGGTGTGTTCAGCGACGCGATTTTCAGTATGTCAATGATCAGCTCCACCAGCAGCAGCTGCACGATCAGCGGCACATAGTATTCGTCCTGTACCAAAAGGAAACGCAGGTTCTCGTGCAGCGTATCCGGGTTCTTCACCAGCAGGTACCACAGCGGTGTAATGAACATGGTCAGCAGCAGCACCAGCGTCCGTATGATCTGCAAATACGTGCCGATGAGGGGCGGGAAGTAGTAGTCGTTGATCTCCTCGTTGAACCGCAGGATCGTTGTGGGCAGCAGCAGGGCCGACGCTGAATTGTCCACCAGCACCACCACATCGCCCTCCATGATACACGCCGTGGCCACGTCCGGACGCTCGGTATACCGCACCTTGGGAAACGGGTTCCAGAACTGTCTGGGCGCGATGGCCTCCGCGATGGTCTCCTGACTCATGGCCACCGACCGCAACTGGATGTGCATCAGCTTTTCCCGCAGGGCCTGCAGCAGCCCCTCGTCTGCCTCGCCCTCCATGTAGCACAGGGCCACGTCCGTGCCCGAGCGCTCCGGCAGCTGCAATCGCTCCAGCCGCAGATGGGTGTCCCGTACCCGCCGCCGCAGCAGCGCCGCGTTCTGCATGAGGTTCTCTACAAAGCCGTCGTGGCTGCCCCGCAGTACCCGGCTGGTATCCGGCTCCTCCACCGACCGGGTGGGGAACTGCTTGGCGTCCAGCACCACCCCGCCGCCGAAGCCGTCGATGATCGCCAGCGTCTTCCCAGCGAATACGCCCATCACCGCCGTGTCACGGTCCGGCTCGGCCGCCGCATCGCAGGCGGACACATACCGCCGGCAGAAGTCCGCCGCGTCTGTCACACCGTTCAGGTCCGGCAGCGCCTGCCACCCGGCGATGACCCGTTCCAGCAGGTCGTCCTGGGCGTAGCCGTTTACCACCCACAGCCGCGCCTGCCGCCCGCCGATGGACAGGTCGCGCCCTGTCATATCAAAGCATCGGCCCACACCCAGCAGCTCGTTCAGCTCCGCCGCTTTCAGCGAAAAGCACCCTGCGCCGCGATAATAGCCCGCCATTTCCGGGGCCGTCTCGTTTCCGCCCTGTTTTGCCTGTTCCATGATGCCTTCTGTCCTCCGTCTGCCATTTTCCGGTAGCATTTCCCGTCTGCGGAATTTTATGTATGCCCCGGACAGGCCCTGCATATCGTGTAAAAAAGGAGGTGGCAGCCATGAAAAAAAGCGCGGCGGCGGCCCTTATTCTAATGGTGCTGCTCTTCGGCGGCGCCTATCTTACCGCCCGGGAACCGGACGAGCTTACGCCTGAAGAACCGCAGGCACAGGGGGACGGGGAGGTCGTGCTGACCATAAAAACCGGGGAGGCGGCGGAGCGGATGACGCTGCGGGACTACCTTGTGGGCGTGGTCCGCGGTGAGATGCCTGCTTCCTTTGAGATGGAGGCGCTGAAGGCCCAGGCCGCGGCCGAGCGTACCTACGTTTACTACCAGCTGGCGCAGGGCCGTAAGGACGCGCATCCCGACGCCGACTTCTGTACGGACCATACCTGCTGCAGCGCCTATCTCTCCGAGACAGCCGCAAAGGAAAAGTGGGCCGCCGACTTTGCTCCCTGGAATACCCGCGTCGTCCAGGCTGTGGCGGACACGGACGGTCTGGTGGCCCTCTACGACGGGGAACCGATCCTGGCGGTGTTCCACTCATCCTCGGCGGGCAGGACCGCCGCAGCCGGGGATGTCTGGTCCGGCGACCTGCCCTATCTGGCCAGCGTCGCCAGCCCGGAGAGTGCCGACACCGTGCCCAACTATTACAGCACAGTCACCTTTACTGCGGCGGAGGCAAAAGACCGTCTGCTGGCGGCCCACCCGGAGATAAAACTTACCGGCGCGCCGGAGACGTGGTTCGGCGCAGTGACGGAGAATGATTCCGGCCGGGTGGAGACCGTCTCCGTGGGCGGTACGGACATCGAGGGCACGGAGATGCGCCGCATCTTTTCCCTGCGCTCAGCCTGCTTTACCCTGACGGCGGATGCGGAGAGCGTTACGTTCCGCGTCACTGGCTACGGCCACGGCGTGGGCATGAGCCAGTACGGCGCGGAGCAGCTGGCAAAGGCAGGGAAGACCTGGCAGGAGATACTGGCGTGGTATTACACCGGTGTGACCATCGGACCGGCGGGCTGATATCGGGGCAAGGGGTCAGGGGCACGGAAATGCGTGACAAGCGGGCAAAAACGTGGTATAATCTATAAATTATGCGGGATATTCACAAATTGTTCAGGAAAAGCCTGCCCCGCAGGATGTAAGATATACCCAACGATATGTACCGGGAGGAGAGCGCCTATGGCACGCAACATTCTGGTGGTCGAGGATGACCGCAATATATCCGATCTGATCCGTATGTACCTGGAGAAGGAGGGCTTCGAGGTCCGCAGCGCCTATGACGGCGGCAAGGCCATCGAGGAGTACGACAAGCAGGCCCCCGACATGGTGCTGCTGGATATCATGCTGCCCGTGGTGGACGGCTGGGGCGTATGCGCCCATATCCGCGAGAAGGGCAAGACGCCCATCATTATGCTCACCGCCAAGAGCGACGTGGGCGACCGCATCACCGGATTGGAGATGGGCGCGGACGACTATCTGGTCAAGCCCTTCGAGATGAAGGAGCTGATGGCCCGCATCAACGCGGTGCTCCGCCGCAGCGAAATTCCCGACGACACCAAAAAGCGCCTGACCTTCGACAAGCTGGTCATCGACCTGGACAGCTATGAGCTGCTGGTGGACGGCAGGAAGATCGACACGCCCCCCAAGGAACTGGAACTGCTGTACCATTTGGCCTCCACCCCCAACCGGGTCTACACCCGCAACCAGCTTTTGGACGAGGTGTGGGGCTTCGACTATTTTGGCGACAGCCGCACTGTGGACGTGCATATCAAGCGCCTGCGGGAAAAGGTAGAGGGCGTCAGCGACCAGTGGGCGCTGAAAACCGTCTGGGGCGTGGGCTATAAGTTCGAGACCGTTAGCGGCCAGACGGCAGACAAGGCGAAGTAATATGAAGGATTGGTTCCGCGAGCGGTTTCACGGGCTTTATTGGCGGCAGATGGCCGTCACCGTGGGCATGGTGTTCCTGACGCTGGTGCTGTTGGGCGTGTCCTTTTTTTCCCTGAGCTATTCCTATGCCCGGGGGCAGAAAACCGATGAGCTGATGGTCCGGGCGATGGCGGTGAGCAAGCTGTCCGTGCGGTATCTGGAGACCGGCCGCTATCTCTCTATGGAGGAATTGCAGAAGGACGAGCAGTTCCGTCAGCTGGCGGCCACTGCCGCCGTGATCTCCGAAATGGATATTCTGGTGTGCGATATGGATGGCCATGTCCTCCTGTCAACGGATGCCACTATGGATGGCCGGTCCGTCACCATTCCGTCATCGGTGATGGACAAGGTCTCCGCAGACGGCACCTGGGCCGGGCGGAGCCGTCTGGACCAGATTTATTCCAGCAAGCAGTTTGTGGGCGGCGTGTCCGTGGTGAACCCAACCACCGGGGAGGTCCTGGGGGCGGTGTTCACCGTCTGCGCCTCGGATTCCGTTGATAATCTGTGGCGGGCCTTTGCGGGACTGCTGATGATGACGGGCTTCGTGGTGCTGATGATCTCCTTTATGGCGTCCTCCATCACCACCATGCGGCAGATCAAGCCCATCCGGGAGATGGCCGCCGCCACCCGGCAGTATGCCGACGGTGATTTTGACGTTCGCATGAATGACTACGGCCGGGAGGACGAGATCGGCGATCTGGCGGACACCATCAACGAAATGTCCACAAAAATCGCCCAGAACGAAAAAATGCAGGCGGAGTTCGTCTCCCAGCTGTCCCATGAGCTGCGCACCCCTCTGACCGTTATCAACGGATGGAGTGAGACGCTGCTGGCCGGAGACGACCTGAACGACGACACCCGGCAGGGCATGAAGATCATTTCCAGCGAGGCCAAGCGCCTGACGGAAATGGTCATGGATCTGCTGGACTTCACCCGGATGCAGGACGGCCGCATGACGCTGGCTGTGGAAATGACGGACATCCGGGGTGAATTTGAGGACACGGTGTATATGTACGGCGGCCGTCTGGCACAGGACGGCATTCAGCTGGTCTATCTGGACAACGACGAGGACATTCCGGAAATTCCCTGCGACCCCCAGCGAATGCGACAGGTGTTCCTGAATCTTCTGGACAACGCCGCCAAGCATGGCGGCTCGGGCAAGCGTATTGAGGCCTCCATGTCCTATGACGGCAAAGATGTGATCGTCTATATCCGGGACTTTGGCCCCGGCATTCCGGAGGACGAGCTGCCGCTGGTGAAGAAAAAATTCTACAAGGGCAGCTCCAGCGTCCGGGGCACGGGCATTGGCCTTGCGGTGTGCGACGAGATCGTGGAAATGCACGGCGGCACGCTGACGCTGGAAAACGCCGAGGGCGGCGGCACGCTGGTGACCATCCGTCTTCCGGCGGAACATTAAGGAGAAACCATGGCAAACAAAGAAACCGAGAACTGTGAAAAATTCAAGACCATGATCGGCGGTCAGGCACTGATCGAGGGCATCATGATGCGCGGCCCGGAGAAGGACGCTATCGTCATCCGGGGCAAGGACGGCTTGACCGTGGAGGTTTCGCCGCGGAAGCTGAACCCGCCCGACTCCTGGAAAAACTGGCCGTTTATCCGGGGCATTTTCAACTTCTTCGACGCGCAGATCGTGGGCGTGAAGGCGCTGCTGCGGTCTGCTGATCTGGCTCCCGACGAAATGCAGGAGGAGCCGTCCAAATTTGACAAGTGGCTGGAAAAGAAGCTGGGAAGCGAAGCCTTTCAGAAGGCCATCGTCGGCATTGCCGTGGCCATGGGACTGCTGCTTTCCATCGGCCTGTTTTTCCTGCTGCCCATGGTCATCGGCGGATTTTTTGACAAAATCATTACCAGTCCGCTGCTTCTGAATCTGGTGGAGGGCGTCATCCGCATGGTGATCTTCATGGCCTATATGATTCTGGTGTCCCGGATGCCGGATATGAAGCGGGTGTTTTCCTACCACGGCGCGGAGCATAAGACCATCCGCTGCTATGAGGCGAGACTGCCCCTGACGGTGGAAAATGTGCGTAAGATGACCCGGCTGCACCCCCGGTGCGGCACCAGCTTCCTTCTGGTGGTCATGGTGATCTCCATTCTTGTGTTTTCCATCGCGTCGTCAGCGCTGCTGGCGATCTTCCCCGGACTGGAAACCATCCGCGGCACCTTTGGTTATCGGATGCTGATGATCGTCTTCAAGCTGCTGCTCCTGCCGGTGGTGGTGGGCATTACCTATGAGATTAACCGCTGGTGCGGCAGAAACGACAACGCCTTTACAAGAGCCCTTTCCGCGCCGGGTATGTGGATGCAGCATTTTACCACCAACGAGCCGGACGACTCCATGATTGAGGTGGGCATTGCGGCGGTACAGGCCGTGCTGCCGGAAAAGGAGGGTTCTGATCGTTGGTGAAGCAATACGGCCAGCTGTATCTGGACACCCGCCATGCGCTGCTGGAAACCGAGGACGCCCAGACGGCGGGGATGATGGCGCGGCAGCTGCTGTGCCATTTTTCCGGGAAAAGTCCGGAAGCCATTCTGGCAGACCGTGACCTGTATGCGTCGGAGCAGGTTTGCCGGGATATGAGCCGCGCCGTCCGGCGGCTGCTGGACGGGGAGCCGCTGGCCTATGTGCTGGGGGAGTGGGAGTTTTACGGCCTGCCCCTTCGGGTGACGCCGGATGTACTCATTCCCCGGGACGATACCTGCGCCGTGGCCGAGCTTGCTATCCGCAAGGCGCTGTTTCTGGAGCAGGATCCCCGGATTCTGGATTTGTGCTGCGGTTCCGGCTGCATCGGCCTTGCCATTGCCAGCCGGGTCAAGGACGCGAAGGTGACGCTGGCAGATTTGAGCATGGAGGCGCTGGCCATCGCCAAGGAAAACACCGGCCTGAACCGTCTCGGCGGGCGCGTGCGGTGCGTTCAGGCGGATGCCACGAAGAAAGCCCCGGCATTTCTCGGGAAATATGATATGATCGTCTCCAACCCGCCCTACGTTACCGGGGCGGAAATGCAGGCGCTTCCCCACAGCGTCAGGGACTTTGAACCGGCAATGGCGCTTTACGGCGGGGAGGACGGTCTGGACTTCTACCGCGCCATCGTGGAGAACTACACGCCCGCGCTGAAAAAGGGTGGATTTGTCTGCTTCGAGTTCGGCATGGGACAGGGAGACGATGTGTGCCGGATTCTGGAAGAAAATGGGTATGCCATTCTGGAACGAACCAGAGATTATAATGACAGAGAACGTGCCGTGCTTGCCCAGTACGGCAGGAAGGAAGATTGATTATGGCTACAAAGAAAACGGTTTATGAAGCCCCCGCCCCCGCGTCGGACAAGAAAAAGGCATTGCAGACGGCCCTTGCCCAGATCGACAAGAACTTCGGTAAGGGCACGGTCATGCGTCTGGGCGACCGCCCGGAGATGAACGTGGAGGCCATCCCCACCGGCTCTCTGGCGCTGGATGCGGCGCTGGGTATCGGCGGCGTGCCCAAGGGCAGAATCATTGAGATTTACGGCCCCGAATCCTCCGGTAAGACCACACTGGCGCTGCACATTCTGGCGGAAGCCCAGAAGCGGGGCGGCGAAGTGGCCTTCGTGGACGCGGAACATGCCCTTGACCCTGTGTATGCCGCCGCGCTGGGCGTGGATACGGATAATCTGCTGGTGTCCCAGCCCGATACCGGCGAGCAGGCGCTGGAGATTACCGACGCGCTGGTTCGCTCCGGCGCGGTGGACGCGGTGGTCGTGGACTCCGTGGCTGCGCTGGTTCCCAAGCAGGAAATCGAGGGCGAAATGGGCGACACCTTTGTCGGCCTGCAGGCACGTCTGATGTCTCAGGCGCTGCGGAAGCTGGCAGGCACCATCGCCAAGACCAACTGTGTGGTCATTTTCATCAACCAGCTGCGTATGAAGATCGGCGTGATGTACGGCAACCCGGAGACCACCACCGGCGGCAACGCGCTGAAATTCTATTCCTCCGTCCGTCTGGACGTGCGCCGCATTGAGTCCATCAAAGAGGGCAATAACGTCATCGGCAACAAGACCCGCGTCAAGGTGGTCAAGAACAAGGTCGCGCCCCCCTTCCGGGAAGCCGTGTTTGAGATTCTCTACGGCAAGGGCATTTCCAAGTGGGGTGAGCTGGTGGATCTGGCGGTTCAGCTGGACATTATCCAGAAGAGCGGCAGCTGGTTCTCCATGGGCGACGAGCGCATCGGTCAGGGCGCGAACTCCGTGAAGGATTACCTCATCGCCAACCCCGACATCGCCGAGAAGGTGGAAGCCGAGGTGCGGGAGAACCTGTGGAAGCTGAACAACGGCGCACCAAAAGCCCCCGCCAAGGCCGCCGATAAAGCGGTAGCCGTCAGCGCCGACGATTTCGACGATGAAGGTTGAGTCCCTGAAAACGGCTCCGGACCGGGCAGGGCGCTATTGGGTGACCTTTGACGACGGCAGCAAAATGGGACTGTACCGCCAGACGGTGGAGGATTTCGCGCTCTATTCCGGCAAAGAGCTGGACGAGCAGGAGGCGGAAGCCCTCCGCACCGCCGCCGGGCAGATGTCCGCCAAAATGCGGGCAGTCCGCATTGTCTCCGCGGCCAGCGTTTCCCGCCGGGACTTGGAAGCCCGGTTGGTGCGAAAGGGGGAAGACCCCCAGCAGGCCAAAGAAGCGGTGGCCTGGATGGAAGACCTGCACCTTGTAGACGACCGAGCGACGGCGGAGCAGGTGGTAAGCAGCTGCATTTCCAAGGGCTACGGCCTTGCCCGCGCCAAGCAGGCGCTTTACGAGAAACGTATCCCAAAAGAATACTGGGACGAGGCACTTGCGGACTACCCAGACCAGACGGAGAAAATCACGGCGTTTCTGAAAAGCCGTCTGGACGCGGACTCCGATGAAAAGCAGGTCAGGCGTGCCGTGGACGCCCTGATCCGCCGGGGTCACAGTTACGGGACCATCCGGCGTGCGCTGGATGCGCTTTCCTTTGACACAGAAGATTTTCAGGAGGAATTCTGAATTATGGCAAATATTGGTTTTATCTCCCTCGGCTGCGCCAAGAATCAGGTGGACTGCGAGCGGATGATGTATCGGGTGCAGGAGGCGGGACATACCGTCAAGTCGGATGTGGTCGGCAGCGACGTGGTGGTCATCAACACCTGCGGCTTTATCGACTCGGCGAAATCCGAAGCCATCGACTACATTTTGCAGACCGCCGCCCTGAAGGCGGAGGGTCTGGTGGGCAAAATTCTGGTCACCGGCTGCCTGTCCCAGCGATATCAGGGGGACATTCTGAAGGAAATGCCGGAAGTGGACGGCATTCTGGGTACCGGCAGCTACACGGAAATCGTTCCCGCCATTGAAAAGCTCCTGAATGGGGAGCAGGTGGTGGACTTCGGCTCCATCGACGCCCCGGAAGTGGAAACGGGGCGCATCATGACCACGGCGGGACACTACGCCTTTATCAAAATCGCCGAGGGCTGCGACAACCACTGCTCCTACTGTGTCATTCCCTCCCTTCGGGGCAAATACCGCAGCCGCCAGATGGATGACGTGCTTTACGAAGCCCGGATGCTGGCGGACAGCGGCGTGAAGGAGCTGATCGTGGTCGCGCAGGACACCAGCCGCTACGGCACAGACTTGCCCGGGCACAAGCGGCTTCTGCCGGAGCTTCTGCGGAAGCTCTGCGAGATCGACGGACTGCACTGGATTCGCGTCCACTACGTCTATCCCGACGAAATCGACGATGAATTCATTCAGGTCATGGCCTCCGAGCCGAAGATCGTCAAATATCTGGACATCCCCATCCAGCACTGCAACAGCAAAATTTTGAAGCTGATGAACCGCCGGGGCGACGGGGAGTTCCTGAAAGCCCTGTTCGCAAGGCTGAGAGCCGGAATTCCCGGACTGGTCATCCGCACCAGCCTGATCACCGGCCTGCCCGGTGAGGGGGAGGAAGAATTCGCCGAGCTGTGCGATTTCCTGCGGGAGGAACGTCTGGAGCGCGTCGGCGCGTTCGCGTTCTCGCCGGAGGAAGGCACCCCTGCCGCGCAGATGGAGCACGTGGACACGGACACCGCCGTCAAGAGGGCGGAAATCGTGGAAATGCTGCAATCGGAGATCATGGACGCCTACAACGCCGAAAAGCTGGGCAAGACCATGGAGGTTCTGGTGGACGGCTACGACGAGGAAAGCGGGCAGTTCTACGGCCGCACTTTTGCCGACTCCCCGGACATCGACGGCCGGGTCTGGATTGCGTCCGACGAGCCTGTTCACGAGGGCGATTTTGTCATGGTAAAAATTGACGGCTGCACCGACGGCGATCTGTGCGGCTATGTAGTGGAGGAAGAAGCATGACGCTGGCAAGTAAAATCACGCTGGTGAGGGTGGCAATGATCCCGGCGTTTATGGTGACCATGTACTTATCCGGCGGCGCGCCGGGGATGTGGATGTACATTTCTCTCGCAATTTTTATCGTTGCCAGCCTGACGGATTCCCTGGACGGCTATATTGCCCGGCATTACAATCAGGTCACGGATTTTGGAAAATTCCTTGACCCCTTGGCTGACAAGCTGCTGGTGATCGCCGCTATGTGTATGTTCTGCCAGTGGGGCGTGTTTCCCGCGTGGGCGCTGATGATCGTGCTGACCCGGGAATTTGCCGTAACGGGACTGCGGCTGATTGCCGTCCAGAAGGGGCATGTGATCGCCGCCGGATGGAGCGGCAAAGTCAAGACCGCCAGCACCATGGTGGGGCTTTGCGTCATGATGGCGCTGCCCGGTGTGGCTGTGCTCAACTGGGTCGTGATCGGCGTCATTGTCCTCACCACGGTTTACTCCGGCGTGGAATATTTTATCCAGAACTGGAAATGCCTGTGGAGCTGAAAAACGAAGCGCTGTCATCCCGCCGCGGCGGGATGACAGCGTTTTTGCGAAAAAATATTCACCCATGCAACGTTTTGACCGGCTCAATCGTTTCTTATCTGAGAGGAGGGGAAGGCAAATGCCTACTTTGCTGCGCACC
>OLYK01000153.1_pt1 | contig 15809 bp, 17 predicted proteins | sample 1673651 | NCBI WGS metagenome assembly OLYK01 (sample SAMEA103958118, study PRJEB25191) | human gut metagenome | reverse complement strand
AATAAAGGCTTCCCCCAAAGGGTGAAGGCTTTTGCTCCGGACAGGCAGGGTAAATGATAAGAAGGTAAATGAAGAAAATAGCAAGGTAAAAACAAAGGCGCATACGGAGCCGAAGTTGCCGCTCCAAAGAGAAGATGTATCCAAGCTTCGCTTTTGTTGGATACAACATACCACTTTGGAACAGAAATTGCAAGAGTTTTTTTAAAATTTCTCCCCAAAAATACGCGGGAAATCGCATTTTTGTAGAAACGCACAAATTTTACGGAAAGTTCCCGGCAAACTGACGAACAAGCATAAAACAGAATGGCAGTCGGAAAACCGCACAGGGACACCTTTATAAAACCGGCAGGCAATGGAATCAACTTTTGCAGCCTGTCCGGAGCAAAAGCCTTCACCCTTTGGGGGAAGCCTTTATTCGGAAAGCGGTTTTTCGCGGGATGTAGCCTGCACCGCTTTACAAGCAGCCGGTGGTGTGTTAAGATGGACACATCTGCTGCAACCGGAAGAATGCACGCGCCGGGCAGCGGTGGCGTACCGGAAAAGCACCCGGCGCCGGGAGGGGAGAAACGAATGACAAAGCTACTGCATGGCAATGAAAAAAGCAGCCTGATCGGCGGGCGGGAGCCGCTGTTCAGCCAGAAGGAACTGCTGGTACTGGCCATCCCGCTGCTGGTGGAGCAGCTGCTGGAAGTGACGGTGGGCATGGCCGACACCATGATGGTGTCCCGCTGCGGCGAGGCGGCCATCTCCGGCGTCAGTCTGGTGGATATGATCAATAACCTTATCATCGTGCTGTTTGCGGCGCTGGCTACCGGCGGCGCGGTGGTGGTAAGCCAGTATCTGGGCGCAAAAGAGCGCGGGAATGCCGACAAAAGCGCCGGTCAGCTGCTGCTGCTCAGCGGCTTGTCCGGTGTGGTGATCGGCGTGGTATGCTTTGTGCTGGCCCGCCCTATGATCCGGCTGTTCTACGGCTCTATTGATACCGACGTGCTGGACGCGGGCGTGAAGTATTTGCAGATCATCGCCCTCAGCTACCCGTTTCTGGCGTTGTACAACGGTGGTGCGGCACTGTTCCGCAGCATCGGCAACTCCAAAATCTCCATGCAGATCAGCTTTCTGATGAACATCATCAACATCGTGGGCAACGCGGTGTGCATCTTCGGCTTCAAAATGGGCGTGGACGGCGTAGCGTGGCCCAGTGTTGTGTCCCGCGTGGTGGCTGCGGCGCTGATCCTGCGCAAGTGCTACCGGGAGGATGCGGTGCTTACCGTGCCCAAGACCCTGCGGCTGGACGGCGGCATGGCAAAGCGCATTCTGGGGATCGGTATCCCCTCGGCCTTTGAAAACAGCCTGTTCGAGGCCGGGCGCATTCTGGTGGTGAGCATGATCTCCACCTTCGGCACGGTGCAGATCGCAGCCAACGCGGTGGCCAACAATCTGGACGGCATGGGCGTCATCCCGGGCAAGGCCATCAGTCTTGCCATGATCACGGTGGTGGGGCGCTGCATCGGTGCCGGCGACCACGAACAGACCGTTTACTACACCCGCAAACTGCTGCTGTGGGCTTACATTACCATGGGGCTTTCCAACGGAGCGATCCTGCTGTTCCTCCGGCAGCTGGTGGGCATCTACGCCCTTTCCGGCGAGACCATGGAGCTGGCCATCACGCTGGTCACCATCCATGCGGGCTGCGCCATCATCTTCTGGCCGCTGTCCTTCGTACTGCCCAACGCCCTGCGCGCGGCCAACGACGTGAAGTTCACCATGGTGGTGTCCATCCTCAGCATGGCCTGCTGGCGGCTGGGCTTCAGCTATCTGCTGTGCGTCCGCATGGGCTGGGGCGCTGTGGGCGTGTGGGTGGCTATGGTCATCGACTGGACCTGCCGCGTGACCTGCTTTGTGCTGCGCTTCCGCAGCGGCGCATGGAAAACAAAATATCAGGCATAACAATAAGGAGAAAAGCATGAAACTGATCAGCTGGAACGTGAACGGCCTGCGCGCCTGCCTGACCCACGGCTTTGCCGAGAGCTTTGCCGCGCTGGACGCGGACATCTTCTCGGTGCAGGAGACCAAGATGCAGCCGGGACAGGCGGATTTTGCGCCGGAGGGCTACACCGAATATACCTACTCTGCCGAGAAAAAGGGCTATTCCGGCACAGCCTGCTGGTGCAAAACGGCACCGCTGGCAGTGACCACCGGCATCGGGCTGGAACAGCACGACCACGAGGGGCGGGTGCTAACGCTGGAATACCCCGGCTTTTATCTGGTAAACTGCTACACCCCCAACAGTCAGGACGGGCTGAAGCGACTGGACTACCGCATGGAGTGGGAGGACGCCTTCCGGGCGTACCTGCTGGCACTGGACGCAAAAAAGCCGGTGATCCTGTGCGGCGATCTGAACGTGGCGCACACCGAGATGGACATCAAAAACGCCAAGACCAACCGCATGAGCGCGGGCTTTACCGATCAGGAGCGCGCCAAGATGACCGAGCTGCTGGCGGCAGGTTTTGCGGACAGCTTCCGGGTGGTGCACCCGGACGAGGTGAAGTACAGCTGGTGGAGCTACCGCTTCCACGCGCGGGAAAAGAACGCGGGCTGGCGCATCGACTATTTTATCGTTTCCCGGCGCATTGCAGACCGCATCCGCGCCGCCGAGATCCACAACGAGATCTTCGGCTCCGACCATTGCCCGGTGGAGCTGCAGATCGACCTGTAATATAAGGAGAAGCCAATGCTGAAAAATTATCTTCTGATCTTCCTTATCTCCATGGTGCCCATCATTGAGCTGCGCGGAGCTATCCCCATCGGGCTGGGCATGGGGCTGCCGGCGCTGCCCACCTACCTTTTGTGCGTACTGGGCAACATGATCCCGGTGCCCTTCATCTACCTGTTCGCCCGCAAGTTCCTCATCTGGGGCTACCACAAGCCCCTTATCGGCCCCATCTGCCGCTTTTGCATCAACAAGGGCGAAAAGGGCGGCCGCGCACTGGAGGCCAAGGCAGGCAAGGGTCTGACCGTGGCGCTGCTGCTGTTCGTGGGCATCCCGCTGCCGGGCACCGGCGCGTGGACGGGCACGCTGGCAGCCTCCATTCTGGATATGAAGTTCAAGGACGTGTTGATCGCCTGCATGGGCGGTGTGCTGCTGGCGGGCATCATCATGGGCTTGGCAAGCGCCGGGCTGCTGGGTGCGCTCAGCGGGCTGTTTGCGGCAGGCTGACAAAACGCGGACGCTTTTGTCGTGAAAAATGCCGGTAGCTTTTCCGCCCGGAGTGTGTTAAACTGGGTAACAGTTGTGAAAACCGGGATCTGCTCCCGGTCAGAAAGGACGTTATAGAACATGGATCAGGCACTGAATCAGAAAATTGACGCATATATTGCGGAAAACAAGGAGCAGCTGCTGCAGGACATTGCAGCGCTGGTCGCCATCGACAGCGTGGAGGGCACCCCGGAGGAGGGCGCACCCTTCGGCGCAGGCCCTCGGGCCGCGCTGGACAAGACGCTGGAACTGGCAGCAGGCATGGGCTTTGCCACCCGCAACTGCGAAAACTACATCGGCTATGCCGAGCTGGCCGGTGCGGACCCGGAAAAATATCTGGCCACCATCTGCCATGTGGACGTTGTGCCCGTGGGCAACGGCTGGACGGCAGACCCCTTTAAGATGCGCATTCAGGACGGCTGGCTGCTGGGCCGCGGCGTCTCGGACGATAAGGGCCCGATGATCGTTACTCTGTACGCGCTGAAGTTCCTCAAGGAGCAGGGCTACCAGCTGCGCTACCCCATTCGTGCCATCGTGGGCGACAACGAGGAGACTCACATGAACGATGTGAAGTACTATCTGGAAAACTACCCCGCCCCGGTGTTCTGCTTTACCCCGGATGCGGAGTTCCCGGTGTGCAACGGCGAAAAGGGTCACTTCGGCGGCAAGATCGTCAGCCCGGTGTGCAACGGCGTCATTGCAGAGTTTGAGGGCGGTGTTGCCAACAACGCGGTGCCGGACCGCGCCAGCGCACTGGTCAAGACCGATATCAGCAAGCTGAAGAACGCCCCCAACATCACGCTGGAACCGGAAGGGGACGGCGTGCGGGTGCGCGGCTGGGGCAAATCCGGCCACGCCGCTATGCCGGAGGGCACGGTGAACGCCATCGGTCTGGTGGCGGATTATCTGCTGGACAACGGCCTGTGCAACGACGCCGAGCGCGCTTATCTGGAAGCACTGCGCAAACTGCACAGCTCCACCGCAGGCACCGGCCTTGGCATCGACTGCGCCGACGGCCCCTTCGGCCCGCTGACCATCATCGGCGGCCGCATTTATATGGAGGAGGGCCGTCTGGTGCAGACCATCGACAGCCGCTTCCCCACCTGCACCGACGGCGACAAGCTCGCCGCACAGGTCACCGCAGCTCTGGGCAGCGGTGCACAGCTGCAGGATGTGGACGCTGCCGAGCCCTTCTACATTGAGGCCGACAGCCCCGCCATTCAGGCCTGCATCAACACCTACAACGAGGTGACCGGCGAGGACGCCAAGCCCTTTACCATGGGCGGCGGCACCTATGCCCGCCACTTCCCCTATGCGGTCAGCTTCGGCCCGGAACATGTGGATCTGCCCCTGCCGGAATTTGGCGGCCCGATGCACGGTGCCAATGAGGCAGCGCCCATCGACAAGCTGCTGGAGGCCGTGAAGATCTACATCCTGGCGCTGCTGCGTCTGGAAGAGATCGACTTCTGAGGAAAAGCCCATGAAGATCCTGGTCATTGACGGGCAGGGCGGCGGTCTGGGCAGGCAGCTGGTAGCGGCCCTGAGCGCTCGGTGCCCCCAGGCCCAGCTCACAGCGGTGGGCACCAACAGCCTGGCCACCAGTGCCATGCGCAAGGCAGGCGCAGTGCGCACCGCCACCGGGGAGAACGCGGTGGTGGTCAACTGCCGCCACGCGGACGTCATCGTGGGACCCATCGGCATCGTGATCGCGGATGCCCTGCTGGGCGAGATCACCCCCGCCATGGCCGCTGCGGTGTGCCAAAGCGGGGCCAAGCGGGTGCTGATCCCGGTGAACCATTGCGACAACTACATCGTCGGCGTGCCGGAACAGCCCATCGGTGATTTGGTGACCGCTGCAGTGCAGAAGGTGACCGACCTGTGCGGCGGCAGCTCCTGCTGACCTTAGAAAACTGAAACGACAACACCCGCCGGGTGGCTTCTGCAGCAGCAGAAGGCCCGGCGGGTGTTTTTGCGTTGATGGATGCTCAGATGAGGCCGTTGTCGGCGCCAAAGGCCATGGCGTCAAAATCGGGCGACACCGGCACGGTGGACTTGGCCACGGCAAAGTAGTCGTCCAGGTCCGGTTCGGTGCCGTCGATGTCAAAAAAGATGATCCTGGGTTTGCGCATAGAGAAGCTCTTCTCAGGCTTGTGTGGGGGCGGCAGGCTGGGCGGTACCTTCCCGCACCAGCCCGATGAACCCCTTCATCTGAGGGGTCAGCCATTTGTCCCGGTGGTAGAACAGCTGTCGGTGCATCTCCACCCGGCAGTCCGGTACGTTCAGCCGGGCCAGTGTCCCGGCGGCCAGTGCGGCACGCACGATGTATTCCGGCAAAAAGGAAAGGCCCATGCCCCGCTCCACCATCTGGCACAGCAGCGCGGCGCTGCCCAGTTCCAGATAGGGCTGCAATTGCAGGCCGTGGGCGGCCAGACACTGGTCCAGTGCATCGCGGTAGCTCATGCCCCGCTCGGTGAGCAGGAATTCCTGCTGCACCAGCTCTTCCAACGACACGGTGTCCCGGGCGGCCAGCGGATGCCCGGCGGGCGCGATGAAGCACACCGGCTCCGGTACGTCCACGGCCCGCACCAGCGTAGGCTGCAGCAGGGGATGGTCCAGCGTATAGGCCAGGTCTACCTGATTGGTGGTCAGCATCTGCAGCATGCCGTCGTCAGTGGCGGTGCAGAGCACCAGTTCCACCTGCGGGAACTGCGCGTGGTACCGCTGGAGCAGGTCGGGCAGAAAGGTGCTGCACACCGAGTCGGCCAGCGCGATGCGCAGCCGCCCGCTGATCTGCTGGGGCAGCTGCAGGGCGGCCTGCGCCTGCTCCACGGTGGCCAGCAGAGTGCGGGCGTAGCCCAAAAAGGTCTCACCGGCACCGGTCAGGCGCACGGTCTTGCCCACCCGGTCGAACAGGGGGGCACCCAGTTCCGCTTCCAGCTGGGCGATCTGGGAGGACACCGCCGACTGGGAGTAGCCCAGCTGCCGCGCTGTGCGCGAAAAGCTGTGCAGCTCGGCAATGTGCAAAAAGGTGTTGATGTTGCGCAGTTCCATAGCAGGCTCCTCAGCGGCGGGTGATGTCCCGCACGGTCAGCACGGGATCGTCTACAGTAAAGTGCACTTCCAGCCCGCCGAACTCCATGCCGTAGACCCGCGCAGGGTCGTGCTGGTAGGAGGGGCGGGGGTCGTTGGCCAGTACCCCGCGCAGGGCGTCACGGTCGGCCTGCGGCACGGCGGCCCAGAGTTCTTCCGGGCAGGACACCTCCAACAGGTGGCGCCGGGTCTGGCCGGTAAAGCCCTCGGCAGCGTCCGGGTGACAGTCGGCGTAGGGGATATAGGGCTTGATGTCATAGATGGGGGTGCCGTCCATCAGGTCAGCCCCGCGCACCAGCAGGACGGGGCCCACCTCCGGGCGCATCTCGATGCCTTCCAGCTTCACGCTGGAAAGGCCCAAGGGGTTGGGCCGGAAGGGGGACCGGGTGGCGAACACGCCCATGCGGGTATTGCCGCCCAGACGCGGCGGCCGAACGGTGGGGGACCAGCTGTCCCGCACCGCGCCGGAGAACTGCCACACCAGCCAGATGTGGCTGAAATCCTCCAGCCCGCGCACGGCGTCGGCGCTGCGGTATTCCGGGGTAAAGATCACCTCGCCCCGCAGGCTGTCCACCAGCCCGCTCTGCCGCGGGATGCCGAACTTGGTGGGAAAGGCAGTGTGGATGTGGGCAATGACCTTCAGGGTCATCTCTTCGGGTGCTGTGGGCATAGGACGCTCCTTGTTCAGTAGATTTTTTCGATGACGGTCTCCGGCGGGATGCCGTACCGGGTGCGGAAGGCCGCCAGTTCCTGCGGGGTGCGGATAAGCTGGACGTCCTCAAAATGGCCGTCCGGGTGCACAAAACCGGCTACCTGCTCCCCGGTGCAGATGCTGCACCGCAAAGCGGGCCGCTGCACGGCCGGGTCGTAGGCGGCAGACGGTTTCTTTTTGGAAAAGAACATGGCGGACCCTCCTTATGATAGGTTATAAACCGCGGCAGAAGCCCACGGCCCGGCCCTCGATGCGGATCTCGTTCAGCTGGGGACCGGTGTAGACCATGGGCGGGCAGACGGCGGCGTTGTCGGCCAGCAGCATCACAGTGTCGCCCTGCCGGTGAAAATGTTTGAGGGTGGCTTCCTCGCCGATGCGCACCGCGGCGATCTCGCCCTGCTCCACCTCCGGCTGGCAGCGGATGCAGACGATGTCGCCGTCGCAGATGGTGGGAGCCATGCTGTCGCCGTGGCAGGTCAGTGCAAAGTCAGCGTGCCACGCCGCCGGAACGCCGATGTACTGCTCGATGTTCTGCTCGGCGGTGATGGGGGTGCCGCAGGCGATGGAGCCCACCAGCGGCACCATGGCCATGGCGGGCAGCGGCTCAAAGCCCGGCGGCGGGCAAGGCACGTCCAGCCCCAGCAGATAGGCCGGGGTGGTCTCCAGTGCCGCGGCCAGCTCTTCCAGCTTTGCCTGCGGGATGTCGTTGACCCCTTTTTCCAGCTTGGTGATGGAGGATTTGGAGCGGTATCCCATGCGCAGCTATAAGGGCAAGACCGGCACATCCTGCCCCAATGTGGCCGACTGGCTGGCGGCCTACGAGGGCGCAGAGGAAGTGTTCGTGGTCACCATCACGGGTACACTGTCCGGCAGCTATAACGCGGCCCAGCTGGCCGCCGAGGAATACCGGCAGGAGCACGAAGGTGCCCGCGTGTTCGTGCTGGACAGTCTGTCGGCCGGGCCGGAATGCCGCCTGTTGGCCGAGCGTCTGGCGGCACTGGTGCAGGCAGGCTGTGCCTTTGATGATGCCGCCGAGAGGATTCTGGCCTATCACCGGCACACGCACCTGTTGTTCTCGCTGGAATCGCTGGCCAACCTCGCCCGCAACGGCCGCGTAAAACCGGCGGTAGCTGCCGTGGCGCGGATGCTGGGCATCCGGGTCATCGGGCAGGCCAGTGAGGCGGGGGAGCTGGAGGTACTGTGCAAGACCCGCGGCGAACACGGCGCACTGGAACGCATCGTGCTGGAAATGAAGGGTCATGGCTTTGCCTCCGGCCGGGTACACATTGCCCACTGCGGCAACCCTGACGCCGCCGACCGGCTGAAAAAGATGCTGCACGCGGTGTTCCCGGGGGCGCAGGTGGATGTGAGCCCCTGCGGCGGCCTGTGCAGCTACTATGCCGAATTGGGCGGCCTGATGGTCGGTTATGAGGACAACGAAGCACCGGCATTGTAACGAGAAACGGCCTCTCCGAAAGGAGAGGCCGTTTCTGCGTGAGGGCGATTTTTACAGGGCATCCAGCGCTGTGCGTGCGGCACGGATATTGGTTTCGCTGGTCTGCCACAGTTCAAACTCCGAAAAGCCCGGCAGGCCCATAGGCACGCCTTCCCGGCGGAAGGTCATGCGGCTGTCCAGCACCTGCTTGCCGGAGAGGTGGAACGCCCGGGCACCGGTCTGGGCGGCCAGCGCCGGGAGATTGCCCGCGGAGACGCCGGCACCCACCAGAATTTCCACATCGCTCCCGGCGGCTTCCACCAGCTGGCGCAGCAACTCAGCTCCCTGCGGCGCACTGGCGGCCTGCCCGCTGGTAAGGATGGTGGCAAGGCCCAGTTCCTTTGCGGCGGCCAGCGCGGCAAAGGGGCCCCGGCAGACGTCAAAGGCACGGTGCAGGGTGCAGGCAACGGGACGGCCTGCAGCTGCTGCCGCCCGGCGGGCAGCAGCGTAGATGGGACGCAGGGCGTCCACATCCAGTACGCCGTCCGGGGTGAGCACGCCGGTGACGATGCCGTCCGCCCCGGCTTCCACCAGCTCTGCGGCCGACTGCTCCATCTGGGCCAGCTCGTAGCGGTCGTAGCAGAAATCACCAAAGCGGGGACGCAGCAGTGCCCGCACCGGCAGTCCGGTCTCGGCTTTGACCTGCCGCAGCAGGGCAAGGCTGGGGGTGGTGCCGCCGATCACCAGGTCGGCACACAGTTCCAGTCGGTCGGCTCCGCCGCGCTTGGCGGCCAGTGCACTGGCCGTGCTGTCCACGCAGACTTCCAGAGTATAAGGCATAAACGTTTCCTCCTTGTATGGCAAGGCCCCGCCGATGAGATCTGCGGCGGGGCCTGTGATAGTTTGAGGTTATTTTACGCTGGCAAGGAACCGCACGAACCCGGCACGACCGGCTTCGTCCAGCTTGTACACACCGGCATCGGCCAGCACCTGTGCGAACACCTGGCCCACCTCATCCTGCAGGATGAGGTGCACGGTGTCGCCGTTCAGCTCCGGGTGACGGGCCAGAATGTCCTGCGCCCACTCCGCGTGCTTCTGCAGCGTTTCGGGGTACTCGCTGACGGGGGTGCGGGCTACCAGTACGTCTGCCAGATCAAACAGCTCCTGCTTCAGACGGCTGGGCAGCACGGCCAGACCCATGACCTCGATCAGGCCGATGTTCTCCTTTTTGATGTGGTGCAGCTTGGCATGGGGGTGGAACACGCCCAGCGGGTGTTCCGGCGTGGTGATGTTGTTGCGCAGCACCAGATCCAGCTGGTATTTGCCATCCCGCATGCGGGCAATGGGGGTAATGGTGTTGTGGGGCTCGCCGTCGGTCTCGGCAAAGAGGAAGCAGCTCTCATCCGTGTAGCCGCGCCAGGCGGTCAGGATCTTGTCGGCCAGCTCCACCAGACGCTCATCATCCTCGCAGGTCAGGCGGATGCAGCTCATGGGCCAGTGCACGATGCCGGCCTCCACGTCCTCAAAGCCGGGGAACACCCAAGTCTTTTCAATGGGAGCTTTGGCCATGGCAAACTCGTAATGACCGCCCTGGAAATGGTCATGGCTCAGGATGCTGCCGCCCACGATAGGCAGGTCGGCGTTGCTGCCCACGAAATAGTGGGGGAACAGACCCACAAAATCCAGCAGCTTGCGGAAGGTTGCCCGCTCGATCTTCATGGGTGTGTGCTGGTTATTGAACACGATGCAGTGCTCGTTGTAGTAAACGTAGGGGCTGTACTGCAAATTCCACGCGCTGTCGTTGATGGTCAGCGGGATGATGCGGTGATTTTCGCGGGCGGGATGGTTCATGCGGCCGGCGTAACCCTCGTTCTCCACGCACAGCTGACACTTGGGGTAAGCGCTCTGGGGTGCAAGCTTTGCGGCGGCAATGGCCTTGGGATCTTTTTCCGGCTTGGACAGGTTGATGGTGATATCCAGATCGCCGTACTCGGTCTTGGTGACCCACTTCAGGTCGCGCTTGATACGGTAGCGGCGGATATAGTCGGTGTCCTGACTGAACTTGTAGAACCAGTCGGTGGCGGCCTGCGGGCCCTCGTTTTCGTACCGCTCCTCAAAGTTTGCGCGCACGATGCTGGGGCGTGGGGTCAGCACGCCCATCAGCTTGGTGTCGAACAGATCACGTGCGGTGGAGTTATCCTCGCACACGCCGCGGGCAACGGCATCGTCCACAAGGGCCTTGAGGATGCTTTCCAGATCGGTGTAGCACACCTCGCTCTCCGGGGCGGTAAAGTCGTCCAGCTGCATGGTCATCAGCAGTTGGTTGCGGATATAGATCTCGTCATCGGGCAAGATCAGCCCGGTGTCCAGCCCGTAGTTCACGAGCTGCTGGATGGCAGTAGAGATCACAGCACAGCACCTCCCTCAGGACGAATGCTCAGCACATGGCAGCGGCCAGCGCCGAGGATCTTTTCCATGTTTGCCTTAAAGTCTGCCAGCATCTCCACCGGCACAAAGGCCTGCACCGTACCGGCAAAACCGCCGCCGTGTACGCGCACAGCACCCTTGCCGCCCAGATAATGCTTGGCAGCGGCGATGGTCACAGCCACCTCCTGATGCTCCTTGTAACCGGCAGGGATGACGTTCTGCAAATACTCCCAGCTACTGTCGCCGGAGGCAGTCACCATCTGCAAAAAGGCATCAAAATCGCCCTCGCGCAGGGCAGCCACCTGCTGGGGCACACGGTCGTTATCGGCGTAGAAGTGGAAGGCGCGCAGCACAGCGCGGTCGCCGCACTGCTTGCGGCAGGCCGGAATATTTGCAAGGAAGGTCTCAAAGGGCACGTCCCGCAGCACCTCGCCGCCGCACACAGCGGCCACAGCGCGGCACTCGTTGGGGATGGCGGCGTACTCGTCGGTCAGGTCGGCGTGGTCTGCACCGGAGTCCAGAATGCACAGCGCCAGGCCGGCCTTGGAAAAGTCCACCTGCACCGGCTCCACGTCGGGGTTTGCCTTGTCGGCAAAGTCGATGGTGATAATGTTGCCCACGCTGGAGGCCATCTGATCCATCAGGCCGCAGGGCTTGCCAAAGTACACATTTTCAGCCCACTGGCCGATCTGTGCAATGGCAATGGGGGAGACTTTTTCATCCATGAAGCAGTCGTTCAGAATCACACCGACCAGCACCTCAAATGCGGCAGAGGAAGAAACGCCGCTGCCCTTGGGCACATTGGAGGAAATGTACACGTCCAGACCGGACAGCTTTGCGCCGCGCTGACGGAAAGCCTCGCACTCGCCGCGCAGCAGGGAAGCAGTGGTGTTCTCCTCCTCCTTGCGGGCGGTCAGGTCATCAAGGTCGATGACGCACAGGTCGTAGCCCTCGCTCTGCACGCGCAGCTGGTTCAGGCTGTTGGGGGCGGCAGCAGCGATCATATCAATGTTCACACTGCCTGCCAGCACGCGGCCATGCTGGTGGTCGGTGTGGTTGCCGCCGATCTCGGTGCGGCCGGGGGCACTATACAGACCGGCCTCGGTGTGTGCGCCAAAGGTGGTCTCTAACCCGTCCAGAACAGCCGCATAGCGGGCTGCCTGTGCAGGGGTCTCGTCGGGGGTGCAGCAGTACAGCGCAGCCAGACGCGCAGCGTGTGCGCCCTTGGTCAGCTCCTGCTTCCAGGTGGAAATGGACTTCATCATGGAAATTTCCTCCTACTATTATGATCGGAAAAGTCGATGCAGCCGTTCGCAGCTGCCGTAGCTGCTTCTATAATAGTCAAACGCAACGCAAAAAACCATGTGTTATTGTTGCATCTCGATGAAAAGTTGCAAAAAGCGCCTGTGCAGCCCAATCGACTGCTGTCGAACAAATAAAATAAAAGTTTTTCGGGCGAATCGAAATGCTTGGCATAAATGCACACAAATCCCGGAATTTTGAGCGCAGCGCCCAAAAAAGACGGGATGGAAAATTGCACTTTGCACAAAAAATACCCCCGCACCGATGCAGCCATCGGGTGCGGGGGGTGTAGTTCAGCGGGTAAATTCGCTGCCGGTCAGGCCGTCAAGGTTCAGCATTCCTTCCAGTGCGGCAATGTCGGCGTTCACGTCCAGTGCATCGGCTTGGAACAGCTTGTCCAGCTGGTTTTCAAAGGCGGTCACCAGCAGGTCCATGCTGCGCTCGATGCTGTGCTTGGCTTCGGTAATGTTCGTGCCCTCCACCGCCTGCCCGGAAAGGCTGGCGTAGGTGTTCAGCAGCTTGAGGGCGGTAGGCAGATAGTAGTTCATAAATTTTTGCAGCTGTGCTTTTTTGTCCGGGTCCTTCTGCGCCAGCGCAAAGATACGCCCGCTGACTTCTTCCAGCCGGGAAATCTTCTGGCTCATCACCGGGTCTGGGATGGCATCGTTTACCTCCCGCAGCTGGCGCAGCAGGGCGGCGTACTCGTCCTCTGCAGCGGGCTGAGCTTTAGGTGCCGGAGCGGGTGCGGGCTTTTTCGGCTGGGGTGCTGCGCCCCGCACCACCAGCGTGTCGGTGCGGTTGTCAATGTAGGCATCCGCACCAAAGTATCCGTGCTCGATGGCGCTTTTCACCGCAGCACGTCCCCGGGCAGCATCCACCCCGGCGGCAGCAAACAGTTCCGGCAGGGGGATATTATCCCGCTCGCCCACCACGTTATCCAGCAGCCGCTCCAGCTTGCGGGTGCGGTTCATGCGCAGACCGGTCAGCAGCGCACCGCCGCCGCCAATGGCCATGACGATATCGGAAAACAGCTCCCCGGGATCGGGCAGAATCTGCCATGCACCGATGATATCCACCGCATCCGTCACCCCGGCAAACAGGAAAACGGCACCCATGATGGTGCAGAGGACGGCAATGTTTTTATGCCATTCCTTTGCACTTTTCTGCTCTGCCGTGGGAACATCCTGCCCGGGGAAAGGCGGCGTTTTAGGCATGGGTGCGGGATTTGGGGCGGGGCGGTAGTCGCCCCGGTCACGGGCAGCCTCCTGCTCCTCCTTCTGCATCTTTTGGTCGATGCCCTTCAGGATGAACAGCAGCACCCCCAACGGCCCGGACATCGCCATGATGATAAAGATGGCAATGGTGGGGATCTTTGCAAAATAATGTTTTCTCGGCTCCATGAAACAGAATTCCTTTCACAGAAAGATAAAAATAAGACCGCGTTCCACTCTATTATAGCGGAGCGCGGCCTTTTTGTTAAGGGGGTATTTATGTTCTCGTGAAAATGCGCCTAGAGCGGTCCACAGACCGCGACAAGCGCAAAATTAAAAATCATCAGCAACAAAAGAAGCCGCTGCGCAAATGCACAACGGCCTCTCCATAAAAGTTTACTTCATCAGGCTGCAAACGGCCTCGGCATAAGCGGCGGGGTCATCCACGGGCAGACCCTCGATCAGCTGTGCCTGTGCGTACAGCAGGGCGCTGTACTTGTTCAGCTTCTCGGTGTCACCGGCTTCCTGTGCGGCCTTCAGGGCGGCAAACACGGGGTGGTTCACGTTCAGCTCCAGCACCTTGTCGCTCTTCACGCCCTCGCTGCCGGGCTGCTTGGAGAGCACCTTCTCCATCTCGATGGACAGGGGGCCGTCGGCGCTCAGGCAGACAGGGTGATCCTTCAGGCGGGTGGAGACCTTGACCTCTTTGACCTTGCCGTCCAGAGCGTCCTTCATGGCATCGAACAGGGGCTTGTTCTCGGCGGTGGCATCCTCAGCGGCCTTTTTCTCGTCCTCGGTCTCAAGGCCCAGATCGCCGCTGTTGACGTTCTTGAACTCCACGGTGCCGTCCTTGCCCTCGGCATCCTTGCGGGGGTAGCTGCGCATGATCTGCAGGCAGAACTCATCCACGTCCTCGGTCAGCAGCAGGACATCATAGCCCTTGTCCAGAACCAGCTCGGCGGCGGGGAGCTTGGCCAGACGATCAGTGGAGTCACCGGCGGCAAAGTAGATGAACTTCTGCTCGGCAGGCATCTTGTCCACATACTCCTGCAGGGTGACCATCTTCTGCTCCTTGGCAGACCAGAACAGCAGCAGGTCGCGCAGCAGCTCGGCGTGCATGCCGTAGTCGGAGTAAGCACCGAACTTGATCTGACGGCCGAACTCCTTCCAGAATTCCTCGTACTTCTGGCGGTCGTTGGCCAGCATGGCGTGCAGCTCGTTCTTGATCTTCTTTTCCAGAGCGTTGTGGATCAGCTTGAGCTGGTTGTCCTTCTGCAGCATCTCGCGGCTGATGTTCAGGCTCAGGTCCTGACTGTCCACGATGCCCTTGACGAAGCTGAAGTAATCGGGCAGCAGGTCTGCGCACTTTTCCATAATGAGCACGCCGGATGCGTACAGAGCCAGACCCTTCTCATACTCCTTGGTGTAGAAATCATAGGGGCGGTGGCTGGGCACGAACAGCAGGGCGTTGTAGTTGGCGGTGCCCTCGGTGCGGCTCACGATGACACGGGCGGGGTCGGAGTAATCGTTGAACTTATCCTTGTAGAAGTTGGCGTATTCCTCATCGGTGACCTCGCTCTTCTGCTTCTTCCAGATGGGTACCATACTGTTCAGGGTCTCAAGCTCGGTGTAGGTCTCCCACTCCGGCTTGTAGTCCTCGGGCTTGGGATCGGGTTCGGGCTTCTGGCGGCTCTTCTCCCGCTCCATCTGGATGGGATAGCGCACATAGTCGCTGTACTTTTTGACGATGGCCACGATGCCGTATTCATCGAGGAAGTTCTCGTAATTGTCGGTATCGGTGCTGTCCTTGATGTGCAGGATGATGTCGGTACCGGCGGTGTCCTTCTCAGCGGGGGTCAGCTCGTAGCCGTCAGCACCGCTGGACTCCCACTGCCAGGCCTCGTCCGCACCATATGCCTTGGAGATGACGGTGACCTTGTCGGCGACCATGAAGGCGGAGTAGAAGCCTACGCCGAACTGACCGATGATGTCGATGTTCTCGTCCTTGTTGTCCTTCTTGAAGTCCAGAGAACCGGAGTGGGCGATGGTGCCCAGGTTCTGCTCCAGCTCTTCTTTGGTCATGCCGATGCCGTTATCGGAGACAGTCAGCAGGCGATTGTCCTTATCGCGGGTGAGCAGGATGCGGAAATCGCCCTTGTTCATGCCCACGGAGGTGTCGGTCAGGCTCTTATAATACAGCTTGTCGATGGCGTCCGAAGCGTTGGAGATCAGCTCACGCAGGAAGATCTCCTTGTTGGTGTAGATGGAGTTGATCATCATGTCCATCAGTTTTTTGCTTTCAGCCTGAAATTCTTTCTTCGCCATAATACAAAACCTCTTTTGTATAGTATTCAGATCCGGCCCCTCGCAAAAGGA